>Ga0233427_10000435_pt1 | contig 53693 bp, 50 predicted proteins | sample SI_118_April2016_5_FD_179885 | JGI IMG/M metagenome (GOLD analysis project Ga0233427, IMG submission 179885) | Seawater microbial communities from Saanich Inlet, British Columbia, Canada - SI_118_April2016_100_MG | ecosystem: Environmental > Aquatic > Marine > Inlet | place: Canada: British...
GCGTTTATTGTGATAATTGATTAGTTTTACTAAATCATCAATTCTCTTTTTTTTAGCATTAAAATTCATTAATTATAAGAATACAATATATATAAGCCTTTTTGAATTACTAATGAGTGATGATATATTTTTTAAATGAGAGTGTTAATGTTGGGCTGTGGCTCCTCAGTGGGGTCTCCTGTTTTAGGGAGAGATATCAAAGGAGTTCATCAAAAAGATTGGAGAACCCGTAGTTCTCTTTTTGTCACAATTGAAGAAGTAAATATATTGATAGACACAACTCCAGACTTTAGGCAACAGGCTCTAGCAAACAATGTTAGAAATATAGATTTTGTTTTATATACGCATTCTCATGCAGACCATACCCATGGAATTGATGACTTAAGAATCTTTAGCTACATAAAAAAAGATAAAATTAACTGTTTTGCTAATAAATTCACGATAGAAGAGATAAAGAAGAATTTTTCCTATATTTTCAACAAAAAGAACATTTCAGGTAGACCTCGACTAGACTTAAGGGAAATTACTAGCTCATTCATCGAACAAGGTGTGGAGATAGTTCCTCTACCAATTAAACATAAAAATTGGGATATATTAGGTTATAAAATTGACAATTTTGCTTATATTACAGACTGTAGTTTTATCCCTGATGAAACACTGTCTAAGATTGAGAACCTAGACCTCCTTGTTATTGATGCACTGAGATATTCGAAACACGATGCTCATCTATCAGTCGACGAAGCCATATTAATTGCAAAAAAAGTGGGCGCAAAAAGGACAATACTTACGCATATGGGTTCAGATTTAAAATATAGCGAGCTGCTTGGGTACCTTCCAAAAGGAATAGAACCAGGTTATGATGGTTTAGTAGTAAATTTATAGATTTAGGTTTTGTTATGCATGAGCTTAGGAGTAACTTAACAAAAGATAAAAAATCGAAAATTGTTCTTTTCGTTTTAGATGGAGTCGGTGGAATTCCTTATCCTAAGCTTACAGAACTTGAATCTGCCAAGACCCCATCTTTAGATAAGTTAGTTAAAAAATCAGAGACCGGAGCTCATATTCCAATTCTAAGTGGTCTTACCCCTGGGAGTGGCGCAGCTCATTTGTCCTTGTTTGGATATGATCCTTTAAGTTACAACATCGGTAGAGGAATCCTTGAAGCATTAGGACTAGATGTGCATGTCACGGACAAAGATTTACTTATACGAGGTAATTTCTCAACTGCAAAAGGAAATGGAGCTAAAATCATCATTACTGATAGACGAGCTGGAAGAATTACAACCGAAACTAATAAAAGAGTAATAAAAATATTGCAATCTAAAATTAAAAACATTGATGGAGTTGGCGTGGAATTTATTCCTGGCCTTGAACATAGATTCGTTTGTAAATTAAAATTTAAGAGAAAACTTGAAAGCACTGAGTCTATGATTGTCGATACAGACCCTGAGGAGGTAGGAGTACCACCTTTAGCACCTAAAAATATTAACAAGAAGTCTCTTAAAGTTTCTAAGATAATTACAAAGTTGATATCGTTAATAAGAATTGCTCTTAAGAATGAAAAAAGAGCAAATTATGTTTTACTAAGAGGATTTTCTGTCTTTCCTAAAATTCCAACTATTCAATCACTTTATGGATTAAGGGCAGCATCAATAGTGACTTACCCCATGTATAAAGGTATTTCTAAGCTGGTTGGAATGACCCCTCTTAGGGTTAAGGGGTCTAGTATTGAGTCACAAGTACAAACCTTAAAAGAAGAGTTCGATAATTATGATTTTTTCTATTTTCACATTAAGAAAACTGATAGCTTTGGGGAAGATGGAAATTTTAGAGAAAAAATAAAAGTGATTGAAAACTTTGATAAACAATTAGAAAAAGTTTTAAAATTAAGATTTGATGTAGTTTGTATTACCGGCGACCACTCTACACCGTCAAAAATGAAAAGCCATAGCTGGCACCCTGTTCCAGTAATTATAAATTCTAAGAACAGCTTTTATGGAACTTCCAAAAGATTTACAGAAAAAGAATGTATAAAGGGAATGATGGGCTTATTTGAAGGTAAAAATTTAATGAATTTTATTCTTGCTCATGCAGAAATGCTTAGTAAGTTCGGAGCTTAATTTTCTTTGCCGAAGTGGCGGAATTGGTAGACGCGCCATCTTGAGGGGGTGGTGTCTTCGGATGTGCGGGTTCGAGTCCCGCCTTCGGCAATTTTAAATTTTTCAGTTATAATTTATTATGAATAAGGGAATTGTTATTGTTGATCATGGATCAAAAAAAATTGAAAGCAACCAAATGCTCTTAGATGTTACGAATCTTTTCTATGAGCGATTTTCCTTAAAATATAGTATCATTGAACCAGCTCATATGGAGCTTGCTGAACCTTCCATTGAAACAGCTTATGGCAATTGTGTCAAAAAGGGGGCTGATTTCATCGTAATATGCCCCTTCTTTCTTGGACCCGGAAGACATTGGCAACAAGATATTCCTTGTTTGGCACTTGAGGCTTCTAAGAAATTTCCTGGTACAAATTATCATGTTGCAAAACCACTTGGTGTAGATGATTTAATATTAGACCTTCTGGAAAAGAGACTTTCTACTTGTACTGGCAACAGCTTTAGTTGCTCTGAATGTGAAGGTACACTAAGGGCTGGTAATCTATAATTCCATTATTTTATATTTTACATTAGAATAATATTACTATGTTAATCAAAGGTAATTACTTAATAATTATTTCTGGCCCTTCTGGAGTAGGTAAATCTACTATAACTTCTAAATTACTTGCAAGTTCTAAAAATCTAGATTTTTCTGTCTCTTATACAACTAGAGAAAAAAGACCTAGTGAATTAAACAATGATCATTACGTATTTATTTCAAGAAGAGAATTTGAAGATTTAATCAACAAAAACGCTTTTCTTGAGTATGAGGAGGTTCATGGAAATTATTATGGTACACCCTTAAAACCAATAGAAGATTCTTTAAAGTTTAGACATAGCATACTTCTCGATATAGATGTTAAAGGTGCATATAATATTATCAACACTAATCACTTTGATTCTATATCCTTTTTTATAAGACCACCTTCTATTGAAACTTTAAAAGATAGATTGACAGATAGAGGTGATATGAAAACAGATCAGATTGAAAAAAGGATAATAGAAGCAAAGAATGAAATAATGAAATCAATTCATTTTGATCATCTTATTGTGAACGATAACTTTGATGACTGTTATAGTGAGATTGAGAGAATATTATCGAGCATGTAAATGATTAGATTTAATGATATTCTAGAAAAAGTTCATCCTTATTTAACCACTGAAGATATTGCAGAGGTGACAAAAGCTTATGCTTATTCTGCCAAGGTACATGGAGGACAAAAAAGATATTCTGGTGAACCATACCTAATACATCCCATGGAAGTAACTTCGATTCTAGCTGATATTAGACTCGATAAGGAGTCTATAATTACAGGTCTCCTACATGATACAATAGAAGATACACTCGCTACAAAAGATGATATAACTAGAATATTTGGTGAAGAAGTGTGCGCTCTTGTCGATGGTGTAACCAAGATTAGTAAGTTAAAGATTAGCTCTACCTTTGAAAAACAGGCTGAGGATTTTAGAAAGCTGATATTAGCAACAGGAAAAGATATTAGGGTAATCTTGGTCAAATTGGCCGATAGACTTCACAATATAAGAACTATTTCGCATCTTCCTGAGGAAAGAAAAAGAATTTTTGCTAAAGAAACTGTTGATTTATATGCTCCATTAGCTGATAGGCTAGGAATTTACTGGATCAGGACAGAACTTGAAGATAGATGCTTTGAAGTCTTAAAACCTAATGAATATGACGAGATTTCGAGAATGTTTAATTCTAAAAAGGATGAATGGGAGAAGTATTCATCTGAGATTAAAAGCTTGCTTCAATCTGAATTAGATAAGTTTAATTTGGATGCATCAGTGAACACAAGATTTAAAAATTTTTATAGTATTTACAAAAAAATGATTAAGAAGAATTTGGACCCAGATAAAGTTCTTGATATTAAAGCATTTAGAATTATCTCAAATGATATAGCTTCTTGTTACGCAGCATTAGGGGCTGTCCATTCAACTTGGAAACCTATACCAGGAAGATTTAAAGATTATATTGCTTTGCCAAAAAGTAATGGTTATCAATCTTTACATACTGTCGTCATAGGCCCCTTTGGGGACAAGGTTGAAGTTCAGATTAGAACTGAGGAAATGCATGAGATTGCAGAGTATGGTGTTGCAGCTCATTGGAAATATAAAATTGATACTAAAGAAAGAAAGAAGTTAATCGATTTACCGGAAAGTGTAAAAAATATTTTTGAAACCCAAACCTTAAGTGACCCTAGAGAATTTATTGATGCAATTAAAGATGAGTTGATTACCGATTTTGTTTATGTATTTACCCCTAAAGGTGAACTGAAAGAACTACCAATTGATTCGTGTGTAATTGATTTTGCATATGCAATTCATACAGACTTAGGCAACAAGTGCTCTGGAGCTAGAGTGAACGGAGCCATAGTTCCATTCTCATATAAGTTAAAAAGCGGGGATGCTATAGAGATTATAGTGAACAAGAACCGAGAACCCTCCAAAGATTGGTTAAAATATGTGGTATCTTCAAAAGCCAAATCTAAAATAAGAAGTTCGATAAAGAGTATTGTTTCAAAAGATTCTGAAAAGATTGGTAAAGAAATCTTGAGTAAAAAGTTGGCAAAGTACGGATTAAATATCGCTGACCCCACAGTAATTGAAAAGCTTAAAGTTTTTTCAGTAGAAAAAAAATTAAAAAATCTTGAAAATCTCTATATAAACTACAGTCTTTCAAAAGTTAATATTGTTGAGATACTAAATTGTTTTAATTTAGGCGTAAAAACAAACCTAGAATCAAAAGAAAGAAATTATCTGAACCCGAATAATGCAATTATTGTTGGCGGGGCAAATAATGTTATGGTCAGAATGGCAAATTGCTGCGGCCCCATTTATGGGGATGAGATTATTGGTTTTATCACACTAGGCAAGGGGATATCTATTCATAGAATTTCATGTAAACAAATTCTAGAAGTTGACTCTACAAGGCTTGTAGAAGCTCTATGGGATAATACATATGACCTTAAATCTACTACTAGTTTAAGGCTTTATTGTAATGATAAAACTGGAATACTGTCTGAAGTATCTAATCTAATTGCGAAACATGAATCAAATATAATAAAAATTAATGCAAAAAAAATATCTTCTTCCAAGTCCTCGATTTATTTAGAGATTTTAGTTAAAAATGCTAAGCACTTATATGAAATAACTCGTGGTTTAGATTCTATACCAGATGTTTATAGCGTAGAAAGGTTGCTAGCGCCGAATTCAGAATTTAACTTATTCGAAAAAAATAGTAGAATATAGCTTAACCAGTTATGGATTCAGAAAACAAAAGTTCCTCTAAATTTTTCTCAACGATTAAATCTCTACTTTTTGCCTTAATTGTCGCTTTGTTTATTAGATATATTTTTATTCAACCATTTAAGATTCCTTCAAAGTCAATGTATCCGACACTAATGGTAGGTGACCAGATTCTAGTTGATAGAGTAAGTTATGGGATAGGTATGCCCTGTTCAAAGTCTAAAATAGTTCCGGCATTTAAAGAAATCAAAAGAGGAGATGTTGTGGTCTTTAGGTACCCTAAAGACCTCAGCTCAACAAGTTGTCCAAATGGCGGATTTGTAGGACTATCAAGTGTTTATTACATTAAAAGGGTTGTGGGTCTTCCCGGAGATATTATCTCAATAGATTTAAATGATTTATATGTAAATGGAAATCTAATTTCTAAAGAAACATCAAAAAACTATCTCTTAGATGGTATTAATCACCAGGTATATGTAAATATGTTAAATCAGTCTGAAACAGAAGTTATTTATTCAGGAGATGGGAACTTTTTGGGAAACATAGAAGGCTTGGTAGTACCTCCTGAAAGCTATTTTGTTTTAGGTGACAATAGGGACAATAGTATGGACAGTAGGTTTTGGGGCTTTGTTCCAAGGGAGAATATTATAGGGAAGGCCTTTTTAATACATTTCTCGTGGAATAATAATTTTAAAAATGTTAAAGATATTCTTAGATTAAGGAGGTTTTTTAATACAATTAAATAACCAATATGCTACATATCTTAAGTGTTAACGACCTAACTGATGATTTCTTATATTCCTTGTGGTCAGATGCAAGTAAAAGAAAAGGGAAGAGTAATAATTCTTTAAAGGGAAAGGTTCTAACTAATCTATTTTATGAACCCTCCACTAGAACTTCTTCTTCTTTTTATAGTGCCATGAGCAGCTGTGGTGGTAGCGTAATTCCGATTAATAATGTTCAGTTTTCTAGTGTTGCAAAAGGGGAGTCTTTTGAAGATACCGTTATGACTATGTCAGCCATGAGCAATGCTATAGTGGTAAGGCATCCTGATAATGGCGCTGCAGATATTGCTGCAAAAGTAAGTTCTGTTCCAATAATCAATGCTGGTGATGGTAACTCCGAGCATCCTACCCAGACTATCATAGATGGTTTTACAATCTATAATTTTTTCAATAAGAAACTCTCAAATTTAAGAGTTACATTAGTTGGAGATTTAAAGAATGGAAGGACAGTTAAAAGCTTAGTTAAATTATTGAATAGATTTGATAATAATCATTTTAATTTCGTGAGCCCTAAAAATTTAAGCTTATCATTGGACCTGCCTAAAAGCTCCTATGAGACTAGTGATATCAATGAAGTCCTAAAAGAAACAGATGTACTCTATGTAACAAGAGTTCAAAAAGAAAGAGGAAGTGTTCATGATTACTCTTTAACATTAAAACAACTTGAATCTTTGCCTGAAAGTTCGATAGTGATGCACCCCTTTCCTAGAGTTAATGAAATCCCTGTTGAATTTGATAAAGATAGAAGAGCCAAGTATTTTGAGCAGATAAGATATGGTCTGTGGTGTAGGCAAATTCTACTAGAAAGAGTTATGAAATAAATGAAGATATTGATAAAAAATGGTTTACTAGTTGATCCATCACAAAAGATTAATAAAATTATGAATGTCGAAATTCATAACGGGATTATCTCAAATCTTCATACAAAAAAAAATATTAATGAGAAAATATTTGACCAGGTGATAGATGCTAAAGGTCTTGTTGTTGCGCCAGGTCTAGTTGATATCCATGTTCATTTAAGAGACCCCGGGTTTAAACACAAGGAAACAATTGATACAGGCTCTCATGCAGCAGTAGCGGGTGGTTTTACTTCAATTGCATGTATGCCCAACACATCACCTGCTAATGACCAACCTAGAATTACCAAATATATACTTGATAAGTCTAAAAAAGTAGGTTTGGTGAACATCTTTCCGATTGGTGCAATTACTAAGTCTTTGAACAATCTTAAGTTAGCAAAGATTATTGAAAATATTAAAGCTGGCTGTGTAGCAATTTCTGACGATGGGTTTCCAGTCTCTAACTCTAGGTTATTGTTCGACGCCATGATATTGGCAAAGAAAAATTCTTTCCCTGTTGTTTCACATTGTGAAGATTGTTCGTTTTCTGTCGATGGTGTAGCAAACGAAGGTAGTTTTTCTAGGAAGTATGGATTAAAAGGGATACCCAATATTTCTGAAGAACTAGGAATTATAAAAGATATAGCTATAGCGGAATATACAAATGCTCATTTACATGTATGCCACGTATCTACGGAGAATTCAGTTGAAATAATTAAAGAAGCTAAATCTAGGGGTGTGAATGTTACATGTGAAGCAACACCTCACCATTTTACTATTTCTGAGAATGATATTAAAGATTGTGATTCGAATTATAAAATGAACCCTCCTTTGAGAGCTAAAAGAGATGTTGTGGCCATAAAAAGAGGCCTTATAGATGGTACAATTGATGTTATAGCAACAGACCATGCACCTCATAGTGCTGAAGAAAAGAAGGCCGGATTTAAAAATGCACCATTTGGTATAACTGGGCTAGAGACAGCACTACCACTATCTTTAAAGTTGGTCCATGATAAGAAGATTTCTTTGAGTAATTTAATCTCACTTATGTCAACGAAGCCATCTAAAATAATTAATATTAATCGAGGAAGCCTTAGAAAAGGTCTTCATGCAGATTTAGTTATCTTTGATATGAACAGGAAAATAATTATAGACAAGAAAATGATGTATTCTAAAAGTAAAAATACTCCATTTGATGGAATCAAATTAAAAGGAAAAGTGATTAGAACAATTCTTAAAGGTAAGACTGTATATAGTTCTATTTAAATAAATTGAAATTTTCAAAAAATATTATACTGATAACTCTTTCTGCATTCTTCTTCTTTTATGCTTATCATGCTTTTTTAGTCTTACCTATAAGAATAATCTCACTAGGTGGTTCAGAGTTTGATATAGGACTGATAATGTCGATGGCAGGTATTAGCACACTCTTAGTAACTCCAATTTCAGGGATATTGGGCGACAAATATAAAAAAAAATATCTTTTAATGTCAGGAGCGCTGCTTTTAGCGTTAACTAATTTACTTTTTATATATTTTGATTCTATATATTATTCATATTTAATTCTTAGGTTTTTACAAGGATGCGCTTTTTCCTTGTTCTTTGTTTCAGCGGGTACATTAATTGCAGAGAACACACTAGAGCAGAATCAAACTCAAGCCTTAGGGTTCTTTGGAATTTTTGCAATTATTAACCATGCTCTAGCCCCTACTGTCTCAATTGAAATAATAAACTTGCTGTCATATGAATCTTTTTTTATATCTACAGCTCTAGCAAGTTTAATATCAGTGATAATTATTTTTATTATTAGAGTTGATTATTCTAAATCGAGTCAGATAAGTAATGAAAAAAATTTTTTAGAGCTACTGGAAAATAAAAAATTAAAATTAATTTGCTTAATAATGTTTTTAGTTGGCGGGTCTTTTTTAACTTGTTTAAATTTTACTGCTGTATTTAGTAAGTCTATTAGCGTCGTGCCTATAACTATTTTCTTCCTATCCTATACAATTATTGCTTTAATAATGAGAATATTCTTTGGATGGTTACCTGATAAATATGGACAAGTTACTTTTTGCAAGCCCGCGTTAATCTTTTACGGAATTTCAATAGGGGTCCTAGGGGTATCCTCTAATTTTATAGGAGTTATGATTGCCGGGCTTCTTTTTGGAGTCTCTCATGCGTTAGTGTATCCATCAATTTATACTTTGGCTTTGAGGTTTAGCGATATAAGTAATAAATCAAAAGCCTTCTCCATTTGCAGCGTTTCTTTTACTTCTGGTGGGATGATATTTTCTGTAATATATGGATTAATTGCAGAAACTTATAGTTTTAAAGTTATGTTTCTATCTTGTAGTATAATAGTAACTTTAGGTTTCTACTATTTTATGAAACTATTAGAAAAGGAAATATCTTATGAGTAATGACAATCAATACATAGAAAAAAGAAAAGAAAAGATTAGATCTCTTAGAGACATGGGGATAGATCCTTTTTCTAATAAATACGACAGAGAAAATTCAGTTGAGGATATCCTTTCAAAGTACTCAGGAACAAGTCCTAGCTCATTTAAGCCAGATAACTTAATTTTCAAAATTGCTGGAAGAGTTACCGCAATAAGAAGTTTTGGTAAATCTGCATTTATTAAGATTATTGATAATATGCATAAAATCCAAATTTTTATATCTAACGATTCTGTTGGCAAGGAGAAAATGGATTTCTTTAAAAAATATGTTGATGTTGGAGATTTTGTTGGAATTCAAGGACACGCTTTTTTTACTAGGACAGAGGAATTATCTTTAGAGGCTAATCATCTTCAACTTTTAACAAAATCAATAAATACCTTGCCTGAGAAATGGCATGGTCTTACAAATGTTGAGACTAGATATCGTCAGAGATACGTTGATCTAATTGCAAATAATAACGTTAAAGGGATATTTTTGTCTCGTTCAAAGATTGTTGCCGAGATAAGAAATTTTCTTATTATGAAGAACTTTTTAGAGGTTGAGACACCAATCCTTCATACAATCGCAGGGGGTGCGGCCGCCAGGCCATTTAAGACTCATCACAATACCTTGGATATGGATCTTACATTGAGGATTGCTCCCGAGCTGCATTTGAAAAGACTTGTGGTTGGCGGAATGGAGAAAGTTTTTGAAATAGGACGAAATTTTAGAAATGAAGGTATATCCACTCAGCATAATCCAGAGTTTACGATGATTGAGCTATATGAGGCCTACTCAGATTATGAAAAAATGATGGATCTTTTAGAGGAGCTGATTATAAGTTGTGTAAGGTTGTTCTCAAAAAATGAAAGGATTATTTATCAAGATAATGAAATCAATTTTAATGGACCATGGAAAAGAGTCAATATGATTGAGTGGTTATCAGAATCTATGGGGTATGATGTCCTAAATAATCCGGATAAAATTCTTTCTGAAGCAGACAAGATGAAGATTAATCATTTTAATGTCCCAGGAAAAGCTATAGTTGAGATTTTTGAGCAAAAATATTTAAAAGGAGTCTTGGATCCAGTTTTTGTTTTCGGTTTTCCTATAGACGTTTCACCTCTAGCAAGAAGAAGCAATGATAATCCTATGATCGCTGACAGGTTCGAGCTTTTTATTAATGAAAAAGAGATTGCTAATGCTTTCTCCGAGCTTAATGACCCCGAAGACCAATTGGAAAGATTTAACAAGCAACTAGAATTAAAATCTAGGGGTGATGATGAAGCGAATGATATGGATGAGGATTATATCAACGCTTTAGGTTACGGAATGCCGCCTACAGCAGGCGCTGGGTTGGGAATCGACAGGCTTGTAATGCTCTTGACTGATAGTGCGTCTATTCGAGAAGTCATACTTTTTCCACATATGAGAAATGAATAAATTTATTTTACTTATAACCCTAAATTATATTAAAAATTTTTTTAAAGAAAGAAATAATTCAGTTCCAGGCAGAATATCTATATTTTCCATTGCAGTATCTGTCTTTTCTCTGATAATAGTGCTTTCAGTTATGAAAGGATTTGAGGTAAAGGTTAAGGATAAAATTCTAAGAAGTTTCCCTCATATAATAATTAAGACAGAAGAAGATTTAAATCTTAAAAATATTGAAGGTATAAAGTCTACAGAAAGAACATCTGAAGATTATGCTGCACTTTTAGCAAGAAATAATTTTAACCTGATACAAGTTAAAGGGTTCGAAGATTCTGCGGACCCTTTGATGAACATAGCAAGAATTAGGAAAGATTATTACCCAATTCTTATAGGTAAAGATTTTGCAATTAAATTTGGACTACAAAAGAATTCAAAAATAGAAATTATGGCGGCTAACTTTTCAAATAAGAAGCTAGATATTAAGAAAGTTAAACTTTATATTGCAGCTATTGACGATTCTAAGTTGGGCCAAATTGATAGAATTTATATAAACAATAAACATAAAGATCTATTAGGATTAACAAGGGGAACCTTTATAGAGATAAATCTTGAGGAACCTTATAGGTCTAAAGAAATATCTAAACAAATAGTCCTTGCCTACCCAAGCCTTAAATTTAAGGTGATAGATTGGCAAACAATGAATAGTAGCTTTTTTAGTTTAATGAAACTAGAAAGATTATCAATTTCAATGTTCTTAATGTTCTTAATAATACTTTCAGCTACAAATATTTATTCCAATATCGTTAGCTTTATTGTTGAGAAGAAAAATGAAATTGGAACCTTAACTCTTCTTGGCGCATCTAAAAAGAATCTTGTTACAGTTTTTACTCTCGTTGGATTATTCTTAGGTTTAGTTGGGACTCTCATAGGCTGCATCCTATCGGGGATTACAATTTATATAATAATCAACACTGGAGTAGTAGATAGCCTTGCTATTGATATTTCTTTTTATCAGATTGAAGGATTTCCAATTCTCTATTCAATTGAGTACTTCATATACATTAGTTTATTTTCTTTAATTGCGGTACTGCTTTCTTCTTTTATTCCGTCCTATTTAATTTTAAATAAAGATTTAGAATCCTTAATTAGGAGAAAATATTAAAAGTTATGATTAAAATAAGAAACTTATTTAAAGTAATTGACGATAAAGAGATATTGAAGAACCTAAATATTAATATAAATAAAGGAGACTTTGTCTCTGTAGTAGGACCTTCAGGTTCAGGAAAAACTACTTTATTAAATATAATATTATCAATATCAATGAAATCATCAGGAACATACAGGTTTAATGAAGAGAATATTGAGGATATCTTAAATAGCACTAGCAAAATAAGAAGTTTCAGAAAAAGTGTTGGTATAATGTCTACATTTTCTCATCTTTTACCAAATCTTGATATTAAAGACAATATTCTTTTGCCAACTATTATTTCTGATTTAAATTTGAATAATGATTATTATGATAGTCTAATAGAGAAGCTTAAAATTGATAATATCATGAAAAACGAGGTTAGCTCTTTATCCTCAGGTGAAAAACAAAGAGTTCTTTTAGCAAGAGCTTTGATATTGAATCCTACAGTATTAGTAGCTGATGAGCCAACTTCAAATCTAGATAAAGAAAATGCTTTAAATATGATCGATATATTATGTAATTTGAATGAGCAAAATAAAACAACTATAATAATCGCTACTCATGATGATAATATTTACAATAAGACTAATTTAATTTTGAGAATCGAAGATGGAAATCTGAGTGAGGAGTAACATGAGAAAAATTTTATATTTTATTATAATTTCCTTCGTTTTTTTAACGCCTCTTGGTCCTTCAAGAAGCGAGTCTGTGAATTCAGTAAGTTTCAATTCTGAGCAAAATATTTCGTATGAAGGTTCTACTTTAGATAAAGTAGAGTTCTATGGGAATAAAATAATATTATTAGATAAGATTCAAGAAGTTTTTTCGCTTAAATCGGGAGATGTTTTTAAGAATGAAGATCTTAAGGAAGGCATCAAGGCCTTATATGGGACTAATTATTTTTATAGAATTGATGCCGTAATTAAAAAGATTGATAAAGAGCTAGTCCTTATAATAAGGTTTGAAGAAAACCCTATACTAGCAAGTTTTACAATAAAAGGCAACGATGAAGTCTCAGTTAAAGATTTATCTGAGCCTTTGAACCTTTCTATTGGGAAAATTATAAGTAGAAGACAATTAGATATATCAAAGAAGATAGTTGAACAGTTTTATTTCTATAAAGGATTTAACAACGTTGTTGTTGAAGATGCTATCTTTCCAATAGGTGAAAGTAAAATTGAATATGTTATTTCAATTAAGGAAGGTAAAAGAGGGTATGTAAAAGGAATTGACTTCATTGGAGTTGATGAGGCTTTTAAAAAGGAGCTCCTAAAGTCAATCGAAACTAAAGTTAGATGGGTTTGGTCACCAATAACAGGCAGAGGAAGATTGAGCCTTGAACTTGTAGATATGGATGAGCAAAATGTTAAACAGTTCTTTTTAAATAAGGGTTTCTTAGACATAAGGACTGATAAGCCAAAAGTTACTTATGATGAAGGTAAGGATGGATATAGAGTAGTTTTTAAGGTAAGCCAGGGAATTAGATATCGCACAAAGTCTATTGCAATTAAAGGTGATCTAATTGAAGACGAAAAAGTTTTAAAGGACTCTTTGCAATTAAAGAAAGATGATTTTTTTAGTACTGGCAAATTAACAGAAGACATCGAGAAGCTAAATACGATTTATGGCGACAAGTCATACGCTTTTGCTAACATTAGTCCCAATATAATGAAAGATAAATCAAACGATAAGGTTAAAATCGAATTCGTGATAGAAAAAGGTGAGAAGTTTAAGGTTAATTTGATAAATATTTCTGGAAACACTAGAACAAGAGACAAGGTAATAAGAAGGCAGGTTTTAGTAAACGAGAATGATGACTATTCAGCATCAAAAATAAAAGCCTCAAAGCAACGCATTAATCGACGTGGTTTCTTTGAAACAGTGGAGATTTCAGAAGTACCAGTAGAAAATAAAGAAAAATACTTAGATTTAAATGTAGATGTAGTAGAAAAAGCTACGGGCTTCTTTAGTATTGCTGGTGGCTATAGCTCGTCAGAAAAATTATTACTTGGAATACAGATTCAAGAATCTAATCTTTTTGGGTATGGAAAACAGTTAAGCACTTCGGCTACAGTGGGGGGTTTAAGTAAAAACTTCTCTGTTGACTATAGTGACCCCTACTTTCTAGATACAAGCTATACTTTTGGATTTCAAGTTTTTAACAGTGAATATCAGTATGTAGACTTTGACCGTAATTCATATGGTGGAAAGCTAAGATTTGGTAAGGCAATTAGTAATTGGAGTTTTATAAATTTACGATATAGGTATGAAAGTATAAGAATCGATCGATTAAAATTGGCTGCTAGTGAGGTTTTTGAGGAAGGTACTGATGAAATAAGTTCTCTGGCATTAGGAGTTACATATGACACTAGAGATAACTTTGTTAATCCTAGTAAAGGCATTAGTGCGAATTTCAATGTAGAAGAGTCTAATGAAGTTTTTGGTGCAGATTTATATTATACAAAATATAGTTCAAGTTTTAAGAAGTACTATTCAATAAAAAGAAATCATACTTTAGCATATAAGATTGACGGCGGTTTTGTAGATTTTAGAGAGATTGGAAATAGGATTATCGTTGGAGAAAGATATTATCTCGGAGGCCCTAATAATCTTCGAGGATTTAAAGCTTCTAGAGTGTCTCCCAGAAGACTACTTTCCACAGGCAACTTTGTCAGAATAGGTGGGAATAAGTATGTTTTTAACACTTTGGAGTATCTCTTTCCTATAGCTTTGGAAACTGGATTGAGGGGAATACTTTTTGTTGATGCTGGAAATACATATGACGAAACGGAAAATATAGATTATAATCCAAACGATATGAAAAAAGATATGGGTTTTGGCTTTAGATGGTTATCACCTATGGGTCCACTGAAACTTGACTTTGGGTTTCCTTTAGGGAAAAGAAAGTCTGGTGAAAGTAAATATGAAGTTCAATTTTCTATCGGATCACTTTTTTAGTATAATTCAGAGTACGGAGAAATATCATGAATAAATTTTTAATTATTTTATTAGTTTTATTATTATCTTCACCAAATTCCTTTAGTGAAGGCCATCAGGAATCTGGAGCTTCACATAGTGATAGTGTTAAAATTGCCGTTGTAGACTTTCAAAGGGTTTTGATGGAATCAAGCTTAGGTAAAGATTATATTAAAGGTGCAAAGAAAAGTATAGAGAAGAAGCAAGCACTTCTTGCTAAGCTAGAAGACCAAGTTAGAGCTATGAGAGACAAGTTCAATGAACAGAAGTTAGTTCTAGATGACAAAGTAAGAGATCAAAAAGCAGAAGAGCTTTCATATAAAATGAAGGAACTTCAGCGAAAAAGTGAAGATTTTCAAGCTGAAGTTAAAATTGCTGACGGAAAATTCCAAAGAGATATCTTAAGCGTGCTCATGAAAGAAGTTAAGTCCGTAGCTGAACAATTAGGTTATGATATAGTAATATCTAAAGCTTCTCCTGGTTTGATGTACGTAAGTGAGTCAATGGATATAACTTCAAAAGTCTTAGATAGAATGAATAGATAAGATTATGATTCTTGATAAAGATCAAATTAAGAAATATATTCCACACAGAGAGCCTTTTCTTTTTGTAGATGAAGTAGTTGAGCTGATTCCTGAAGAATCTATTACTGCTAATGTCACATTTCATGAGGACTCTTTCTTCTTCGAGGGGCACTTTCCCGATAATCCTGTTGTTCCAGGTGTAATCATTGTTGAAGCAATGGCTCAAGCAGGAGGTGTTCTTATATATAAATCATTTGAGAGCAAGCTTCTTGGCCTAACTCCTGCTTTGGTAGGAATAAATAATGTTAAATTTAAAGCTCCGACCTTCCCAGGAGATAAGTTGAGAATTGAAACAATATTAGTAAAAAGCAAGCTAAATATATTCAAGCTATCGGCTAAAGCATTCAATAATGACAAGCTAGTAGTTCAAGCAGATATAACTGCAACTATAATGTCTAATTAGTAATTCTTAAGAAAATTGAAACAAATAATCTATCATGTTAATATACGGCTTTATATTTTATGCTGGTGTAGCTCAGGGGTAGAGCAGCTGATTTGTAATCAGCCGGTCGGGGGTTCAAATCCCTTCGCCAGCTTATAAATGGGGATATGGCAGAGTGGACAAATGCATCAGACTGTAAATCTGACCGCGCAAGCGTACGGTGGTTCGAATCCATCTATCCCCAAAAAGAAAGCATGCGGGAGTAGCTCAGTTGGCTAGAGCATCTGCCTTCCAAGCAGAGGGTCGCGAGTTCGAGTCTCGTTTCCCGCTTTTTTGCCCAGGTAGCTCAGTGGTAGAGCACATCCTTGGTAAGGATGAGGTCGGCGGTTCAACCCCGCTCTTGGGCTTTCAATTAATTTAATTAGTTGTATGATTTTAATATCATAAACAGGGGAAGTTATATATGGGCGATAATATAGTAGTTGTAGCGCTAGAATGTACAGGATGCAATGGTAAAAATAGATACCATATTAGAAAGAATAAGAAGGTTCAGCGCGATAAGCTAGAAATTAAAAAGTATTGCAAATTTTGTAATAAGCATTTAATTCATAAAGAGACTAAATAGGGGTGTAGCTCAGTTGGTAGAGCGACGGTCTCCAAAACCGTAGGTCGGGAGTTCGAGACTCTCCACCCCTGTTTTGAAAAGATTTAATGTTTAAGGAAATAAGTTTTATTATATTATTATTAAGCGAGAGCATAGATGAAAAATAATATTTTTTTACAGGAAGTTAAGACTTCAAATAATAAATTTAAATTTTATTCGTTGCCAAAAGTAGCAAAAGAGTATGATTTTGACTTAGAGTCAATGCCGTATTCTTTAAGGATTCTATTGGAAAATTTAGTTAGAAATTACGATGAAAGAATTGTTGACGATGAATTAATAAAGAAATTTATCTTTAATAAGAAAGATAAGTTCGAGATACCCTTTAGGCCAGCTAGAGTAGTTTTGCAAGATTTTACAGGTGTACCATGTGTTGCTGATTTGGCAGCTATGAGAGATGTCATAAACTCTCTAGGTGGAAATACAGATACAATTAACCCACTTGTACCTGTAGATTTAGTTATTGATCATTCTGTTCAAGTTGATCATTTTAAAGAAGACAATGCCCTTTCTTTAAATACCAAACTCGAATTTGAAAGAAATCAAGAGAGATATTCTTTTTTAAGATGGGCTCAAACGGCATTTGAAAATTTTAGAGCAGTCCCACCCGGAAATGGAATTGTTCATCAAGTAAATTTAGAATACTTAGCCAAATTAGTTCAAAAAGTTAAACACAATGGTGATGAAGTATGCATACCCGATACTTTAGTTGGAACTGATTCACATACTACAATGATTAATGGTATTAGTGTTCTTGGCTGGGGAGTTGGAGGAATAGAAGCTGAAGCTGCAATGCTTGGACAGCCTCTATATTTTTTAATTCCAGACGTTATTGGTTTTAAATTAGAGGGTAATTTGTGTGAAGGTGTTACTGCAACAGACTTGGTTTTGAATATTACTGAAATGTTACGAGCTGAGGGTGTCGTAGGGAAGTTCGTAGAATTTTATGGACCCGGTCTTGACAACTTGCCTCTACCTGATAGGGCCACAATTGCAAATATGGCTCCAGAGTATGGAGCAACAATGGGATTCTTTCCTGTTGATCAAGAAGCCTTAAATTATCTAAAATTAACTGGTAGAACAGAAAAAGAAATAGAGCAGGTAGGGAATTATTATAAGAATCAAAATAGTTTTCGAGATTCTACAAGTAGGGATCCAGAATATTATAAATCTCTATACCTAAATCTGGAAACAGTGCAACCAGCACTAGCTGGCCCTAAAAGGCCGCAAGATAGAATACTTTTGTCAGAAATGAAAAATACTCTACATTCTGAACTAAAAACAAGAGAGATAGATAATAAGAAGGATTTTAAAGTTGAAGGTACTGGTGAATCAATTAAAAATGGTTCTGTTGTCTTAGCAGCGATTACTAGTTGCACAAATACTTCAAATCCATATGTAATGATTACTGCAGGGTTAGTTGCTAAAAAGGCTATCGACTTGGGCCTAAAGGTTCCTTCATATGTAAAGACAAGTTTGGCTCCTGGCTCTAAGGTAGTTGTCGATTATTTAGAAAATGCCGGATTATTAGACAGTCTTGCACATATTGGATTCAAAACTGTCGGTTTTGGATGTACGACATGTATTGGAAATAGTGGACCATTACCTAAAGAAGTTGGAGATGTTATAATTAACAATGCTCTTCATGTGGCCGCCGTATCAAGTGGTAATAGAAATTTTGAAGGAAGAGTTCATCCTTTAATTAGGCTTTCCTACTTAGGTTCTCCGCCTCTAGTTGTTGCTTATGCTTTAGCAGGAACGATTGATATAGATTTTTATAATGAAAAAATAGGAATCTCTTCTAATGGTCAAGATGTATATTTAAAAGATATATGGCCTAGTAACGATGAAATAAGAGAAACTGTTCACAACTCAATTCTTCCTGACACTTTTATAAACAGATATAATAATATCTTTGTTGGAGATGACAGGTGGGAATCCATTTCAATACCTGACGGTTCAATTTATGAATGGAGCGACAAGTCGACTTATATCCAAAAACCTGGATTTTTTGATGAGTTTTCTATTGATCTTCCTAAAATCGAAGATATTACAAACGCCAGAGTTCTTGCGTATTTGGGGGATTCAATTACTACTGATCATATTTCTCCCGCAGGTTCTTTTACTGAAGAAACACCTGCTGGTAAATATTTAACAGAAAGAGGAGTCGAACTCAAAGACTTTAATAGCTATGGATCCCGTAGAGGTAATCATGAAGTTATGATGAGAGGAACTTTTGCTAATATTAGAATAAAAAATAAACTATTAGATAATATTGAAGGTGGATTTACAAAGTTTTTTGATACAAATGAAACTATGTCAATTTATGATGCAGCAATGAAGTATAAAGAGTCCAATACGGACCTAATAGTAATCGCAGGAAAAGAATATGGAACTGGTAGTTCTAGGGATTGGGCTGCAAAAGGATCTATGCTCTTAGGTGTTAAGGCTGTAATTACAGAAAGTTTTGAAAGAATACATAGAAGTAATTTGGTTGGAATGGGAGTTCTACCGCTACAATTTAAAGAAAATGAGAGCGCAGAGTTCCATAAGATTCTAGGTGATGAAGAGTTTTCAATTTCGGGCCTATCAGAAAGATTAGAACCTTTATCTAAGATTATGCTTAATATTGTCGACCAAGAAGGGAATAAAAGACAGGTCGAATTAATATGTAGATTAGATTCTGTAGTGGAAGTTGATTATTTTTATAATGGCGGTATCTTGCAAACCGTCCTTCGACAAATGCAGAAAGCAAATTAATTATTGATTTTTCCTTTTTTTTTATTATATTTTCTAGTGGAACAAATTCAAGGAGATAAACACATGTCATACATAAAAATACCTACGGAAGGAACTAAAATTACCATAAACAAGGACGGGACTTATAATATTCCTGATAACCCAATAATTACTTTTATTGAAGGGGATGGAATAGGACCAGATTTATGGAGAGCTTCGGTTAGAGTTTTTGATGCTGCTGTTGAAAAAACATTTGGTGGTAGTAAAAAAATTGTTTGGGCAGAAGTTTACGCTGGAGAAAAAGCCTTAGAGATTACTAAAGAGTGGTTACCAAAAGAAACAACAGATGTTATTAGTGAATATCTTATTTCTATAAAAGGCCCATTAACTACACCAGTTGGTGGGGGAATTAGAAGTTTAAATGTTGCATTAAGGCAAATAATGGACTTATATGCTTGCGTTAGACCTGTAAGATGGATTAACGGCACTCCTTCGCCAGTTAAAAGCCCTCAAAAGATGGATGTTGTGTTGTTTAGAGAAAATACCGAGGATGTTTATTCTGGTGTTGAGTTTGAGAGTGGAACAGATGAGGCAAATGAATTAATAAAATATCTACAAGATAGCTTAGGCGCTAACATTAGAGATTTGTCTGGTGTTGGAATTAAGCCAATTAGTGCCTTTGGAACAAAAAGATTAGTAAGAAAGGCAATTCAGTATGCAATAGATAATAATCGTAAGACTGTAACTTTAGTCCATAAAGGAAATATTATGAAGTTTACTGAAGGAGCATTTAAAGATTGGGGCTATGAGTTAGCAAAAGAAGAATTCCCTGAACAAACAATATCTGAAGATGAATTATGGGATAAATATAATGGTAAAGCTCCCGAGGGGAAAATTGTAATTAATGATAGAATTGCTGACAATATGCTTCAGCAAATTTTGACAAGAACAGATGAATACGACGTATTAGCTCTACCAAATCTAAACGGAGATTACATGTCAGACGCTTGCGCTGCTCAGATTGGCGGATTGGGCCTCGCACCTGGTGCTAACATTGGCGACGAAATAGCTCTTTTTGAAGCAACTCATGGAACTGCTCCTAAATATGCTGGTCAAGACAAGGTCAACCCTGGTTCTGTAATACTTTCCGGAGTTATGATGTTTGAGCATATGGGTTGGAAAGAAGTTGGAAATCTAATAGTTAAAGCAATGGAAAAAACAGTTTTAGATAAAGATGTTACTTATGATTTAGAAAGACAAATTGAAGGTGCAAATTTACTTAAGTGTTCTGAGTTTGGTGACGCTATAATTAAAAATATGGATAAAGTTTAGTCTTAGGTGGTTTAAAAGGTTGTCTAGTCTTCCGAAAATTTCAGTCATAGGTGCTGGTAATGTGGGCTCTTCTGCTGCATATAGAGCATTAGAGCTAAATTTAGCTAACGTTGTTTTGTTAGATATTGTTGATGGTTTACCTCAAGGTAAGGCCCTGGATATGACACAGATGCTGTCTGTAACAGGATCCTCATCTAGAATAATTGGTACTACTGATTATTCTGAGACAAAGAATTCTGACATAGTAATTATTACATCTGGTTTAGCTAGAAAGCCTGGTATGAGTCGTGATGATTTAATTAATACAAATACTAAAATAATAAAAGATGTAACTGAAAAGGTTGTCCAACATTCACCAAATTGTATTATTATTGTTGTTACGAACCCGCTTGATGCTATGACATATGTTTCATATAAAGTAAGTGGTTTTCCAAAAGAAAGAGTTCTTGGGATGGCGGGAGTTTTAGATGCGTCAAGATTTAAAGCTTTTCTTTCGTTAGAGCTAGATGTTGCGGTATCTAAAATTGATACTTTGGTTTTAGGTGGTCATGGAGACGATATGGTTCCACTTAAAAATTACACTTCTGTTTCTGGCGTCCCTATAAGTCAATTGATTAAGAGTAAAAGATTAGAAGAGATTATTCAAAGAACAAGAGATGGTGGGGCAGAAATTGTAAAATTACTTAAAACAGGCAGCGCTTTTTATGCTCCAGGTGTGTCTGCAATTGAAATGGCCGAGTCTATTCTTAAGAATCAGAAGAAGATACTTCCTTGCTGTACATATGCAAATGGAGAATATGAAATTGCGGACCAATTCTTAGGACTTCCCGTTATACTGTCTTCTAAAGGAGTTGAAAAAATTATTGAAATCGAATTAACAAAGGACGAACAGCAAGAATTAGCCGTTTCAGCTTCTCATGTTAATGAACTTTGCAATTTTATTGATGAATCAGGTTTAATTTAGGTAGGATTTTATGAATCAAATTAATTTTCTTAAAATTTCCTCAGTATTAAAAAAAATCATTATAGCCGTCACTGGTTTATCACTTTTTCTATTTCTCATAATTCATCTTCTAGGAAACATAACTCTTTTCACTGGAAACCCACCAGGAAAAGATTTTAATCAATATGCTCACTTCTTAGAGTCTTTTGGTATCCTGTTCACAATTGCAGAGATGGGATTACTAGGCTTCTTTGTTCTTCATCTTTCTACTGCTTTATATTCAAATTTTATTAATACTTCTGCTAGAAACACTAAGTACGCTGTTAGTTCTTATGCAGGTGGTAAAAGTAAGAAGACTTATGGCTCTCAAACTATGGTTATTACCGGTGTTGTATTATTGGTTTTTTTAATTTGGCATGTTTTGCAATTTAGACTTGGAATACATTACGATACTACTTATTTAGATTTCAATGATGGGCAGCCGATAAGAGATTTGTATAAAAATGTTACTCAAGAATTTACAAATATTTGGGTAGTTGCAGGTTACTCAGTTGCAATGACAATGCTATCTTTACATTTAGGCCATGGTTTTTGGAGTTCTTTTCAATCTTTAGGAATACATGGAAGAAATTTTACTAGGATTACTTACAGTATAAGTTATTTATTAGGTACAATTATTAGTATAGGGTTCTTATTAATTCCTATATATATTTATTCAATCAATTAGTAGGTTTTAAATGGCTGGAGTATCACCTGAAAAAGAGTTTGTTGAAAGTGTCTCTAAGCTTGATGGAAGACTTCCGTCTGGCAATTTAGAAGATAAATGGGATAAATACAAATCAAGCATGAAGATTGTAAATCCCGCAAACAAAAGAAAGTTTAATATTATTGTAGTTGGTACTGGTCTAGCCGGAGGTTCTGCTGCAGCTACTTTGGCTGAACTAGGTTACAATGTTAAGTCTTTTTGCATACAAGATACACCAAGAAGGGCTCATAGTATTGCTGCTCAAGGTGGAATTAACGCTGCTAAGAACTATCAAAACGATGGAGATAGTGTTCATAGACTTTTTATAGACACAATTAAAGGTGGCGATTATAGAGCAAGAGAAGAAAATGTTCATAGACTTGCAGAAATTAGCACAAATATTATTGATCAATGTGTTGCCCAAGGTGTCCCCTTTGCTAGGGACTATGGTGGATTGTTAACTAATAGATCTTTTGGAGGATCTCAAGTTTCTCGAACCTTTTACGCTAGAGGTCAAACCGGACAACAGCTTTTATTGGGCGCTTACAGCTCAATGATGAGACAGGTTGCTAAGCAGCAAATAGAAATGTTCCCAAATAGAGAAATGTTAGACGTTGTGACAGTTAACGATAGAGCTAGAGGTATAGTGGTTCGAAATCTTAAGACTGGGGAGCTCGAGACTCATTCTGGCGATGCGGTATTACTTTGCACCGGAGGTTTTGGAAATGTATATTTCTTGTCAACAAACGGAAAAGCATCCAATGCTAGTGCTGCCTGGAGATGTCACAAGAAAGGTGCATTTATGGCAAATCCATGCTTTGCACAGATTCATCCAACATGTATTCCAACATCCGGAGAGTATCAGTCTAAGTTAACTTTAATGTCTGAAAGTTTGAGAAATGATGGTAGGGTTTGGGTACCTAAGAGTAAAGATGACAAAAGGTCGCCCGCTGATATCCCAGAATCTGACAGAGATAATTTTTTAGAAAGAATGTACCCTGCTTATGGGAATCTTGTTCCAAGAGATGTTGGCTCAAGAGCTATTAAGAAAATGTGCGATGAAGGTAAGGGGCTAGACCCTACCGGTCGAGCAGTTTATCTTGACTTTAAAAGCGCGATCGACAGATTGGGTAAGAAAAATATTTCTGATAAGTATGGGAACTTATTCGATATGTATGAGACAATAACTGGTGATAGTCCATATTCTACACCTATGAAGATATATCCTGCCATTCATTATATAATGGGCGGCTTGTGGGTAGATTACGATTTGATGAGTACTGTTCCAGGATTGTTTGTTCTTGGTGAGGCCAATTTTTCTGACCATGGTGCAAACAGACTTGGTGCAAGTGCTCTAATGCAAGGATTAGCAGATGGCTATTTTGTCATTCCAAATACACTTGGGAATTATTTAGCTAATACTAAGCTTGACCCAGTCAGCACTACCTCAGAAGAATTTAAAGAAGCTAAGAATGATTCCAAAGAAAAGACAGAAGAGCTTCTTAACATCAAAGGCTCTTCAACTGTTTTAGAAATACACAGAGAGCTTGGTGGAGTGATGTGGGACCTGGTGGGGATGGCTAGAACTAAAGAGTCTTTACAGGAAGCATTAGATAAAATCCCTAAGATAAAAGACAAGTTTTGGAATGATTTATATTTGCCTGGTGAATCAAATACTCTAAACAAGAACTTAGAACAAGCAGGTAGATTAGCAGATTTCTTAGAACTTGGAGAATTGATGGCTTTAGATGCAATGAATAGAGAGGAATCATGTGGAGCCCATTTTAGAGAAGAGTATCAGACAGAAGAGGGTGAGCCTTTAAGAAATGATGATAAATATGCTTATGTATCAGCATGGGAGTATAATGAGAACAATATTCCTATCTTGCATAAAGAAAATTTAGATTATAAGTTTGTAAAAATGACACAAAGGAATTATAAATAATGTCAGATGTAATTAGTTTGAATTTACAGGTATGGAAACAGTCCTCTATAGATGACCCTGGTTCTTTTGAGTTCTATTCTGTTAAGGATATTTCAATTCATATATCTTTTTTAGAGATGTTAGATGTAGTAAATGAAAATTTACAAAAAGAAGGAAAAGATCCTATTGCCTTTGATAGTGATTGCAGAGAAGGTATTTGTGGTACTTGTGGCTTTGTTATTGACGGGGTCGCTCATGGACCACTAGCCAAAACAACGGTATGCCAGTTACATATGAGACATTTTGAGGATGGACAGACTTTAGTTATCGAGCCCTTCAGAGCAACTCCATTTAAAGTTGTTAAAGATTTAGTTGTGGATAGAGGGTCATTTGATATTATTATTCAGGCCGGTGGATATGTTACAGTTAGTACGGGAAATGCTCCAGATGCTAATAATATATTAATAGCAAAGGATAACGCAGAGGATGCTTTTGATTCTGCTGCTTGCATAGGTTGTGGTGCATGTGTTGCATCTTGTCCTAATGCTTCAGCTGCGCTTTTTACTAGTGCTAAAATCTCGCATCTTTCACACTTACCCCAGGGTAAGATTGAGGATGATCAAAGGGTCAAGGGTATGGTTGAGGCAATGGACGATGAAGGTTTCGGCAATTGTTCGAATCATGCCGAGTGTGAAGCTGTTTGTCCTAAAGGTATATCAATCTCAAATATAGCTTTGATGAGAAGAAACTTAATTAAAACGATTTTATAATTTAACTAAAAGGAGACACTATGAATATTCATGAATATCAGGCAAAGGACTTATTTCGTAAATTTAATGTAGCAACGTCTGAAGGTAAAGTTTTTGAGAATGAAAACGATGCTGAAGAATATGCTAAATCCTTAAATGTAGACGAGTATGTTGTTAAGGCTCAGATACATGCAGGTGGAAGAGGAAAAGGTGGGGGAGTTAAGTTGGTTAAAACTCCAGAAGAAGTAAAAGCTATGGTAAAATCCATGTTGGGTATGACATTGGTAACACACCAAACTGGACCAGAAGGTAAACTTGTTAATAAGGTATATGTTGAAGCTGCGTCAAATATTAAAAAGGAATATTATCTATCTTTTGTTACTGACAGAGCAACTGAAAAGAATGTTATAATCGCGAGCCCTGAGGGTGGAGTTGATATTGAAAAAGTTGCAGAAGAGACACCAGAAAAACTTCTAACTCAGCCTATAGATCCTGTTGTTGGGATACAGCCCTTTCATATAAGAAAAATAGGTTATTTCTTAGGCTTCGACAAAGGTCAACTTAAACAATTAGCCCCATTGATTCAAGGTATGTACAATCTGTTTGTTGAAACTGATTGCAGCCTTGTTGAAGTTAATCCTCTAATAGTTACGGATAAGGATGAAGTTAAGGCATTAGATGCAAAAATTAATTTTGATGATAATGCAGAATTCAGACATAAAGAATACAAAGACCTCCATGATCCTACAGAAGAGGAACCTTCTGAATTAGAAGCTAAGGAGTGGGGATTTAGTTTTGTTAAACTTGATGGTAACATCGGGTGTCTGGTAAATGGTGCAGGACTCGCTATGTCTACAATGGACATAATTAAACACCATGGAGCTGAGCCCGCAAACTTCCTTGATGTTGGAGGTGGTGCGACAGTTGAACAGGTTACGCAAGCTTTCAAAATGATTCTTAGAGATGAAAACGTAAAGGCAATCCTTGTTAACATCTTTGGTGGAATAATGAAGTGCGACACTATTGCCGATGGAATCATGGTCGCAGCTAAAGAAGTAGGAATTAAAGTGCCACTAGTTGTTAGGTTAGAGGGTACCAATGTTGAATTAGGCAAGAAAATGCTAGAAGAGTCTGGTTTAAATATTGCAACGGCTACAACAATGAAGGATGCTGCATTAAAAGTTGTGGAGTTAATATAACCCTATTGACATTTATTCTTTAATGATTAACTTCTAAGCAATATTGTTATAGGAGATAGTTTTTATGGGAAAAGTAATAGGAATTGACTTAGGTACTACGAATTCTTGTGTGGCATTTGTTGAATCAAATGAACCAAAAGTAATAATTAACGAAGAAGGAAATAGAACTACGCCATCTATAGTTAGTTTTGGGAAGAATGAGAACGAAATATTGGTGGGCGAGCCTGCAAAAAGACAAGCAGTGGTCAATCCTGAGAGAACAGTTTATTCATCAAAAAGATTAATTGGAAGAAGATTTGAGGAGACGTCAGATGATAGAAAAGTTTTACCTTATGAAGTTGTAAAGAACAAGAATGGTGATGCTTGGATAAAAATAGATACAAAGGAATATTCACCACCTGAAATTTCCGCTAACATATTAGGCAAGCTTAAAAATGCTGCTGAATCACATTTGGGAACTAAAGTTTCAGATGCAGTAATAACTGTTCCTGCCTACTTTAATGACAGTCAAAGGCAGGCAACTAAAGATGCCGGGAAGATTGCTGGATTAAATGTTGAGAGAATTATAAATGAACCTACTGCCGCAGCATTAGCATATGGATTTGATAAGAAGAAGGATGGACTTATCGCAGTATATGATTTAGGCGGTGGCACCTTCGATATATCTATACTAGAAGTAGGAGAAAATGTCATTGAAGTTAAATCTACCAATGGTGATACAAGTTTGGGCGGAGATGATTTTGATAGGTTAATAATTAATTATTTAATAGAGGAATTTAAAAGAGAAAACGGTGTTGACTTGTCCTCAGATAAAATGGCTCTACAAAGACTTAGAGAAGGTTCAGAAAAGGCTAAGATTGAATTGTCCGCGGCTTTAGAAACAGAGATTAATTTACCTTTTATTACTGCTGACCAAAATGGCCCAAAACACTTACTCATAAAGCTTTCTAGGTCTAAATTTGAACAAATAATTGATGAAAAAGTAAAGTCTTCACTCCAACCGTGTTCAAATGCTTTAAAAGATGCTGGAGTTAAGGCTTCTGATATAAGTGAAGTAATACTTGTTGGTGGTTCTACTAGGATGCCAATAGTTCAAAAAATAGTTACGGATTTCTTTGGTAAAGAGCCTCATAAGGGCATTAACCCAGATGAAGTTGTTGCATTAGGCGCTTCAATTCAAGGAGCTGTTTTAAGTGGTGACGTAAAAGATGTTCTACTTCTTGATGTTGCTCCATTATCATTAGGAATTGAAACTTTGGGTGGAGTAAATACAGTTATAATCAGTAGGAACACAACTATTCCTACTAAACAAAGCCAGATTTTTAGTACAGCACAAGATAATCAACCTAGTGTCGAAATTCACGTTACACAAGGTGAAAGATCTATGGCCGCTGACAACAGAACTTTAGCAAAATTTATACTTGACGGTCTTTCTCCTGCGCCTAGAGGATTACCGCAAATTGAAGTTGGCTTTGATATTGATTCCGACGGTATCTTAAACGTGTCGGCTCTTGACAAGGCAACGAATAAAGAGCAGAAAATTAAAGTCGAAGCTTCATCAGGCTTATCCGAAAAAGAAATAGATGATATGGTTCAAGATGCTGAATCTAAATCCGAAGAAGATGAAAAGAAAAAAGAATTAATAAATCAAAGAAATACTCTTGATCAATTGATTTACTCAACTGAGAAAACATTATCTGATAATGCAGATAAAGTATCAGAGGAAGAAAAGAAAGAAATTGAGGATGCAGTTGCGAAGGCTAAGGATGCTTTAAAGCTAGAAGATCTTGATGCACTTAAAACCGCACAGGATGAACTTAGCAAGGCTTCACATAGTTTAGCTGACAAAATGTACAAAGAGGCTTCAGAAGCATCAAATGAGGCTCCTGACGATGCAAATGAGGCCAATAAAGAGGGAGAGAAGGCAAAAGATGATAAAGATGTCATAGATGCCGAATTTACCGATAAATAGTTGCAAATCAAATTTAACTGTTTATAATTCATCCCTATGAAAAAAGAAATTCATCCTAATTACAGGAAAGTGCTCTTTAAAGATATAACAACTGATGAAAACTTTATTGTTGCTTCTTCAGTAGATACGTCGGAAACGATTACTGAGAATGGTGTCGAATACCCTTTAGTTAAAGTTGAGATTTCTAGCTCATCACATCCTTTTTACTCTGGCAAAGAAAGAGCCGGTGGAACTACAGGAAGGATTGAGAAATTTAACCAAAAATATAAAAAGAAATAATGTCGTCTATAATCAGCTCTAAAGAAGAAAGAGACTTCCTCTCTAACTTTAACAAAAAACCTATAGTTCACAAGAGTACTTTTATCGCTAATAATTCAAATGTAATTGGAAATGTTGAAATAGGGGAAGACTCTAGTATTTGGTTTAATTGTCTTCTTCGAGGAGATGGTAACTATATAAGAATTGGTAAAAGAACCAATATCCAAGATGGCTCAATTGTCCATATAGACTCAAAAAAGTTCCCTACTCATATAGGCAATGATGTAACCATTGGTCATGGATGCATTATTCATGCTACAACAATTCGAAGCCGTATACTCATTGGTATGGGTGCAATTATATTAGATGGTTCTGAAATCAGGTGTAATGTAATTGTTGGTGCAGGTTCCTTGGTACCTCCAGGTGCTTTCCTTGAACCAGGCTTTCTCTATATGGGCTCTCCATGCAAGAAGATAAGGGCAATTACTGAAGATGATTATAAGATGATAACTAATACGGCAAAAGATTATGTTAATCATAGTAGGGTTTATAAGAAGAAATATGGCTTACGCAGCAGTTGATTTAGGAACAAATGCTTTCAGGCTTCTAGTCGTAGATAAGGACAAAAGAAAGATTCTTTTAAGGTATAGCTCAATAATAGGACTAGGCTCTTATCTTAATAAGAACAATGTTCTAGTGCCTCCTATAAAATATTACAGATCTTTAGACAAGATTTTTAGATCTATAAAAAGTCTTAATGTTAAAAAGGTTAACATTGTCGCTACTAGTATTTTTAGGGATTGTGTTAATAAGTCTGAACTAGAAGAGGATTTCTTTAAGCGGTATTCATACAAGCTTAAGATCATTACTTCTAAGAGAGAAGCTGAATTAACATCAAAAGGTGCATTAAAACCATTAAACTTCAAAGACAGGAGATTTTTAGTGGTTGACATTGGAGGTGGTAGCACTGAGATAACTCTAGTAGAAAATAATATTATAATGAATTATGTTTCGATGAGGATGGGAGTAGTTCGGGAATGGAGAAGATATAAAAAGAAAAATAGTTTTACTATTATTGATAAAAAACATATCTTCAAGGATATTGAAAAGAAGCTGTTAAGATATAAGTTTTTTTCTAACCTGGAGGTAAAAAAGGTAAAGATAGTAGTGAATGGAGGGACTCCAACTACTTTAGCAGCAATAAAATTAAAACTAAAAAGATATTCTTCTGAGCTAGTAAATGGTCAGAAACTAAGTTTGAGCTATATTAAAAAGACACATGATAAATTGATGTTAATGAAGCCTGAAGAAAGGTTAAAGTTGTATGGTATGGAAAAAGGACGAGAGGTTGTTATAATCTATGGAATATTTATTTTGATATCAATCTTAAAGCTTATAAATAAGGATAGTTTATATGTTTCTGATTCAGGAGTCCTTGAAGGGCTTATTCAAGAAATTGATTGATTTTTTTATTTTGATGACTATATTCAAACTGGAGTATAATAATGACAGAAGATATTACAAAAGATAAACCAGAGACTGATAAAGCTGACAAGATTAGTCTTGATTCCAAGGAAAGCGTTCTTGATTATCTTGAGGAATTAAAATTAAAAGAAGAGGAATGTGTTCCTGAGTTTGAATCTTATTCTTTTGATCTTCCAAAGGACGAGAAGAACAAGAAAGGCATAATCTTTTTCTTTGAGAATGAAGAATCCATTAAAGAAATATCGTCAGTAGTTAAGGGTGTCGAAGAAGCTAAGAAGGAAATTAATGATAAGCTTCTTAGATTTGCCGCAGAGTTTGAAAATTTTAAGAAAAGAGTAGCACAGGAGAAAACTCAAGCCACAACATATGCGAAAGATTCGATTATCAGAGATTTGTTAAATTTTATAGATAATTTCGAAAGAGGTTTGTCACTGTATCAAGAAAAGGAATCAGACTCAGATTTCTTCAAAGGAATGAAGGCAGTCTTTAAAGAATGCGATACTTTTTTATTGAAGAGTAATATTAAAAGGATTGATTTGAAAATTGGTGATTCCTTTGACCCACAATTACATGAAGCCATTGAAGTGAAGGCATCCGAAGACATTGGAAAAGATATGATAATTAATATCATTCAATCTGGTTATTTGAGCAATGATAAGCTTTTAAGGCCAGCTATGGTTACAGTCTCATCAGGAAGTGCAAACTAACATGAGTAGCAAAGATTTTTATTCAACCCTAGGTGTATCAAAGAATTCTTCTGATGATGAGATTAAAAAATCATATAAAAAATTAGCTTTCAAATATCATCCTGATAGAAATAAGGGTGACAAGAAATCCGAAGAAAAATTTAAAGAAATAAATGAGGCTTACCAGATTTTAGGCGATTCTGAGAAAAGATCCCAATATGACGCTTATGGATCTTCTGCATTTGAAGGCGCTGGTGCTGGAGGTTTTCCAGGAGGTGGTTTCCCAGGAGGTGGATTTGCTGGTGGTGGAATCGATATTGAAGATTTAATGAATGATTTTCTGGGAGGCGGTAGAGGTAGGGGTAGAAGATCTTCTAGGGAAAGAAGTCCAAAAGGCAGAGACCTAAAATACGATCTTCATTTAGAATTCGAACAAGCTGTTAAAGGCGCACAAATGAACGTTCAAATAAGAAAAGCTAAAAGCTACAAGACATGTAATGCATGCGCAGGTTCAGGCGAAGTAAACTACTCTCAAGGATTCTTCTCTGTAAGCAGGGGATGTGACTCATGCGGTGGAATAGGTGCGTTTCCTGAGGAAACGGAACATAAGACAGTTAAAGTCAAAGTCCCACCTGGAGTAGACAATGGAACACAGTTAAGAATAAGAAATGAAGGGGATATAGGAGTTGGTTCAGGTCCCAACGGTGATCTCTATGTCAATATATCAGTCAAAGATCATCCACTATTTCAAAGAGAAGATGAAAATCTAATATGTGAAGTACCAATAAGCATCCCCAATGCAGTAATAGGTGGCAGTATTGATATTCCTACTTTGGAGGGAAAATCAGAATTAAAGATTCCGCCAGGAATTCAACCCGGCCAAATAATGAGGCTCAAAGGTAAAGGAATAAAAGATTTGAGATCATCAAGAATTGGTGATTTGTATGTTAAATTAAATATAGTTATACCTAAAACAACAAGTTCTAAACAGAAAAAAATAATGCAGGATTTCCAAAAAGAAATAGACAAGGAAGCTTCAAATCCATTCTCAGATTATATAAACAAAGTTAAAGACTTTTTTAGCTAGCTCCACCAGCAATAGCAGGAATTATAGATACGGTATCATTCTCTAATATTTCAGTTTCAGGCCCTTTTAAAAATCTAATATCCTCTTCGTTGACATAAATATTAATAAATTTTCTTATTTCACCATTTTCATCACACAATCTATCTTTAATTCCAGGGTATTCTGTTTCGAGATCAATAATCATTTGAGTAACAGAATCTGACGAAATTGTAACTTCATCTTTTTCGTTTGTAAGTCTTCTAAGTGGTGTAGGTATCTTAACTAAAGCCATTTAACTCTCCTTGGTAAAGATTCTTTCAAAATCTTTCATTGTTGGTTCTATTATATATGGTTTTGATATATTATTCACTAAGGGATCTTGAGTTTTTAGCCCGTTTCCGGTTATGACTAATACTAGAGATTCATTTTTTGGTATTTTGCCAGATTCGATCATCTTTTTTGCGCTAGCCAAGGTTACTCCTCCAGCAGTCTCTGTAAATATTCCTTCAGTTTCTGCTAATAATTTCATTGCATCGACAATTTCAGGGTCAGAGACATCTTCGGAGTATGAATCAATCGAATTTAATAGATTGATTGCATTTATTCCATCAGCAGGATTCCCTATAGCAAGGGACTTGGCAATAGTTTGAGGTTTTACAGGTTTAAATACTGGCCATTTATTTTTAACTGCAGTTGATATTGGGGAACATCCTGTAGCTTGTGCTCCAAATATCTTTGTTCCGTTTGGTTCTATAAACCCTAAATCCTCAAATTCTTTTACAGATTTGTATATTTTAGTTAATAAGGAACCGCTGGCCATGCATACCACTATATTCTTAGGAGCTTTCCATCCTAGTTGTTCAATTATTTCGTATCCAACTGTTTTAGAGCCCTCAGCATAATAGGTTCTAAGATTTATATTAACAAAGCCCCAGTTGTTAGACCCTAGCACTTCTGTACATAGTCGGTTTACGTCATCATATGAACCGTTGACTCCAATTACTTCTGAACCGTATACTGAAGTTGCTATAATTTTAGATTCCTCTAAATCAGATGGAATAAAAATAAAACTTTTTAAATTGGCCGCAGTAGCATTAGCAGCCACAGAATTAGCCAAATTCCCGGTTGAAGCACAACCAACTGTGTCAAAACCTAGTTCTTTTGCTTTAGAAAGAGCAACGGAAACAACCCTGTCCTTAAAAGATAATGTAGGGAAGGAGACACCATCATGTTTAATGTATAATTCGTCCACACCTAATTTTTTTGCTAAATTATCTGCTTTTATTAAAGGAGTAAAACCTGAGTTTAAACCTACTGTTGGATCATGGTCTAAAGGTAAAAGTTCTTTATATCTCCACAAGGTTTTTTCTCTCTTAAGGATTTTTTCAATAGTTAATACTTTCTTAATTTTCTTATAGTCATAATTAACCTCTAAAGGTCCAAAGCAATACTCACAAACATAATTTGCCTTCTTTTCATATTCTTTTCCACAATTACTGTCAGCACAACGAAGATTAATAACACATGAGTTAGACATAAAAAACTCCCGAAATTATAATGTAACTCAAGAGGAAAGACAAAAGAAAATGCCCTTTCTCTGTTTAGCAGTTATTTAAAGTCGCTGCAATTAGAGTTAAATGACGACAAATTAATTATAATATTATTTTAAAAAAAAACAATAAAGTGTAATTATTAAAGAGGTATACTAAAAAAATGTATGAATCAATAGTCGATAATAGATTTACAATATATAGGTTTCTAGTTCAAAATAGTGACAGGAATATTAATTATGTATTATCATGTAATTCAACTAAGGAGTGTATAGTTATTGATCCTCTAGATAAGAATGGAATAGAGGAGATTATTAAGGAGAATTCACTTAGACCAAAGTACATCTTTAATACACATGCCCATCCTGATCATATTAAATATAACGATTTTTTTATTTCTAAATATGAATGTCCTCTTCTCGCACATATTGACTGTAGAGAGCTTTTTGAATTTGAATTTGAAAATGTTTTTGAAAATGATATTGTAAAGGTTGGGAATTTGAATTTAAAAGTTCTTCATACTCCTGGCCACTGTCATGAGCATGTTTCTTTAATATTCGATAGATATTTTTTTTGTGGAGATTCGATCTTTAATTTGGGTGTCGGAAATGTAAACTTTCGTGGTGATGTCTCTATGCTTTTCCGTACAATTACTCATAAAATTAAGAATTTACCAGATCAATTATTACTACTTCCTGGTCATGATTATTTAAAAAACAATATTACCTTTCTTCAGTCCTTATATGCAAACTCATCGGAAATTGGTTCGGAGTTAGATGTTTTACTTTCTAATTTTAAACCAAGCAAACTTAGCCCATTATTTAATATAGGTTTTGAGAAAAGAAACAACCCATTCCTAAGGATAGACGAGTTTACCTTTTTAGATTGCTTAGAAAGAAAAGATTTATTTAAAAATGAGAAGATTGAATTTAGATTTAAGTTATTGAGGCAATTAAGAGATGAGCACTAAAGTAATCAAATCCGATGTTTTCAAGTTCCTAAATGATTTGTGTAAAGAAAGAATTGTTTTTATGGATGGAGCTATGGGGACAATGATACAAAAGTATCGTTTCGAAGAAGACGACTATCGAGGAAATAAATTTAAAAAACATAATATCGATTTAAAAGGTAATAATGATGTTTTGAATATTACCAATATTGAAGCTATTAAAGATATTCATAAAAGCTATATTTTATCTGGCGCTGATATAATAGAAACTAATACCTTCAATGGTACCTCTATTGCACAATTAGACTATGGTCTAGAAGAATATGTAAATGATATTAACAAATTTGGTGTGATAGCGGTTAAAGAAGCTATATCTGAAACTACCGATTTAGTTGAGGGTAAAAGGATTTTGATTTCAGGTGCTTTAGGGCCAACTAATAGAACCGCATCTATCTCACCTGATGTTGAGGACCCTGGTGCTAGGAACACTTCCTTCGATGAACTTTGTGAAGCTTATTATATTCAAGCAAAGCTCTTATATGAATCAGGAGTAGATATTCTAATACCTGAGACTACATTTGATACATTAAACTTAAAAGCGGCAGTTTTTGCAATTGATACTTTATTTAAAGAAACCCTTGTCGAGATTCCAGTTTTTTTATCGGTAACCTTTTCTGATAAATCAGGTAGGACTTTGTCTGGTCAAACTATTGAAGCTTTTTGGGAGTCCATTAGGCATTCTAAACCATACGCTGTTGGTATGAATTGTGGATTAGGTGCTGCTTCTTTATTTGAATATATGAAGGTGTTGTCTGAATCCGCAGATACAAAAGTATTTTGTTATCCAAATGCTGGACTACCAAATCCTTTGTCGGATACTGGATATGATGAAACTCCTGAGATGACAGCAGGTGATATTGAAAGTTTAGCAGAAAATAATTTGATAAATTTTGTAGGTGGATGCTGTGGTACTACTCCAGATCATATCAAAGCAATTGTTAAAAAAGTAGGAACCTATAAACCTAGAAAAATTCCTAAAACGAGTCAATTCTCATCCTATAGTGGCTTAGAACTTTTAAGAAAAGATAATATTAATAATTTTCTAGTTGTAGGGGAAAGAACAAATGTTACAGGCTCACCAAAATTTTCTAGATTAATCAAAGATGATGATTTTGAGAGTGCCTTAGAGGTTGCAAAACAACAAGTTGAAAATGGTGCCCATATTATAGATATAAATTTTGATGAAGGACTTATTGAAAGTGAAGAATGTATGGTGAAATTTCTAAATTTAATTGCATCGGAGCCAGATATATCAAGAGTTCCAATTATGATTGATAGTTCTAAATGGTCAGTTATTGAAGCAGGTTTAAAATGTATTCAAGGTAGAGGTATTGTTAATTCTATCAGTTTAAAAGAAGGAGAAGATTTATTTATAGAACATGCTGAAAAAGTTCTTAGTTATGGTGGATCTGTTGTTGTAATGGCTTTCGATGAAGATGGTCAAGCAACAGAAACTGAAGATAAAGTCAGAATATGTAAAAGAGCTTATGACATTTTAGTTAATAGGGTTGGTTTTAAGCCACGAGATATAATATTTGATTCAAATATCTTAACAATTGGTACAGGGATTGATGAGCATAGAAACTATGCTATCAACTTTCTAGATGCAATACCTTTAATTAAGAAGGAGTGCCCAGGAGCTTTAACCAGCGGTGGTGTTAGTAATCTTTCTTTTGCTTTTAGAGGTAACAATAAGGTTAGAGAAGCAATGCATTCAGTTTTCTTGTTTTATGCTAAAAAGAAGGGTCTTGATATGGCTATCCTTAATGCAGGAATGTTGGAAGTCTTCGAAGAGATAGACAAAGAACTTTTACTAATAATAGAAGATGTAATATTTAACAAGTCTGATAAAGCAACCGAAGTATTAATTGATTTCGCTAATAAAGTTAATACTGGTGGTATTAGTCAGGACAAAGAGTTGGAATGGATGGCTTATGATTTAGAAAAACGAATCGCACACCAAGTTATTAAGGGTATTACTTCTAATATAGAAGAGGATGCAGAAGAAGCTAGGATTAAATATGCTTCACCTTTAGAGGTAATCGAGGGTCCTTTGATGGATGGAATGAAAATTGTCGGCCAGCTTTTTGGAGAGGGCAAGATGTTCTTACCTCAAGTTGTAAAAAGTGCTAGATCTATGAAGAAGGCTGTCAATTATTTGGAACCATTTATGGAAAAAGAAAAGGGGACGGTTTCTGCAGCTGGTAAGATTTTAATAGCAACAGTTAAAGGTGATGTTCATGATATTGGAAAGAATATTGTTGCCGTTGTAGCAAGATGTAATGGCTATGAGGTGGAAGACATGGGCGTCATGGTGTCTTGTGGAGATATTGTAGATAAGGTCAAAGAGTTAAATCCGGACATAATTGGCTTGAGTGGTCTTATTACTCCTTCTTTAGATGAAATGATTTCAAATGTTGAGGAATTTAAGAAGAATGGAATAGATATTCCTGTGTTAATTGGCGGTGCTACAACTAGTAAGGCTCATACAGCAATAAAGATTGCCCCTAAGTATCCAGATGATGTTGTAGTACATGTCCCAGATGCTTCACTTGTTGTTGGGGTATGTAGAGATTTGCTGAATAGCAAGACAAGTAATTCACATAAGGCGGCAATCAAAAAAGATCAAAAAGATTTTGCTTTAAGCTATGCAAAGAATAGGAAAATTTCATTCTTATCTTTGGAGGATTCACGAAATAAGAAGTTAAATATAGATTTTAAAGGACTTAACAATAAGTATGGAGATTTGTCATTAAACGAGTGGAATTTTGATATTAATGAAATAATTAAATATATAGATTGGTCCCCATTTTTCTGGACATGGCAGATGAAAGGAGTTTACCCTAATATTTTTAGAAACAAGAAATATGGTAATCAGGCAAAAGATTTGTTCAGTGATGCAGAAAAAATACTGAACGATTTAATAATAAATAAGATTCTAGATTTGCGAGGGGTTTCTAAAGTGTGGAATGCATACTCAGTAGACGAGGATGTAATTTTACTCGATGAGAAAGGCGAAGATATTGAAAAATTAAACTTTCTTAGACAACAGGTAGACAAGAATTCGAAGAGTTCTAATTATTATTGCTTAGCGGATTTTATTTCGAGCAACAAAGAAGACAAAGATATCATAGGTTCTTTTGCAGTAACAGCAGGAAAAGAGGTAGATGAATATTCAATGAAATACGAAGAAAAAGGAGATGATTATTCCTCAATTATCGTAAAAGCAATAGGGGACAGACTAGCCGAGGCATGTGCCGAGTTTCTTCATCGCGAAATCCGAATACTGAATGGTGAGAATGAGGAGTTCAACTTAAAAGCTTTAATTGAAGAAAATTATTCTGGAATTAGACCAGCGCATGGCTATCCATCTCTTCCTGACCATTCAGAGAAAATAAAAATATGGGATTTATTAGAAGTAGAAAAGAACATCAATATATCTTTAACTGAAAATTTCGCTTTAAACCCTGCATCTTCAATATGTGGTCTATATTTCTTTAATCCAAATTCCAGATATTTTAACTTAGGAAAAATTAATAATTCTCAATTTGAGTTTTATGCGTCTAAGAAAGGTTATACTATAGACAGAATGAGGAGCTTGCTGCAAAACAATTTGCTAGATTAATGGATATAAAACAGCTAATAAAAGAAAAAGGTATAGAAAATAAACTATTTGATGACTGGGTTAGCTCAGTAAGCAATGCTATCGAGGTCTTAGGTGGTTCAATAACTAACAATGATTTAAAAGAAGTCCTTCAATCATCATCATCTTTGGATGTATTTAACATTATAGTTAGACTCATTTATCTAGAGTCAAAAAAACCGAATATTTCTATTGGATCGTTAGATAAAATTAGAAGCTACTCCCAAGGCCTTTCCTATGATGGAAGGGCGAAAAATTTTACAATCAAAGAGTATTCACTTAATGCATGGCTAGATTCTGTTGCTGTAATTTTTGTTTGGCTTCAAGAGAAAAGCTTAGATGCTGATTTTGTGTCAATCGTTGATTATATAGCTTGTTCAACAGAGGTTGTTAATCTAACTTCTGATGATTTAGAGTTAGTAGAAATTGTAAAAGACTTTTTAAAAGATTTTGGTTTTGAGAATTCATTTAGTAGAAACTAATTCTTTTATCTTCTAGATTCTTAATTCGTATTATTTTATGTATCTGTAGACACAAGGAACTTAAGCTTTGACAAATAAATCATATCTCTTGTAACAACTGGTATAATCATATTTAATCTTTTATTATGAGCAGATACAACACAATTTCATTTGATGCAGCAGACACGCTTTTCTATATTGAAAAAGGCTTAGGTGGAAGTTATTACGAAGTACTAAAGAATTATAACGTTTCTTATAGTCCTAAAGAAATTTCATCAGCGTTTAAGAAGTTTTTTGTACATAGAAAAGGACTTCATTTTAATGGTCTTAGTGGCAAAGCTTTATATCTTGCCGAAAAAGAATGGTGGTATGCGCTAGTTAGAGATATTTTTAATGAATTAGGTATGTTCGATAATTTTGATAAATATTTTGATGATTTATATGAATATTTTTCACACGAGGCATGGGAAGTCTATTCAGATACAGTTCCAACTCTAATAAGATTAAAAGAAAGTGGTTTTAACATTCTTATAACTTCCAATTTTGATTCTAGGATTTATGGTGTTTGCAAGAAGTTCGAGATTGATAAGTTTGTAGACCACTTCACAATTTCATCTGAGTCTGGATTCTCAAAACCCGATAAAGAATTGTTTTATATATCATTAGAAAAAGCTGATGCGAATATTCGGGAATCCATTCATGTAGGTGACAATTATAATCTAGATTATCTCCCAAGCTCCAAGATTGGAATGAAGGCAATTTTAATTGATAGAGATGGTGAATTTAATGAGAATTTAGATATATGTAGAAGTACTAATTTTAGTAAAATTTTTGAGGTTGTTAATGAATATTAATCCAAACCTTTTGGCCTTAATAGTTGCAGCACTCTGGGGACTTGCACCAATATTTGAGAAAATTAGTCTTCAGTCAATGAACCCACTCTTTATTCTTAGTATTAGATTCTTTTTGGTTGCAGCACTCCTTGTTCCTTTCTTTATTTCAACAAACCAAGTTATGTTCTTGCCTGAGTTAAATTTTAAAAATATTCTTATCATCCTTATACCCGGTCTTCTTGCTGTTCTAGGTATATTCCTATATTTTAATGCTTTGTCAGACTCTACAGCCTCTAAGATAGTTCCGCTAACTGCAGTTTATCCACTTTTCACATGTTTTTATGCTTATATCTTTTTAAAAGAAGATTTTTCAATAGAAAAAATAATAGGAACAATACTAATTGTAGCAGGTGTTTTTATACTTAATTACAAAGATTACTTCCAAAGTTAGTTTTTTAATAGTTTAGCCATTTCAAGTGCGAAATAGGTAATAATTGCCGTAGCCCCAGCTCGTTTCATTGATTCTAGGGATTCTCTCATAACACTATCGTTATCAATGTAACCTTTTTGTGCCGCAGATTTAATCATCGAGTACTCGCCGCTTACTTGATATGCAATTATGGGTAGGACAGATGCCTCTGATGATGTTTTGATTACATCTAGATATAAAGAAGCAGGTTTGACTATTAATAAATCAGCACCTTCGGCTTCATCAAGTAGTACCTCCTTGATAGCTTCTCTATAGTTTTTAGGATTGATTTGATAAGATTTCTTATCACCGACTTTAGGCTTCGAATTTAAAGCCTCTCTAAAAGGTCCATAGAGTGAAGAGGCAAATTTGGCAGCATATGACATAATTGCTGTATTAAGAAAACCTTTTCTATCTAAAGCCTCTCTTATCTTTGCTACACGACCATCCATCATATCGGATGGTGCTACAATATCTGCACCAAATTCTGCGTGAATACAAGCTTGTCTACATAAAATTTCAACTGTTTTATCATTAAGTATTTCTCCATCTTTCAGAACCCCATCATGTCCGTCAGAATTATATGGATCAAGTGCCACATCAGTAATAACAAGAATTCTAGGGAACTTCTTCTTAATAATAGATATGGCTTTAGGTACAAGTCCTTTTTTATTTAGAGCTTCTTTGCCAAGGGAATCTTTTAATTTCTCATTAATAGACGGGAAAATTATTAATGCATTTATTCCTAAATTTATTGCTGAATCTATATCTTTTAGTTGTTCATCTAACGTTTTTCTGAATATGCCTGGCATTGAATCTATCTTTTCAGACTTATTCTTACCATCCATTAAGAATATGGGCATTATCAAATCATTAACAGAGATAGAAGTCTCCTCAACTAGATTTCTAATATTTTCATTTTGTCTTAATCTTCTTCCACGTATGAACATAGATTTCTATTATATTATCTTTTAATTCGTTTTCAAACTTAAATTATGTCTTCACATCAAGCATAAAAGAATATATGATAAAGGCTTATGAGAGAGAAAAAGCTCGTTATATTCGATTTTGATGGTGTTATATATGATTCAGAGCCTCTTCATTTTAAATCATTCAACTATGCACTTAAACCCTTAAAGGTAGAAATAACAAAAGAAGTTTATTATAAAACTTATTGTTCATATGACGATAAAGGTTTTTTTAAGAACTTCTTAGAAGATAATCAAATTCCGAACGATAAAGTCCTTATTGATAAACTTATAAAAGAAAAACATTTCTTTTTTGATAAGAATTTTGATTCAGAAACTTCTATATATTCCGGTTCTGTTGAACTAGTCAAAAGACTATCTAAAAGGTATGTCTTAGGAATTGGTTCTGGTGCACGAAGAGAAGAAATAGTTAGAGTCCTTAAGAGGGAAGGCTTGTTGTCTAATTTTGAGGAGATTGTCTCGTCTGATGAAACTACTTATCCAAAACCAAATCCAGAAACTTACATCCTGCTACTTGATAGAGTTAACTATACTTATCAAATAAGTGCGAATGAATGTGTAGTTATAGAAGATACGTCTAAAGGAGTTGAAGCAGCAAAGAATGCAGGAATGAAGTGTTTTGCTATTACAAATTCTGTAGGAAAAGAATTTCTCACAAATGCAGACGTAATTATTAATGATTATTCCGAGATAACAGATCAAGCTATAGATAACATCTAACTTTTAACAATTAATGAATTAATCACTATGTTTGCAGATTGAAAAAATTCTTTTAATATGAGTTTTTCTTTTACGGTATGGAACTCTCTCATTCCTGTTCCGAGATTTACAGTGTTCACGCCATTTTTAACAAAAAAGTTAGCGTCAGCTCCACCGCCAGTTTCAACCAAATCTATTTTGTAATCGAACTGCTTGCATGTTTTAAGGATGTTTTTGATTATTAGGCTATTTTTTGGAATATTAATTGAATCATATATTCTATTAATTTTTATTTTTGCGTTAAATTTTTTATTTATTTTCTTATATTTTTTATTAACATTCTCGATGATTTTTTTAATCTTCCCAAGCTCTATTTTGATAGTATTTTCATTGTGACTCCGTATTTCACAATTGATTTCAGTTCTTCCAGGAACGATGTTAATCGCGGAACCACCATTAATTTTACCAATATTTATTGTACTATTTGAATTTATTCTCCCCGTTCTCATCTTTGATATTATGTCCGCAGATGCCGTTATAGAGCTTATTCCTTTTTCAGGATTAATTCCCGAATGAGCCTCTACCCCTTGAACGATGATATTGAAGTAGTCAGAGCTAGGACCTTTGTACACTAGTCTTTCTGGGCTAGTGCTGTCTAGCACTATTCCTTCTCTTGAATTTAATAAGTTGTAATCTAAAAATTTGGCGCCCAATAGTCCTATTTCTTCACAGGTCGTTATAGCTGCTTCTACATTGTAGTGATTTAACTTCTTTCTTTTAAGAATCTCCAAGGTCTCTAGTATTATAGCAAGACCACTCTTGTCATCTGCTCCCAATATTGTTCTACCATCACTTGTTATACTATCTCTTTTAATAACAGGTTTAATACCTAACCCATTTGTTACTGTATCCATATGAGAGGAAAGCAGAATGGTTGGTAGGTTCTTCTTGGATCCAAGTTTAGCAATAATATTGCCATGGTTAGATTTAGTTAACACGGCAGACTTATCAATTTTATATTTTATACCAAGTTTATTTAGCTTATTTTTTATGTACCTTGCAACATCTACTTCATTTCTCGATTCACTATCAATCTTAACTAAATCTGTAAAAGTTTTAATAAGCCTCTTTTTGTTTATCATTATTATGAATTCCTTCCTTTTCCTTTGATGCTTAATGTAGCTTCTAAGAAAATTTCTGATAGAGTAGGGTGTGGATGCACAGTATTAACAACAGACTCTAGTGAAAGTTTATTCTGCATTACTAGAGTTATTTCCGAAATCATCTCAGAGCACCCTTTGCCAATGATATGAGCACCTAAGATGTCATCATTTTTATCACTTATTAATTTACAGAAACCGCTTACATTATCATCTGCCAACGACTTTCCATTCGCTTTAAAAGGGTACTTAGAGACTTTGTAAGAAATCTTCATTTCTTTTGCCATTTCCTCTGAGATACCTACATAGGAAATCTCTGGCTGACAATAGATACATGCAGGAATTATATGTTCTGAAGAAATAAAATTGGCATTTACAATACAGTCTACAACTTGAGATCCTTCCTCGGATGCTTTATGCGCAAGCATTGACCCTCCAATTACATCACCAATTGCATAAATATTTTCTATATTTGTTTTGAAGTTCTTGTCGACTTTAATAAAACCGAAGTCATCAACAACAACTCCTGAATCTTTTAAATTAAGGCTCTCAGTATTTGGGACTCTTCCTGTAGATACAAGAATTAAATCAAAGTCTATTTCGAGTTCATCCTCTGAATCAATTAATGATACCCTTATCTCTGTAGATGTTTCTTTTATTATTTTAGCTTTGGTTGATTCGTATATCTTAATCCCTCTTTTTAAGTAGTTCTTTCTTAACTCATCGACTATCTCTTTGTCAACAAATCCTAGGATTGAATCTGAACTTTCTACAATAGATACTTTTACACCAAAACTACTATAGAGGTATGCAAATTCAATACCGATATACCCACCACCTATTATGCAAATACTTTTAGGTAGGCTTTTTGAATCTAATACAAAATCACTATCAACTATTCTTTTACCATTAGGGATAAGGTTTTTAGGAAAAAAAGGCTTTGAACCAGTCGAAATTATTATCTTTTCAGATGAAATTTTTATTTCTTTTCCAGCTTCTTTGATGCTTACTTCATTGGGAGTATTAAATGAAGCTAAGCCATAAAAAATATCAATATTTTTTGTCGAAAGTAGGCTTGTAAGACCACTTTTTAGTCTTTTAGTATTTTTTTTACTATTGTTAACTATTAATTCATAGTCACATGATAAATTATCAAAAGTAAAACCTCTTTTTTTAGCTTTATTGTTCAGCAAATCAGCAATTTCCGCAGATTTAAGAAGAGATTTAGAGGGAATACAGCCATTGTTGAGACAAGTACCCCCCAAGGAGTCTTTTTCTATTAGGGCCGTCTTTAGCCCCTTTCTTGAGGCCTCTATTGCGGCTACGTATCCACCAGGGCCGCCACCAATAATTGTTATATCGTAGTCATACATGTATAAGCTTAAATCTATCATATTTTTCTTTATTATTATAAAAATATTTAGAAAACGGTGTATCATATAAATTAATGGAGATGCAGATAAGGTCCGAAACTCCGAGAGCAAAGAAAGGATGGGGAATGGGGTCCACAATGATGGCTGGTGGTTCAAAAATTAGGGGGGTTCAACTTCTAATTACAGAATTTAGAGATATAGAAGTGAAGAATGTTCAGATAATGCATAAATTGAGTTCAGTATTCATGTCTATGATTAAGGATGATGATGATATAGAATTAACCGAGGAAGAATACGGAATAAGAATTGTTAAGACGGTAAGTCAAGAGAATTATAATAATGATATTTGGGATCAATGGGTCCTTTTTTCTAGAAGAATTTATGATAATATCTCTAAGATTCTTAAAGGAAAATAATTGAGCCAAGATTATAACAAGACTTTAAATTTACCAAAGACTAATTTTCAAATGAGGGCAAACCTCTCTGTTAAAGAGCCTGAGATTCTAAAGTTTTGGGATTCGAAGAATATCTATAAGATTATGCAATCAAAGTCTGATGATATTTTCGTTTTACATGATGGACCACCCTTTGCTAATGGAAAAATACATATTGGACATTGTTTTAACAAAATACTGAAAGATATTATTTTAAAATATAATTCATCTATTGGAAAAAGTGTCAATTATATTCCTGGATGGGACTGCCATGGCCTTCCAATCGAACATCAAGTTCTAAAAAAGATTAAGACTAAGGATATAACTAAATTAGAAATCAGAAATAATTGCGAGGATTTTGCTATGAAATTCGTGAAATCTCAAAGAGATGAGTTTCAAAGATTAGGAGTCATTGGTGATTGGGAGAATCCATATTTAACAATGAATGAGGATTTTGAGGCTAATCAAATTAAAGTCTTTTCTGAAATGTTTTTTAGTGGTTTTATTTATAGAGGTTTAAAGCCAGTAAATTGGAGCCCTAGTTCGAGAACTGCTTTAGCTGAAGCTGAATTAGAATATCCAGAACATCATGTTTCAAAAAGTGTGTACGTTAAATGTAAAGCAACTCCTAATGTATCATTAAAACTCAAGCTTAAGATCGAAGGTGAGCTATACTTTTTGGTTTGGACTACAACACCTTGGACGCTTCCAGCAAATAAAGCAATATCAGTTAACAAAGATTTTGAGTATGGATTATTTCAACATGATAAAGATTTTATAGTAGTTGAATTGGAGCTATCTAAACTAATTAGTGATAAAATTAAGAGAAAGCTAGTCTTAATAAAGACGATATCAGGCAAGGACCTTCAAAACTTAAAATATTTTTCACCCATCTCTGGCGAAGAGTGTCCTATACTTCTGGCTGATTATGTTACTCGTGAGACCGGTACAGGTCTTGTTCATACTGCCCCTGGCCATGGAATTGATGACTACTCCACTGGAGTAAAAAATAATTTAGAAATTTTTTCACCTGTTGATCCTGCAGGTAGATTTACCGATGAAGTACCTGAGTTTCTGGCCGGCTTAAATGTATTAAAAGAAGGGAACGAGAAAGTTATAAAAATTTTAGATGAAACAGGCTTGCTTCTTCTTTTGGAAGACTATGAGCATAAGTATCCATACGATTGGCGAACAGGTAAGCCAACAATCTTCAGAGCTACTTATCAATGGTTTGCTTCTGTTGACAAATTTAGAAAGAAATCTTTAGACGAAATTGAAAAAGTGAAATGGTACCCTCCATCCATTGTTAATAGAATCACTAATATGATAAAAGAAAGATCAGATTGGTGTATTTCAAGGCAAAGATCTTGGGGACTTCCTATCCCTGTTTTTTATTATATCGAAACAGGAGAAGTCTTTTTAAATAAAGATATCATAGAAAATATTATTAACTTATTTAAGAAGGAAGGTTCTTCTGCGTGGTGGAAGTATGAAGTTGAAGAGCTTCTACCTGAGGAGTATAAGTTTGAAGCGATTAATCTAAAAAAAGGGGAGGACACACTTGACGTTTGGTTTGATTCTGGAACCTCATGGAAGACAGTCTTAGTTGAAAACGAATCATATCCTGCAGATTTATATTTAGAAGGCAACGATCAACATAGAGGGTGGTTTCAAAGCAGCCTGTTAACATCAGTTGCAACAAAGGATATAGCCCCATATAGAAATGTACTCACACATGGTTTTGTAGTAGATGATAAAGGCCAAAAGATGTCCAAGTCAAAAGGTAATGTTGTAGACCCAGAGAAGATAATTAACGAAAATGGTGCAGATATTTTAAGATTGTGGGTTGCAAGCGAGGATTACTCTTCGGAAATTCGTATTTCTGATAATATTTTACAAAGTATAAAGGACAAATATAAAAAGATTAGAAATACTTTTAAATTCTTACTTGGTAATCTAAGTGATTTTAGAGATGAAGATATTCTTAATTTTGATAAATTAGAGGAGATTGATAAGTGGATACTGATTAAGTTCTCTAAAGTTAAAACCCAGTTTCTTGATTTAAGTAATGAGTATTCATTTCATCAAGCATTGAATGCCTTATTGTTCTTTTCATCAAAAGAATTAAGTTCAATATATTTGGATTCTCAGAAAGATGTATTGTATACATTTTCTAAAAATTCAATTGAAAGACTTTCAACTCAGTCCTCAATTTCTATAATATTTAGAGAGCTTTCACTAATGCTTTCACCTATAATTTCGTTTACAGCAGAAGAGGCTTGGTCTGAAAGATATAATGGATCAACAATATTTGAGAGTAAGCTATCTGATAGACTATATTTAGATCCTAAACTAGAAGATAAGTGGGACAAGATAATAAGCATAAGAGAGCCAATATTAAAAGAAATTGAATTAATGAGAACTAATAAGATTTTAGGCTCTTCTCTTGAAGCCAAAATCCTCCTCGGTGTTAACAGTGAGGACTTTGATTTCTATTTTAAGAATATTTCAATACTCAAGAAAACTTTGATTGTATCTGAAATTGAAATTTCTGAGACTGATAAGTCTGAACTTGATATTAAAGTTGAGAAAACTTTATTTAACAAATGTGAAAGATGCTGGATGCATTTTAATCCAGAATCCTTCGATAGGGATGATTCTAATCTATGTTTAAAATGCAGCAATCAAATGCAAAAAGATATCTAGATTAGTTATAATATGCAATGATGAATCACACAAATGAAAAAAGACATCATGTTGTTGTAGTCGGAGCTGGTTTTGGCGGCCTTTACGCAGTTAATGAGCTTGTTGATTCTAATGTGGATGTAACACTTATAGATAGAAGAAATTTCCATTTGTTTCAACCCCTTTTGTACCAAGTTGCTACAGGCACTATTTCAGCAACAGATGTAAGTGCACCAATAAGATCTATATTTGGAAAGAAAGAGAATATTACGGTTAGACTTGATTCTGCTACTGGAATTGACGTTAGGAGTAGGCATGTAAATACAAAAAGCCATACAAGAATTAAGTACGATGATCTTATAATCGCTACAGGCGTTAGTCATCATTATTTTGGTCATCATGAGTGGCAAAAGAATGCACCTGGCCTAAAGACAATAGAAGATGCACTTGAGATGAGAAGAAAGATTTTTACAGCCTTTGAACTTGCAGAAAATGAAAGTGATCCAATAAGGAGAAGGCAACTTTTAAGTTTTGTTATCGTTGGGGGAGGTCCTACTGGTGTTGAGCTTGCAGGTGCTCTTGCAGACTTGGCTTTTCGTACCTTTGAGAAGCAATTCCATAATATTAATACCAAAGAAGAATGTTCAATCTTTTTAATAGAAGGTTTGCCAAATGTCTTACCCACTTTCAAAGAATCACTGTCTGAAATCACTCGTGGATATCTTACTGAAATGGGCGTTCAAGTCCTTACAAAGTCTCTCGTTACTGACATTCAAAATGACACTGTTTACTATAAAATTAATGACGAAAGTAAGAAAATTGAAGCTAAAACAATACTTTGGGGAGCAGGAGTAATGGCTTCAGTAATGGGCAGGGTTCTTTCTGACTCTACTGGAGCCCAGCTTGATAATGTGGGAAGAGTTATTGTAAATAAGGATTTTACTATACCGGAGCACGATAATATTTTTGTGATTGGAGATTTAGCAAGATTTAAAGATGGAAACGACTACCTTCCTGGTGTTGCTACAGTGGCGATGCAATCAGGCCAATTTGTTGCAAAATTAATAAAAAATAGAATTTCAAACAATAAAGGATACAAGAAAGAGTTTAAGTACAAGAACAAGGGCTCTCTAGCTGTTATTGGAAGGAACAAAGCGGTGGCTGACCTTGGGTTTATAACATCAAAAGGTTTTATTGCTTGGTTGCTATGGATTTTTATTCATATTTTGTATTTGATTGGTTTTGGTAGTAAAGTTTCTGTAATTACAAAGTGGGCACTTAGTTACTTTAATCAAGATAAAGGGAACCGTTTAATCTTTATTAAATAGTTTTTTTTTGCTTTCTCAGAATAAAGTGTAGAATAAAAAAAAATGAAAACTTCTTTATGTTTAATTCTTTCTCTAATCTTTTTAGTCTATATTTCTCCTTTTTTTAGCTTATATAAAATTGGGACAAGTATTCAAAAAGAAGACAAACAGACATTAAATAACTATATGGATTGGCCCAGCCTTCAAGAGTCTTTAAAAAACGATGTTAAATCTTTTTTAAAAAATAGAGAGAAATTGAGAGAGAACGGTTTAGATAATCCAATAGAAGGGATTTTTGAGGATGTTAAAAAATTTGGGGGCCTTCTTTTTGGTGAGAAAGCAATATCTATTGCTATAGATAAAGTTGTTAGTCCAGAGGGCATATTCAGATTATATAAATTGAAAGATAAATCTAGAAAAACTACAAATAATCCTAAAACAAAAACTAATGATTCTGACATTGTTAAAAGTGAGAATATTCTTGAATATGATGGTTATCGATTGACTAGCTTTAATTTTATCACTTTAAGTGACTTAGAGGCAACAATCTCTACTAGTCACGCTGATGTTTACTTTAGAATGAGATTTATTTTTCCAAGATGGATCCTTTATACTGTAAAATCTGAAACTTTGACAAATGAAATTGCAAAAAAGGTCGAGGATAAGATAGATTTATTAAAAAACTTAAATAGAAAAATAAATCCATTAAAAAAGAAGAATGAATAACAAAAATGTTTTTAACGAAGACCTCACTTTATGTGGTGATAATCCAATTACAGGTTTCTTTAGAGACGGATGCTGCAATACAGATACTACAGACTATGGTGAACACTTGATCTGTTCAGTGATGACAGACGATTTTTTGGCTTTTTCAAAACAAAAAGGTAATGATTTGTCTACACCTGTTCCAGAGTTTAATTTTCAAGGTCTTAAGGAAGGAGATAGATGGTGTCTTTGTGCCGACAGATGGAGAGAAGCTTATGAGAATGGATGTGCCCCTCAGATTTACTTGCTTTCAACAAATTCGCAAATTTTAAAGAAAATACCTTTGGATATACTTAAACCTTTCGCTATAGATTTAGATTGAGATGCATAAAAAACTTTCTTTACTAATGTTACTTTCTCTAATCTTAGCAATTTTATGTGCTAATTTCTTTCCTAGTCTTGTGATTAAGTCTAAATTTCTTGGTAAATATTTCATAGAACTTCTTAAAGCATTTGTTCCTTTTTTGATTTTTGGGACTATTACATATTCAATTGCTTCTTTTGATGCATTTAGCAATGTAAAAAAAATTGTACCTTTAACGCTAATCCTTTATATAGCCTCAACACTTATTGCTATCACTTTTGCATTAATTGTCGGCTCTTTTCTTGATTTTGGTGTGGAAAATAAATATATTCCTAATCCTGAGGATTTAGTTAGTGCTCAAGTTGATATAGGATCTTCTCTATCAGTTTTAGCCATAGATTTTAGTAATTTTTTTAATTTAATAACAGAAGCCAACCCTTTTGCTATTATGATTCTATCTTTAATTTTGGGCGTTTCTGTTCGTTTTACAGCAAAATATAATCAAAAGATAGTTGGCATTTTGTCTAACATTAATAGTTTAGTGATTAATATTACAAACTATATTATGCTCTTAGCTCCGCTAGCAATATTTTCATTGTTTGCAAATTTGCTAATAGAGGTAGAGGGTGAAACAATATATTCCCTATTGCGATTTGTTATTAGTTCTATACTGATTTTTATAACTTACATGTTTGTTTTTTATGGAGCGATAGTCAAATATCTCGCTGGAATATCCCCTTACTATTTTTTCAGTAAGATAAAAAATACTCTAATTTTTGCCTTCTTTTCCTCTAGTAGTGCTGCTACAATGCCTTTGACTTTGAAGACAGCTGAAGATGAATTAAAAATAAACAAAGAAGTATCCTCTTTTGTTATTCCAATAGGGGTTACAGTAAACATGGATGGTTCAGCAATCTATCTTGGACTAGCAGCCTTATTCGTAGCACAAATACTAGGTATCGAATTCACATTTAATGAATATTTAGTTATCTGTCTGACTGCAACTATAGGTAGCATTGGTGCAGCTGGTGTCCCTTCGGTAGCATTAGTAATGATGACAATTGTTTTTTCATCTGTTGGGATCCCGTTGGAGGCAATAGCAATTATTGCAGGTGTAGATAGATTGCTAGACATGTTTAGAACTTCGATAAATGTTGCTGGGGATTTAACTATTGCAAGCATTATCAATAAGTTTATAAAATAATATTTTTTTTAGTAGGTAAATTCATTTTTCTTAGTTAATATTTACTTAATGTTCAGATTAATAAAACTCATAGTTGAATTTTTAAACAACCTAGATAGGAGAGGTACAACTAACGGAAGTATTCCAACAATTAATCCTGATGATAAAAAAAATATAAAAAAGTTATTTATCATTGTTCCTATCTTCCTTGGAGTTCTAGCAGTCCTATCTAGCATATACACTATAGAGCCGGGTGAAGTTGGAGTTGTTCAACGTTTTGGTAAGTTTTCTTCATATAAATCCCCAGGTTTAAATCTAAAGATTCCTCTTATAGATAAGTTAACAAAAGTTAACGTTGAAAAAGTAAGAAGAATTGAGATTGGTTTTAGGTCAGAAAGAGCTAGAGTTAATGTTCTTCAAGAATCATTAATGATTACTAAAGATGAAAATATTGTCAGTGCTCAGGCTATCATTCAATGGAAAATTAAAGATCCGGGAAATTATTTATTTAAAGTAGTTAATCCAATGCTTACGATTAAAAATACTGCTGAAGTTGCCCTCAGAAGTACTGTAGGGGTAACGAATATAGATGATGCTTTAACTACAGGAAGAGATCAAATTCAGGTCAAAACTAAAGAATTTCTTCAAATTTTATTAGACTCTTACAGTTCAGGTGTTCAAATTACAGATGTTAAACTCCAAATAGTTGACCCCCCAGATGAGGTTAAAGATGCTTTTAATGAAGTGGTTAGAGCGAAAGAAGACAAAGAAAGATTAATTAACGAAGCAAAAGGTTATTATGAAGACGTTATACCTAAGGCCCGTGGCGAAGCTGAGAAGATGATTAAAGAAGCTGAAGGTTACAGAGAACAAAGAATATCAACTGCGATGGGTGATACATCAAGATTTAATCAGGTCTACTCTGAATACAGAAAAGACAAAGCTGTAACAAAGTCTAGAATATATTTAGAGAAATTATCTGAAATTCTCCAAAAACCAAAAAAAGTAATTGGCACTGACTCTTCTAGTGGCGCACTAAACCTCCTTCAGTTGGGAGATATATTCAAGGATTAGTTTATGAAAAAGTTTTTACCTTTAATTATTCTTCTAGCAATACTTGTTCCATCTTTTGTTTATACAATTGACGAAGCAGAGCAGGCAATTATTACAGAATTTGGTGAATTTAAAAGATCTGTTACTGAGCCAGGAATACATTTTAAGAAACCGTTTGTAGAAAAGATTTCAAGATTTGAAAAAAGAATGCTTTCAACTGATGCTCCTCCTGGTCAATATTTAACACTAGATAAAAAAAGATTAATAGTAGACTTTTTAGCTAGATGGAGAATTAAAGATCCTCTAGTTTTCTTTAAATCTGTTAGAAATTTCTTTAGTGCTAACACAAGAATAGAGGATATAGTTTATTCTGAACTTAGAGAAGAACTTGCTACGCATAACATAAATGAAGTCATAGCGGAGAATAGAGAGCTAATCATGGACAAGGTAAAGGAAGGGAGTAGTGAAAAACTTTCAGAGTATGGTATCGAGCTAGTTGATGTCAGAATTAAAAGAGCTGATTTACCATCTGAAGTTCAACAAAGTGTTTATGACAGAATGGTAGCAGAAAGACAAAGGATTTCTAAAAGATATAGATCTGAAGGTGAGGAAGAATCTGCAAAAATAAGAGCAGAAACAAATAAGAATAAAGAAATTATAATTGCAAAAGCATTCGAGACTAGTGAAAAAATAAAAGGTGAGGGAGACAAGAAGGCCACTCAAATTTACTCTTCATCCTACAGTAAGGATCCTGATTTTTATGAATTTATGAAAAAGTTAGAAACTTATGAGAGAATTATTGATGAAAAGACTATTATCTTCCTGCCTATGAATTCCAGCTTGCTAGATTTAATTCAAAAGAGAAACTAGAATTTGGACACATTTAGTCATGCCCTATGGGGAAAAGCATTATTTGGTTATAGAGGTGCAAAATTCTCTCCTTTTCTTTTTGGTGTTGCTCCAGACTTAATTGCATTTGTTCCTTTCACTATTTTTAAACTTTTTAAGAACTCTAGTGGTAAGATTCTAGGTAGGCCTGAGATAGTTGAGATACCTGATTGGGTTTTTTATCTATATGATTTTTCACATAGCTTTATTACTTCTTTCCTTTTAATAGCCGTTCTTTTATATTTCAAGAAAAAGATTCTTGCCTTTGCCGCTCTATCTTGGTCCTTTCATATTTTGCTTGACTTTCCGTTCCATAGTAAGGAGTTCTTTCCAACTAAAATTTTTTGGCCTATAAGTGATGTTTATCTGGATGGTATCTCTTGGGCTACACCAGAAGTTTGGTTAACAAATGTTTTATTTTTGACATTATTTTTCTTTTATAGATTTTACCCCGGGAAGGATCTAAAGATGTGACTGAATCTTCTTCCATAGCTCATATGTTACATTGACGTCTTGAATGCAGTATTTCATCATTTCTTCACTATATACAGTCCAAGGACCATTATAATCACCCTTAAAATTACTTAGTCTGTAGCCCCATGCTTTAAGTGAATGCCTACCTCTATATTCAATTGGTATTCTATCTTCTTTGTTGTCCGACTCAATTATTTTAGGCCATATTCTTCTTGCATATTCAAGTGTGTCAAAGATTTCTGCTTTTGGATTAAAGTTGTAGATTTTTTTAATTGCTGGTATGTCAAATTTTAGAATATTGTGTCCTATTAGCAGGTCAGCACTTTCTAGGTATTCTATTCCTTTAATTAAATTCTTTTTAAAGGATTTAGATTCTTTTTTTTCAATTTCGAATGTAGCAAAACAATGAATCTTAGTTAAGTTCTGAAGAAAACCATCAGTTTCAATATCAAATATAATTTTCATATTAAGCAAAGATAGATATTAATACACCGGCTGCTACAGCTGAGCCTATAACACCTGAAACATTAGGTCCCATTGCATGCATAAGAAGTATGTTAGAGGAGTCCTCTTCGTTCCCAACCTTACTTACAACACGAGCTGC
>Ga0233427_10000438_pt1 | contig 53493 bp, 30 predicted proteins | sample SI_118_April2016_5_FD_179885 | JGI IMG/M metagenome (GOLD analysis project Ga0233427, IMG submission 179885) | Seawater microbial communities from Saanich Inlet, British Columbia, Canada - SI_118_April2016_100_MG | ecosystem: Environmental > Aquatic > Marine > Inlet | place: Canada: British...
ATGATCCGCAGGCAACCTTAGTTCGTAAAGACTGCATTAACGGTTTCATCGGTGCGTTTCAGCCGGATGGATCAAATTCTATTGTTGACTGGGTCAGGGAAAATAAGCTGAAAAATGTTTTAGTAGTAGGCATCTGTACTGACATCTGCGTGATGGATTTTGTGTTGACGTTGCTTTCCGCCAGAAATCACGGGATGCTTCCCGGTCTGAAAGAAGTCCTCGTTTATGACAAGGGCTGTTCCACCTATGATCTTCCAAGGAGTGTGGTTGAAGAGATCGGACTTCCCGTCAGCGCCAGCCATCCGCAGGAAATCACCCACTACATGGGACTCTACTTCATGGCTTCACGTGGTGCTCAGTTGGTAAACAGTGTTCAAGTTTGAAAATTGCTTTTGCTCGAAATGACATATTTACAGGGCTTTTTGCAGTTTCATCTTAGTTGATGCATGCGTAATTAATTGTCATTCCCGCGCAATTTGTCATTCTGCACAAGCGGGAATCCAGCTTCTGTTTTTACTCCTTTATTTCCGCACACGTTCGCTTTTAGGATCGTAAAAAGCCCGAAGAGATGGACGTGCTTTGTAACGTTCTCCGGCAACTTCGATTTCAAAATTACTTGATTCCAGCAAATCTTTTGTCACACCGTCTTCGTGCGAAACATAACCCATACCGAGACAGCTTCCGATGGTGTGACCGTACATGCCGGATGTGAGGTCACCAACTATTTTCCCGTCGCACCAAATTGGTTCATTGTGATAAAGCAGCGGTTCCGGATTTTCTAAAGCAAACTGCACCAGACGTTTTTGCAAGACTGCGTTTTTCGTTTTGGAAATTTCCTCCTTTTGCCGCAACAACGCCTCGCGGCCAATGAAACCTCCGGGTTTATCAAACTTAAGCGCAAATCCGAGTCCGGCCTCCAGCGGAGTGTCTTCGTCAGCAATGTCGTGTCCCCAGTGCCGATAAGCTTTTTCCAAACGTAGTGAATTGAGAGCATGCATTCCTGCTAACCGTAAACCGTAATCGTTTCCGGCCGAAAGAATTTTATCGTAAATGTCCTGAGCAAATTCAGTCGGCACGTAAATTTCCCAACCCAATTCTCCAACATAAGTCATGCGTAGGGCAAGGGCGGTACCGAAACCAATTTCGATTTCCTGCGCGCTGCCGAACGGAAACGCTTCATTCGATAAATCCGCCGGAGTGAGTTTGGCCAGTAAATTACGTGATTCCGGACCCATCACACTCAACACGGTATATCCAGAAGTTACGTCTGTGACAGTGACATGCGCATCGTCAGGAATATTTTTCCGCAGCCAGGCAATGTCACGAATTTGACTTGCCCCCGCCGTTACTACCATAAAAACATCCTCACGCAAACGAGTCACCGTCAAATCGGATTCGAAGCATCCACGTTCATTTAGCCACGCAGTATAAACCGCTTTTCCGCAAGGTACGGAAATATCATTGGCACAAATCCGGTTCAGCACTTTTTCCGCATCGCGTCCCTGCACCATGAATTTCGCAAAGGACGACATATCAAACAGCGCTACTTTTTCACGAGCCGCATGATGTTCAGCAGCGGAAGCCTCGAACCAGTTTTGACGCGCGTAACTGTATTCATAACGTGCTTCCATACCTTCCGGCGCAAACCAGTTAGCACGTTCCCATCCGCACATTTCACCAAAACACGCTCCTGCTTTTTCCAGCCGCTCATGCAAAACGGATTTGCGCACACCCCGGCTGGTTTCCGGCTGGCGGAAAGGCCAGTGCATAGCGTAAAGCAAACCCAAAGTTTCTTCGGTACGTTCCTTCAAATAACTCGCATTGATCTGAAACGGATGAAAACGGCGGATATCCACGTCCCACAAATCAAGTGGCGGATGTCCGTTAACGATCCATTCAGAAAGCACTTTTCCCGCACCTCCACCGGACTGAATGCCGATAGAATTGAAACCTGCTGCGACATAAAAGTTTTTCAGTTCCGGAGCTTCACCTATAATGTAGCGGTCGTCTGGAGTAAAACTTTCCGGACCGTTGAAAAAAGTCTGAATTCCCGCATCTTCCAATTTCGGAATACGGTGAATCGCGTTGAGCATAGCCGGTTCAAAATGATCCCAATCTTCCGGAAACTGACCAAAGGAAAAATCTTCCGGAATTGTTTCTAAGGGACGCGGTTTTGATTTTGGTTCAAAACAGCCGACGAGCATTTTACCGGCATCTTCCTTGGCATAAATCCAATTCTCCGGATCACGCAAAACAGGAAGTGTCGGCGGCAAACCAATGTCATCGGTGACAATATAAAAATGCTCTGCCGCATGCAGCGGCAAATGTGCTCCGGCCATCAATCCAACTTGACGCCCCCAAAGTCCTGCGCAGTTGACGACGATCTCCGCGGATATTTCTCCCGTTTCTCCGTTTTCCATTTCCCATGCTACTCCGGAAACCTGTTTCGCACCGGACGTTCCAGCGTTTTTAGTTTCGATTCCGGTAACTTTTACATTTTCAAATATTTTCGCACCACGCATTTTCGCGCCTTTGGCCATGGCCTGTGTCACATCAATCGGATTCGTCTGTCCATCTTTCGGTAAAAAAACCGCGCCTTCGAGGTCGTCAATGTTCAGGAGCGGATACAACTCCCTTGCTTCACGTGGAGAAATCACTTCCACTTCCAGTCCAAAACATTTTGCCATCGACGCACCACGTTTTAGTTCCTCAAAACGTCCTGCATTCGGAGCAACGCTGATTGAACCATTTTGTTTGAAACCCGTCGCCTGTCCTGTTTCCTCCTCCAAGGTCGCATAAAGTTCGCTCGTGTACTGCGCCATTTTTGTCATATTTTTTGTCGCCCGTAATTGACCCACAAGTCCGGCCGCATGCCAGGTTGTGCCGCAAGTCAATTCCCTGCGTTCCAGCAAAACGACATCTGTCCAGCCGAGTTTTGTCAAATGATATGCCACACTGCAACCGATTACTCCGCCGCCGATGATCACGACTTGTGCTTGCTTCGCTAATGTTTTCATATAGTTTTTCGAGAAATAAATTGAATTGATTGCGTCTTTGATGAATTGCGAGAGAATTAGTTTTACATCTTTGAGAATGCAGGGTCAACCACATATTTAACTGAATGAAAAATTTATGACAAGTTGTACGTCATGATTCCTTGTCTTCTTAATTGCGTCTTGTTGAGCTAAAATAATCCTGTCATAATAAGCACCGTTAAAATAACTCTAAACAGAATAACTACAAGCCGCTTCAAAGCATAAGTTTCTACTAAATGTCCCAGGAAAAAGCAGAGCAAATCATCGTCATCGGTGCTTCAGAACACAATCTGAAAAATGTCAGTCTCAAGATCCCACGTGACACATTGACTGTTTTTACCGGTGTCAGTGGTTCCGGAAAATCATCGCTGGCATTTGATACTATTTTCAAAGAAGGTCAGCGCCGTTTTGTTGAATCACTTTCGGCCTATGCGCGTCAATTTCTCGGACAATCTGACAAACCAAAAGTCGAGCATATTGAAGGACTGAGTCCGACAATTTCCGTAGACCAAAAAACCGTCAATCGAAATCCACGCTCCACTGTTGGAACAATCACGGAAATTTACGACCATTACCGCCTCCTTTTTGCACGTTTAGGCAAACCGCATTGTCCGGAATGCGGAACTCGCATCAGCTCACAGACTCCGGAACAAATCACAGATTACGCCTACGTGGACGCGCTGAACGAACAGTGTTTGATCCTCGCGCCAATGGTACAGGAACGTAAAGGTGAGTACCGTAAAGAACTTGAAGAATGGGCGGCTGATGGATTCGTGAGAGCCAGAATCGACGGAGAAGTACGCAGACTTGATGAAGAAATTCAACTCGCACGTTACGAAAAACATACCATTGAATTAGTCCTCGATCGCTTGACAATAACTCCGCAGGAAAAAAGCCGTTTTACGGAAGGTGTTGAAAAAGCGCTCTTGCTCGGAAATGGTCTGGCAATTTTACATTATGCGAAAAAAAGTGCAGAGCAAGACCCGGAAAATAAGCTTGAACAAAGTCCGCAAGAAGATCATTTGTTCAGTCAGTTGATGGCGTGTCCCAGTTGTCAGATTGCCTTACCGGAAATGGAACCGCGTTTATTTTCTTTTAACGCGCCGCAGGGAGCATGCCCAACCTGCAACGGTATTGGTCACACCAGCACTTTTACTGAGGAGAAACTGTGCGATCCTGAACTTTCAATCGCTGACGGTGCAATCAAATGCTTTACTGAAAAAGGGAATTTACTCTACACAAAAGTCGATCAGCGCCACATCAGCAGTTTACTGGAAAATTTTGAAATCAGTGAAAAGACTTTATGGAAGAACTTATCCGTCGAGCAGCGTCAATTGATTTTGTACGGTAACACCAAAATGAAACTCGGTGTTTCCAATGTTTTCCGCTTTCCGGCACAATTTCTCAAAAAACTGGATAAACAGCAATGGGCGGGTTTTATTCCAATTTTGCAGTTCGTCTTTCGCTTCGTTAAAGGTCCGCTTGAAAAATTTCAACATACATCCGTCTGTCCTGACTGCGCAGGTAAGCGACTCAACAAGATGGCTCTCGCAGTCTCTCTGCATGGTCACAATATCTACAGTCTCGCCAACGAACCGATAGAAGCTTCTGTTAGTTTTTTTGAAAATTTACAACTCACTGAAACAGAGAAAAAAATCGGCAGGGACATTTTCCGTGAAATACGGGACCGCCTCAATTTCCTGAATGATGTTGGAGTAGGTTACCTGTCTCTTGACCGTTCAGCCGCAACTTTATCCGGTGGAGAAGGACAGCGTATCCGGCTTGCCTCACAACTTGGTTCCGGTTTGCAGGGTGTACTTTATGTGCTCGATGAGCCTTCGATCGGACTGCACCAGAGCGACAACAAAAAACTGATCCGTACTTTAAAGAAATTACGTGACCGCGGAAATTCGGTTTTGGTGGTTGAACATGACGAAGAAACCATTGAATCCGCAGATCATTTAGTTGACATTGGTCCAGTCGCAGGACAGGACGGCGGACACATCACTGCGCAAGGTTCATTAAAAAATATAATCGAAGCACCGGAATCCATCACGGGACAGTTCCTCTCCGGCGTAGAGCAAATCAGCATTCCGGAAAAACGTCGCTTAGCTTCCGCTAAAAAAATTACAATTCAGGGTGCAAGTTTCAACAATCTAAACAATATAAACTGTGAAATTCCTCTGGGAATTTTTATCGCGGTGGCCGGCGTTTCCGGTTCAGGTAAATCATCGTTGATAGACGGTATCCTCAAAAAAGCTCTATTCCGTCACCTAAACCCCACCAGTAAAGAAGTACCCGGTCCGCACAAAAAAATCTCCGGACTCGAAAATGTGGATCGCGTGATTAAAATTGATCAAGCGCCAATCGGACGGACTCCCCGCAGCAATCCTGCGACGTACACAAAAGTGCTTGATCCGATCCGTGATTTGTTTGCGTTGATGCCGGAAGCAAAAGCGCGAGGTTACAAAAAGGGGCGTTTCTCATTCAATGTCAAAGGCGGGCGCTGCGAGGATTGTCAGGGTGCTGGTTTAAAAACGATTGAAATGCAGTTTCTGAGTGATGTGCAAATCCCCTGTGATACCTGCCGTGGAAGACGTTTCAATACCGAAACTCTGCAAATATTTTATAAAAACCGTACCATTCACGATGTCCTGGAAATGACGGTTAAAGAGGCCGAAAATTTCTTTTCCGCATTACCGAAAATTCACCTTATTCTGCAAACTCTACTCGATGTCGGCCTCGGTTACGTGAAGCTTGGACAACCCTCCACAACACTTTCCGGTGGAGAAGCTCAACGCGTAAAGCTTGCTGCTGAGTTGAGAAAAACGGCGACCGGTAATACTTTTTACATTCTGGATGAACCCACAACCGGTCTGCATTTCAAGGACATCCGTCTGCTACTGACATGCCTGAACCGTCTAGTTGATCAAGGCAACACGGTGCTGGTAATAGAACATAATCTGGACGTATTAAAAGTCGCGGATCAGTTGATTGAGCTTGGTCCGGGCGGAGGCAAATACGGTGGTGAGGTGGTTTGCACAGGAACTCCGGAAGATTTGGCGGCACAGCAAACGTTGACCGGAAAGTTTTTGAAAATTGTTTTGGAAAAAAATATTGAGGTGCTCAGGCAGAAAGATGCTGTACAGACGTTGAGTTTCAAAGAAGAAGAACAAAAGGGTTTCAAAGGTTCAGAGTTACAAAATTTCAAAGAAATTAAGAGTGAAGAAGTTGAGGAGCATTCCGCAGCTTTCGAAAGCTTGAGAGCATCAAGAAATCACACCCGTGACATCGTCATCAAAGGTGCGTCAAAGAATAATTTACGTAACATCGACGTTCGTATTCCAAACAATAAAATGACGGTCATTACCGGCGTTTCCGGTTCAGGCAAAACAAGTTTGGCTTTTGACACGATTTTCGCTGAAGGTCAGGCAAGGTATCTGGAATCACTTTCTACTTATGCACGGCGCTTTTTGGGTCGAATGGACAAAGCACCGGTTGATTCGATCGACGGACTTTCTCCGGCAATTGCGATCAATCAGAAAGTCACCGGACGCAATCCACGCTCGACTGTGGCGACCACAACCGAAATCTATGATTACCTACGCTTACTTTTCGCACGCATCGGCAAAGCACATTGTCCTGTAACCGGCAAAGCATTGATCGGTTACAGCCCTACTCGTGCCGCGGCATACTGCGTAGAGAATTATGCAGGACAACGTCTTGAACTGCTTGCTCCTTTATATCTGCCTGGAGCAGATAAAATACTTTTGCTCGACCACCCAAAACACTTGCCGAATGTGATTGAGTCTTTACAACAGGACGGTTTTGTGCGGATTTATCTGAATGGAAAAACAATCCGTCTGGATGAATGGGAAGAGCATTCCGCAAAATTGACGCTTACTAAAAAAACCTCTGTGGATTTAGGCATCGACCGTCTACGTGTAAATCCGGAAGAGCAGAAAAGATTAGCGGAAGCGATTGAAAACGCTTTTCAGCGTGGACATGGTTTGCTTAAAATCTGTTTGACAGATCAAACTGGAAAAACTGAATATTTATCTGAAACTCCGGCCAATGTGGAAAGTGACTTGAGTCGCGCGTTTTTTCAAGAAGAAGAATTAACTCCACGCATGTTTTCTTTCAACTCTCATGTGGGTGCATGTCCAAGCTGCGATGGTTTGGGCAGTTTCTCACGTTTAAAGGACCCTCTTTGTTCAGCATGTGCTGGGGAACGTTTGAAGGCGGAATATCGCGCAGTGACGATAAATGAAAGAAACATAAGTCAATTTTGTCAGTTCACTGTTCCGGAAGCACGACGTGAACTTGAAAGCTGGAAGCTTACTGAAAATCAGCGCACGGTTGCGGAACAGGCACTTGGAGAAATATTAACACGCCTCAATTTTCTGGAAAATGTAGGTTTGGAGTATTTGACACTGGATCAGAAAGCCTCCACACTTTCCGGAGGAGAAGCGCAACGTATTCGACTGGCCTCACAAATTGGTTCAGGACTTGTTGGGGTGATGTACATTTTAGATGAACCGACCATTGGTTTGCATCCGCGTGACACGGACCGGCTGCTCCATACGCTGAAGCAATTGCGAGATCGCGGCAACAGTGTGATTTTGGTGGAGCACGATCTGGACACAATCCGGCAGGCGGACCATCTGCTTGATATTGGCCCAGGTGCTGGACATTATGGAGGAAACGTTTCCGCCTCCGGAAGTCCCGCTGAAATTACTGCAAAAAACGAAACCTTGACTGCGCAATACTTGAGCGGGAAAAAATCGATCCCTCTGCCGCAAAAATGCAGACCCATGAATCCGGAACATCTGCTCGCAGTTTACGGAGCTTCAGCTAATAATTTAAAAAATCTGGACGTCAATTTTCCATTGGGAATTTTTACTGTAGTAACCGGTGTTTCCGGCTCCGGGAAATCATCACTGGTAGTCGATGTTCTGCAAAGGGTGCTGGAAAAAGAATTGAACGGAAAACAAATCAAACCGGGAGCGTACAAAAAAGTTTCCGGAATTGAGCAACTTGAATCCATCATGGTGATTAACCAGGAAGCAATCGGCCGTACCCCTCGTTCTAATCCCGCGACTTATTCCAAAGTAATGGAACCGATCCGCAACTTATTTGCTTCAATGCCGGAGGCGAAACAACGCGGATATGCCAAACGTCGTTTTTCATTTAACGCAAAAGAAGGCCGCTGTCCAAGTTGTGATGGACATGGCTTTCATTTAATTGAAATGCACTTTTTGTCGGATGTCTGGGTCAAGTGCGATCAGTGCAAAGGCCGGCGCTACAATCGTGAAACTCTGGCCATAACCTATAAAGGACACACAATCGCAGACGTACTTGAAATGGAAATTTGCGATGCGGTTCAAGTTTTTGAAGCACAGCCGCGTATCAAACGTATCCTCAGAACTCTGGAAGAAGTAGGTCTGGGTTACATGAAATTAGGTCAGGCCGGAAACACACTTTCCGGAGGAGAAGCTCAGCGTTTAAAATTATCCGCGGAACTCGCTCGACGTTCACGTGGAGCGACTCTCTATATTCTGGATGAACCAACTACAGGTCTGCATATTGATGATGTGGCGAGACTGCTTAAAGTCTTGCACCGTCTGGTTGATGAAGGTCATTCTGTGCTTGTCATTGAACATAATTTGGAAGTAATCAAAACCTCGGACTGGCTGATTGACCTCGGTCCGGAAGGTGGTGACAAAGGCGGTGAACTGGTCTTCGAAGGTACTCCGGAAAACTGCAGCCGTAATCCGGCAAGCTATACAGGAAAGTTTTTGAAATCGTTTTTTAAGCTGAAGGCTCGGAAAAGAGTAAAGATTTAAATCCCATCAACTTTTCTAGAATTGATCATTCTTAATGGCTCGGTAAAAAGTCTGAAATCAGGATCCAGTCCTCTATGAGAAGTTTCAAAAATTTTCGCTAAGTTCAATACAAGGCACAAAATTTACTGTCTGAGGCAATATTGTTTTCAAGAGCTCAGGCTTGCTATAGTATAAAACCAGAGTTTAATGCATTATTATAGAATTTAAGAAACACCAAAAGTTAAAGTATGAACATTGAATCCATCAATTTCGAATTAATTATTTATTCCATCCTTTGTATTGTGCTGGGATTTTTTGCATGTTGGTTTTACCTGAAAAAAACTGTTTTGGCCCAAGCCGTTGAAATCGAGAACCTTGAGGAAGATTTTAAGCTCCTCCAGCAGAAATATGAAACTCTACAGTTGGATAAAATTGAGATCGACAAGCAGTTTGCTGTCCTGAGACAGGAAGCAAACAGGATTCCGGAGATCGAAGAAAGTCTTGAACTGCAGCAAAAACAATTTTCCGCGTTGCAAGTACTGAATGCAACTTTGGAAGAAAGGCTGGAATCAAAAGAAAACGAATCTAGAGAAAAATTAAAATTTTTGGAAGAAGCAAAGAAGCTGATGGGTACCGAGTTTGAAAATCTCTCAACAAAGATTTTTGAAACTAAATCCAAGCAGTTTACTGAAGTAAATAAAGACAGTATCCAGAATCTGTTAAATCCAATTCAAACAAAAATGAAAGAGTTTCAGGAAAAAGTTGAAAAGTATCATCTTGAGGACGAAACCGGACGTGCGACGATCAAAGCAGAATTTGAACATTTCAGGGAAGTCAGCATAAGTTTAAGCCAAGATGCACAAAATCTCACCACTGCACTTACCGGTGATTCAAAACAACAAGGAGACTGGGGTGAAATGATCCTGGAGAAGTGCCTGCAGAATGCCGGTTTAATCGAGGGTGAGCATTATCAAAAACAAACTCAGATTAAGACAGAAGATGGTACTCAGCAGCGTCCGGATTTTATCATCAACCTGCCGAATGAACGTATTATGATTGCGGATTCAAAGGTTTCGTTGACAGCATACAACAGTTATATGTCTGAAGATGATGAAGAAAGACGTAAAGCCTATGCCAAAAAACATCTTCAGTCAGTACGTAATCACATCCAGGGATTGTCTTCAAAAAGTTATCAGGAGGGATTCCAGGAATACGGTTCGCCTGATTACGTGCTCATGTTCATGCAGATCGAATCTGCTTACTCGCTCGCTCAGAAACTTGACAGCGGCTTGACCTCAGATGCGTTTAACAAAAATATCATCATTGTTACTCCTGCCAGTTTGATGATGGTGGTCGGGATTGTAAATCAACTCTGGAGACAGGAAAAACAGGTTCAAAATGTGAAAGATATTTTTGAACGTGGAGCTAGACTTTATGAAAAAATAAATGGTTTCCTGGAAGATTTTGTCAAGATTGGTGAGAAAATCAGTGATGCAAATAAGTCTTATGAAAATGCTCATAATAAACTGAGTGATGGTAGAGGCAGCATGGTACGTCAAGCTGAGATGCTGAAAAATTTAGGTCTGAAAACCACCAAGTCTTTGCCGAGAGATTTTAAAAAAGCCATCGAAGATTCCACTGACTAAGACTGACAAACACCAAAAAAGTCCTGGATCCCTGTCATTTCGTGTAACGCGAAAATCCTTCTTGATTCCCCTGTCTGCCGGCCGGACAAGACTTCTCCAACTGTAAGAACTACTCTCCATTTTCGACGAAGAATCATTGCTCTTTAAAAAAAATGAACTTTCATTGTTTTTTTTATTGACATTTTTCATTATATAGAACATAATTCCAACATATCAAACATAGAGTTGATTTCCATTCCAATATTTTGCTGCAGGAGTTGATATGAAAACTAAGATCACTTCACCTACAAAAAAATCTTCACAAGCCTTAGTCTACGGCAGTTTTCCTTTCCAGTACAAACTAAGTTCCTGCTGTTGTCCTGCTTGTTGTTGTTGAAAAACACTTTTCCATTGCTTGATAATTTTTCCGGAATATCGGCTTGATTTAGCAGCAATCTTTACAACTTCTCACAATGAAACACAAAGATTAACATCCAACAGGAGCAACATAATATTTATCGTGCTGCTCTTTAAAAAGACAAATAAATAGATAAACGGAGGTTTTATGAATAACTGGAAAAATCAATTATCGGCAGAAATTCCCGCCGATCTGGGCAAGGAAATTGATATTTTTGAAACCCAGATTGAGTTACGTAAAAGAGGAAAACTTGATGAAAAAATTTTCGCAGAAACACGCTTGAGGCGGGGTGTCTACGGTCAACGCTATGACAATGGACAAAGGCATGACGGCGTGCAAACCAGAGATATTGGCTACCAAAAAGGTTTATTCAAGGGACCGGAAACTGTCTGGGATGCGCCGGGAATGCTACGGATTAAAATTCCATTTGGAGCAGTAACTCCGGATCAGTTGGACGTGCTGGCAGAAACCGCAGAGGAATATTCCAACGGGATCCTGCACGTTACCACCAGACAGGATTTTCAGTTTCATTATGTTCATATTGAAGATACACCGGACATCATGCGCCGTTTAGCCTCGGTTGGAATCACAACCCGCGAAGCCTGCGGTAACAGTGTACGTAACCTGACCGCCTGCCCAAAAGCTGGAGTTTGTTCCGGAGAGGAATTTGATGTAACTCCATATGCAAGTGCGTTGACAGATTTTTTGCTGGGACATCCTGACTGTCAGGACTTTGGGCGAAAAGTGAAAATCGCTTTTTCCGGATGTCAGGGAGAAGCCTGCGGGCTGGTGATGATGCACGATTTAGGTGCACTGGCGGTAAAAAAGAATCGTCGGGGTCAGGAAATTCACGGCTTTGCACTGTACGTCGGTGGTGGTTTGGGAACGGTTCCTTATCAGGCAAAACTGTTTGACGCCTTTTTAGCGCCCGAAGAACTTTTACCAATTTCGCAGGCTATTGCGCGTGTCTTCGCTCGACTGGGTGAGAAAAAGAACCGCGCCCAGGCACGCTTGAAATTTTTAGTAGCAAAACTCGGCATTGAAGAATTTCGACGTCTGGTTTGGGAAGAACGCCAAGTGTTAACTGACGATCCACGCTGGACTTCTTATCTTGAAGAATTGCCTGCATATGCTGAAAAGCCTTTGAAATCGCCTTCGACACTTTCTGAAGAAAAACCATTTCCTGAAGGTTTTACGGAATGGCAGCGTTCCAACGTCAAAGCGCAGAAGCAGCCGGGATATGCGATTGCGACTGTGGCTTTACCTCTTGGTGATCTCAGCAGTGAGCAAACCCGTAAGCTGGCTGATGTTGCCCGACTTTACATTGGTGACAGCATCCGTACAACCGTGGAACAAAATTTTGTTTTCCGCTGGGTCAGTGAAGCGGACCTTCCGGATTTATATCTGGATCTGCAGAAAATTGGCCTAGCTGATTCTGGCGCGAATACAATTATTGATGTAACCTCCTGCCCCGGTACCGATACCTGCAAACTCGGAATTTCCGCGAGCCGCGGTTTGGCGGAAGAATTGCGCACACGGCTGGCAGCAAAATCTTATGAAATGGATGAAGCGGTACGGAATTTACGAATCAAAGTCAGCGGTTGTTTCAATTCCTGCGGACAACACCATGTGGCGGACATTGGATTTTTCGGTAACAGCCGCACCCTCAATGGTTATAAAGTACCTCATTTTCAAGTGATACTGGGCGGACAATGGGCGGAAAATGCCGGTGCTTTCGGCATGACAATCGGTGCGGTTCCGTCTAAACGTATTCCGGAAGTGGTGGACAGGATTACGGATCACTATGTTCGTTCTCGTAAACAGGGTGAAATATTTTGTGATTTTATTGCACGAATCGGCAAAAAAGAGTTGCGATCTCTGATTGAAAACCTGATGAAAAATGCTCCAACTTTTGAGGAACATCCGGATTTCTATCGTGACTGGGGCGATCCCCGTGAATTTACGATGCTCGACCGTGGTATTGGAGAGTGTGCCGGAGAAGTGATTTCATCTTCACAATTCGATCTGGCGGATGCCGAGCGGGAAGTCTTTGAAGCGCAATTGGAACTAGAAAAGAAAAATTATGCAGAAGCAGACGCATTGGCATATCGTAGCATGGTCGGCGCTTCACGTGCTTTGGTTAAACAACAGTACTATGATATTCCCGAACCTCCGGAAATCGTAGTTGAAGAATTTACCCACCGCTTTTTGGACACAGAGTTATTTTACGATAAATACGCAAAAGGTAAATTTGCACGCTATCTACTGCAGCGGCATCAACAAGGACCTGTTCACGCTGACGCGGATTCTGTTCATCAACTGATAGATCAAGCACAGTTGTTCATTGACGCGGCCTATGCCTGCTACGCCCGTTGCGCCGTCGAATAAACTGTCTTATGAAGCATTGCCCGGGATTCAGCCTAATTCAACAGGAATGCGGAAAAAGCACATGTTAATTCCCGGTGATTCTATGCTTAAACAAACAACACTTTTTGGAGTACTTTATGGAACTGCAACGACTCAGCGTTAAATTACTCGCTGAAGAAACGAATATTAACGCAACTGAATTTGTGCCAGTCTTTCATTCGTGGATTCGTAATAAAAAACTGAAAGACCATTTAATGATTGATGTGGCCGACTATAATCATGTTCCTGAAGGTCCCGGAACTTTGTTGGTTACTCATGAGGGAAATTATTCTCTGGCAAGTGATGATGGAAAATTGTCTCTGCTTTATCAGCGTAAACGTTTTCATGAGGGTACAATCTCAGTGCGACTGAATACCGCTTTGAAGGCTGTATTGAATGCTGCGGAATTTTTAGAACAGGAAGCGGAATTTAAGGGCCGGCTTAGTTTTGAGCGGATACGTTTCTGGGTGATTTCAAATGACCGTTTGAATCTGCCGAATACTGAACAAGCCTTTGAGCAGCTTCGACCTGCTTTAACCGAAATTGCAGAACAATTTTTTGCTCATGATCATTTCAGTCTCAGCCGTCATGGAGAAAGGAAAGAACCGCTGAGTATCCTCGTTGAGTCAAATGTTTTAAATTGACACCCCTCCAATCATAAGTACTTTGAAAGCTCATGTTTCCGGGTTTTTCATCATATCCCGGAAACCTGGAGTAGTTCCAAGAGAAGCAGCGAACTGCTGCAACAACGGCCGGTTCTTCATGAACAAGAATTGGAACACGCCATAAACGGCAAGCTTTGTTGCTTTTTTTACTTTACGGATAATAAACCGATCAAAAAGCAGCGTGTTTTGAGATCCATCAGTATATGTTTTAGGTAAAACTACTGGTGTCTTAGTCAGGTTTGTTGCTATAGTAAGTACTTTTAAAGTTGAAATAAAAAGAGCAGCTATCACAAATAAAGATTTATCATCAAAAGGATAATTAGTGACAATTCAAGGTACGGAAGGCCTTCAACGTGGATATATCGTGCCGATCGGCGGTGCGGAGGAAAAACTAAAAAAACCCATAATCTTACAAAAATTCGCTGAACTCTGCGGAGGCAAAAACGCCCGACTGGCCATCATTCCTACAGCATCCAAACTCAAGGAAACAGGGCAGAACTACATTGATATCTTCCGCGATATTGGAGTTGATCACTGTGTTGGGCTGCCGATCGAAGAACGTGCGGACAGCGAACGTGAGGATTATCTGCGTGAGTTAAAAGAAGCGAATGGTATTTTTATTACAGGAGGGAATCAGTTGCGTCTTTCTACTATCATGGGAGGTACTTCCGTAGCACAGATGATACGCCGTAGAAACGCGGATGGAGTCCATTTTGCCGGAACCTCCGCAGGCGCAGCTTTTGTTCCGGAACACATGATAGCCGGTGGGAAAAACAGCCCTACTCCCCGCGAAGGAGGTGTTACTTTTGCTCCCGGGCTTGGATTAACAAACCGGATAGTGGTGGATCAGCATTTCCGACAACGTGACCGTTTAGGACGTCTGCTGTCCGCGGTGGCTTACAATCCGTTTGTTTCCGGAATAGGCATTGACGAAAACACCGCCGCTTTTATTGATCCGGATGGAATGCTTGAGGTGATAGGTACAGGTTCAATTACTGTAGTTGATCCCAGCGAATTATCTCATTCTTCAATGGGTTCTAAAAGCAGGGGTACACCCATCAATTTGACAAATTTACGATTACATCTTTTAAGCGCTGGTGCAAAATACGATATTAACACAAGACAGGTTTTTCTGGACTGAGGCAGACTGACTCAAAACCCTCAACGATGCATAGATAAAATGGAGAAGAAAAATAAATATCCTCCTCTATCTTATTAAGATTCTGTGCTGTTATTTTTTTTGTGCTTTTCGACTTTTTCCTGGATCATCTTTTCTGTCACTCTTCTTCTTAGCTCAATGAGGTTTCATGAAAATCATCTCCACCAATGTTTATCAAGGCCCTAATCTGTATGCGCATTTTCCGGTAATCCGGCACGTGCTGGATTTAGGCGTACTTGAGGAATGGCCCTCTGCGAAAATTGGTCAGCCATTTGTCGATCAACTCGTCGAGACTCTGCCCGGACTTGAAGAACACGGTTGCTCATACCGTAAATCCGGAGGTTTCATCCGCAGGATGCGTGAAGACGAAGGCACCTGGATGGGGCACATCATGGAGCACGTTGCCATTGAACTGCAATGCATTGCAGGTTCCGATGTGACTTTTGGACGTACACGTTCCACTGGAACACACGCTGAGTACAACATGGTGTTCCAGTACATGCAGCGCGATGTCGGTCTTAAAGCTGGTGAACTGGCTTTGACTCTACTGCTGAATCTTCTGCCGGAAGAACTCCGCAAGCAAATCGAAACAGTGCCTTCTGTGGATTTTAATTTTGAAGAGGAACGTGATGCTTTCATCAGTTTTTCGCAACGTCATGAATTCGGTCCCAGCACAGGCTCCTTGGTCAATGCGGCAAAAGAACGTGATATTCCTTACCTGCGGCTCAACCGCTACAGTCTGGTTCAGTTTGGTCACGGAAAATATCAACGCAGAATTCAGGCAACGATCACCAGTGAAACAAGGCAAATTGCGGTCGGCATTGCCGGTGACAAAGAGGAAACTCACACTATTCTCTATGATCTTGGACTGCCTACAACTACTCAGCGGATTGCCTATAATGAAGAAGAAGCACTCCAGCAGGCGCATAAAATCGGCTTCCCGGTGGTTCTCAAACCATTAGACGGAAACCACGGACGAGGAGTTTCGGTCAATCTCACTAGTGATGAACAGGTAGTAGTAGCGTTTAATGAGGCTCAATCTCAAAGTACCAACAAAGCAACTATAGTTGAAAATTACGTGACGGGTCTCGACCATCGGATGCTGGTGGTTAATGGTGAACTGGTAGCGGTTTCCAAACGTGTTCCGGGACATGTAGTGGGTGACGGTAAAAATACAATTGAGGAACTTGTAGAAATAGTAAACAGTGATCCCCGCCGTGGAATTGGCCATGAAAAAGTACTAACCCGCCTCAAATTTGACGAACAGGCCGAGCGTCTGTTAAGTGAAGCAGATAAAACCCATGAAACTGTGTTGGCCAAAGATGAAATTTTTTATCTTTGTGCAGCAGGAAATCTTTCGATGGGAGGAACCGCGATTGACATGACTGATGTGGTTCACCCTGATAATCGTGAAATGGCGGTGCGGGCCATTAAGTCTATCGGACTGGATGTAGGCGGAGTTGATTTTCTGACAGATGACATCACTCAATCCTACAAGGATATCGGTGGGGCAATTGTTGAGGTGAATGCTGCACCGGGATTCCGGATGCACGTTGCTCCGAGTGAAGGCAAGCCGCGTGATGTTGCGGCCTCGGTGATGGATATGCTTTTTCCTCCCGGTACTCCAAGTCAAATTCCAATTGCCGGAATTACCGGAACGAATGGCAAGACGACAACTTCACGCATGCTTTCTCATATCCTGAAAACCAGTGGACATATTGTCGGTATGACCTCAACAGACGGTGTTTATATCGACGGACACCTGACTGTAAAAGGTGACATGACCGGGCCTGTTTCCGCGCAAATGGTGCTCCGTGATCCTTCAGTGGATGTGGCTGTAATGGAAGTCGCGCGCGGCGGCATGCTACGTACAGGAATTGGCTTTCGCAATTGTGATGTTGCCGCCTGCCTCAATGTTTCAGGTGATCATCTTGGACTTCGGGGAATAGATACTGTGGAGCAACTGGCTCGTATTAAGCGTATTCTCATTGAAATTGCCACTAATACCGCCGTGCTCAACGCAGACGATAACCTTTGTCTGGAAATGGCAAATCACACAAAAGCAGAAAATATCTGTTACATCACACTCGCAGACAATCATCCTCTGGTACGTGAACATATCCGCGCAGAAGGCAGAGCAGTTGTGCTGGAAAAAGGTCTCAATGGTGACATGATCACCATGTACGACAAGGGCTCGCATATACCTCTGCTCTGGACACACTTGATTCCTGCTACTCTGGAAGGAAAAGCGGTTCACAACGTACAAAACGCAATGTTCGCCGCAGCACTCGCTTACAGCATGGGGAAGCCGCTGGATGACATTCGTCATGGGCTGCGCACCTTTAATACTACATTCTTCCAGGCACCGGGGCGCATGAATATTTTTGATGAATATCCCTTCAAAGTTATTCTGGATTATGCACATAATGCTGCTGCCTTTAAAGGCATGTGCCATCTCGTTTCACGTCTGGAAACTCATGGAAAAAACATCTGTGTGATTTCCATGCCTGGAGACAGAAGGGATGAGGATGTTGTCGAGGTAGCAAAGATAGTCTCCGGAGTTTTTGATCATTTTATCTGTAAAGCAGATGATAATCGAAGGAAACGTGGCTACGATGAAATCCCACAAATGCTGCGCAAAACCCTACTGGAAAACGGAGTCCCTGAAGAGAACATCGAAGTAATTGCTGACGAAGTTGAATCGATTCAACACGGTCTCTCAATGGCGGAACCTGGAGATTTACTGATGATCTTTGGTGACAACGTGACACGTTGCTGGAAACAAATCATCAACTTTAATCAGGATGAAGAACTCCTGTCGTCCGCAAAAACAACTCCGCCGATTGTTGAGGATTCAGCTGAATCCTTTGTCGAACCTTTTACTTTGGGCGCGGGACAAAGATTTATCCGGGATGAACGCGGAGTGCGGATTGATCAGATGCCAGTAAATGAAGAAGAAGCGGACTGAGAAAAAATCATCACATATTGCCTGGATCCTTGATGAAATTAACACTCGAAAGCAGCCGTCACTTAACCGGGCCAAATCTGTATTTCCATTCACCAGGAACAGTTCTGGATGTTGCTGTTGAAGGTGTTCCTGTAGATGAAATCGTACAGTGCTGGCAGGAAGAAGTTCAAAAACTGTTGGCAGCGACTGGCTGGGGGGAAACTCCATTGACTGTTAGAACCAGTTCTGCAGGTGCAAGTTTGGCTTTTTGCTCTTCAATGGATGCAGTTTATGCTGCAACTGAACTCAATGAAGCAGCATGGAACAGCACTGTCGCACGGCTTATTGGAGCAAGCCCTGAAAATTTCGAAAAAACAGTTTCAAAACTCAAAGCAAGTATTGAGCAGGAAAGTAATCCTGAACTGCTTAAACTAAGTGCTGCCGCAAACTCACACGGTATACAACTGTTGGCTGATGAAGAAACCGTAACTCTCGGTCTTGGAATTGGATCAAAAAGTTGGCCCGCCGATAAATTACCTGCCGCCGATGAAGTTGACTGGAACTCTCTCTGCAACATACCGCTTGCACTCATCACCGGAACCAACGGCAAATCTACTGTAGGACGTCTACTCGCTTCCATCGTCAAAGCTGCTGGAAATACTTCTGGACTGACCTCTACAGACTGGATTAAAGTTGGCGATGAAATTCTCGATGTTGGAGACTATTCCGGTCCTGGAGGAGCACGTGAGATTCTGCGGGATCAGCGCGTTGAGTTCGGCGTGCTGGAATCCGCACGCGGAGGAATGATGCGCAGAGGACTTGGTGTGACTGAGGCTCAGGCGGGAATAATCACCAATGTCGCAGAAGAACATCTGGGTGAATATGGTGTACGGAGTCTTGCCGATCTCATTGATGTCAAGTTCACGATTCTCCGTCCACTGGAGGTTTCCGGTGGTACATTGGTGCTCAATGCTGATGATTCCGGACTGGTTGAATATTCGAGAAAATTAAAACATCCCCTGTGCTGGTTCAGTCTTGATGCGAATTCTCCGATTTTGCTTAATCACCGGAAAAAGGGCGGTGCTGTTTGTTATGCTGATCAGGGAAAGATTTTTTATGCACAGGGAAATTCAGTAAATATTTTGCTGAATGTGAATGAAATACCATTCACTCTTAACGGTGCTGCCAGATACAATGTTGCCAATTCTCTGGGTGTCATTGCCCTGGCAAAAAACCTGGGGTTCGCAGATGAAATAATTGTGAAAGCACTCAAGGAATTTAAGGGTGACATTGACGATAATCCCGGCAGGGGCAATTATCTGACACTTCCTCTGCCTCCAGCAAACCGTTCTCAAGACTCTGACGTTGAGCAGAGCTTTCAGCTTTTGATTGATTTCGCGCATAACGCGCATGGACTCAGCGCGGTTTGTGAAACACTTGCTCTGCTTCCGGCAAATCGAAGACTCGTTGTAGCCGGTCATGTTGGAAGTCACAGTGATCAGGAAATCCGGGAGATGACACGTGTAATTGCTGAAATTCAACCGGTTTTTTTCTTAGTCCCTCAAATGAAGGATTATTTACGTGGGAGAAAGTCCGGTGAAATTTCTAAACTCGTACTTGATGAATTGCGTCTCATGGGATTTGCGGAAGAAAATATCGGTTCCACAGAAAGCTGCCTTGAAGCTGTGAAACTGGCAGTGCAGCGTGTAAAAGCAGGCGACCTACTGCTGCTCGTTGGACTGGTTGAGCGTGACAAAATTCTTGCTTTTCTAGAAGAACTTAAAAACTAGACTCCGGTTTTTATTTGGAAGAAAAAACTTCCGTAAACAGGTCCAGAGAGTTTCCCTAAAAATAGATCTCAATTACGCAAAGCTGAAGCTTCACGAACCTTGCGGAATCCAGCCTGCAGGAGTTTTTTTAATAACAGATGGGATCAGTCCGAGTGTGACTGTCATCAACAACACCATCGAGCCGCAGAGCATCAAGAGTCCGTCGTAGCGGCTCATGGCCTGTCCAAACCAACTCCACGAGTCACTCAAAAGTCCAAGCTCAAGTGCCTGCCCACTCAACACACCTGAAAGCCCTGTCCCGCCGCTGTAGAGTGTGAACCATAGTCCAGTTGCCAGTGATTTATTTTCCACTGGTATCAGCACAAGCGTTTCTGAAGTCATGGCAATGCTGGAAGCAGCTTGTACTAATCCAAATAAAATAGTCAAAACTCCAACGGTTATTTGAACTTCTCCGGGAAAAACATCACGCCAGAGGAATAAAAACAGAATTAAACCAAAGCCAAAATGACACCAGAGAAAAACATATTTTGTTCCGAATTTATCCACCATACGACCGCCTAAAAAAAATCCGGCTAAAGCGCCGACGACCAATAAATTTCCGATGAACACCATTTCGACTTTGCTCAAATGAAGTACATCTTTTTCAATTAAATTGAAAATTTGCGGACAGGCGCCGGTAAAAAGAGTCAACAAAAAACAATACGCGCAAAAGGATAAATATTCCGGAATCGCAAGTACTTTCAAAAATGATTTACGGAAAGTCTCTTTTTTGGGCAGAACTTTATCCAACTCAGGAATACGTTGATAATAAATCATCCGTAGCGCCATCAAGATCGTGATGACTACTATTACAGCCTGATACATTCCCAGTGTAGGATGCTGTTCCAAAATGTAAATAACCACCAAAGTGAAAATGATGCCAATCGATTGCCAGGTCAAACGTAAACGACCAAAAAACCGGCCCCGAATATTTTCAGGAATGATTGGATGAAGCAGGGCAAACCAGTTTCCGATAATTAAGGCGGAACCTGTACCAAAGACACCTGCACCCAGACTGACAACCAAAATCAGGTATCTCTCCGGAAAAACACCTGCAACTGCTATCAATAAAAATCCAATGATTGATAAAACCATGCCGAAATTCCCAATCAGTTTTTTCCCGTAAATATCTGACAAATAACTGAAGGGAATCATGAAGACAAATTGAGATAATGGCAGAAGCGCCAGCAGGATTAGAATAGTTGCGCTGGGAATACCCAAATAGGAGAAATAGGCGAGCAGCAATCCATTATTAAAAGAGAGGAATGACATCCCGCCCAAGGATGTCGTGATCAAAATCATGCGGATAGCGTATTTTGTCTCTGAATCAGTCATGATTTTCTTTAAATTATGTGATGCATGATGAAAAACCAATGCGTTCTTCTGACACTTCAGCTTTCATCAAGAATGGAATTATTTGCGTAACTTATTGTCCAGAGAGAGTTGTTTTTCCTCTGGACAAGCTAAACGCAGCAGGGCAATAGTTTTATATCTCAGCATAATAACTGAGTAAGGTGCCACTCTGAAAGCGGCCTTCAACCTTTTTGCTGGTAAAGAAAAAGGCGGTAGGTTTTGAAATGGGCAAATTGTTCACCGCTGGTACTTCCGGAAAGATATTTGCGGTGAGCCTGAGCGATTTTTTTGCGGAAGGCGAAACTGAACATCCTGGTAAAACGGGGGTAATTGCTTCTCATGTAATAGGCGACAATATTCCAGGTAGGCGCGATGACTTCCTGAATCAAATCCCGCATGATGTCAAGTGACGGTGCGGCTTCTTTGGTGAGATCAATATCAGTTAATTTAGTGAACGGTTGTTCGTCCATATATTTAAAGAAACGTTCAATTCGGTGTCCTCCACTGACAGGACTTTTACCGGGCACATCACGTTTAAAGAAATCACAGATAAGCAGGTATCCTTGCTTATTCAAAAATTTCTTTGTCTGCTCAATTGCTTCTTCCAACAACAGATACTGAAAACTTTCACTGCAGAGAATCAGGTCATATCGCTTTTCGGTCCTTACATCTTCGTAGCGGTTTTCAAAAATTTCTGCACGATCACCCAGCCGATTCCGGACATGTTTAGTCAAATTCGGACTTGGAGAAACACAATCCACACTATATCCTGCATCAAGCATTTTTTCCGCAAATTTTCCGGAACCACAACCGACATCCAAAATGGAACTGACTCCTGCAGGAATGTTTTTCAGCAGAAAATTCGCATAGTTTTCCTGCGCCTCAAAAACATTGGCTGGTTCTACCGTAAGTCCCTCCGGCCAGTAACCATAATGCAGATAGTCTGTTTTATAAAAATGTTTGGAAAACGCCAAACCTATGTCAAGACCAACTTCTTTTAATTCAACCTTGTGCATGAAAGTTTAGGTTGTCAGGGGTTTTAGGAAATCTAGGGTGTATAAGCGGGGAATGAGGTGCGAGGATCGAGAAGGTGAAAAACTCGAACCTCGCAATTGTTTCAGGCTTGTTCCATATATTCGATCAGATCGATCAAACGACAGGAATATCCCATTTCATTATCATACCAGGAAATCAGTTTGAAAAACTTATCGTTCAAAGCAATTCCGGCACCGGCATCAAAGATTGATGAGAAGGGGCTACCAATGAAATCGCTGGAAACCACATCATCTTCAGTGTAACCCAGAATTCCTTTTAGAGAGCCTTCCGAGGCAGTTTTCATGGCCGCGCAGATTTCTTCATAACTGGTAGACTTACTGAGTTTAACCGTCAGATCTACAACCGAAACGTTTGGAGTTGGTACTCGCAATGACATTCCGGTCAATTTACCCGCAATTTCCGGAATACAAAGCGCAACCGCCTTGGCTGCTCCGGTGGAAGCTGGAATAATATTTTGGGGACCGCCGCGTCCACCGCGCCAGTCTTTTTTAGAAGGTCCGTCAACAGTTGGTTGAGTTGAAGTCACAGAGTGAACGGTGGTCATCAAACCTTCTTCAATACCGTAATTGTCCAGGGCAACTTTCACAATCGGCGCAAGACAGTTAGTGGTACATGAAGCATTGGAGACTACATTGTCCGCACTTGGATCATATTTTTCGTTGTTGACTCCCATGACCAAAGTTTTAATTTCAGGAGATTTTGCGGGTGCGGAAATCACAACTTTTTTGGCACCTGCCTTCAAATGCTCTTCTGCTTTTTCACTAGTAGTGAACAAACCGGTTGATTCAATCACATAGTCAACATCCAATTTTGCCCAGGGCAAATCGGCAGGATTTCTTTCCGACATACACTCAATTTTATTACCGTCGACCATGATACCGTTTCCTTCTGCCTGAACGTCACCATCGAATTTTCCATGAGTCGAATCATATTTCAACAAATACGCGAGGTTGTCCGATGGTACAAGATCATTAATCGCGACGATATCAACATTTGGGTTTTTATTCGCGGCACGCACTACCATACGGCCAATGCGTCCAAAACCATTAATTGCAACTCGAATTGTCATAATTTCTCCTTTTTTTGTTTAATTAAGTAAAATATCTCCTGCTACCAGATTAGATTGTTCCGTCCATTTTGTCTAGTCTGGAATGTGTTGGAATACAGACTTTTTTGCTCAACCATTAGCGCGTTCCTTCACCACAATTTTTTCACCATCAGCCATTATCATGCGTGAGCACAAACTTGTAAACAGACCGTTTTCCACCACACCCGGAATCATGTTCAACCTCTGCTCCAACTGAACCGCATCTATGATCTGACGAAAACGGCAATCGATAATATAATTACCCTGATCAGTGAGTAAAGGCTGTCCCTGCTGGAGTCTTAAATCCGGACTTCCGCCAAGAGTTTCCAACTTATTAAAAATCACTTGCCAGCCAAACGGAATCACTTCAACAGGCAGGGGGAAACTTCCCAGCTGATTTACATATTTTTCACGGCTGACGATAATTATTTCTTCTCTTGAAGCAGAGGCAACAATTTTTTCCCTGAGTAAAGCTGCACCACCACCTTTTATCATATTTAAATCTGCATCAATTTCATCAGCTCCATCAATTGTGAGATCAATGTACATTGTCTCAGCGAAATCAATCAAAGGAATACCTTCTTCTTCTGCCTGTTTTTTGGTAACATCTGAGGTAGGAATACCTCTGATGGCCAGACCGTCACGTACCCTTTCACCAAGTTTTTTAACTGCAAACTCAGTAGTTGAACCTGTTCCAAGACCGACTATCATCCCGTCTTTCACATATTCTACTGCAGCTTCAGCGGCACGCTGTTTTTCTGAAATCATCCTAAAACCCTGGTTTCAGTTTTTTTATTAATGGTGAGGATAGAACGCAAATCTTGAAAAGAATCCGGAAAGCATGGTCGTCCGGAAGAATTGAGGATGGTACCGGTTATTCTTGCACTGATGATCAGCGTATCTTCTGGCAGGCACCGGATTTCCTGCCTGAAAATGAACTTTATTTTGGAGAGAGAAGCTAATTCCAGATTTACCACAAAGTCATTTCTGCTTTGCAGTGAACTGCGATATTCTATTTCAGCCTTCGTAATTACAGGGCTGTAACCGCGCTCGACCAAATTCTCCATACTGACACCGTTTGTCTCCAAAAACAAGTGGCGTGCGTGTTCAAGATAGTTCTGATAAACAGCATTATTTATCACTCCAAAACGGTCCAGTTCATAATCCCGGACCGTCATTTTATGTGTGAAGTGAAGAGTTTCTATGTCTGGAAGCATCCTTAACTCCGAACATGTCTGCTAATAATTATGCTGCTTCCGGAACTGATTCTTCAAGAAGTACTTCTTCAGGTTTTTTATTTTCCTCTGCTTCCGCGATTGCCTTTTGCATTGCGGCCCTTGCTGCTTCGTCAGCGGCACGGCGCATTGCTTCCGGATCAATCGTGCCTTCTCCGAGATCATAATCAACACCACTGAAAGAATCAAAACCAGTTCCTGCAGGTATCAAGCGTCCGAGGATCACATTTTCTTTCAATCCACGGAAAGTGTCATGTTTTCCACCCAGAGACGCATCTGTCAGCACCTTTGTAGTATCCTGAAAAGAAGCAGCGGAAATGAACGAATCCGTACTCAAAGACGCTTTGGTAATACCAAGTAATTTTGGTTTTGAACGAACAGGACGACGTCCCTCTGCAACCAGTTCACGATTGACATGATTCATTTCTGTACGTGCTATTTCTTGACCCACGAGTAAACTTGAATCACCTGGATCTTCAATATATGCCTTGCGCAGCATTTGCCGTACAATCACTTCAATGTGTTTGTCATTGATGCCGACACCCTGTAGTCGATAAACTTGTTGAACTTCATCCACCAGATATTTCTGCAGGGCTTTTGAACCTTTAACTGCAAGAATGTCGTGCGGATTTGGGGACCCGTCAATCAGTGGATCTCCGGCACGGACATATTCTCCCATATGAACGGTAATATGTCTTCCGCGCGGAATCAAATATTCTTTTGAGTCACCTTTACCATCTTCTGGACGGATGCGGATTCTCTGCTTTTTCTTTACATCAGTGTCGAACTCTACTATCCCGTCAATCTCAGTGATAATAGCCTGATCTTTCGGAACACGTGCTTCAAAGAGTTCGGCAACTCTTGGAAGACCACCTGTAATATCCTTGTTCCTTGCAAGTTCCCTTGGAATTTTCGCAAGGACATCACCTGCATGTACCTCTAATCCATTTTCTACCATCAATTCAGATTTAATCGGTAAGGCAAATTCTGTTGGAGTATCATTTTCACGAATGATAGTCTTTTTCTTAGTGTTATGAATTGCAATCATAGGACGTTGCTCCAGACTTTGTGATTCATGAATTACTTTTCGTGAAACACCTGAGACTTCATCAACCTGCTCCTTGAAGGTTTCACCCTCACTGATATCATGAAAATGAACTATGCCTGTAGCATCTGTGAGAATAGGAATGGAGAAGGGGTCCCACTCAGCAATTAAATCACCCTGCTCAACAAATTCGCCTTCTTTTTTCAGCAGAGTTGCACCCATCGGTAAAGGACGTCTCTCACGTTCTCTTTCAGCTGCAAGGTCACCCAATTTATCAGTAGGAACATTTTTGTCTCCTTCAACTATTACTGCTTCTCCACGACGTCCGAGAATCACAAAATTTCCTTCACGGTTTTCTACTTCCTTCAGTTCACTGAAACGTAAAACACCGCTGAAACTTGCTTCCCATTTGTTCTGTTCCGCTAGTCTACTCGCAGTACCACCGATATGAAAGGTACGCATAGTGAGCTGAGTTCCAGGTTCACCAATACTTTGAGCGGCAATTACTCCTACAGCTTCACCCAAATTGATTAAACCGCCATGGCATAAATCACGACCATAACAAGCTCTGCAAACTCCGGTTTCTGTCATACAAGTCAAAGCAGAACGGATACGTACATTTTCAATCCTGGAGTTTTGGATTATATCTCTTTCTAACTCATTGATGAGTGTTCCTGCAGGAATCAAAATTTTATTTTCCGCATCCGGATCTATCACATCATCCAGTAAAACACGTCCTAATATCCGGTCACCAAGAGGTTCGATGATTTCTCCAGATTCAATCAGCGCAGTCATTTCAATCCCGTCCAGTGTTCCGCAATCATCTTCCAGAACTACACAATCCTGAGAGACATCAACTAAACGTCTGGTTAAATATCCCGAGTTTGCGGTTTTCAGAGCAGTATCAGCGAGACCTTTTCTGGCACCGTGAGTTGAAATGAAATATTCGAGAACGTTAAGTCCTTCACGGAAATTCGCGTGAATTGGAGTTTCAATAATTTCACCGGAAGGTTTGGCCATCAAACCACGCATCCCCGCCAACTGCTTCATCTGCTGGTTACTACCACGAGCTCCGGAATCAGCCATCATGAAAATTGAGTTTACTTTATGAACACCTTCTTCATCAATGATTTCTTCAGAAAGTCCGGATGACATTTTTTCAGCAATTTTTTCTGTCGTCCTTGCCCAAATATCAATCACCTGGTTGTAGCGTTCACCATCAGTAATTAAACCATCCTGGTGCTGCATGTTGATTTTGTTGACATCTCCCTGTGCTTTCTTCAGCTGTCCGGCCTTTTCTTTTGGAATCACCATGTCATCCATTCCAATTGAAAAACCAGCTTTAGTGGCATAGGTATAACCTAAGTTTTTAAGATCATCAAGCATCTTCACAGTTTTAACACTGCCTGCTTTACGATAAGACTCATCAACAAGTTCTGCCATTTGTTTTTTCTTGAGATGCACATTGACTGTTTCAAAAGGCACTTCTTTTGGAACAACCATAGAGAGCAAAACACGTCCAACTGTTGATTCAACAATTTGGCTACTCGTTGCTGTTGTTGAATTTTCATCAGTTTCAGATACCAAAACATCTGCTAAACGCACTTTTATGCTGGCCTGAAGATCAACTCGTCCATGCTCAAATGCAACGATAACTTCTCCACGGTTGGCGAAAATTTTACCTTCACCGAGGGCACCTTCACGTAGTCTGGTAATCCAATAAAGTCCAAGCACCATATCCTGAGTAGGTGTCATCACAGGCTTTCCGTTTGCAGGAGAGAGTACATTATTCGTGGACATCATCAAAATTTTTGCTTCCAGTTGAGCTTCCACAGAAAGTGGAACATGAACTGCCATCTGGTCACCGTCAAAGTCAGCGTTGAATGCAGTACAAACTAAAGGATGCAACTGAATGGCTTTTCCTTCTATCAAAACAGGTTCAAAGGCCTGTATACCAAGACGGTGCAGGGTTGGCGCACGGTTCAGCATAATAGGATGTTCACGAACGACTTCTTCCAGAATAGCCCAGACTTCAGGCGGATTTTCCTCTAGAACTTTCTTGGCGTTCTTAATCGTGTGAATTTCCTGATAATCAATCAATTTATGGAAAATAAAAGGCTTAAAAAGTTCTAAAGCCATTTTTTTAGGCAAGCCGCATTGATGAAGTTTTAATTCAGGACCGACCACAATCACGGTACGTCCGGAATAATCGACACGTTTACCAAGTAAATTTTGACGGAAACGACCCTGTTTTCCTTTGAGCATATCGCTGATTGACTTGAGAGGCCGTTTATTGGAACCAACCATCGGACGACCGCGACGGCCGTTATCAAAAAGTGCATCTACAGATTCCTGCAACATACGCTTTTCATTTTTTACAATAATTCCTGGTGCTCGCAATTCTATCAGACGTTTGAGTCGGTTGTTTCTATGAATTACACGGCGGTATAGATCATTGAGGTCACTGGTTGCAAAACGACCCCCTTCAAGCGGAACCAATGGTCGCAATTCAGGAGGCAGGACAGGTAAATTATCAATAATCATTGAGTCTACTGCATTTCCTGACTTCAACAGTTGACTGACGACTTTTAGTCTTTTTGAAATTCTTTTGCGGCGGGTTTCAGAGTTCACATCACGCATTTCAACCTGAAGTTCCTTTTCAAGCTCTTCTAATTGAATTCTGCGTAAAAGGATCTGTACTGCCTCTGCACCCATTCCCAATTTCAAATCAGGATGTTTCTCTTCCAATTCCCTGTACTGGTCTTCTTCTACCAGTTCGAGCACTTCCAGTTCAGAATCGCCAGGTTCGAGCACAATGTATGCGTCAAAATACAGCACACGCTCCAAATCCCTTAACATCATATCGAGGATGGTTGCAATTCTGCTTGGTACACCTTTAAGAAACCAAACGTGAGAAACAGGGCAAGACAGTTTGATATTCCCCATGCGGTCACGGCGTACCTTGGATTCTATAACTTCTACACCACATTTTTCGCAGGTTATCCCCCTGTGTTTCATACGTTTGTATTTTCCGCAAATACATTCATAATCATGCACAGGACCAAAAATTTTACCACAAAACAAACCGTCACGTTCCGGTTTAAATGTACGGTAATTGATGGTTTCTGAAGTTCTAACTTCTCCAAAAGACCAAGAAGTTACCTCATCGGAAGTGGCAATTTTGATCCGAACAGCGGAATAATTTTTCGGATTTTCTGCAATTTCAAACAAATCTCTGAGCGCCATGTTTAGTTGCTGGTTGGTTGGTTAATGGTTTATATTTTTCTATTAATTAAGCAGTAACTTCTTCCTTTATTTCTTCAGAAGGCTCTTCCGGAGCAGCAGTTTCTGTTTGCTGAGCAGGCATTTCGGCAACAACTTCTGCCTCCGAAATACTTTCTATTTCATCCAGAATATCTTCCTCGTCAGTTTCGTCTGATTTTTTAAGCAATTCAATATTCAAGCACAGGCTTTTCAGTTCACTGATCAGCACCTTGAACGATTCCGGAAGACCTGTTTCCAACTGATGACGACCTTTGACAATTGACTCATAAATCTTGTTACGTCCTAAGACATCATCAGACTTAACTGTCAGCAATTCCTGCAGAGTATAAGCGGCACCATAAGCTTCCAATGCCCAGACCTCCATCTCACCAAATCGTTGACCACCGAATTGAGCTTTACCGCCCAAAGGCTGCTGAGTGACCAAAGAGTACGGACCAATGGAACGTGCATGAATTTTTTCATCTACAAGGTGATGCAGCTTCATAATGTAAGCATAACCGACAGTCACCTTCTGACTGAATCTTTCACCTGTCATCCCGTCATAAAGCCAGACTTGTCCTGATTTTGATAATCCGGCCATTTCCGCCATCCGATGAATATCTGTTTCTTTTGCTCCATCAAAAACCGGAGTTGCCATATGAATTCCGGGTTTGTACTTCTGAACAAACTCCAAAAATGTCTGATCATCCATTGAGTCAAAATGTTTCTGGGCAACCTCACATTCATAGACATTTTTAAGAAATTCACGAATCTGCTTAACAGGACTATTTTGCTGAAGAAATTCCTCAACCTTCTTGCCTAATCCTTTTGCTACACGACCAAGATGTGTTTCCAGCACCTGACCCACGTTCATCCGGGAAGGAACCCCAAGCGGATTAAGCACAATATCAACAGGCGAACCGTCATCCATATAAGGCATATTTTCTACAGGCTGGATAGTAGAAACCACACCTTTATTTCCGTGTCGTCCTGCCATTTTGTCACCAACCGAAAGTTTCCGTTTGATCGCAATAAATACTTTTATCATCCGGATTACGCCCGGTGGAAGATCGTCTCCTTTGGAAACTTTTTCACAACGATCCTGATAAACATTTTCCAGCAGGTACATTTGCTGGAGAGCATTGCGGACAAATGTTCCAACTTTGAGGTTGATCTTATTATCAGTAACCTGAATCCCGTCAGTTGAATTTAAGGGGATTTGCTGTAGTATTTCGTCAGAGATTTTTGTGCCTTTTGAAGCAATAACTTCACCCTGCACGGACAATACATCCGCGGCCAAAGGTTTTTTCTCTGCAACAGAAAGTATGCGATTCACGAGGTTGCTGTGAACAATACGTATTTCGTCATAATGATCGTTTTCATAACGTGCCAGCAACTCCTGTTCAATTTGTCTGGTCCGCTCATCACGTTCAACACCTTCACGGTTAAAGACCACAACATCAGTTACCACTCCGTCGACTCCTTGAGGAACTCGTAAAGAAGTGTCACGTACATCTCCTGCTTTTTCACCAAAAATTGCACGCAGCAGTTTTTCTTCAGGATTGAGTTGTGTTTCACCTTTCGGTGTTACTTTTCCGACCAAAATATCTTTTGAACTGACACTTGTGCCAACCGCGATAATTCCGCTTTCATCAAGATTTTTGAGTGCTTCTTCACTGACGTTTGGAATATCACGGGTGATCTCTTCTTTTCCTAATTTTGTATCACGGGCGACTGTATCAAGCACATCAATATGCACAGAAGTAAAAGTATCTTCATGCATTAAACGTTGAGAGACCAAAATAGAATCCTCAAAGTTGTAACCACGCCAAGGCATGAAAGCAATATTGATATTTTGTCCGAGTGCGATTTCACCGTTTTCTGTACAAGATCCGTCTGCAATAACATCACCTGCCTTAACACGATCTCCTTTTTTAACTAGAGGGCGCTGATTGATACAGGTGTTCTGGTTTGAACGTTGGTATTTAATCAAGTGGTAAATATCAACGTTTGCTGGAACAATCGTGTCTTCACTTGAAAGATCAACATCTGCCTGAATTACGACACGTCCGGCATCAACATTATCGACAATACCGGTACGACTGGCGACCACACAACTTCCGGAATCAAGTGCAGCTTGATGTTCAATGCCTGTACCTACTAACGGAGCTTTTGGTTTGACCAGAGGCACTCCCTGACGCTGCATGTTGGACCCCATCAGGGCACGGTTTGCATCATCATGCTCAAGAAATGGAATCATGGCTGCTGCCACAGAAACGAGCTGACGCGGAGAAATGTCAATGTAGTCTATATTTTCTTTTAAGACCATGCTGAATTCACTACCTACACGTGAAGTAATGAAATCATTGATAAAGGCTTTTTTCTTGTCAAGTTTCGCATTCGCCTGAGCAATGCTGTATTTTTCTTCCTCGATTGCAGAAAGATATTCAACCTTGTCCGTAACAACTCCGTTTTCAACTTTCAAATAAGGCGTTTCAATGAAACCAAATTCATTGACTCTACCAAAAGTCGCAAGTGAGGCAATCAGTCCGATGTTCGGACCTTCAGGGGTTTCAATTGGACAAATCCGACCGTAATGAGAAGAATGAACGTCACGCACATCAAAACCGGCGCGTTCACGTGTTAAACCTCCAGGTCCCAGAGCACTCAAGCGACGCTTGTGGGTGATCTCTGAAAGTGGATTCGTCTGATCCATAAATTGAGAAAGCTGACTGCTGCCAAAAAATTCGTGGATCGCACCCGCAACAGGTTTCGCGTTCACGATGTCATGCAGCATCATGGTTTCTGAATCCTGCAGGGACATACGTTCCTTAATGGTACGCTCCATCCTTACCAGTCCAATCCGGAATTGTGTCTCCAAAAGTTCACCAACACTCCTGACTCTCCTGTTACCCAGGTGATCAATATCATCAATCATTCTGTTCGGGTAGCCTTCTTTTAATTCAAGCAGATATTTAACTGTCTTCAAAATATCAACCTTCGTCAGTACGGTATTTTCCAGTGGATCATCAAGTTCCAGCTTTTCATTTATCTTTAACCGTCCGACCTTGGAAAGGCTGTAGCGTTCTCTTTTGAAGAAGAAATTTTCCAGCATCAATTGCGCGGCCTCGAGAGTGGGAGGATCACCCGGCTTCATTTTTTTATAAAGTTCTATCAGAGCCTGTTCCGGTGAAGTTACTTTATCCAATTCTAAAGTATCACGCAGAGCAGAACCCGTTTTTTGCGGACCAATGTGTAACAGTTCAACCTCTTTAACACCGTTTTCTACCAGAGTCGTCAACAGCTCAGTCGTTAAAGGCGTATTGCACGGCACCAAGATTTCTTCACCGTCATCTTTGAAAATAGTTTTTGCGATAATACGGCCTTTTATTTCATTGAGGGTCGCATTTATACGGGTGATTTTTGCGGCTTCAAGTTTTTTTAACAAACGCTTATTAATCCGTTGGCCGGATTTTATCAGAACTTCGCCAGATTTTGGATCCGCGATTGGGAGTTGCGGACGCTGATCCAGAATTATTTTCGGATCCATAACACGTAGATAACTCTGCGTTTCAAGATCCTCTCCTGCCTTAACTTTGCTCAAGTCAAGCTTTTCAAACTGATAGAAATATTCCAGCAGTTGATCCTCAGTGTAACCCAAAGCTCTCAGCAGTACTGTTGCATGAAATTTGCGGCGGCGGTCAATACGCACATAAAGCACATCCTTTTTGTCAAACTCAAAATCGAGCCATGATCCACGCTGAGGAATCACTCGTGCAGAATAAAGTAACTTCCCGCTGGAGTGGCTTTTACCCTTGTCATGTGTGAAAACAACACCTGGACTTTTGTGCATCTGACTCACGATCACACGTTCAGTTCCATTGATGATAAAAGAACCTGTTGGAGTCATTAACGGTAATTCACCTAAATAAATGTCCTGCTCTTTTATATCACGAATGTGCTTTACATCTGACTCAGTATCCTTTTCCCAGACAATCAAACGTAGCGCTGCCCGTACAGGACAAGCGAAAGTAACCCCGCGCACCCGACATTCTTCAACTGAATATTTTGGATCCCCTAAACGATAATGGACATATTCCAATGTAGAGGAACCACTAAAATCAGAAACAGGGAATACTGAGCGGAAAACTGCTTCAAGACCTTTGTCCGCACGCTGATCAGGTGGAACGTCGCGTTGAAGAAAGCGTTCAAAAGAATCTAATTGAACTTTCAACAAATGTGGAACTTTGATCGGAGCAGAAAGTTTTCCGAAAGATCTACGAATACGATGACGATTTTCTAATGTTGAAGGCATAAGAACTGACTAAGGTTAGGGTTGTTGTTGGTCTAATCTGCAGCTGAAAAAATGAAAGCAGGCTTTCACTTGGAACTTGTTTAACGCAGAATGGTTTTGTCACACAATCCGGAGCTGTAATAAAAACAGCGTTGATCCGTTATTTTCTCCGGAGGCACTTTTCCAGTTTTTTCCCGTCTGACGGAAAATTCGCAATGTTGGTACTGAAAGACGTTACGCATATGGATAATGGCCAAGGCTCATGTGGAGGGAGTTTTGATTAAATATGCCACCTTTAAAGGCATTTTCAAATCTAACCCCTTAATATATTTCTTTTTCTAAAGAAAAGCAAATATATTTTCAATTTTTTTCAAAATAATTTTAGATTGTTCTCAAAACCTTTGGAATGTCTTAGTTAAAGCAACAGGCCTAAAGTTTTCTAAGTGTGATTTCTGAGAGTAATCTCAGCGAATCGACTTAAAATACAGGGAGGACATTTGAAGTTTGAGGCACAAGGATGAAAGAACGGGAACGCCGGAACATTGTTCAGGATTCCCGCTCACTTAAAGCAACTTTCTGTTAATCATCACTCATGATGCCGAGGATACTCAACAGCGCAATAAACAGGTTCAGCACGTCGAGGTACAAAGCCAACGTGGCGGAGACGTGTTCGTCGGTGCCGTAGTAGCGCAAAATATTTGAGGTATCATAGAGAATGAAACCACTGAACAGCAACACACTTGCGCCTGACATAACGAAGTGCATCATACCACTTTGTATAAAGAATATATTCAGTAATCCTCCTACGACTATGACAATAAGTCCCGTCATTAAGAATCCAGACATAAAGCTGAAATCTTTTTTAGAATAGACTACATATAAACTCAAACACACAAAGGTGATCGCAGTTAGGATAAAAGCTTCTGCAGCGATAGTAGGCCCTACCCTCATCAACATAGGTCCCAATGTTAATCCCGAAACAGTTGTAAAACTAAAAAGGGCAATGATATTTAATCCGGGCTTTCGAGCTGCAAAAGAAGCAAAAAATATCAGTCCAATTTGAAGTACAAAGAAAAGCATCATATTTGGTGCCACTACGAGGAACAGTGGACCAGAACCCAAATATGCTCCAACAGCAGCTGTCAGCATTGACATGGCTAGCAGGCTGTATACTTTCTTAATAAAAACCAGCCTCTCTGTTGTTGTGACAGAGGCTGCCGCAGTAACGCCGTGGGTGAGTGTTGTTGTTGTTCCTAACCTCATAATAATCTCCTGATTTAGTTGAGAATGTCTGACAAAAAATATTGGAAATATTCCCCGATATTAGAATTAACCCTTGATTATACAAGAAAACCTACAAAAAGTAAATCAAATTTTCACTTGCTTTTGAGCAGTTTTTCTCAAATAAATCAGCAAGAAGTAAGCAATTCATAGAGCCGTTCAAATTCCTCCAAAGAAAAATAATCAATCTTGATCTGCCCTTTGCCTTCACGGAATTTTATCTCCACACGTGTTCTCAGTCGACGCTGGAGTTCTTCTTCAAGATTTTGTATATGCGTGTCCTTTTCCGCTTTTGAAAGCTGAGTTTCGGAAGTTCCTGCCGGCGCGGGATTTTTATCACCCTGTTTTTGTGGACTGACTTCAAGAAAATCCAGCTTCAACCTGACCTGTCGTTCTGTTTCACGTACAGACCAGGAGTTAAGTAAAAGACGTTCACGCATTTCCAACTGAAAAGCAGTGCCGGGTAGTGCCAAAATTGAGCGGGCGTGTCCCGCCGTAATGCGGCCTGTTTCAAGATCATTTTTCAGGGGTGAAGGAAGCAGGAGCAAACGCATTTGATTGGCGATTGTGGAACGGTCTTTACCAATTCTACGGGCTAGTTCTTCCTGAGTGTATCCGTGACTTTGCAGGAGGACTTGATAAGACTGTGCTTCTTCGATTACACTCAGGTTTTCCCGCTGAATATTTTCCAGCAGCGCTACTTCCAGCATTTCATCATCGCCCACTTTCCGCAAAATTACCGGAACCTGAGGGACTTCAAGTTGTTTTAAGGCACGCCAGCGACGTTCCCCAGCAACCAGTTCATAACGGTTTTCCAGACTTGGATGTTTGCGGACAACTAAAGGCTGCAGCACACCCTGCGCTCGAATTGACTGTGCCAGTTCCTGTAGTGATTTATCCGAAAATTGTTTGCGTGGCTGTTGAGGGTTAGGAACTATATGTTCCAGAGAAACGCGAAGAAATGTCTGGTCCGGAAGATCAAATGGTGCGTGATCACTGCTCATGACTGGTTTGAGTCAGAATTTTGAGGTTTTTGCAGCCACAGAAAAAATTCTTCGTTGCCGCTTTTTTTTCCTACAATTGACGATTTTGTTTGTCCAAGAACAATAAAACCTTGTGTCTTAGCCTCAACTTTTAGAGTTTCAAGGACTTTCTCATGTACCGCAGTATCGCTGACTTTGCCACGTTTCCCCACATCATCAACACCTGCTTCAAACTGCGGTTTGACTAGTGCGACAAGAGATCCGCCGGGTTTTAGAAACTCAAGAGCTTTTGGAAAAATCAACCTCAGTGAAATGAACGAAACATCAATAACAACAAGGTCCACATATTCACCAAGTTTTTCAAATTCCAGATAGCGGATATTTGTACGCTCGAGTGAGTTAACCCGTGGATCCTGACGTAATTCCCACGCAAGCTGACCATAACCTACATCGACTGCAAAAACTTTTTCTGCTCCACCAAGCAGTAAACAGTGAGTAAATCCTCCGGTTGAGGAACCAATGTCAAGTGCGACAAGACTTTTAGGTTCTATCTCAAAGTATTCCAGAGCAGCTTTGAGCTTAACTCCACCGCGACTCACAAACGGCTGGTCTGTCCCCAGTACTTCCAAAAGTGAATCAGTACTGATCATACGACCTGATTTTCCCGCCGGCTGACCGTCAACCCTCACTATGCCTGCCATAATAAACGCCTGTGCTTTTTCCCGGGAAGGCGCAAGTTTTTGCTCTACCAGCAGTCGATCAAGACGTTGTTTCATCTGTTATTCTGACTCATCCTTTTTCCGTAAAAGTAAACACACCGTCCCAGTCTTTTTCCGGAGGAGACTCCAGGAACATTCCGCAGCGTTTAATATAAGTCTGGGATGGTCCATCCTCAGAATCGATGCTTAAGACTTTTTCAAATTCCGCAATTGCATCTTTGAAGTTTCTGTCTTGATAGAGCTTCAGACCTTTCATATATTGCTCCACCACTCCGCTCATTTCACCGCTAGTTTCATTCTTACGGGCCAGCAGTTCATGAACCGGAACTGGTTCATTTTTTCCAACCACCCTGATAATATCCAGCTGACGACTGTCAATATCATCTTTTGCAAGTTCATATGTACTACCGGAAATCATACTGAAGGTTTTATAAAATTTATTCGCACCTTCAAGTCTTGCTGCCAAATTGACAACATCACCCATCATGGTGTAATCCATACGTTCTGCTGAACCCATATTGCCCACAACTACCGGACCGCTGTTCAAACCCATACGGGTGAAGAGCAGGGGACGGCTCTGCTCACGCAGCATTTTACGCAGTTCTTCACCGCGTCGCTGCATCTCGATAGTTGCGTGACAGGCGACAGTAGCGTGGTTCGGCAAGTCTAAAGGTGCTCCCCAAAATGCGATGATCGCATCACCTTCAAATTTATCTATTGTACCTTGATGTGAAGAAATAATGTCACACATTGCCGTTAAATATTCATTGAGTAACTGCACCAATTCTTCCGGAGTCAAACCTTCTGAAATGGTTGAAAAACCCTGAATATCCGAAAAAAACGGGGTCATTTCACGCCTCTCTCCACCGAGCTGCAGCATCTCAGGATTTTCCACAATTTGATCAATAACTGTTGGAGATAGATATTGTGAAAACGCGCCTTTAATAAATCCTTTCTGCTTACGTTCCATCATAAACAGGTAAAGGTTAATGGTACCTGTACTCAGCACACAGGCAATCAGTGCATAACTCATGGAAAAAGCGACACCATAATAAACATAGGTAAAAACGCCAAATCCCGCATAGGCAGCAATGATCAGCAGAAACAATAAGTTTTCATATTTTGGAATCAACGCAACGATTACGAAACAGATAAAAAGTATCAACAGCACCAGCATTTCATTTTGTGAACTGGCGGGACGAATCGGCGCATTTTTCATCAATGTCATGATTGTATCGGCTAGAAACTCAATCCCGTAAACCTCTCCAATCGGACTGGTAAAGATATCGTGGGAAACTTCAGATGTATCTCCAACCAAAACAATTTTTCCACTGATCAGTTCCTGCAGATCCTCTGTTTCTTCGTCCCATTCATCATCTGGAATATCCTCAAGTTCCAGCAAAATTTCTGCAGCAGAAATTCCCGCAGGGGTATCTTTTGCTAAAAAAGTTGCCATCGGCGGAAGTGAAGGAAAATCTACCCACAAATCATTAAAAGGATCCAAGGGTACTTCAATATCTCCAATTGTGAGTTGTCCATTTTCCAGTTGAGGCTCTACTCCTTTGTACATGGCAAGTGTTTTTATGGCAAAAGGCCAGACATTATGATCCTTTATCTCTTGCGGAAAAAAGCGTACGCGTGAAATCTTGTTCCCGATCAGGGTGTGATTGGTGTAACCACTTTCGGCTGCTGCTTTTAAAATTTCAGTTGGATAATTAACTTCTATGAATTTACCATCACCGCCGAATTCAAGTTGTGCGACAACAATGGTATTTCCGGTGTTTTGCATGGCTTCCGCCAGTATTGGATCTTCATCATATCCGTTTGGAAAATCCATCAACATATCGAGTGCAATTACTTTTGCACCCAGCCTTTTTAAATTTGTAGTCAGTTTTGCAATATCAGCACGTTTAAGCGGCCAGCTTCCATACTCATCAAAGAATGTTTCCTCAGTATCTACAATCACAATTTCATCGTAGGAAAATTGAGTCTTCTCCGGTTCTAAAGTATTTAAGCGGACAATATGCCGGTTACCGAGCAGCCAATTTTCCAGTGAAGAAAATAGTTCCATCCGCTCTGCTGGAATCATCAATAGAAACAACACGAGTGTGATCCACATGTCCGGACGTCGAATGAGCTTTAGCATGATTTTCTCTGACTTAAGGTTAAAAAATTATTGTTTTTCTCTGATTATTCAAAACCGTCTCCAAGGAAAGCTAATTCATTGCTGTGCAATTAACAATACATTTTCTTAAAGACTTTAAACATCATATCATCACTCCGCTTGAGTAATTCGAAAAAATGTCGTATCTAAAAGCTAGATCAAAAGTTTGACCTGAGCCGCGGCAAAGAAAATAATCTGCAGGCATTTAGCAGAAAGTCCGATGTTCTTCCGTTGACACCAGGCAACTGAGTGAAGTTGAATTATGCTTCTTCATCAGCAAAAAGTCACAATCTAAGCTAAACTAGTAATGAAACGGTGGCTGTTATCCATAATCTTATTTTCAGCAGCAGGCTTCAGTGTTTCAGCAGTTGAGTCCGGAATTGTCTGGAAAAAAGCACCTAGTTCCGGAATCACCCTTTCCACAAGTTCAGGTAATACTTTAACTGAAATGCTGGATGCACTGCTTCAAGAGTTCGCACTGCATCCTGAAAAAATACAAATAGATCCAGCAATACAGAGTCTTCCGGAAGTAGCTGAAGTTCAGGGTCATCATCCTGAAACTATTTTAAAACTATTGCTTTCACGTCACGATTTGGCCTTGATAAGCCGCAACGGTCGTCACCGAATTGTCTTACGTTCCGACGTTTGGCGCTTTCGGGCTTTCAAAAAAATAATCAATTCACCTGTTTTATTAGCAAATATTCTGCGTGAATTAGCTCAAGCCGGACAGATTACTTTACATTTTAATGAGGAAAAAATAAAGCAGCGTAAAGTAATCCGCAATTTAGCATATAACTCTATAGAGGACGCAATCTTCGATTTAGCACGTCGTCAGAATGCGCTTGCGGTTTATTATCCGGGACTCCATGTTTTAGCATGGACACAGGATCCTCCATTGGTGACAAAGTCGCTTAACATACGTTTTGCCGAGCAAAAACAAATTCGTGACTTTTTAGCAGAAATCAGCAAAGAACTGAAGGAAATCAGTCTAGTACATGTCGCATATCCTGCTCCTAATTCATTGGTTTTAAGAGGTTCGGAAGAATCCGTCAATTTAACAGCGCAATTGATTGAGCAATGGGAAAACGGGCTCACTGACATTACATCAGCAAATCCGGAAGTTTTTACGCTGGAGTCAGAAATTGAAGTTGAAGCTACTGAAACAGAAACAGTTCAGGATTCCAGCATGGTACGCCTGCAGCTAAAATATTTAAGTGTAGGTCCGCAAACCGTGAAGAGTAACGGACAGTCCCTGACAATTCCGGGTGTTGAAGAGAGCTTGAGAAAAGCCCTCCAGCAGAGGCTTGAAGATGAAACTGAAATCCCGGTGATGCGGCCACAAATAATTGCGGATTTGCTCAGCAACACCCTCATTCTGGAGGGTAGCAAATCCCATGTAGAATGGTTGGAAAAACTGGTACGGATTTGGGATCGACCCCTGCCTTTGATCAGGATAGAAGCACATTTGTTTGAAACCAGCGAAACACATTCACGGCAGCTTGGACTGGAATTCCGTGCAAAAAGTATTTCCGCGGACGGAACTGTCAGCGTCACAGATCAGGGTGCTTTTTCTGCAGGTTTGGCTTTGGGTCCTGCAGCCGCATCGCAGGCTCTGCAGGTGGATGCTGTCTTACGTTTGCTGCAGAGTGAAGGCAAAGGTCGTATGCTTTCACGGCCTGTGGTGGTCACTCTGAATAACGTGGAAGCAGAAATGAATAGTGGTTCCGTTCTGCATATCAAAATCACTGATGATAAAACGAGCCGCTTGCAAGAGTTGAAAACTGGCATTACACTCAGGGTGACTCCTCGTTTGATTGAGGACATTGATAAGCACACAAATGACAGGATTTGGCTTAAGATCTTTGCGGAAACGAGTAATCCTACTGAAGGATCCAGCATTGACGGGATCCCGCCGATCAACACCCAGCGCGCGCAAACTCAGGTCATTGTGAAAAATGGACAGGCCTTTCTGCTTGGAGGACTGATCAAAAGCAGTACCGGTCAAAGCCTGTCGGGGCTGCCATTTTTTAAAGATCTGCCTTTACTAGGCCCCTTATTCAGGACAAGTGGTGCAAATAACAGCTTCGATCACGTGATGGTTTTTGTAACTCCGACACGTGTATTTGCTGATGAAAAACAGCAATTACCGCTTTTTTCTGAAATGGAAAAAGTCCAAAAAAATGTAGAATTAAAACCATGATTTTTTCAAACAAATTTTTAAAACCTTTGCTTTTTGTAATTTCACAGGTTTTCAAAAGTTTTGTACTTTTACGTCTGTTTGCCTACAGAAAGGGCTGGTTAAAAACGAACCGTGTTAACACTCTTGTTATTTCTGTCGGAAACCTGACGGTCGGCGGAACAGGCAAAACACCGGTTGTTGATCTGCTGGTAAAGGAATTACAACGCTTGAAAAAACAACCTGCTGTGTTAAGTCGAGGTTACAAACGTAAAGACGCATCTTCTCAACAGCGGCTGCGTTTTTGTGAAGACAGTAAGATTGATCCTGCTTTTTTTGGAGATGAACCTTATTTACTGGCGCAGCGGAATCCGGAGGTGCCCGTTTACGTAGGCAGTTCACGGTTCATTACAGCAGGTTTAGCAGAAAAACAGGATCATCCTGACATCTTGCTGCTCGATGACGCATATCAGCATTTAGCAATTCACCGTGATCTTAATTTGCTTTTGATAGACGCAGTGCAGGGTTTAGGAAACCGGCATCTGCTTCCTTTTGGTGTGCTGCGTGAACCTGTAAATCAATGGAAACGTGCTGACGCAATCATTCTCACAAAAACAAATTTAGCCGCCTCAGATGCCGTTTCGCAAATGCTCAAGCATGAGCTGCAGGTCAGCTGTCCTGTTTTCAATTTCAAGTATGAAGTACAAGGACTCACCCGACTTGACGGCGAGGTACAGTTAAACTTAAATGAAATAAAAAACAAGCGTCTGCTGCTCACATCAGGTATTGCTCAACCTAAAGGATTTGAGCGCTTGCTGGAACAGCAAGATGTTGAAATAATCGGCAAAATTGAATTTCCGGATCACCATGATTATAGCACTGAAGATGTACGGAAAATTCTGGAACAACAGCAAATACTAAAACCGGATTACCTGCTGACTACAGAAAAAGACGCAGTCAAACTGAGAAGCTTTGCTGAACTCGCAGAGCAAATCTGGGTTTTAGAAATGGAAATGATTCCCGATAATTTCTGGAACGACTTTCTTGCGGAATTTCTACGTCACAAATTTGAAACTCAAAAAAATGAAAAATAATTGACTCTTAAACTAAGAAGACTTAATATACTAAGTCGCTGAATTATCAATTTTTTTAATGAGATGATCGTGAAAAAAACCCTGTTGAAAAATTTACATGTGATCAATCCATGTGCTGATCCTGCATTGCTTGAAAATGCCTATGTCGCAATTGCCGGAGACACGATTGAAAGTGTAAGTTCCAGCGAACCTTCCGGAGAGTTTGATGTTGTCCATGATCTCTGTGGAAAAACCGCTCTGCCCGGCATGATCAATGCTCATCATCATTTGTATTCTGCACTTGCAGTGGGGATGCCTCTTCCGAAAAATAATCCGCGTAACTTCAATGAAATCCTGGAGCAGGTTTGGTGGGAAATGGACCTCGCTCTTGATCACGATTCTACGCAAGCTTGTTTTGAAGCAGGATTAGTAGACTCTCTAAAAGCCGGAACGACAACCATCATTGACCACCACTGCAGTCCTTCCTACATTGAAGGTTCACTCTCTCTACTGGCGGAAACTTCGGAAAAGCTCGGTTTAAATATCAGTACCGCATTTGAAATTTCTGACCGTAACGGTCAAGAAATTTTTGAAGCAAGTCTGCAGGAAAATATAGCTGCAATCAGCAAGTTTTCCGCAACTCAGTATGTCCATCCAATGCTTGGTTTGCATGCATCTTTTACTCTCTCAAATTCTTCTTTAAGAAAAATCAGGGACGCTGCAGGCAAGCTCGATTCATGGGGAATTCATGCACATGTCTCTGAAGACAAAGCAGATGAAGCCGATGCCCTGAACAAAGGCTACAACTCGGTTTTGGAAAGGTTAGAGGAATTTGATCTGCTCAATGAAAACGGTCTCATCATTCACGGTCTGCATATCAAAGATTCCGATCTTGAATTGATACAGAAACATGGCTCTCAATTTGTGCACAATCCATCTTCAAATGCGAATAACAGGGTTGGCATGACTCCAAATCAAAATTTAAATAAATTAAAATCCGGGCTTGGAACGGACGGCATGCAGAGCAACATGCTGCGTGAAGGCAAAGAAGGCATGCTCATTCGCAGTTCACACCTTGAAGGCGGTGAAGATAGTGTTGACTACATGCAGTTGTTATTTAAAAATAATGCCGAAATTGCCTCTAAACTCTTCTCCGGAAGTCACGGTAGCAGCAGAAAATTAGGTTACATCTTACCGAAATACCAAGCGGATTTAGCGATTTTTGATTATTTGCCAAGAACGCCGATTAGCGAATCCACCATTTTTGGCAACATTTTTTTTGGCTTGAGCGGCTTACCCTGCGATGTGATGACAAGAGGGGAATTCCGGATTCGTGATTATCAACTGCTGGATGTTTCCGAACAGGAAATAAAAGCAAATGCTGTCGAACAGGCGAAAAAACTTTGGAGTAATTTCAACTAGAACCATTCTCCTACTCTGAGACTTTGTACGGGCACGGTGTGCCGTGCCTCTACTCTGAAACCGTTTAACTTTAAACTTTTTATGGCTGAATTAATTCCGCATCCATTTGGTTCTCTCATAAACCGAATGTTTGACGAGTTAGAAACAGAGCAATCCATTTTTGATTTTCCGGCAAAAAAATTTTTCTGCGGTATTTCCGGAAAAGATTATTCCGTAAATTTTCACGGCAAAAAAAGTTCTTCAGCTCTCGGACCTGCTTCCGGGCCACAAACCCAAATGGCACAAAATATTTTGCTTTCATGGTTGGGTGGATGCAGAATTATGGAATTGAAGACCGTACAAATTCTAGATGAACTGGAAATTCCACGACCCTGTATTGACATGCAGACAGTGGGTTACAATGTTGAATGGTCACAGGAATTACGGATTGAGCAGTCACTGCATGAATATGTAAAAGGTGCGATGCTGATTGAAATTCTGCAGGCCAGCGGAAAGCTGGAACTGGCTGATAATTTCGGCGACGTGCTGTATGACATGAGTGTCGGTTATGATTTAGCGGGAATTCAATCCGACAAAGTACGGCAGTTTATTGAAGGTATGCAGGATGCGTCCGCAATCGTGGAACATTACCGACAACAAATTCCGGAGCAGTACCGTGAATTCCGAAAGCTGGATTTCCAGACGAAACTTTCTGACACTCTGACTCTAAGTACATTTCACGGATGTCCTCCGGAAGAAATTGAAAAAATAATTGATTATCTTTTCCGTGAACACGATTTGAACTGCATTATCAAACTTAATCCAACTCTTTTAGGAAAAGAAAAGGTACGACACTTATTCAACGAAATTCTGGGTTATGCGGAAATTCACGTTCCGGATGAAGCATTTGAAAATGACGCCAGTTGGGAACAGGCGCAGGGTTTTGTTGAACGTCTCGGTGAAACCGCAAAAACGCTGGGTTTGGGTTTTGGAGTAAAATTTAATAACACGCTGATTGTGGAAAATCATCGGGACTTCTTTCCGCAAAGTGAAAAAGTTATGTACCTTTCCGGAACTCCCCTGCACGTTTTAGGAATCCATTTGGTGCAGCAGTTCCGTGAAAAATTCGGTGACCAATTTCCAATTTCATTTTCTGCAGGCATTGACAAAACAAACTTCGCGGATGCAGTTGCTTTAGGTTTGACTCCAATCACGGTTTGCAGTGATCTGCTGAAAGTTGGCGGTTACAGCAGAAGCAGTGCTTATTACAAAGAGTTAAACTCACGTATGGACAAACTCGGCGTAAGTGACATCGAAAGTTACATCCTTAAAGCATACGGAAACGCTGAGCAGGCCCTGGAAAATATAGCTTCCGGCGGCGTAAACGCTTCCGGAACAGAAGCTGCGACGGTGGATGCTCTGCGTAAAACGTTGGAAAACGGTGGGGAATTCCGGAAAGTTGCCGGAGCGCAAGAAGAACCGTTGGCGAATGAAATTTTTGAAAAATGGCTTTCCGAAGTTAAATTGCTGAATACAAAAACATATGTCGATGAGGTCACAAAACAGGCACGTTATACTTTAGAAAAAAACTCAAATCCGCCCCGGAAAGTCGGAACAACACTTGAACTATTCGACTGCCTCACCTGCGATAAGTGCATTCCGGTTTGCCCCAATGATGCCAATTTCGTGCTGAAAATTCCTCAGGGTGAAACTGAAATATTGGAGTTTGAAAACAATAAATCTGGCTGGTCAGTAAAAGCCAAGAATTCTCTGAAATTAGAGAAAAAATATCAAATTGCGAACTTTGCAGATTTTTGTAATGAATGCGGAAACTGTGATATTTTCTGCCCGGAAGACGGTGGTCCGTTTTTGCTCAAACCTCGGTTTTTCGGTAGTCTGGAAACTTTTCAGGAATTCAGCCACCGAGACGGTTTTTATATTGAAAGTGTGGAAACTTCTGCTCAGGAATCTACAGTCTTTTCCCGTTTTGACGGCAAGGAATATCGTGTTTCTGAAACTGGAAATACTGTTAATTATTCCGGACCAGATTTTGACATTCAATTTTCCAAAAACGATCCTGCAAACACAATTTCCGGTGAAGCAAAAAGTCGTGTAAGTTTTTTGAATTATGAGATAATGCAGATGATGAGAACCTCATATGAGAACACGTCACGCCACACTTCCGGGTGATGAAATTGATATGCAATATAACCCTAAAATTCATCATCGATACTCTATTCGATTGAAAGGTTATAACTATTCACAGGAAGGAGCATATTTTATTACTATCTGCGTTCAACAAAAGAAATGCCTGTTTGGGACGATAAAGAATGCAAAAATACAGTTGAATAATCTAGGGAAAGTAGTTGCTGAAGAATGGAGAAAAACTTTAGATTTGCGAGATTATTTGAAACTCGATGCATGGGTAGTAATGCCAAATCATTTTCACGGAATTATACAAATAGAAAAAGATGGCTCCGTTGAAAAAGAATCCATCTCAAGTGATAAAAATATTGAGAAATTTGGAAAACCTGTTTCGGGATCGATTCCAAGTATCATTCGATCCTTTAAATCTGCAGTCACAAAGCGTTTTAATGAAGTTAGACAAACACCCGGCGGGAAATTATGGCAACGAAATTATTGGGAACATGTCATTCGTAACGAAACTGAATTGAAACATTTTCGTGAGTACATTTTAAATAATCCAGCACACTGGAAATTAGACAAATTGTTTCGGTAGGGGCACGGCGCGCCGTGCCCCTACAACGGAGCATAACATAAAGCTGCATGCAATTTACAAAATACAAGGAGAAGAATGGAATTCAAACTAAACGGTAGTACCATAGATTATGACGGAGATCCGGAATTGTCTTTGATGACATATTTACGTGATGTTAAAAATATAATCTCGCCTAAGGATGGCTGTGCTCCTGAAGGAGTTTGTGGATGCTGTACTGTTCTTTTGGACGGTAATCCTCTTAAAGCCTGTATTTCCCCCATGAGACGTGTTGCCGGAAAGGAAGTAGTCACAATGGAAGGGCTGGATGCAAGCAAAAAAGAAACCGTGATCAATGCCTTTGCTACCGAAGGTGGGCTGCAGTGTGGATTCTGCACACCAGGAATTATCATGAAAGTCTGGCCCCTGCTGAATCAAGGATTTGTGACAGAAAGCGAAGTCAACAAAGCCTTAAACAGTAACCTCTGTAGATGTACAGGTTATAAAAAAGTGACCAAATCATGCCTCTCTGCTGCACAAGCATTACGTAATAATGCTAAAATCGAGCTGCCTCAAAGCAGCGGTAAAGTTGGTGAAAGCCTGCCAAAATATGACGCACTTCGACTTGCCACCGGAGAAGCACCGTATGTAGCTGATCTTAAATTTTCAGGCATGGTGCATGGTGCTTTAAAATTTAGCGAACATCCTAGAGCAAAAGTTTTGAAAATTGACTCTGCGGATGCAGAAAAACTGGATGGTGTACTACGTGTTTTTACTGCGGACGATATTCCAGGAGAACGTTACACCGGGCTAATTGTTCAGGATTGGCCACTGATGGTAAAGCGTGGAGAAACAACACGTTACATTGGTGATGTCATCGCTGGAGTTGTTGCTGATACAGAGAAAACAGCGCGTGAAGCTGTTTCGCTGATCAAGGTGGAGTATGAGGTGCTGCCGCCTGTTACTGATCCGTTTGAAGCACTTTCCGCAAACTGTGCACAAATTCACGAAAATGGAAATTTGTTGTCGAACCTTGAGATTAAGCGAGGTGACAGCAAGCAGGCGGAAAAAGAAAGTGTTTTTGTCACAAAAGGCACTTACAAAACACAACGCATCGAACATGCGTTTTTGGAAATCGAATGCTGTCTGGCGAAACCTTCCGCAGAAGGCGTTGAGGTTTATTCTCAGAGTCAGGGAGTCTATGAAGACCGGAACAGCATCAGTAAAATATTAGGGCTACCGCTGGAAAAAGTGGTGGTGATTTTAATGCCAAACGGAGGAGGATTCGGCGGTAAGGAGGACATCTCTGTGCAGGGTCACGCAGCTCTGTTTGCGCATCTTCTTCAAGTGCCGGTTAGAGTCGCGCTGACTCGTCCGGAATCACTCTGCATGCATCCCAAGCGGCATCCGATGAACATGGAAATGTCGCTCGGTTGTGACAAAAACGGCAAGCTGACTTTTGTTAACGCGGACATCATCGGCGACACCGGTGCTTATGCGTCAGTCGGCATGAAAGTTTTGGAACGCGCCGCGGGACATGCCACCAGCGCATATTCCATTCCTGTGGTAAATCTCCGCAGCCGTGCTGTTTACACCAATAACGTCCCATGTGGTGCCATGCGTGGATTTGGTGTAAATCAAATTAATTTTGCGATCGAAAGTTGTATTGACGAACTTTGTCTACAGGGCGGATTTGACCGCTGGCAAATACGATATGACAATGCTCTCCAACCGGGAGACCGTACCTCGACCGGCCAAAAAATTACTTCCGGAATCGGAATTCAAAAAACATTGTTGGCAGTCAAAGAGCAGTTTAAAAACGCCAAATACGCCGGAATTGCCTGCGGGATGAAAAACACCGGAATCGGCAACGGGGTTCAGGATGAAAGCAAGGTCAGAGTTGTGATTGAATCACCTACTGAAATTACGATCCACCACGGCTGGACGGAAATGGGACAGGGCGTTTTTACGATGGCAGTTCAGTTTTTATGTGAAGCAACCGGCGTGAAACCGGATTTTGTAAAAGTAAAAGTCGATACTTCCAAAGACGCTCCCTGTGGAATGACAACTGCTTCGCGCGGAACATCTCTCATTGGCAATAGTGTTTTGGACGCAGGTAAGAAGTTAAAAGCAGATTTGGAAAAACATTCACTGGCAGAATTAGTCGGCCGTGAATATCTGGGCGAGTGGGTTTGTAACTGGACCACTGCAATAGAGGACGATGTAGATGAGCCGAAAACTCATTATTCCTACAGCTATGCAACACAGGTTGTAACTCTGGATGACTCAGGAAAAGTGGATACCGTTTATGCAGCGCATGACGCAGGAAGGATCGTTAATCCAATTTTATTCGAAGGTCAGCTCGAAGGTTCAGTTCACATGGGACTTGGTTACGCGCTTTCTGAAAAATTTGAGATGGAAGAAGGCCGCCCTGTACACACAAAGCTCGGAAAACTTGGTATGATCCGAGCCGCTGCTACACCGCGTATCGTCGTAATCGGTATTGAAGAACCGGATGAGTTCGGGCCCTGTGGAGCAAAAGGTGTAGGTGAAATCGGCCTCGTTCCAACTGCTTCTGCAGTTGCAAACGCTTTTTGCCAGTTCAGCGGCGAACGACAATATGAGCTGCCTTTAAAAAAAATTAAATGACTGAAAATAGTCAGACAACATTTTAAATAGTGGGGCTGTTCCTTGTTTAAGCATTCCATCCTGAGATAAATAAAGTAGAGGTATTTTAATGACATTAGCTAATCTTCGAATAAATATAGACCGTCTTTCCGCAAGAATTGAAGAGCTGGCTGAAATCGGCGCAATTGCCGGAGGAGGTGTCTGCAGAATGGCACTGACTGATGAAGACCGCCAAGGGCGTGACCTCGTTGTTAAATGGATGCATGAACTCGGTCTGGAAGTTACAGTTGACCAAATTGGAAACGTTATCGGTATCCGTGCAGGACAGGAATCCGGAAGACCGGTGATGACTGGATCACATATAGATACGGTAGCAAGCGGTGGACGTTATGACGGTAACCTTGGGGTTCTTGCAGGTCTGGAAGTAATCGCAACCCTGAATGACGCAGAGATTATGACACGAAAACCGCTTGGAGTTGGTTTTTTTACCAACGAAGAAGGTTCCCGTTTTGCTCCGGACATGATGGGAAGTGGAGTACATCAGGGTGCGTTTGAACTTAAAAGCATGTTGGATGTGCTTGACATTGATGGGGCACGCGTTGGAGATGAACTCGACAAAATAGGTTATGCCGGTGAAACCTCAACAGGTGATTTTCGTGCAGATAGTTATGTTGAACTGCATGTAGAGCAAGGTCCAATTCTGGAGCTGGAGGATTATGAAATAGGTGCAGTTGAAGGTGTTCAGGGTATTTCGTGGAATGAATACAAAATAAGCGGAACTGCAAACCATGCCGGGACAACACCGATGCGGCTCAGACATGATGCGGGATATGTGGCAGCGGCTATTTCGGTAGAGGTACGTCGTCTTGCCAATGAAATGGGTGCGAATCAAATCGGCACTGTCGGAGTGACAAAACTGAATCCCGGATTGATCAATGTGATCGCCAAAGAAGCATTGATTACCATTGATTTGCGAAATACAGACGAACAGAAATTACAAGAAGCTGAACAGGCAATGAGCTCATTTATTGAACAGCTTTGTAAAGCAGAAGGGGTGACTTTTTCAAGCCGCACACTCGCCAGATTTGAGCCTGTTTCATTTGATAAAGAAATGGTTTCATTGGTTGCAGAGACAGCATCAACACTTGGTTTCCGGGTAAAATCAATGCCGTCCGGAGCAGGTCATGATGCACAAATGTTTGCACCAAATTGTCCAACTGCCATGATCTTTGTTCCAAGCCGAAACGGCATAAGTCATAACGTAGCAGAATATACTGAACCCAAGCACCTTCAGGCGGGTGCCGATGTGCTCCTGCAAATTTTGCTGCAGAAATCATCATAATCAATAACAGTTTAATGTCAAGAATCTTAAAAGTAGCGGCCGCACAACTCGGCCCGATCGCTGTAGCAGAATCCCGTTCCTCAGCAGTCGAACGTATGATAGCTCTAATGCAAAACGCAAAAGCGCAAGGCGCAGAGCTGGTTGTCTTTCCAGAACTAGCGTTAACGACTTTCTTCCCGCGTTGGTATTCTGAGGATCAGTCCGAAATTGATAAATATTTCGAAACAGAAATGCCTAACAAGGCTACTCAGCCTTTGTTTGATGAAGCACGCAAACTAAAAATCGGCTTTAATTTCGGTTTTGCGGAACTTGTTGTGGAAGACGGAGTCACCCGGCATTTTAATACAGCAGTGCTTGTTAATAATCAGGGTGAAATTGCTGCGAAATACCGCAAGATACATTTACCTGGCCATACTGAACATGAACCCTGGCGCGCTTTTCAACATCTGGAAAAAAGATATTTTGAAAAGGGTAATTTAGGTTTTCAAGTTCATCCGCTATTTGGCGGTAAAATCGGCATGTGTATTTGTAATGACCGTCGGTGGCCGGAGACTTTTCGGGTCATGGGACTGCAGGGAGTTGAGCTTGTAGTGCTGGGTTATAACACACCAAAACATTATCCGCCGGCACCGGAGCATGATCATCTGCAGGAGTTTCATAACCACCTGGTTTTACAAGCGGCGGCGTATCAAAATGGTACCTGGATTGTCGGTGTTGCAAAAGCCGGCAAAGAAGAAGACTGTGATTTGATTGGAGGCACCTGTATCATTGCACCGACAGGTGAAATTGTTGCTGAATGTAAAACACTGGCAGATGAGCTTATTCTTGCAGAATGCGATTTGGAGCGTTGTAAAGAAATTCAGGAAAATATTTTCAATTTTGATCTTCACCGTCAACCTGAAGACTACGCCTTAATTACCGCAGCTAAAAAAAATTAGACTCAAACCATTTAATATTATTTTGCGAAATACACATCTTCCTCATCTCATCCATGATTCCGTAGATCAGCTATAAAATCCCGGTTGTGACTCTGAAGTATTTGCTGATCCATGCAACAGAACGGATTCAATTGAAAGCATTAGGTTTTGAGAATGAGTTGCGTCCTGACAAAATACACATGCGTTGTTTACGAATTAGAATCGTAGTATAATGAATGCACCAAATGCTGATAGTATGGCTGTGGACATCCGGAAATTAAAAGAATGCTGCCTCAATACTCAACATCGAATTGGTAAAAAAAGCAAAGGTATTCTTCACAGCATAGAGATTTACAGCAGATGATGCGGAAGGACTACTAAGAACTTTACTTAAAGTCATAATAGTTTCTGAAGCATAATTTGATCTAAAAGATCGCTTTGGACAACGCTATTTGATTGATTTCCCATTGGAATGGAAGGGAAATAAAGCAAAAGTTCGCATTGCATGGATCATAGAACCTGACTTAAGCTAACCAAGATTAACCGGCTATAACAACAAACTGGAATAACAAGAGAGGCAATTATAAACGAATCAATAAAATTGTTTTATGTGGTCGCCTTGACAATTGATTTGCATGAACACACATTGAAGCGGGGATCTGTCGGAACTGTAGTAGAAAGTCCTGCAAATGGATCGGTTTTTTAGGTGGGATTTTAGTGATAACAAGGGGAAAACTTGTGTCTTGCTAGGATTGAATGAAAAGCAATTCCTTATCTTGTATTATGCCCCTTTTACTGATAACAAAAATATTACGGCATAAAATTTGTTAGTATTGTACAGGATTTTCATGGAAGCTTTACACTATGATTTATGTGACTAATCGTCTTTCTATTTTGGGTTTTTTATACAAATTGATGAGTTAATCATCTATAACAAATTTAATCTTGAGACTTTAAAAAGAGACAATTTCATGTCGAAAAAACAAAACAAAACAAAACAAAACAAAACAAAACAAAACAAAACAAAACAAAACAAAACATAGTAATAGTAGGCTCTTCTGGTCATGCGAAAGTCATAATTGACATCATAGAGAAAGAAGAAAAATATAAGATTGTTGGGCTACTGGATGCTTTTAAAAATATTGGAGAGTCAGCATTTCGATATGAAATTTTGGGTGAAGAAAAAGATTTGCCAAAACTGATAAAAAAATATCAATTAACAGGCTGTGTTATTGCGATAGGTGATAACTGGATAAGGAATATTGTAAAAAACAAAATCAGGGAAATAGATGCCTCTTTTAATTTTATAAATACAATACATCCGTCAGCTATTATTGCACGTGGTGTTGCTGTAGGTTCTGGTACCGTTATTATGGCTGGTACAGTAATAAACAGTAATTCAAAAATTGGTGATTTTTGCATCATCAATACAAATGCATCATTAGACCATGACAATAATATAAGTGATTTTTCAAGCATTGCTCCAGGAGTAACTACTGGTGGTAATGTTACAATGGGAGAATTTACTACTGTTTCGCTTGGAGCAAATATAATTCATGGTATTACAATTGGTAAGCATTCTGTTATTGGCACAGGCTCAACAGTTCTAAAAAATGTAGGCGATTATGTTGTAGCTTACGGTACGCCAGCAAAAATTATCAGAAAAAGAAAAGAGGGAGATAAATATCTATAAAAGTTTAATAATAGCAACAAACCTCTTTCTCCTACTCTTTTACCGTAACGTTTAGAATTAGACCCCATCTATTTGACAGTAAAACATATATGCCAGAGATTTGCAGGTTCCTCGGAATTATTATCACTATGTATTTTGATGAACATAATCCACCACATTTTCATATTCGCTACAATGAATATCGTGCTTCAATGAGCATAAGTAAGTTAAATATAATCAGCGGTTCACTACCTGCTAAAGTTAGGGGTCTTGCAGAAGAGTGGGCAGAATTACATCATGATGAACTTTTAAAAATGTGGGATACTAAAGATTTTCATCGTTTAAAACCGTTAGTCTGAAGGGGTCGTTATGGATAGTATTTATTTGTTGGAAGCTAATCATATCAAAGATTTCAAAATATACTTGAGATTTAATACTGGAGAAACTGGAGAAGTAGATCTTAAAGATATTGTATACAAATATGAGGTTGCAACTCCTTTACGTGATCCATGTGCTTTTTCAGAATTCTATCTTGATTCATGGCCGACATTAGCTTGGAAATGCGGGTTTGATATTGCTCCAGAATCACTTTATTTTATGGTTACAGGTAAAGTTGAAATTGAATCAACTGCAGTCGTTTAGCCCTAGCATACTGTGTTCACTCCTTTTGCGGGAAGTGGAATTGACTGGGGATGTTTCTGCATCGGTTTTTTCTATTAGATTACCAACCGTCGAGATTTAGGATTTTCGATTACGTTCCTAGTGCAATATCCCAGCGACTATTTGGCTTCATAAAACGTTTCCGTTTTATGAAGCTTTTTAAAATCCACGTAAGGGCATTTCCGGAGGGCGCTGCAGCCAGTTCCACTGCGGATAATTTGCAGTACCTTCAATAAGATGCATTGTATAAGCATGCCTTGTACGGGCGGAACGGTTGGCGTAACTCATGTGAGGCAACAGTCCGTGAAGCACCACCATTGTTCCGGCTTTTGCTTCCAGGGGAACCAGTTTGGAAGTCTCCCAGGCTGAATCATCAAAGACCTCCATTTCTGTGCCGTCACCACTTTCACTGCGGAAAAAACGTGATTTTAACGGACTTTTGTGACCGCCTGGAATGGCCCACAAACAACCGTTTTCCTGAGTAGAGTCTTCCAAAGCAAACCAGAAACCTTTCACGC
>Ga0233427_10000440_pt1 | contig 53258 bp, 59 predicted proteins | sample SI_118_April2016_5_FD_179885 | JGI IMG/M metagenome (GOLD analysis project Ga0233427, IMG submission 179885) | Seawater microbial communities from Saanich Inlet, British Columbia, Canada - SI_118_April2016_100_MG | ecosystem: Environmental > Aquatic > Marine > Inlet | place: Canada: British...
TCCAGGAAGGCGACACATACCATCACCGACGTGGTGGCTGTCTCGACGGCGGCGGCGATCCGGTCGAATGCCGACGCACCGTCGACCAGTGGCTCTATGTGATTACCGCTGCGCGGCGGGAAGATCGCTCCTGGCGGCGGTGGGATCCGCAGCAGGTCATCACGAGCCCTTGCCACGCTCCGAGGCTAGACGCCCCGGTCGCCGCCGGATCCGACCGGCGACCTAGGGTTTCGCTCCGTGAAGCGGGCACTGGTCATCGAGCACGATTGGTACTGCCCCGCAGCGGGCGTGGGCGACCGCCTGGTCGAACACGGCTATCAGCTGGACGCTTTCCGGGTACTGGATGATCCGACCGACCCGGTCTGCACGAAGCCATATCCGGATGCCACGGACTACGACGTGCTCGTCGTGACCGGCTCCACATGGTCGGTCACGGACACCGACACGATCGGCTCGTGGATCGGCCGCGAGATCGAGATGGTCCGGGCGGCGCATGACGCAGGCGTAGCGGTGCTGGGCCTCTGCTTCGGAGGCCAGGTCCTCTCGGCGGCGCTGGGCGGTGAGGTCAGACCGGTGGACACCCCGGAGTTCGGCTGGCACGAGGTGGACACCGACCTGCCGGACGCGATCGCCCCGGGTCCGTGGTTCGAATGGCACTACGACGGATTCACCGTGCCCGACGGCGCCACCGAGATAGCGCGGACCGACGTCTCGCCGCAGGCGTTCCGAATCGGTCGGAGCGTCGGAACGCAGTTCCATCCGGAGGTCACGACCGAGCTCGTCGACCGCTGGATCAACATGGATGAGAAGGAACTGCGAGCCCACGGCGTGGACCCCACCGTCATGGCCGCCCGGTCCAAAGAAGAGGCCGTGGACAACCGCGCCCGGTCCGATGTACTGGTCGACTGGTTTCTGGACGGCGACTGATACGCCGAGGACCGGCTCAGGCCGTCCAGCCGCTGTCGGGGCGCTCGGTATCTCCCGGAATGTCGTACGGCATTGCCGGCATGCCACCGGGCAGATCGTCCGAGGTGTAGTTGCCGGTCCTACGCCCATGGGAGGTGACGACCATCTCGACGAGGGTGAACCAGTGGGTGTCGAACACCACGAAGGTTTCGGCACCGAGGCGGTGCAGGCCTGGTACGAGGCTGCTCTCCTCGCCGTCGTTCAACTCCCGTCGGACCTCTTCGGGCAGGACGATGGGCGGGACGTGGACACGACGGCCGCGCCGACGATCTCACCCATCGTGGGCCTGCGGCGATCGTCTGGACGTCAACGGTGAGAGCACGACCACCAGCATATTTATTTGGATCCTAATGATCTAGTCGGCAAGCCCATCCAGGACGTCCGCCACGGCCTCGACACGGGTGGCCGGGTTCACGAAGCAGAGGCGCAGTACAGGTCTGCCCTCCCAACGGGTGGGCACGCACAACACGATCCCGGACCGGGCGTTGTAGTCCGACCACGACCGGTAGTCCTCGTCGGCCCAGCCGACCCGCTCGAACAGGACCACCGACAGGTCCGGTTCCATGATCAGCCTCAGATGGGGACGCTCACGGATCTCGGCGACCACGGCACGCGTCGTGGCCAGCACCGTCTCTATCGCCTCGCGGTAGCGGTCCGTGCCGTAGGTAGCCAGCGAGAACCAGAACGGCAGGCCACGCGCCCGCCGGGTGAGGTGCACGGCGAAGTCGGCCGGATTCCACTCCGAACGGTCCACCGACTCGAGATAGCTGGCGAACTGCGAGTGGGCGTTGGCCCCGTGTTCGGGCTCGCGGTAAAGCAGGGCACAGCAGTCGAAGGGGGCGAACAGCCACTTGTGGGGGTCCACGACGAACGAGTCGGCATGCTCGATGCCGACGAACCTGTAAGCCACCGATGGGGCAGCGAGGGCCGCTCCGCCGTAGGCGCCATCCACGTGCAACCAGATCCCGTGCTCCCGGCAGACCGCTGAGATGCCCGCCAGGTCATCCACCACCCCGGCGTTGGTCGTCCCGGATGAGGCCACCACGGCGAACACTCCGTCGCCGCCGTCCGATGCCAGCAGTTCGGCCAGCGCCTCACCGGTCATGCGGCCCTGCGCGTCGCCGGGAACATCCAGAAGGCCGCAGTCCATGACCTTCGCCGCTGCACGCACCGAACTGTGGGAGTCGGCGGTCGCTGCCAGACGCCATGCCACCGGCTGGCCGCCCCGGTCACCGCGAGCCTTCTCACGCGCCGCCACCAACGCACTCAGGTTGCCCATGGTTGCCCCGGACACGAAGCAACCACCGGCCGTCTCGGGCCAGCCGAGCAGCCCGACCAGCCATGCCAGGGCCTGATTCTCGGCGGCAATGGCACCAGCCCCTGCCTCCCAGGTACCCGCGAACATCTCGGCAGCGCTGACAGCCAGGTCGAACACCAGGGCAGCCTCGGTGGGAGCCGCCGGGATGAAGGCCAGGTTCATCGGATTGTCCTGAGCCCGGGTGGCGGTCACCACAACCTCGGTGAAGAGCCTCAACGCCTCGTGGCCGCCGATCCCCCCCGGCACGACCGTGTCGCCCAGTTCTTCACGTAGTTGATGGGCCGGTCGGGCTCTGGCCAGCGGGTCCTGGCCGCCGGTGATTCGGCTGCTGCTCCAGTCCATTACGGACTGGAGCAACTCTTCGTCATGCGGCCAGAAGGGTTCGTCGGTCACCGGTTGTCCAGATCCTCGGCAGTACGTAGGACGATGCGCAGGAGCCGCGCCAGCGTCGCAGTCTCCTCGGCGGTCAGGTCCCCGGTGACCTGGGCCTCCTCCCGGTTGAAGGCCGGCATCACATCCTCTACAACGGTCGTTCCCGCGTCGGTGAGTGCAACACCGACGCGGCGCCGGTCGGTCAGGACCGGCTGTCGAACCGCCAGCCCCTTGCGTTCAAGCGTGTCGAGCACTCCGGTCAGGGTGCCTCCGGAGATCCCGGCCTCGGCAGCCAACTCACGGGACTCCTTGGCCCCCCAGATGTGCAGGACGAACAGCACCACGAAGGCGCTCCAGGAAAGGGAATGGGGCTTCAGGGCGTTGCGTTCCATGTGATTCCGGACCGCCGTGGCCGTCCGAAACACGTTGGAGACAGCGGCCAGGGAGAGCAGGTCAAGGTCAAGGCCGGACATCCGGTCACGGATCAGGCGCTCAGCCTCAACCACCTCGTCGTCGCCGGCGGCGAATGCACTGGGCATCCCCCCACACTACTATTTGGGGCCAAACGATTCACCCGACTGGTCCGCCCACATAGTGGTGCACCGAAACCGGCACGCCGGCAACGGTGACCCGCTGTCGTTCGCTCATCCCCTGGGGCCTTCCGCTACATATTCCTTTGGATCCAAAGTAGTCTGTTCAGTGTAGGTTGCTGCTAGAACACGTGCTGCCCTGGAGGCCCCATGAGCGAACACCACCTGATGATCATCGGCGCAGACAGGGTGGACGCCGACGAGGCCAGCGAGGTCCGATCCCCCTACGACGGCCGGCTGCTCGGCACCGTCCCCGCAGGGACCACCGCACACCTCGATTCCGCCATCGCAGTGGCCGGCGCCACGCTGGCAGCCGGGGCGATCCCCACCCACGAACGGGCATCCATCCTGGACCGGCTGGCCGATTCCCTCGCCGCCCACCACGAGGAGTTCGCCCAGAGCATCTCGGCGGAATCCGCCAAGCCGATCACCACCGCACGTGGCGAGGCGGCCCGAGCCGTCGACACCGCCCGGTTCGCAGCCGCAGCGGCCCGCACCATGGGTGGCGAGCTGATCACCATGGACGCCAGCTCCGCGGGCGAAGGCAAGACCGGCTTCGTGAAGCGGGTACCGGTCGGCATCGTGGGAGCCATCTCACCGTTCAACTTCCCCCTGAACCTCGTCTGCCACAAGATCGCACCCGCGATCGCCGCCGGATGCCCGGTCGTGCTGAAGCCGGCATCTTCAACCCCACTGACCGCCATACGCCTGGCCGAGGTCCTGCTCGAGGAATGCGGCCTTCCCCCCGGCTGGCTGAACGTCGTCACCTGCCCCGGCCGGACCGCCGCCCACATGGTCGAACACGACGACGTGGCGATGATCACCTTCACCGGCTCACCGCCAGTCGGCTGGAACATCCGGGCCACCGCACCGAAGAAGAAGGTGTCGCTGGAGCTCGGCAACAACTCACCGATCATCATCGAACCCGACGTGGACGTCGCCGCTGTAGCGGCCAAGTTGAAGGGCGCTGCCTTCGGGTACTCAGGCCAGACCTGCATCTCCACGCAGAGGATCTATGTACACGTAGACATCGCCACAGCGTTCACCGAAGCCATGGCCGCCGAGGCGGCCTCGCTGAAGGTGGGCGACCCCTCCGACCCGGCGACAGACCTCTCCTCGCTGATCGACGGTGGCGAGACCGACCGGGTCACCTCCTGGATCGACGAGGCCACAGCGGCCGGCGCCACCCTCGTCTGTGGCGGCACCACGGTCGACGGCGTGCTGGCCCCAACCATCCTCTCCGGCGTCACCGATGACATGAAGGTGAGCTGCATCGAGGTATTCGGACCGGTGGTCGGCATAGCCACCTACACGGACTTCGAGGACGCCCTGAAACGTGCCAACGCCAGCATCTACGGCCTGCAGGCCGCCGTGTTCACCAACGACCTGTCCAAGGCCCTGCGGGCCGCGGACGTACTCGAGTACGGCGGGGTGATGATCAACGAATCACCGTCGTGGAGGGCCGACCACATGCCCTACGGCGGGATCCGCGACTCCGGCAATACCCGGGAGGGGCCCTCCTACACGGTGCGCGAGATGACAGAGGAACGCCTGATCGTCCTACAGGCCTGACGGCCTCCCTCAGGGTCGTCTCCGCCGACCTCGGCTCCGGGATGGGTTCGTTCGACCTGACTCCCGGGTTCCACCTCGACCTGCAGACTGGCTCTACCGCCGCTATCTACTCGGCGGACGTCGTGGTCTGCATCACTGCTGGCCCCTGACCCCGGGCTTCACCGGCAGCCTCCTCTGCACGCTCTATCAGGGCGCAGATCGGATCCATAATCTGGGGCCAGGCTGCCTCGGGCATCTCATGGCCCATGCCCTCGACCCAGACCAGCTCGGCACCGGGAATGGCGTCCGCTGTCTCCTGCCCGCCCTGGGGCACGACCAGCGGGTCGGCCGTGCCGTGGATGACGAGCGTCGGTGCGGTGATACCTGAGAGGCCCTCAGTCCGATCGCCGTCGGCCAGGATCGCCACCATCTGACGAACCTGACCATCTGGGTGCCAGGACCGGTCGATGCCCTCGATCGTCCGCTTGCGGGTCAGCTCCTCGTCGAAGCCGAAGCCCCCACCGCTGGTGAGCCTGGCCGCCGCTACCCCGGCCTCGATCCGGCCCTCACGGGTACCCGGGTCCGGAGCCATGAGCACCGCGACGACCTGCTCCTCGCAGAGGATGAAACGCGGCATCGAAAAGATCGAGGTGAGGCTGCTGGTGCGCTCCGGATGACCGGTGACGAAACGCTGGGCGATCATGCCGCCCATCGACGCTCCGACGATGTGCGCTTCGGCGATGTCGAGCGCGTCGAGCAGCCCGGCGGCGTCGTCAGCCATGTCGCCAAGCGAATATGGCGCGTCAACGACCTCGCCGGCGATCACCGCCATGAAGGCGGCAACTCCATCCGGCAGGCCCAGATGGTCGAGATGGGTGGACAGGCCGATGTCCCGGTTGTCGAACCGGATCACGTAATGGCCCTGGTCGGCCAGTTGCTGACAGAACCCGTCGGGCCAGACGGTCATCTGGGCTCCGAGGCCCATTATCAGCAGGACCGGCGGACCAGCCCGATCGCCGAACGTCTCGTACTCCAGGACCATTCCGTTGCTGCTCGCCTGTGGCATCCAGTTCCCCTCGCTCGACTGACGCTGGCTAGGTTGCCACCATGGGTGACGAGCTCTGGCAGCGGACGGGCGCGGAGATGGCCTCCATGATCGCCACAGGCGAAGTATCCAGCCGCGAGGTGGTCGATGCCCAGTGCGACCATCCGATCTATCCCGGCCGTCGGGAAGTCGGCCCTGTGGACGGCGTAGTCGGCGGCGGCCGAACCGAAGCGGTTGCCGTCCACGCCCGGACCGTCGGCCACCTCAGACCTCCAGCATCAGGGTGGCTGGACCCTCGTTGGTGATCTCCACGACCATGTCGGCCCGGAACCGACCGGTGGCCACCGTCAGCCCCCGCTCCCTCAGACCAGCCACCACCATCTCGACAAGCGGCTCGGCGTGTTCAGGTCCGGCAGCGGCACTCCAACCGGGACGCCGACCCCTGGTGGTGTCGCCGTAGAGGGTGAACTGACTGACCACCAGGACCTCCCCACCCACCTCGGAGACCGAGAGGTTCATGACACCATCGGCATCGTCCATGATCCGCAGCCCCGCCAGCCGGCCAGCCAGCCTGTCCGCCTCGTCCGGACCGTCACCGTGGGTGATACCTACGAACACGCAGAGGCCGGAACCCACCTCGCCCACCACTGCGGCATCCACCGACACCGAAGCACGGGACACCCTCTGGACCAGTGCTCGCATTCCGGCGACCCTAGGCGCAGGCCGGCTCGCGGCGACATGGGTCACCCGCACCCAGAGTAGGTATCGGTCCGACCGGCAGCCAGACTTGTCGGATGCCTTCCCCGACCCTGAGCGCCGGCGACGCGAAACGTCCGGCACCGGCAGTGGACGACCCCCTACGGATCGCCTACCTCGCCTACCGAGGCAAGCCCCACTGTGGCGGACAGGGCGTCTACACCCGCCACCTGACCAGGGCGCTCGTGGACCTCGGCCACCATGTCGAGGTGCTGGCCGGCCCGCCGTACCCAGATCTGGACGAGCGGGTCCCGCTGGTCACGTTGCCCAGCCTGGAGCTCTACAACGACCATTTTCCGATGCGCAAGCCCCGCATCTGGGAGATTAAGGACCGCTGGGACATCGCCGAGGCGATGTCGTTCAACACCGGCAACTTCTCCGAACCGATGGCGTTCAGCATGAGGGCCAGGGACCACCTCCGCCACCGCACCCACGAGTTCGACCTGGTGCATGACAACCAGTGCCTCGGCTGGGGCGTACTGCTCATGCAGGAGCGCGACGGCTACCCGGTCCTGTCCACCATCCACCATCCGATCACCGTGGACCGCAGGCTCGAGATCCAGCACGCCCGGACCCGCTGGGAGGAGTTCGGGAAGCGTCGTTGGTACGCATTCACCAGAATGCAGACCCAGGTCGCCAAGCGTATGCCCAGGGTCATGACCGTCTCGAAGTCCTCGGCCGGCGACATCGCCGCCGATCACCACGTGGACCCGTCGCGGATCCACGTGGTTCCCGTTGGTGTCGACCCGGACCTGTTCATGCCCGTAGCCGGTGTCAAACGGGTCCCCGGCCGCATAGTCACCACCGCCAGCGCCGACGTGGTCATGAAGGGCCTCAAGTACCTGCTGGAGGCCATTGCCAAGCTCCGCACCGAACGCCACGTGGAGCTCGTCATCATCGGGAAGCCGAACTCCGACAGCGCCTCCACCAAGGTCTTCGAAGACCTCGGCCTGACCAACTGCGTGAGCTACGTACACGGCGTGTCAGACCAGCGGATCGTCGAGCTCTACAGCGAGGCCGAGGTGGCCTGTGTGCCGTCGCTCTACGAGGGGTTCTCGCTTCCCGCCATCGAAGCGATGTCGTGCGGCGTGCCGCTCGTGACCACGACCGGTGGAGCCCTACCCGAGGTCACCGGCACGCATGCCGAAACCTGCTTCCAGGTACCGCCGGGCGACGGCGACGCCCTGGCCGCGATGCTCCGAACCGTCCTGGACGACCCGGGGCTCCGCGACAGCGTGGGTGCGGCCGGCCGTCAGCGGGTCATCGATCAGTGGAGCTGGCGACACACCGCCCTGCGGACCGTGGAGCAGTACCGGGCGCTCCTGGACGAGACCTCCCGGCGCTGAGGCACCTGTGCTGACCGCCGACTACGAGAGGTTGGGCCTTAAGCCCGGCGAGCTGGTCCTGGACCTCGGCTGCGGCTTCGGACGCCACGCCTACGAGGCGCTGCGACGCGGTGCCCACGTGGTGGCCTGTGACCTGGGCCTCGACGAACTCCGCCAGGTCCTCTCCATCGGAGCCGTCATGCACGCCGACGGCGAGGTCGCCGACGACACGATCCTGGAGTCCGTCAACGGCGACGCCACCGGGCTGCCCTTCGCCGACGGGTCCTTCGACCGGATCATCGCCTCAGAGGTGATGGAGCACATCGACGACGACGAGGGTGCCCTCGCCGAGCTGGTCCGGGTGCTACGTCCGGGAGGCGTGCTGGCGGTGACCATCCCGGCACGACTACCAGAGCGGATCTGCTGGGCGCTCTCGTCGGACTACCACGCCCCCGCCCAGGTGGGAGGACACGTCCGCATCTACGGACGACACGAACTGCAGGACAAGATGACCGCATCGGGTCTGGAGGGGATAGGCGCCCACCGGGCCCACGCCCTCCACAGCCCCTACTGGTGGCTACGTTGCGCCGTGGGTCCGAACCGCCCCATCGCCGACAGCCGACTGGTCTCGTTGTACCACCGTCTCCTCACATGGGACATCGTGAAGGCTCCGCGGACTACCCGCATCGCAGAACGAATCCTGACCCCCGTGCTGGGCAAGAGCCTCGTGGTCTACGCCCGCAAGCCCGGCGGCACCGTGTCGACGGACCCATCACCGGACCGGAGGGAGGTGGCCGGTGTCCCTGCCTGAACTACCCGGCCTCCTGACAGCCGACGACCTGGTCCTCACTGCCGGGACGATCGCCGAGTGGCAGCTGCCCAACGGGATGATCCCGTGGTTTCCCGGAGGCCACGCCGATCCGTGGAACCACGTGGAGGCCGCCATGGCAATGGCCGTCGCCGGACATCTGGACGAGGCGGAGGCCGCATACCGGTGGCTGGTGGAGAACCAGCACCCGTCGGGCGCCTGGCACCAGTACTACCTGGCCGACGGGATCGAGGACCCCAAGTTCGACGGCAATGTGACTGCCTACGTGGCCACCGGGGTGTGGCACCACTGGCTCCTGACCGGTGACCGGGGATTCCTGGAGTCGATGTGGTCGGTGGTGGAGCGGGCGATCGACTTCGTTCTGGACCTGCAGACGCCCCGTGGCGAGATCCTCTGGGCCCGGCACGAGGACGGCACGCCATGGTCGTTCGCCCTTCTGACGGGATCTGCCAGCATCTGCCACAGCCTGCGCTGCGCCGTGGCAGTGGCCGAGGAGATGGGCCGTGAGCGTCCCGACTGGGAACTCTCGCTGGGACATCTTGCCCACGTGGTGCGTACCCGTCCCGAAGGGGCCTTCGCCCCGAAGGACCGCTGGGCAATGGACTGGTACTACCCCGTGCTGAGTGGCGCCATCTGTGGCGCCGATGCCCGGCGCCACCTGGCCGAACGCCGACACGAATTCGTTATGGACGGCCGGGGCGTGCGCTGCGTCAGTGACAAGGACTGGGCGACCGCTGCCGAGACGAGCGAATGCGCCATTGCCTACCAGCTGGCGGGAGAGCACCAGATCGCCATGGACCTGTTGGCGACCACCACCCCGATGCGCCGCGACGACGGCCGCTACCTGACGGGAATCGTCTACCCGGACCTGGTGACCTTCCCCGACAACGAGTGCTCCACCTACACCGCCGCAGCCGTGGTGCTGGCCAGCGATGCCCTGAGCGGGTCCAGCCCGGCGTCGGGGATCTTCGTCGACCACTCCACATTGCCCGACGTCATCGACATCGAACCGCTGGTGCACGAGGCCGACCAGTCGGTGCAATAACGGGCGTCGGACCAACTGGCACTGAACTGACAGGTGCCGAACCAGCTGGCACCTCCGGAGGGTCCGCCCCCGCGTCAGATTCCGGCGCCGATGCGCACCAGAACGCGCAGCGACCCGACGGCGTCCACCTCGGCGAAGCAACCCGATCCGAGGGCCCGGGTCCAGATCTCGTACGGAGGACGCCCACCGTCGGCCGGGTCCTCGAACACGTCGTGGATGAGCACGGTGCCACCGGGGGCCACCTGCGGCATCCAGCCCTCGTAGTCCAGGTGCGCCGGCTCCGTGCCATGGCCACCATCGATGAACAGCAGCGCCAGCGGGGTGTCCCATGCGGCGGCAACGGCCGGCGAATCGCCCACGAGGGCAACCACCGTGCCCTCCAGCCCCGCCCCGTGGATGGTCCGGCGAAACAGTGGCAGCGTGTCCATCAGACCCGTGGCCGGGTCCACCAGGTCCGGCTCGTGCCACTCCCAGCCGGCCTGGTTCTCCTCTGAGCCCCGATGGTGGTCCAGTGCGAAGAGCAGCCGGCCCGCTTCGAGCGCAGCAGCTCCCAGATAGCAGGTCGACCTGCCGCAGTAGCTGCCCACCTCCAGGAACGGACCCTCAGCGGCGACCGCCGCTGCATGCCGGTAGAGCGCCCGGCCCTCGTCTGGAGGCATGAAGCCGCGGGCGGCGTCGGCGTGTGCCAGCACCTCGGCGGTACGTTCGGAGATGGGGCCGGCTTCGGACATCCTCAGGATCCCGTGGCGCTGTCGCCGCGCTCCGGCCTGTCCCCCCATATGACGTGGTGGAAGACCATGTAGCGGACGATCCAGAGGGCTGCGAAGGCCCCGGCGTTGGCCAACTGGACCGACAGGGCGCCACCGAATATGGAATCGACCACGCCGACGACCGCAGTGGAGAGGAAAAGGCCGGCGAATGAGAGGATCCAGAAGGGGGCTATCTCGCCAACGGTGTGGCCGCCCTGGTCCTGTTCCCAGACGTAGTGGCGGCTCAGCCAGTAGGCGGGCCAGCTGCTGATGGCGACGGCTGCGGCGTTGGCGAATGCACCGGGCCAGCCCAGCACGCTGTGGAAGGTGAACAACAGGCTCTGGCCGACGACGATGTTGACCATCGAGACCCTGGAGAAGCGGATCAGGGTCTGCCCGTGGTCCCGCCAGAGGCGTTTCGGGAGGGAGAGAGGGTTGGAGGCCACGACGGGGCAGCCTAACTACGACGCCCACTTCGATGGCATGTGGACTCCCGTTCGCCAGCCCCGGCCGGAGTCCCATGAGGGAACAATTTCGGTCAGGAATTCGGGTCCGTGAGGAGGCTTTCGGCCAGGCGCCTGGCCGTCACACCCGGTGGTTCGTCCGGGTTCTCAGCCCCGTCTACGACATGGCCGAAGGCAGCCTCCACCACTGCTGCGGATGCCGCCAGGACCAGATGCTCGAGGTGGGAACGGACCTCGGCCCGGCGTCGGCCCTCTCGCCGCGCTTCCAGCAGCCCGGCGGCCAGGAGCGCCTCCAGGTGGGTGTCGACGGCACCGGCCAGCTCGGACACCCCCACGCCGGTGGTGGCGACGGTGGACACGATCGTGGGCCTGGCAACCGCGTCGGAGCGACCATGCCCGGTCAGCTTCGAGAGGTCCAGCATCAGCTCCAGGTCCCGTCGGACGTCGGCGGCATCAGGCCGGTCGAACTTGTTGACGGCGAACAGGTCGGCCACCTCCAGGAGACCGGCCTTGTTGGCCTGCACGGCATCACCCATGCCGGGCGTTACAACCACCACCGCCGTGTCGGTCACCGCCGTGACGTCCACCTCGACCTGTCCCACCCCGACCGTCTCGACGATGACGGGGTCGAATCCGGCCATGTCCAGGACGCGCACCATGCCCGGTACTGCCAGTGCCAGGCCTCCGGCGTGGCCCCGGGTGGCCACGGAGCGGATGAAGACCCCGGCGGCGGTGGCGGCGGCCATCCGGACCCTGTCGCCGAGGATGGCGCCGCCTGTGAGAGGCGACGACGGGTCCACTGCCAGCACAGCCGGTCGGCGTCCGTTCTCAGCCAGGAGGATGGTCCATGCGGCAGTGAGGGTGGACTTTCCGGAACCCGGTGGGCCGGTCAGCCCGACCACGTGGGCATTGCCGACATGACGGTGTGTCGCCTCGGCGACCTGCTCGGCCAGGTCCCCGCCACGTTCCACGAAGGTCAGGAGGCGTGCGGTGGCCCGCAGCTCCCCACCACGCGCCGCTGCTACGAGTTCGGCGATATCACGGTCGGCCCCGGGTGCCATGTGTCGGAGCTGGTCAGTGGCCGCGGTCGGCCACAGCGGCCTGGACGCAGGCAACGACATCGGCGGCCGGCGAGCCGGGACCGAGAACGCCTGCCACCCCGGCGGCCGCCAGTATCGGGCGGTCCTCATCGGGCACGATGCCGCCAATGACCACAGGCACGTCCAGACCGGCCTCAGCCAGGGCATCGACCATGAGGGGACCGAGCGTGAGGTGTCCGGCGTTGAGCATCGAGATCCCGACGACGTCGGCGTCCTCCTGCTCGACTGCGTCGATGATGCTCGCCGTGGTCTGGCGCAGCCCAAGGTAGACGACCTCCATACCGCCGTCCCGCAGCATCCTGGCAACCACCTTCAGGCCACGATCGTGACCGTCCAGGCCCAGCTTGGCCAGCACCACCCTGACCGGCGTCTCGTCGGCCATCAGATGACCGCCTGCTCGACGTATGTACCGAACACGCCCTCCAGGGCCTCGACGATCTCGCCGACCGTCGTGCGTACGGTGACGGCCTCCATGAGCGCCGGCATGAGGTTGGTGGTGGGATTCCCGGCGTCGGCCACGACCCGGCGGAGCGAGTCGGCGACAGCACGGTCGTCGCGGGCCTGCTTCACGGTGGCGAGGCGCTTCAACTGAAGGTCCTCGGTCTCCTGGCCTATGCGCAGAAGACGTGCCCGCTCGGCATCATTGCCTTCGGTGAAGGCATTCACCCCGACGACGATCCGTTCGCCTGCGTTTATCTCACGCTCGTACCGGTAGGCGGCGTCGGCGATCTCACCCGCGAACCATCCGCTCTCGATCCCGGCGTAGACGCCCTCCAGGATGGACCCGCCGCCCAGGTCATCCAGGTGGGTGAACACGTCGGTGGCACGGCGCTCCATCTCGTCGGTCATCCACTCCACGTAGTGCGAACCGCCCAGCGGATCAGCCACGTTGGCCACACCGGTCTCGTGGGCAATCACCTGCTGGGTACGCAACGCAATACGGGCCGCCCCCTCGCTGGGAAGTGCGAGGGCCTCATCGTGGCTGTCGGTGTGGAGGCTCTGGGTGCCACCCATCACGCCGGCGAGGGCCTGCAGAGCCACGCGGGCGATGTTCACCTCGGGCTGCTGGGCGGTCAGCGAGACTCCGGCGGTCTGGGTGTGGAACCGCAGCTTGAGGCTCCGCTCGTCGGTGGCTCCGTAGCGGTCGCGCATCCAGTTGGCCCAGATGCGGCGAGCGGCCCGGAACTTGCCGACCTCCTCGAAGAAGTCGTTGTGGCTGTTGAAGAAGAAGCTCAGGCGGGGGGCGAAATCGTCGACGTCGAGGCCGGCCGCCATGGCAGCCTCCACGTAGGCGAAGCCGTTGGCCAGGGTGAAGGCCAGCTCGTGGGCTGCCGTGGAACCCGCCTCCCTGATGTGGTAGCCGGAGATGGACACCGGGTTCCAACGGGGCATCTCGGCGGTGGTGAAGCGGATCACGTCGGTCACCAGGCGCACTGACGGGCGTGGCGGAAAGACGTACTCCTTCTGCGCCTGGTACTCCTTCAGGATGTCGTTCTGGAGGGTGCCGGACAGGAGGCTCCTCTCAACGCCGCCCTCTTCGGCCATCGCCACGTACATGGCCAGCAGGATGGGCGCCGGTCCGTTGATCGTCATCGACGTGGAGATGGTCCCCAGGTCGATACCGGCGAACAGGTCGACCATGTCCTCGACGGTGTCGACGGCCACACCGGCCCTACCGACCTCGCCCAGTGCCCAGGAGTGGTCGGAGTCGCGACCCATGAGGGTCGGCATGTCAAACGCCGTCGAGACACCTGTGCCTCCGGCGCGGAGCAGGTCGTGGAAACGGGCGTTCGTGTCACCGGCCGTTCCGAAGCCGGCGAACATCCGCATCGTCCAGAGGCGGGACCGGTACATCTCGGCGTGCACGCCCCGGGTGTAGGGGAACTCGCCCGGGAGCGGACCATCGCCGTAGACGCCGTCCACCGGGATACCGGAGAGGGTTCGGAAACCGGGGACGGAGTCGGTTCGTGAGTCGGAGTTCATCATTCCGCAAGATTACTTGGACTTCCGACTATTTGCCACCCGATCATCTGTCGGCTGTCACCTAGACTGCCGGCGTGCCACTTTCCTTCGATCCGATCGCCGAGGCCCGACGCAACTGGGAGACACACGGCTGGGGAGCCGCCGACCGGATGTCGGCCGCCACCTCGATAACCCGGGCCCACCAGATCCTCCTCCACCGAATCGATACAGCCCTCGAACCCCACGGCCTGGTCTTCAGCCGCTTCGAGGCCCTGGCTCTCCTGTCCTTCAGCCGGACCGGCTCCCTCCCCCTCGGAAAGATCGGCGACCGACTCCAGGTCCACCCCACCAGCGTCACCAACACCATTGACCGGCTGGAGGCCGACGGCCTGGTGGCCCGGGTCCCACACCCCACCGATCGGCGAACCACCCTCGCCGAACTGACCGACTCAGGACGCAGGGCGGTCACCGCTGCGGCCGCCGCCCTGGCCGACATCGGCTATGGGCTTGATGGCATGTCCGACCTCGAGACATCCCGGACCGACGACGCCCTAATGGCACTGCGCCAGGCGGCCGGTGACTTCCCTCCGGATCCACCCGCCCGGACCACCGGCCCACACTGAGGCCTGCGAAACAGGTGACCTTTGCGGACCGGTCCGGCCGGGTGCCGTGGCCCTAGGGTTCAGCCCATGCTCATAGCCACCGTCCTGGGTCTCGTGGCCCTCATCGCCGGGCTGGTCCTCGGATGGCCGGTACTGGTGCTGCTGTCCATCATCTTCACCGTGGTGCAGGCGATCATGCTGGCGGCCAAGACCGCGGTGGAGCGAAACGACGTGAAGTTGTCCGCCAAGCTGGCCGCCAAGGAGGCCCGCCGCCGGGACATGTGACCCACCCCCGGCTGGCCCCGGGCGACACAGTCACGGCGAGGCGAGGCGAGGCGACCGATTGGGCCTCGGCCCCTACCATCGGACAGGCTGGACGCGATCAGGCGCCCGCACTCCGGAGGATCCGTGTCCGACACCCCCACAGCCAGACCAGGTGAGATTTCCGGCTTCCCGAAGCTGAACATCCGGTACCGCACAGACCCGACCAGGGTCGCCGCTCTGCTGCCACCGGGCATCAACCCGGTGGACAGCCCGTACGTGTACCTCGGCGTCTACTGCGTGCCGATCCGCAACGAGCCCGAGTACGGCATCTCCACAAAGGTGGACGCCGAATGGAACGGCATCGTCGGCCAGTACTCGCTCGGCATCGGCATCGACCAGGAGGCAGCCATCTTCGTCAGCGCCGAGACCAACGGGCAACCCAAGTTCCCGTGCACCACCCGCTACTTCCGCCTCGGGGACCGCGTCGAGGTCACCTGTATGCATCAGGGCTACACCTTCATGGAATTCCGGGGGACGGCGACCCGCGAAGTGGAGCCCGACGGGGCCGACGTGGAGCACAACGAGTGGTGGACCAAGTACTCGCGGGCCATCGGGGGCGGCGAGCGAGAGTGGGACTACCCGCCGCACGTGGTCCGGGTACGCCAGGTCAGCGAGCCGGTCCACATCGAGCTGCTGGACGGCGACCTGACGCTCAGGGACAGCCCCTGGGACCCCTACACCGAGCTGCTGCCCTGCGAGGAGCTCGTCGATGCCCGGCTGGTCACCTCGCGCCACAAGGAACGGGAGATAACCAACGCCGGCCCGCTGGACCCCGACGCCTTCTGGCCGTTCGCCGACACCATCGGCGGCTCGCGCTGGCCCGGCGAACGGGGCGGACCGAAGCTGGCCTGGTGACATACCCGCCGCTGACCCGCTGACCCGCTGACCCGCCGATCCACTGAATCGCTGATCCTGCCAGGAGGCCACCCGTGCTCTCGAAGTTCGACGACTACCCGATCCACCAGACGCCGGACCCGCTGGCCACACCAGCCTCCAGCGACAAGGACGTCTACGAGCGGTACTGGTTCAACGCCTACTCCACCGCCGGCGACATGTACCTGGGCATCGGCACGGCCCACTACCCGCACCTCGGAATCCGGGACTGCGGAATCAGCATCGCCATCGACGGCGTGCAGCGCTCCTTCCACGCCTCGTGCAGGGCCGACGGTGACCCCGCCGACCAACAGGTCGGGCCGTTCCGCATCGAAATCCTGGAGCCGATGCGCTCCTGTCGGATCGTGTTGGAGGAGAACGAGACCGACTTCTCCTGCGACCTGACCTTCGAGGGTCGGACCGGCAACGTCGAGGAACCCCGCCACTACTGGGGCGGCGACATCCGCCGGGTCATGGACACCACACGCTTCACGCAGCTCGGCCGGTGGTCCGGTTGGATCCAGTTCGATGGCCGGAGGATCGAGTTGGACCCGGCCACCATCCGGGGAACCAAGGACCGCTCGTGGGGCATCCGTCCCCTCGACGGAGGTGACAAGCGCGGAGCCCCCGCTCCCCCGGCCCGCAACTCCATGTTCTTCCTGTGGGCTCCGCTCAACTTCGACGACATCTGCGTGCAGTACCAACTGTTCGAGGACTCGCTGGGCCGGCCGCTGTCGAGCGTCGGGGCGCTCCTGCCCACCTACGACACCCTCGATGACCTACCCGGTATCGAGGACCCGGCCGCCCGGCACATGCGGTCCCACGAGCACCGCCTGCAGTTCGAGGACGGCAGCCGGATGGTTCACACGGCAGACATGTCCTTCGTTTCCGTGGACGACGGGACCCTCCACGAGTTCCACCTGGAAAAGATCTTCACCTTCAGGATGAAGGGCATCGGCTACCACCATCCCGAGTGGGGCCACGGTGCGTGGAAGGGCGACCTGGCCATGGCCAGCGAGTCGTGGAACATGGACGAGGTGGACGACCATGCGTACGAGAACCAGCACTGCCAGCACCTGGTGCGGGCCACCATGGGCGACCGGGTGGGGATCGGGATCCTCGAACAGCTCTGCGTCGGCCCGTACAGGCCCTATGGCATGGAGGGCTTCATGGCGCGTCCCGGCTGACCCCGGTTCAACCGGCCGGAGCGTCGCGTCGGTTCCGCCGACCCGACCTGACCGGCCTGGGCTGGGGTGCCGACGATGAGTCGAAACGCCGGTACCACAAACGGAACCCGGGCAGTGTGCCGACCGCGCCGGAAACAGGGCCATCAGAAGCAGCGACGGTGACCGCCGCCGTGCTGGCAGAACGCACCTGCACGGCGAAACCGTCGACCGGCGTCACGTACACCACGTGGGTGGTCCCGCCAGGGTGACGGTGCTCGACGGTGCCCGGGCCGTGGACTATGACCGTGGACCCGTCGCTGCCGTTGGCCGACCACCTGTCGCCACTGGCCGTCCCGCCAGCGACCCCGGCGGCTAGCAGGAGGTCGACGATCACATCCTCGGGGTGGCCCTCACACCTCTCCACCCGGTAATCCATGCCCCCGGTGGAGGCCAGGCCCGGTGGGCCGACAGCGGGCACCTCACCGTCCCGGCCGTTGAAGGCCAGAACCGTGGCACCCACCACCTCGGTGGGCCACACGCGGAGCCTGATGGCAGCCGTCAGGGGTTCGGCGCCACTCGAGACGCAGGAGCCTGCATGGCTGAAGCACCACTCGTGCAACGGGCAGACCACCTGCCCGTCGTCGATCCGCCCCCCGGCGGCCAGATCGGCTCCGAGGTGCGGGCAGACCGAGTCGGTGACCAGCGCCCGACCACCCGGGGCGCTGCCCACCGCCAGATCACGACCGAACGCGGCCAGGGGTATGAGCTCCCCGACGGGCACCTCGTCCAGCGCTGCCACGGCGAACCATCCCACCGGGAACGGGGGCCGGTGGGCAGTGCCCTCTGGAGGCGTCACTCCTCCTCGTCGTCTGGGAGGTCGTCGCCTTCCCACCCGTCAGCCGGTCCGGGGATGAGGGCCTCGGTGGCGACCATCGGGTTGGGGAACTCCCTCACGCCGCAGACCTTCCCGTTCCGGAACCGCCACAGGGCGATATAGGTGTTGCAGTAGGGCTTGCCGGTGTGCGCCACGTGCCCGTCACTCTCGTACTCGACCACCAGCAGATCCGGATCCACGCACTCGTGCACCGCCGTCAGCGAGAGGGTAAAGACGAAGATCCCCAATTTGGAAGCCAGGTAGTCCCGGACCTCGGCGCCGCCCTCGAGCCGGCGGGGCGGGTCGGAGAAGGGCAGCTCCAGCACCCAATCCGACGTGTAGCAACAGGCCAGCTCACCGGCCCTGTCGGTGCCATACAGCGAGATGACATGCTCCAGCAGCGCCCGGTTGGCGGCCCGACGGTCCGCATCGCCCGGAGCGTCGGCCACGGCGCGGTCCCGGGATCCGTCGGTAGCCACGTCAGTCCCGGTATCCGGGGTCGTCGCGATCCAAAAGCCCCTTCTGCTCAGCGAAGTGGGCCACGCCCTGGTCGGTGAACCGGGTCCACATCTCGGCGATGCTGGAAGCCAGGGCATCGCCCATGACCCGCAGCGGCCTGCCCGTGCTGAGCGCAATGACCGCGCTGCGACAGGCCCGCTCCAGGTAGTACAGCTCCTCGAACGCATGGGCCACGGTCTCGCCAACCACCGTCACGCCGTGGTTACCCATCATCATCACCGAATTGCCGACCATGGCGCTCGCCACCCGGGCGCCCTCAGCCGGATCATCCGGTGGCCCGCCGATCTCCATGTCGTAGACGGTGCGACCCCAGAAGCGTGCCGTGGCCTGGTCGATGGGCGGAATCGTCGGATCCACCAGGCCACACATGGCCGTGGCATACGGCGGATGGCAGTGCAGCACGGCCCTGGCGGTCGGGATCCGTGCGTGGATGGCGCCGTGGATGCACCAGGCCGAGGGATCCGGCGCATCCGGGCGATCCATCGTGGAGGGATCGTCGACGTCCAGCAGGAGCAGCTCGCTGGCCGTCACGAGGCCGAAGTGCCGCCACCTCGGGTTACAGAGGAACCTCCTGCCATCAGCCGAGACCGTGGCGCTGAAGTGGTTGGACACCGACTCGTGGAGGTCCATCCGGGCGGCCAGACGGAAGGCCGCTGCCAGGTCGACGCGGACCTGGGCCTCGTCCAGTTCGGCAATGGTGGTCTCAGTGGCGGTCATCGGATGCCTCCCGGCAAAAGAAATCTCGGCGACCCCCATTCTGCACCAGCACACCGGCGCACGACAGTGCTACGACCCCGCCGGTCAGTCGCCGTCGTCGCTCAGAGGTCCAGGCGGTAGACGTTGGTGGTCCGCTGCTCGAAGCCGAGACGGCGGTACAGGCGGTTGGCGGCCTCACGCGACGGCCTCGACGTCAGGTCAACGGTCGTGGCGCCGGCTGCGCGGGCCCGATCAATCGCAACCCGGTTCAGGGCTTCGCCGACACCTCTACCCCGGGCCGACCCGTCGACCACAACGTCCTCGATCCAGGCCCGCAGGCCCGTCGGGATCCGGAAGATCGCCAGCGTCATGGTCCCCACGATGGCCTGCTCGCCGTCCACGTCCGCGTCCTCGGCCACCAGCAGGATCGAAGCCTCGGAAGCCACCATGGCCGCCAGAGCGGCGGCATCGGGTGGCGGGCTTGAGCTGGACAACTGTGGAATCAGCCTGGCCATCGCCGATACCAGGCGATCATCGACCTCGACCACCTCACGGACGACGAACGTCACATCCCTAGCCTCTCCATCCATGGTCGGTGAGCCTAGGACCCGGCGCCGTCGCCTCCCGGCGCGCGTGCGAACGCGTCTGGCTAGCCTCCGGAAGCAATGGCCCCCGACCCAGCTCCGCACCTCATCTGGAACGTCGACGAGATACCGACGGACCTGCGGTCACCCATTCTCATAGCCGCATTCGAGGGATGGAACGACGCCGGTGAAGCAAGTTCCACCGCAGCGCGCTATGTACGCGACCACTTCGAGGCCGAGCACGTCGCCACCATCGACGCCGAGGACTTCTTCGACTTCACCGTGGCCCGGCCGAACGTCTGCATCGACGACAACGACGCCCGCCAGATCGTGTGGCCCTCCACCGGCATACACGTTGCCCGAGTACCGGGCAGCGCCCATGATCTGGTGTGCGCCATAGGCCACGAGCCCCAGCTGCGCTGGAGGACGTTCGTGGACCACCTCGCAATCACGGCCGAGGCCTTCGGCGCCTCCATGGTCTGCACGCTGGGGGCGCTGCTGACCGACGTCCCCCACAGCCGCCCCACCCAGGTCTACGGAGGCACCGACGACGAGGAACTGGCGCTGCGCCTGTGCCTCTCGCCACCCACCTACGAGGGACCCACCGGTATCGTCGGCGTCCTGGCTGCCGGCCTACGCGACCGCGGGGTCACCACGGCCTCGTTCTGGGCCAGCGTGCCCGCCTACGTCTCCAACGTGCCGTCACCCAAGGCGGCCCTGGCCCTGGTCGAACGACTCTCCCAGGTGCTGGAGGTCGATCTGCCATGCACCGACCTGGAGATCGCCGCGGCCGCCTACGAACGCCAGGTCACCGAGCTGGCCGCCGAGGACGACGGCACCATGGAGTACGTCGAGCAACTCGAAGCCGACTTCGACGAGGAGACTGTCGACGACCCGGACAGCCTGGTCGCCGAGGTCGAGGACTTCCTCCGGAACCAGCCCGGCACCTGAGAATTCAGTTCTCCTCAACCAGCCAGGGAGGATCCCGGGGCTGGTCGAACCGCACGTCGAGTTCCTCGCCCCGGATGGCGGCGAAGGCCTCCGCCGCCCACTCCTCGGGCAGCGCCGAACCCTCGGGCAGCATGCCCTCGGCGAAGAACCCGACATCCGAACATTCCAGAGGATGGGCGGAGAGCTCGCCTCCCGTCATCCGGCAGTGGAACACCAGCGAGTAGAGCGGAATGCCGGTGATGCCGAGGCGCAGTCCATCCAGGATGGCGATGGGACGCACCACCTCGCACTGGATGCCAGTCTCCTCCAGGACCTCCTTCACCACTACCTCAGCAGCCGAATAGCCGACGTCGGCCCAGCCGGTCGGGTAGAGCCAGACGCCCGAGTCGGCCCTCTGCACCATCAAGAGCTCGCCGGCATAGTTGCCCACGACCGCCCCGACGGTCACCTTCGGAGTCACGTAGCCGGGCACCCCACGCCCGACCGAAGCCAGCCAGTCCACGACCTGGGTGTCGACGTCGAAGGAGCCGCCGGCAAGGGCATCGGCCCTGGCCCTGATCTCCGCCGCCACCTGGAGGACCTCCTCGTAGCGCTCCCGCTCGTAAAGGGACTCCGTAAAGCCGAGACCTGTCCGGGCCGAACCTGCGAGGGCCTCGGCCCAGCGCAGGAGGTCCAACTGGGAAGGCGGGCCCACGGCGTGATCTGACATGGCTGAACCGTAGGCGCTGCGGTCGGCCGGCCTGCCGCTCCGGCTCAGAAGTCGACTGCCACCCAGCGCAGGACCGAGAGTTCAATCTCAGCAAGGTGGTCATCGTCGGTGATCTTGTCGCCCGAGACGTCCCGTACGTAGAAGGCATCCACGACGTCCGAACCCAACGTCTGGACGTGTGCCCCCACGATGTTCAGGTCCAACTCGGCGAAGGCCCGGGTCATCCGGTACAGGACGCCGACACCATCCGGACAGGTCACCTCCAGGACCGTGGCTGTCGCCGAGGTGAGGTTGTCCACCGTCATCCGCGGCCGGGCGGGCTTCGCTGCCAGCCGGACCGGGCGGTAGGTCCGGGACCTGTCCCCGAGGCGGGCCGACAACGCCAGACGACCCGCCAGGGCCAAGCGGATCTGGTCGGTGATCCGGGTCCAGTCATGGTCACCGTCCGGGGCCGAAGCGACCTTGAACACGGACAACGTCCAACCGTTCTCCGAGTGGGCTGAGGCATCGAGGACGTCGGCACCGTTGAGCGCCAGGACGCCCGCCGCCTTGGAGAAGGTGCCGGGCCGGTCAGCTGCCACCACTGTCAGCGTCCGACCCTCACCGCTCACCAGGAGCGAACCCTCCTCGAGTAACAGACGTTGCTCGGCATCCGGGAACGACCCACCGAGAACCTCGCCGACGTCACCGCCGGCCAGCACGTGGGAAACCCTGGAGACCAGCTCGTTGACCAGGCCGCCCTTCCAGCTGCTCCACGCCGAGGGGCCCGTGGCGATTGAGTCGGCCTCGGTGAGGGCTCCCAGCAGGTGGAGTAGTCGGCTGTTGCCGACCGCATCGGCAACCATGGCAATGGTGCCATCGTCGTCGAGGTCCCGACGCGTCGCCACGTCAGGGAGCAGCAGATGGTGCTGGATCATCGCCACCAGGGTGTCGACGTCATCGGCGTCAAAGCCCATGCGGGTGGCGATGGTCCGGAAGAGGACGACGCCCACCTCGGTGTGGTCACCCGGGTACCCCTTCCCGATGTCGTGGAACAGGGCACCCACCAGTAGGAGGTCCGGCCGATCCACCCTGTCGACCAGGCGTGACGCCTCTGCGGCGGCCTCCATGAGGTGCCTGTCGACGGTGAAGCGGTGATAGGCGTTGCGCTGGGGCCGGGACCTGCACGGCTCCCACTCGGGCACCAGTTGGACGAAGAGCCCCACGTGGTCGAGGTCCTCTATGACCTGCACAGCCGACGACCCGGTGGCCAGAAGGCCCACGAACAACTCCCTGGCCTCGTCCGGCCACGGAAGGCTGAGGGACGGAGCATTCTCGACCAGGCGCTCCAGGGACCCGCGCTGGATGTATGCGTCGTTCTCGGCAGCGACCTGTGCACACCTCAGCGTGAGGAGCGGATCGGTCAGGTCCACACCGTCGGTGAACGCAAGGCGGCCGTCGTCCAGGACCAGGCCGGGCGCCACCTCCCGACGACGCAGGTTGGCAATGGCCCCCAGCGGTCCACGCCGGCGGACGGCCCGGGTGGTGCGGCGGGCCGCTCCCTCGCCTGTCCACGCGATCGTGCGGGCCGCTGCAGCCACCTCGGCCATGAGGACATCGGCATCAGCCAGGTCCAGTGCCGCCGCCACATCATCCTGGAGCTCCAACAGGAGGCGATCGGCCCGCTGCCCGGTGAGACGGTGCAGCTCGACGCGCACGGACAGGAGCGTCTCGGCCGCTGCGGCCAGGCCCGCCGACTCGGACTCACGCAGGATCGGCAGGGTGGCCTGCTCAACCCAGAGAAGGCTGTGAACGTCGCGGAGCCCGCCCCTGGACTCCTTCAGGTCGGGCTCCAAAAGGAACGCGACCTCTCCGAACCGGGCGTGACGCTCGGCCACCGATGCCTGCAGGTCGTCGAGGTGTCTGCGGGACCTGCCGGACCACTGCCGCAGTGCGGCGGCTGCCAGCTCGTTGGCCACCGTCGCGTCGCCGGCAACCGGGCGGGCCGCCAGAAGGCTGGTGGCCGTGTCCAGGTGTTCGGAAGCCACCTCCAGGAGCTGGGGCAGCGTCCCCACCTGATGCCCGAGTTTCAGGCCCGCATCCCAGAGCGGGTACCAGACCCTCTCAGCGACATCGGCCATGTCGAGGCCCCGCCGGTGCACGAGCACCACGTCAACGTCACTGCCGGGGCACTGCTCCCGGCGGCCGTAGCCGCCGACCGCCACCAGGGCGGTACCCGGCGGCGGGTCGGCCGCCTCGAACACCTCAGCCAGGAACCCGTCGATCCGATCGGACAGCGCCCGGCAGAAATCGGGCCCCCGCAGCGACCGGTCCGCCAGGAGGCCGGTCGTGTCGAGAGGGGTCACCGGCCCGACGGTAGCGGCGGCGTTCAGGCCACGACGGGTTTCCCTCCGATTGAACAACGAGGGCCCAGCCTGCCGCCCGCAGGTCACAGCGCTGTCACACGAAATGTTCCGGGATCGTGAACAAGCCCTGTGAGACAGGCCCGAACCGGAGCCTCAACCGGTGGTTCCACCGGCATGTCGACGGCGGTGCACGTATGCCTTTGCGGCGCCCCACTCGAGTCCCGGAACGCGCAGGTCCGGGTGGAGTTCGGCAAAGGATGCCGGAGAGAGGTCATAGGCGTCATCGGGGAAGAGGCGGAGTGCGTCGGCATCCCGCTGGACCGGTGCCACCCCGGCGGCTGAGAGAACCGATGCGGGATATTTCACGGCGGCGCGCACCAGCGCCAGCGGCCCGGTCCGCTGCTCGTCGATGTCAGCAGACAGCAGGCCCCGGACGAGCGGACCCACCTCGTGGGCGGCAAGACGGCCGGCGTCGGCGACCGCATAGTCGTCGATGACCACTCCCTCGGACCTGGCGGTCACGCAGCGCTCGACCCAGCCAGGCAGGGCCACCACGATCCCGTCCGCAAGCCTGAGTGCCAGGCCGGCCAGACGGGCCTCGTCGTCGGCCATCTCAACGGTCTGCTCAACCACCGTCCGGCTTCCCGCCATTCAGGGCCAGGTTCAGGTTGCCTGACCTGAGACCCTCCAGGTCCAGGGTTACATAGGTGTAGCCGGCGCCAGCCACGGCGGCCACCACCTCGGCACGGCTCTCCACGACGTCGGCCAGTCGATCCAGGGGGACCTCGATCCTGGCGGTGTCGTCAATGTGTCGGACCCGCAGGTCGTCGAAGCCCAGGCGCCGGAGGGCGGCCTCAGCCCTGTCCACCGATGTCAGGACGGCGACGGTCACCTCGGTGCCGTAGGGGACTCTCGAGGCGAGGCATGCCGCAGCAGGCTTGTCGGCGGTGCGGAGCCCCATCTCGCGGGAGTGCTGACGGACGTCAGCCTTGGTAAGGCCGGCCTCCACCATCGGGAAGCTGGCACCGCGGTCAGCGGCCACGGTCTGGCCCGGTCGGTGGTCAGCGAGGTCGTCGACGTTCACTCCGAGGACCACAGTGGCCGCCTCGGACTCGGCAATCGGGACCAGCACGTCCATGAGGGCGTCCTTGCAGCGGCCACAGCGGTCGGGGTCGTTCACCCGGTACGCGGCGTCGGCCATCTCATGCGTCGCCACCTCCGACCAGCGCAGACCCCATTCGTCGGCGAGGGCGGCGGCGTCGTCGCGCTCGTCGCCGGCCAGGGACGGTGACACCGCAGTCACGACGTGCACCCGGTCTGCACCGAGGGTGTCGTGGGCTACGCGTGCCAGGAACGCCGAGTCGGCGCCCCCGGAGAAGGCCACCACGACACGGCCGAGGCCCCTAAGGGACTGACGGAGGCGGTCCATGCCCGGACCGGCGACCTCCGCCCCGGAGACCACGGTCAGCGCCGCCTTATTCCGGCCAGGACGGTGTCCAGATCGGCCACCATCCCGGCGTAGAACACGCCGAACTCGCCGTAGACGGCCGACGCACGGTCATAGCGCATGGTGTAGACGACGTCCTTCAGGTCGTCGGGACGCTGCCCAAAGAGGGTCACGCCCCACTCGAAGTCGTCGACGCCGGTGGAACCGGTCACGACCTGCAGGATCCGACCGGCGAACTTGCGGCCCGAGGTGCCGTGCTCCATCATCAGATCGCGGCGGTCGTCATACGGCAGGGTGAACCAGTTGGCATCCACGTTGCGACGCTTGGACATCGGGTAGAAGCACCACGCCGGCTTGCCCTCGGGGGGCAGCACCGGGTGGAGCCTGGCCCGTCGCATCTCCTCGGGGAGGCCCTGGGAGTACTCGGAGAGTTCGGTCATCGACACATAGCTGTCGACCACCATGAGACCGGCGTTGGCGATGCGGGTCTGGAAGTCCCGGAGGCGCCACAGGTCCTCGCCCAGGACCATGAAGGCCAGATCGGCCTTGTGGCCCAGGATCGCCACGGTGACCACCTGGTCGCCGGCAGTGGTGGCTGCCGCCACGGCGGCCCGCAACCTCCGCCGGTTCAGCGGCGGAGCGAATCTGGACCGGGGGATCCTGCAGAAGAGGTGGAGGACGCCGAGGCCGTCGGTTGGTGTCAGCGGATCGTTCATCGGAGGGATCCTACGGAGCCGGGCCGATCAGTCGCCGGTGTAGAGGTTGAAACGATCCCCACGGGCGAACCCAGCCAACTGCAGGTTGGCGACGCGGGCCGTCTCGACCGCGAGCGCCGACGGGCCACTGACCGCTATCAGGCAGGCGAAGCCGGCAGCCCACGCCTTCTGGGCCATCTCGAACGAGGCCCGACCGCTCACCCAGAGGCCAAGTTCACCCGCCGGCAGACGCTCATCCATGTACAGACGGCCAACCACCTTGTCGACCGCGTTGTGCCGGCCAATGTCCTCACGCAGAACCATGGGATCACCGGTCCGGTCGAACGCAACTGCAGCATGCACCGCTCCGGTGGTGGTGAAGAGGGCCTGCCCGTCGATCCGGTCGGCCATCCCAGCCAGGACGTCGATGTCGAACGGTTCGGTCTCGAGTGGGAGCAGTCGCTCCAGCAGGTCGCCTATGGCGACGGTCCCGCACACGCCACACGAGGAGGAGGCCGGACCCAGACGGGGCGTCGGCGCGGGGGCAAGGCCACCGGTATCGACCGTCACGTCGTTGTACTCGGACTCCGCAGCGGGCCCCTGTCCGCAGTAGCGGACGGAACGCACCGGTGCGTCGTGCAGGACCCCCTCCGTCACGCAGAAGCCGACGGCCAGCTCGAAGTCGTCGCCGGGGGTCCGCATCGTCGTGGCGATCAGCTCACCATCCAGGCGGATCGACATCGGCTCCTCGACAATTAACTCGTCGGGTACCCGACGGCTGCCCTGGGCGTCGACGCGCCGGGTCATCACCCTCGCTGTCCTGCCCCGGCTCACGGGCGTATTCCATCCTGAGCGCGTGCGTCCATGGGCTCCAGTGAACACCCGTATCCGGTCGGACCGGGCGCCGGGCGCGCAACGGGCGCCCCGGAGGGCGCCCGTCGGTCCAGCGTCAGGTCCGATCCGTGGATCGGAGGACGTCTGCAGTGCCTAGAAGTCCATGCCGCCCATGCCGCCATCGGCGCCGTCGCTCGGGGCGTCGGCGATGACCACATCGGTGGTGAGGAACAGTGCCGCGATCGAACCGGCGTTCTGGAGCGCTGAGCGTGTCACCTTGGCGGCATCGATGATGCCAGCGGCGATCAGGTCCTCGTACTCGTCGGTAGCGGCGTTGAGGCCGTTGGGGCCCTCAAGGTTGCGCACCTTGTCGACGACCACGCCGCCATCCAGACCGGCGTTGACCGCGATCTGGTGGAGGGGAGCCTCAAGGGCCTTGGCCACGATGCGTGCACCGGTCGCCTCGTCGGCGCCGAGACCCTCCCCGGCGGCCCGGGCAGCGTCCTGGGCACGCAGCAGGGTGACGCCACCACCGGCGACGACACCTTCCTCGATGGCCGCCTTCGTGGTGCTCACCGCATCCTCGATGCGGTGCTTCTTCTCCTTCAACTCCACCTCCGTGGCAGCGCCGACCTTCAGTACCGCCACGCCACCGGAGAGTTTCGCCAGACGTTCCTGGAGCTTCTCGCGGTCGTAGTCGGAGTCGGTGTTCTCGATCTCGCCCTTGATCTGGGCGATACGACCGGAGATATCAGCCTCGTCGCCGGCGCCCTCGACGATGGTGGTCTCGTCCTTGGAGACCACGATCTTGCGGGCCTGGCCCAGCATGTCGAGCGTGACGGCATCGACCTTGAGGCCGACCTCCTCGGAAATGACCTGGCCACCTGTGAGGATCGCCATGTCCTGCAGCATCGCCTTGCGACGATCGCCGAAGCCGGGGGCCTTGATGGCCACCGACGTGAAGGTGCCGCGGATCTTGTTGACCACCAGGGTGGCGAGGGCCTCGCCCTCGACGTCCTCGGAGAGGATGACCAGCGGACGGTTGGTCTGCATGACCTTCTCGAGGGCCGGGACCAGGTCACGGACCGCTGTGATCTTGGAACCCGCGAACAGCACGTACGGGTCCTCCAGGACAGCCTCCATGCGGTCGGGATCGGTCACGAAGTAGGGCGAGATGTAGCCCTTGTCGAAACGCATGCCCTCGACCAGATCCATCTCCATGCCGAAGGTCTGACCCTCCTCGACGGTGATGACGCCGTCCCTGCCAACCTTGTCGATGGCGTCGGAGATCATCTCGCCGATCTCGGTGTCGCCCGCCGAGATGGCGGCGACATTGGAGATCTGGCCCTTGTCGCTGGACACGTCCTGGGCTGATTCCCGGATGACGTCGACGGCGGCGGCCACCGCTGCCTCGATGCCCTTCTTGAGCGACATCGGGTTGGCGCCGGCTGCGACGTTGCGAAGACCCTCACGGACCATTGCCCATGCCAGCACGGTCGCCGTGGTGGTGCCGTCACCTGCCACGTCGTCGGTCTTCTTGGCGACCTCCTTGACCAGCTCGGCGCCTATGCGCTCGTAGGGGTCCTCGAGGTCGATCTCCTTGGCGATGGACACGCCGTCGTTGGTGATCGTGGGAGCGCCCCACTTCTTCTCCAGGACGACATTGCGGCCCTTGGGACCAAGCGTGATCCGAACGGCGTCAGCCAGCTGGTTCATGCCATTTTCGAGCGACCGGCGGGCCGTCTCGTCGAACTTGATGATCTTTGCCATCAGGGGCAACCTCTCAGTGATCGGTGGACCGGTGGAGCGCGGGCGCGACCACTGGCACTCTCTTCATGCGAGTGCCAATCCAACCAGCGGATCGGCTGTTTTCCAACGTCTGACCCGTCCGGCAACGGGTCTCAAACCTCTCAGGAGCGTTGTCGGAGCCGAGGCGCTCAGGCTCCGGTAGGCACGCAGGTGCGGGGACTCAGCCCCCGGCGACAGCTGGCACGATGGCGATGGTGCCACCCTCCGGGACTTCGGTGGCCAAACCATCCAGGAAGCGCACGTCGTCATCGCTCACGAAGACGTTCACGAAGCGGCGCAACGCGCCCGACTCGTCCAGGATCCGGCTGGTGAAGCCCGGGTGGGCTGCATCCAGAGCCGCTATCGCCTCGCCAACCGTGCCGGCGTCAACCTCGACCTCGGGCTGTCCAGCGGTCAGCGGTCGGAGTGTCGTCGGAATACGGATGATCACGGCCATGGAAAAACCCTACCCACCCGGCCGGGGATCGCCCACCCACCGACCGCCCCGGACCCGTCGGATGGCCGACCACTATGCGTTCAGAGGCTCTCCAGTCGCTCCGCCACGGCCTCGGTGATGCACGCCGTCGTCTCGGTCCGGGCCCTGTCGATGCCGAACCGGTCCACCAGCGACACGACGTCGGCACGTGCCGCCGCCGCCTCGTCAGCACCACCCACCACGACCAGCAGCGGCACGCCGGCCGCAGCGGCATACGCAGCCACCCCGCCGACGACCTTTCCCTGGAACGAGGTGGCATCCAGCCAACCCTCGCCGGTCACCACCAGGTCGGCACCGGCCACCAACTCGTCCAGGCGAACCTCCTCGGCCACAAGGTCCACACCGTCGACCAGCTCGGCACCCATCGCAGCCAGGCCACCAGCCAGGCCACCGGCGGCCCCGGCCCGGTCCAGACACGAGACATCCAACCCGAAGCGTTCCAGGTACACCTGCACGAGTCGGTCCAGACGACCCGCCAGCAGGCGGACCTGCGCACTGGTGGCCCCCTTCTGGGGAGCGAACACCTCGGCGGCCTCGGTGAAGCGTGTCCTGACATCGCAGGCCACGAGTATCTCGACTCCGAGGTAACGCGCCACCGGACCCATCGCGTCCAGGGCGCCCAGACCGCCATCGGTCGTCGCCGAACCGCCCATGCCGACGATCACCCTCCGCGCCCCCAGCTCGACGGCATGACGGAGTAGTTCCCCGACGCCTGTGGTCGTGGCATCCAATGGGCGGTTCTCGTCAGGGCCGCCGGCCAGCACCAGGCCCGAGGCCCGAGCCATCTCGACCACCGCCGTGCCGTCTGAGAGCCTCCAGCCGGCCGTAACCGGAGAACCCAGGGGCCCGGTCACCTCGGTGGTGCGGTCCGGACCTCCCAACACGTCCAGCAGGCCCTCGCCGCCGTCGGCCATGGGCACCTCGACGGCGGTTCCGTCCCGGGAGACAACCGCCGAGGCAATCGCAGAGGCCGCCTCTGCAGCAGACGCCGTGCCCCGGAACTTGTCAGGTGCGGCAACCACCCGCACCGGCCGACCTCAGTTGGACTGGATGCGCTGGTCAGAACCCAGGATCACCACGATGTGGGCGTTGGCCACACGCTCCTCGGCCTTGGCCGGAACCCCGGCCCCACCCGTCGGCATCTTCTCCAGGAGGGAGGGGATCTCGCCGAAGTGTTCCACGATCCTGCGGGCATCGGCCTGGTACCCGTTGCGGTAGTACACCCGGGTGGTGCCGGTCTTGTCAGCGTTGGCCGGCGATTCCATGGTCCACCCCAGCGGGCTGAGCATGTCGGTCACCTTGCTGGCGGCGCCGGACACACCGGAACCGTTCGCGACGAGGACCTTCACCTCGTTGGGATCATGGGTCGGCGTCGGGAACAACGCCACTGTGGTGGTCGGCACAGCCGAGGTCGGCGCCACGGCATCCGCATCGTCGGGTTCCCCGGCGACGGGTTCGGTCGTCATGACATCCGGGTCGGCCGTTCCGGTCCCGGGATCAGCATCCGTCACGTCATCGGTGATCGCAGGAGCCGGCCTGTCGGCCGCCACGGGCGAGTCGTCCAGCCCCTTCCAGAGCAGAAGCAGGCCAATCGCCACGGCCACACCTATGAGAAGGGCAGCGCGCGGCGCTGCAGCGGCATTGCTGGGTCCAAGCCCCCCGCTCCTGGCGCCGGCGTTCATCGGCTGCCGTCGTCCTCAACCACCCTGGGTTCAATGCGTGCCCTGCGACGCCGGTCGCGTTGGCGCAGGAGTCGGCGGACCACCAGCGGGTCGTAGGACATGGCGTCGCCGTCCTCGAGAAGATCGGTAAGCAGGCTGTAGTAACGCGTCGCCGACAACTCGAACTGTTCACGGATCTGGACGTCCTTCGGAGAGGTGGCAGTCCACCACGAGCGTTCGAAGTCCAGGATGTCACGGTCTCGCTGCGTCAATGCCACACGGTGATGATCGCCCACGGCGCGCGACGGTTCAAGTACCCCCGACAACGAATACCTACGGGGGGGAAGTATTGGTGGCCCACAGCACCCTGCAGAACCGATCCGACAGCCATTTCGCCGCATCCCACGAGTCGAGGTCCAGAGCGTGATCCAGTCAATTACGGCGATGACCCTGGCAGTATCCATCCTGGCTGCAGCCTGTGGCGGCGGGGGCCAGACCTCCGGCGATAGTGGAAACCCTGACGCACACATCAGGGTCAACATGACCGAATACGGCTTCGGTTCGGACGTCATAGAGGTCAGGGCCGGGCAGACGGTGGAGTTCCTGCTGAAGAACAGCGGTGACCTGGACCACGAGTTCATGATCGGGCGTGAGGTGACGGCCACCATGGGCGGCATGGCGACCGGTTTCGAGCATGACTTCTTCGAAGGTCTGATGCCGATCGTCGACCCGCCGGAAGCTGTCATGGACATGGACGACATGGACGACATGGACGACATGGACGACATGGACATGGACGGTCACGACGACGACCACCACCACCACGGTTTCATGGTCGTCCTCGCCCCCGGAGCGACCGCCAGCGTCACGGTGACGATCCCGGACGACGCCGTGGGCGACTGGGAGATCGGCTGCTTCCTGGACAAGGGAACCCACTGGTCCTCGGGAATGCATGCCACGCTGAGGATCACGAGCTGAACCAGCCGGAGTTAGGGCAGCGATTCTGCCGGGGTTCGGTGGTCAGGCGGGTCGGGTTGCGACCAGGTGCTCGATGACGATGCCTGCGTGCAGGCCGACTGCCTCATCCCAGAGTGGCGTGAAGTCACGCCGTAGGGCCTCCTCGACGTCATCGAGACCGTGCTCCTGGACGGCCAGGTAGGCGGGTCCCACCGAGAGCGACGCCCGGACGAAGTCCTCGATCTCCGGTGCTACCTCGAGTTCGAAGCGGATCCGCTGTCGCTCTCCCGGGACCAGGCCGGCCGCCCTCCTGACTGCTTGAATACCCGTGAAACGCCTGCCCCACCGGCCGTCGGGGCAGGCTCAGTACCCTTGCTGGAACAGAGATCCCGACCTGTGGCCATTTCGCGCCATGGGCCGCGCTATCCCGCCCGAGTAGCTCAGTTGGTCAGAGCAGGCGCCTTGTAAGCGTCAGGTCGTCGGTTCGAATCCGACCTCGGGCTCCGATCCCAGCCGGCGGCACCGTCGCCGGTTGCGGGCTCAGGGACGGCGCCGGGCCACCTCGAAGAGGGCAATAGCGGCCGCCGCCGACACGTTCAGAGAGCCCAGGACCCCACCAAGGGGAATGTAGGCAATGGTGTCGCAGCGTTCCCGCACCAGACGTGAGAGACCCGAACCCTCAGCTCCCAACACAAGGGCCACGGGCTCGTCGGCAACCGTCAGGTCATGGATGGCGGCCTCGCCCCCGGCGTCCAGACCCACCGACCACACGCCAGCGCCCGCCAGTCGCCCCAGGGCCTTGGGCAGACCTGCCACCCTCGTCATCCGGAGGTGCTCGATTGCGCCGGCCGCGGACTTGGCGACCGCTGCGGTCACCCCCGCTGCACGGTGTCGCGGCAGGATCACCCCGGTCACACCGGCGCACTCAGCCGACCTCAGGATCGCCCCGAGGTTCCCCGGGTCGGTCACGCCATCGAGCAGCAGCAGGAACGGGTCGCGGCCCTGGGCGTCGGGCCGAAGGAGGTCCTCCAGGTCATGCTCGTAGAGGGGTTGGGCCATCGCCAGGACGCCCTGTGGCGCGTGGGTGTGGGCCATCGACTCGAACTTGGAACGCGAAACCTCACGGATGGTGACCTTCGCCTCGTCGGCCAGGTCGATGATGTCATCCAGGATCGGAGCCGGATCCAGGTCGCCCGCGAGGATGACCTCACGGGTCCGACGGGTACCAGCCAGCAGCAACTCCCTGACCGCCTGACGGCCCTCCACCTGGTCGCCACCCAGTCCCTTCGCAGCGGCGTCGGACCGGTTGCCCATCGGGGTGCTCCCCCGCTGACCCGGCCCCCTCGCTCCGGGGCGTCCACCGGGACGGCCCTGGGAACCACCGCGACCGGGTGGGCCCGACCGTCCACCACCAGCGGGCCTACCACCACGGCCACCGGCCTTGGGGCCGCCGGTACCGCCACGCTTCTGACCCTTCGGGCCACCGGGACCGCCACGCTTCTGTCCCCTGGAGCCACCCGTCCCGCCACGACCCGGCGCTCCTGGACTGCTCACGACCGGCCCCCGTCACGCTGGAGGAGGGCAACTGCGAAGCAGGCCACGCCCTCCTGTCGACCAATTGCGCCAAGGCCTTCAGCTCGCCGTCCCTTGACCGACACCGGTGCACCGACCGCCGCCGAGAGGGCGTCGCGCATGTCGTCACGACGCGGCGCCAGCCTGGGAAACTCCAGCACCACCGTGCAGTCCACGTTCGCCACCTCCCACCCCTCGGACGCCACAGCGGCGACCGTGTCGACCAGTAACGCCATGCTGTCGGCGCCGGCATGCGCAGGATCGGTGTCCGGGTAGCGCTGCCCGATATCTCCGAGGCTCGCCGCCCCCAGCAGGGCATCTATGACCGCGTGGGCGACCGCATCGGCATCGCTGTGGCCAACAAGGCCCGGGCCGTCGAAGGCGACCCCGCCCAGCACCATGCGCCGGTCCGGGTCATCGCTGAACGGATGAATGTCGAACCCCTGGCCGACGCGGATCTCAAGCATCCGACGAGCCTGCCACGATTCGTTCCAACTCCAGCCGTGCCAGGTCCAGGTCTGCAGGGCGGGTGATCTTCAGGTTCGACGCTTCGCCCTCCACCACCACCACTGTGCCGCCGGCTGCCTCCACGAGGGTGGCGTCGTCGGAGGCCTCTCCGCCACCGGCATGGGCGGACCGGAGGCGCTCAGCGTTGAAGCCCTGCGGGGTCTGGACTGCTGTCACATCGTCGCGTGCCATGACCCTTCCGTCCGCAGTCCGCAGTGAATCAGTAACGGGAACCCCCGGGACCACGGCGACGGCACCGGCAAGGACCGCGTCCACGACCCGCCTGAAGAGATCGGGCGTGGCAAGGGGCCGTGCCCCGTCATGGACGAGCACCACCCCGGCACCATCGGGCACCGCTGCCAGGCCGCAGCGCACCGACTCCGACCGGGTAGCCCCGCCGTCGACGATCGCCTCCACCCGTTCCAGACCGGACAGAACCCCCGACACCGCGGCACGCCGCCCGGCCGACACCACCACGACCACGCCGGCCGACACCGCCGACGCCGAGGCGACCGACCGGACCAGAACCGCCATCCCGGACAGGTCCGCCAACTGCTTGTCGCCGCCGAAGCGCGTCCCGCTCCCGGCTGCGACCACCACCGTCCACGTGCTCACCGGCGACTCCCGGATCCGCGGCTATCGCAGCCTGCTCCCGGGCACGCTGGCGTCGATGACGCAGGGGGATGCCACATCTCACTAGCATGGCGATTCAACATGCCGGACACCACACTCATGAGCGAGACCATCCTTTTTGCCGAGCTGGACGACGACGCCCTGGCGAAGGTCGTGGAAGCCGGCCGGGACCTCGAGATGCGCCGCGGCGACCTGCTGTTCAGGGAAGGCGACGACCCCGACGAACTCTTCGTGGTCGTGTCCGGTCGCATCGCCATAGCCAACAAGTCGATCGACGGCCGGGAATCGATGGTGGCCCTTATGGAGGAGGGCGACCTCTTCGGCGAGATGGGCCTCTTCGACGGCCGGGGCCGATCCGCAGAAGCCAGGGCACTCGAAACATCCGTAGTCACAGCCGTGCCCTACGGCCCAGTGCGCAACCTCTACGAGAACAACCCGGCCCTCCTGTGGCGGGTCGTGGCCATGCTGGCCGGCCGGCTCCGCACCATGGACGCCGCCCTTGCCGATTCAGTGTTCCTGGACGTGACCGGGCGGACGGCCAAGCGGCTCCTGGACCTGGCCGGCGAAGACGACGAGTTCTCCCTTCCGATCACGCAGGAGGAGTTGGCCGGCATGGTCGGCGCCTCACGCGAGAGGGTCAACAAGGCGATCGCCTCATTCATCCGACTGGGCTGGATCGAACAAATCGACCGGACCTACCGCATCACGAACCGCCAACAGTTGACCATCCGGGCCCGCTGAGGCCGCCGTAGTCGGTCGGTCGGGCTCAGGTCCCCAGCCAGTCCACAACCCGCTGCCATGCATCGGCAGCGTCTTGGGCCCGATGGGCCGGACGGCTCGGATCATGCACGAAGCCATGGTCCGCACCCGCGTAGCGCACCACCGTGGCACCGGTGGCTTCAAGCTCGTCGACATGGTCGGGAGGCGTCCAGGCATCCTGGGCTCCGATCACGGCAAGGACGGACGCCGCATCACCTGCGGCCAGCGCATCGAGGGGCTCACCCTGGCCCGCACCATGCCACTGCTCCGGAACCCGGATCATCCCGTAGAAGGGGCAGTGGGCCTTGAAGCGTCCGGTGGCCACGGCCTTGAGGACGTACATGCCGCCCATGCAGAAGCCGAGGATGCCGACCGTTTCGGCACCGGTCAGGTCCGCTGCGGCCACCGCATCGCCGAGCACCCTGTCGTCCTCCAGCGATGAGCCGGCGGCAAGGCGATTTGCCACGTCGAGGTCCTCCCGCCCGGCAAAGAGCTCAAACGCCGCCACCGACCAGCCCTGTTCGAGAGCCAGACGCTCCACGAGGTCGTCGAACAGTGGCCGCATCCCCATGATGTCAGGAACCACGACCAGCCCCCTGGGCGACGGCCCAGTTGGTGGATGCACCAGCTCAACGTCGGTTCCGGATCGAAGTTGCGTACGCATGCCCCCTGCCTAGTGCACGGGTCACGTACCGGGGGGCATCAGGCCGGTGGCCCGGACCGCCTCCGAGAGTGTCCCCACTCGCACGACCTCGAGGCCGGGCGGCGGATCGGGTGCCGAAGCCGGAATGACCGCCTTGCGGAACCCGAGTCGGTGGGACTCCTGGAGGCGTCGCTCCATGCCCGCCACCTGCCGGACCTCGCCACCAAGACCCACCTCGCCGACGACCACGACGTCGTCCCCGAGATGGCGGCCGGTGGTTGCGGAAACCACTGCCAGGGCCAGCGGGAGGTCAGCGGCCGGCTCGGCCACGTGAACGCCGCCCACCACCGTGGCGTACACATCGAGCGCCCCGAGGTCGACGCCGGCACGACGCTCCAGCACCGCCAGCAGGAGGGCCAGCCGACGGGGATCTAGGCCTCGCGGCGACCGACGGGGGTGCTGCGTGGTAGCCCGCACGACCAGCGCCTGGACCTCCACCAGTAACGGCCGGTGGCCCTCCAGGGTCGGCAGCACCACAGACCCGGCCACATCGGGAGCACGATCGGCAAGGAACAGCCGGCTTGGGTCGTCCACCGAGAGCAGGCCATCGGCCCTCATCTCGAACAGGCCGACCTCATCGGTGCGGCCGAACCTGTGCTTGACCACCCGCAGCATCCGCAGGGCGTGGTGGCGATCACCCGTCAACTCCAGGACCGTGTCCACCACGTGCTCGAGGAGCTTCGGCCCGGCCAGTGAACCATCCTTGGTGACATGGCCGACCAGGAGGGTCGCCATGCCCCGGGCCTTGGCCTCGACCACCAGGCGTTGGGCGCAGCCACGTACCTGGCTGGCCGAACCCGGTGATCCGGTATCGGCCGCCAGGTGCACCGTCTGGACGGAATCCACGATGAGGAGGTCGGGCTGGAGGCGATCGGCATGAGCCAGGATCGCCTCGACCGACGCGTCGCCGGCCAGCCAGAGGTCCTCCAGCACGGCACCCAGGCGGTCAGCCCTGAGACGGACCTGGAAGGCCGACTCCTCGGCGCTAACCAGCAGGACCCGTCCGCCTGCACGGACCCGGGCAGCGGCCAGCTGCAGGGTGAAGGTGGACTTGCCGATCCCGGGCTCGCCACCCAGGAGTGTCACCGAGCCGGGAACCATGCCACCACCGAGGCACCGGTCGGCCTCGGCCATCCCGGTGGGCACCGTTGTCGCCGCCCCGGACTCCAACTCCGTAATCGGCTGAACGGCACCCAGCTGTGCCACCGTGGCAAGCGATGCGCTGGTCTCGACCAGGGCGTTCCAGGCCGAACACGAGGTGCAGCGGCCCACCCACTTCGCATGGGTGGCGGCGCATGATCCGCAGGTGTACGGATGGGTACGGGTGGCTGTGCGTGTCGGCATGGGCCGAACGCTACGGACCCGGTGTGACAGGAGCCGGAGCTCAGGTCTCCCTGGTGCGGAACAGGTCGGCGAAACCGTCGATCACCGGGTGGCCGAAGTCGGCTGGCACCAGGGCCGTGCCACGCAACAGCACCGTTGACATGCCGAGCCCACGGGCCGCCTCCAGCGTCGAGGGATCCGAATCGATCAGCAGCATGTCACCGAACGCCACCCCGGACATGCGCCGCAGGGCCTCGAACATGGCCTGGCTGGGCTTGCGTGCCCCGACCCCGCCCGAGGCGACCCACGGCTCGATCCTGCCCTCCAGGGCGAACCTCCGGCGCAGCAGCTCCGACCAGGCCAGCATCGCGTTGGTGAGGCACGCCACCGGCATCGACCGCTGTTCCATCCGATCCAGGAACGGCAGCACGTCGGCACGCATCCTGACCCTGGAGAGGTAGGCGGCATCCAACGCCTCCACGGAACCGGCGACCCCGACCGATGCCCAGAAGTCCTCGCTGGACATCTGTCCCAGGCTGGCCGCCCGGTAGCGATCAGCCACCTCGCCGGGGTCCACGACACCACCCTGCTCCCGCACGAACGGGACGAGCAAGCCCTCCGGATCCCCACCGGCATCCCAGACCACGCCGATCCCACCCAGAACGACGAGGCGCAGCTCACGTCGGGGCGGCTCAGCAGGGGCAGGTGGTTCCTCCACGATCTCGGTGGAACGTCGACGCGGCGGTGTCCGACCAACTGTGCGGTCCGGGACACCGCGACGCGCCCTCAGCATGCGGACTGCCTGAAACGCCACCACCAGGAGAAGGAGGCCCCCTGCGATCACCGAGATCGTCATCCACATCCTGGGCGCACGGTCCTCCAACACCCCGGTCGCGTGGAACAGGGCCGGCGACCGGTCGCCGAGATCGACACTCCAGCGCGCAATCTGTTCGCTGGCACCGGTTCCGTCGTCGACCCGACTGGTCGGCAGGACAGCCACCAGCACCAGGGCGAAGGAATCGGCGGGGGCACACACGGCCTCCCCGCAACCGGCGAGCAGGGCCAGCTCGGCTTCAGTGCGGGCGAACGGCAGGCCGTCGAGGAGTTCGGCCAGTGCCGGATCGGCCAGCAGGTCCATGCCCTCGGACAGGTCCACGACTCCCGTGAGGCGCCAGGTGGTCCGGGCGAACGACCGCTCACGCACCAGTAGTACATCCCGGAACGCCGTCGGGCCGGCCACCTCGGCAAGGACCCCGCCAAGACGGTCGGGCGAATCGAACCTCTTGACCGCCGACATGCGGCCCACGCCCCAACCGTCGGTTGTGGGTCCGACCACCTCCCAGCCGGCCGCCTCGAGGTCGTCTACACGCACCCGGTCGTCGAAGCCACTCAGGGCATCGACAGCCGCCCCATCCAGCTCAAGGCCGACCGCAACGGTTCCGGAACCATCCTCGGACACCTCGACGGTGACCGTGGCCTCCACACGACAGGCCGACAACACGACCACGAACGCGACCAGAAACAGAAGTCGTCCGACCACACGACGGACCATTGGCTTCACTACCGGCTCCCTGGAATCCGGACGAACCCGGAACGGTCTGACTACTCGACGCCCTCGACCGCCAACTCGACGGTCGGCGGCTCGAAGCCAGCAACGGAACGGAACACAATGGTCCTGCCATCAGGAGCGTCCGGATCGTCCGGGGTCTCCTCCACGTCCACGACGACGATGTCGCCAGCCATGAACTCCTTCTGGAGCAGGAGCTCCGAGAGGGGATCCTCGATCAGCCTCTGGATGGCGCGCCGCAACGGACGGGCACCCATCGTCGGGTCGTAGCCCTGCGTAGCCAGGTGGGTCTTGGTGGCGTCCGTGAGCTCGAAGCCCATACCCTGACCGGCCAACTGGACGCCCACCCGTGCGATCATGAGGTCCACGATGCGCGTCACCTCGGGCACCGAGAGCTCGTGGAAGACAATCGTGTCGTCGATCCTGTTCAGGAACTCGGGCTTGAAGTGCGCCTTCAGGGCATCCTGCACCTTCGCCTTCATGCGCTCGTAGCTGACGGCCTCGTCAGCCTTGGTGAACCCCAGGTTCGCCTTGCGCAGGTCGGCCGTACCGAGGTTCGACGTCATGATCAGGACCGTGTTGCGGAAGTCCACGCTGCGGCCCTGGGCATCGGTGAGACGCCCCTCCTCCAGAATCTGGAGCAGGGTGTTGAAGACGTCGGGGTGGGCCTTTTCGACCTCGTCGAAGAGCACCACGGAGAACGGCTTGCGGCGCACGGCCTCGGTCAGTTGGCCACCCTCCTCGTACCCCACGTACCCGGGAGGAGAACCCACGAGTCGGCTGACCGTGTGCTTCTCCATGTACTCGGACATATCCAGGGCAATGAGGGAGGCATCGTCACCGAACAGGAACTCGGCGAGGGTCTTGGACAACTCCGTCTTGCCCACCCCGGAAGGGCCGAGGAAGATGAACGATCCCGACGGACGCTTCGGATCCTTTAGTCCGGCGCGGGTGCGACGGATGGCCTGGCTGACCGCCCTGATGGCGTCCTCCTGGCCGATTACCCGCTTGTGGAGCTCGTCCTCCATCTTGAGGAGCTTCTGGGTCTCCTCCTCGGTCAGCTTGTAGACGGGTATACCCGTCCAGAGCGAGAGGACCTCGGCAATGGCCTCCTCGTCGACCTCGTCGAACAGGTCCACACCGGCGGAACGGACCTCGGTCTCCTTGGCCTGCTTGCGAACCAGGAGTTCCTTCTCGCTGTCACGCAGGCGGCCGGCCTCCTCGAAGTCCTGTGCCTCCACCGCTGCCTTCTTGCGCTGGACCACCTCGGACAACTCGGCCTCGACCTCGCGGAGGTCCTCCGGCGTATGCATCCGCTTGATGCGCAGACGGGAACCGGCCTCGTCAATGAGATCGATGGCCTTGTCCGGCAGGTGCCGGTCCGAGATGTAGCGGTCGGCGAGGTTGGCGGCGGCTACCAGGGCCTGGTCGGTGATCGTCACCCGGTGGTGGCTCTCGTAGCGCTCCCGGAGCCCCTTCAGGATCTCGATCGTGTGGGGAACCGTGGGCTCCTCCACCTTGACCGGCTGGAAGCGTCGCTCCAGGGCGGCGTCCTTCTCGAAGTGCTTGCGGTATTCATCCAGCGTGGTCGCCCCGATGGTCTGCAACTCGCCACGGGCCAGCATCGGCTTCAAGATAGAAGCGGCGTCGATGGCCCCCTCGGCGGCACCCGCACCCACCAGGGTGTGGATCTCGTCGATGAACAGGATGATGTCGCCACGGGTCCTGATCTCCTTGAGGACCTTCTTGAGTCGCTCCTCGAAGTCACCGCGGTAGCGACTCCCGGCGACCAGAGCACCCATGTCCAGCGTGTAGAGCTGCTTGCCATGGATGGTCTCGGGGACGTCGTCATTGACGATCATCTGGGCGAGGCCCTCGACGATGGCGGTCTTGCCCACGCCCGGCTCGCCGATGAGCACCGGGTTGTTCTTGGTGCGGCGCGACAGGATCTGCATGACCCTCTCGCTCTCCCGGGACCGGCCGATCACGGGATCCAGCTTCTTGTCGCGGGCGGCCTGCGTGAGGTTACGGCCGAACTGGTCCAGGACAAGTGACCCCGAAGCGGAGTCACCGCCGCCACCACCAGCGGTCGCACCGGTCTTCTCCGAAGACCCTGAGGGACCCTGACCCGACCCTGCGTATCCGGAGAGCAGCTGGATGACCTGCTGGCGGACCCTGGAGAGGTCTGCACCCAGCTTGACCAGGACCTGGGCCGCCACGCCCTCGCCCTCGCGGATGAGACCCAGGAGGATGTGCTCCGTGCCGATGTAATTGTGGCCCAGCTGCAGCGCCTCGCGCAGCGAGAGCTCGAGGACCTTCTTGGCCCGTGGGGTGAACGGAATGTGCCCGCTGGGTGAGCTGGCGCCGTGGCCGATGAGCTCCTCGACCTGGCTGCGTACGGCCTCGAGGGAGATGCCGAGGGACTCGAGGCCCTTGGCGGCCACACCCTCACCCTCGTGGATCAGCCCGAGCAGGATGTGCTCCGTGCCGATGTAATTGTGGTTGAGCAGCCGCGCCTCTTCCTGGGCGAGTACCACGACCCTTCGGGCCCTGTCGGTGAACCGCTCGAACAACGGGCTGCCTCCTGCGTAAATCGACGTCCCCCGTCGGCTCTGAGTGTACCCGTGGTCCGTGACAGGCCACGGGTGTGGCGAGATGCTCCCGCGGACACCCTCACCCGCCGTTTCGACCAGACGGCCAGTGGTCGTATCCTCGCCGGGTGGCGAACCCCACCCTCCTCCACGATCTTCCCGGCATGGTCGACGACCTGACGCGTACCGAGGCCGAGCTCCGTCGGGTCGTCGAATCCGACGATCCGTTCCTGACCGAGGTGGCGCGCCACCTCATCGACGCCGGCGGCAAGAGGGTCAGACCCGCCCTGGCAATCGCCTCCTCCATGGTCCTGGACGCCACAGCGGACACCGCCACCCCCGACGTGATCCTCGGAGGCGTCGCCGTGGAGCTGGTCCACCAGGGCTCGCTGTACCACGACGACGTCATGGACGAGGCCGAAACCCGTCGGAGGGTCCAGAGCGTGAACGCCCGCTGGGGCAACCTCGAGGCCATCCTGGCCGGCGACTACCTGCTGGCCCGGGCCTCGGAGATCGCCGCCGCCCTCGGCAACGAGGTGGCCGGCCTGCTGGCGTCGACCATTGCCTCGCTCTGCGAGGGGCAGATCAGCGAACTCCGCCACGCCTTCGACGTGGACCGGACCGAGGAGTCCTACCTGATCTCGATCGCAGGCAAGACGGCCTCGCTGCTGGCTACAGCGGCTCGCATCGGCGCCATCGTGGCTGGCCACCCGGGCGACATCGTCGACGCCGTCACCGACTTCGGCCACAACTACGGGATGGCGTTCCAGCTGGTGGACGATCTGCTGGACGTGACCGCCACGGATGAGCAACTGGGCAAGCCGGCCGGCAACGACCTGGTAGAGGGCACCTACACGCTCCCGGTGATACGGACCCTCGCCGGGCCGACTGGAGCCGAGCTGCGCGACCTCCTGGGAGGCCCGATCGATCCAGCCACCAGGGACCGGGCACGCAACCTGATACGCACCGATGCCGCCATAGCAGCAACCAGGGAGACGGCAATGGGCTACCTGTCCACGGCACGCACGTCACTCGACGTGCTCCCCGCCAATCCGGCGGTGACAGCCATGGGGTCGACCTGCGACCTGCTCCTCGCCCGCCTGGAGCCGACGGGCTGAGCCGGTCCGTTGCCGACCCGGCGGGTGCTACTGCTCGGGACGCAGCGTCGGGAAGAGGATCACGTCCCTGATGGTCGTGGTCCCGGTGAGGAGCATCACGAGTCGGTCCATGCCGATTCCCAGGCCACCGGTCGGTGGAAGGCCGTACTCCAGCGCCCTCAGGTAGTCCTCGTCGACGGCCATGGCCTCATCATCGCCGGCCGCCTTCCCCGCCTCCTGGGCCTCGAACCGGGCCCGCTGCTCGTCCGGGTCGATCAGCTCGGTGAAGGCGTTGCAGAGCTCGCGGCCCGCCACTATGCCCTCGAACCGCTCCACCCAGCCCGGATTGTCCCGGTGGTCACGCGACAGCGGCGAGACCTCCCTCGGGTAGTCGGTCACGAACACCGGCCCCCAGAGCTCCGGCTCCGCCAGCTTCTCGTACAGCTCAAGAATGAGCTTCCCCGGGCCGTAGTGGTCCTCCACAGCGATGCCCCGCTCGGTGCATAGGCCGATCAGGACGTCCATGTCGGTGTCCAGGTCCACGACGATCCCGCCGTGCTCCTCCAGCAACTCCAACATGGTGGCCCGACGCCACGGAACCGACAAGTCCAGCTCACGCCCGTCGTAGGACAGCATCGTGGTCCCGTGGAGGTCCATGGCCAGGTGCGCTACCAGCTCCTCGACGAGGCTCATGATGTCGAAGTAGTCGGCATAGGCCTGGTACAACTCGAGCATCGTGAACTCGGGGTTGTGACGCGGCGATATGCCTTCGTTGCGGAACACCCTGGCGATCTCGAACACCCGCTCGAAACCACCCACGGTGAGGCGCTTCAGGTACAGCTCGGGGGCAATCCTGAGGTAGAGCTCCAGGTCGAGGGCGTTGTGATGGGTTGTGAACGGCCGGGCCAGGGCACCGCCCGGGATCGGATGGAACACCGGCGTCTCCACCTCGAGGAAACCGCGGTCCTCCAGCCAACGCCGGGTCGCCGAGAAGATCCGGCTGCGCGCCACGAACGCCTCCCTGGCGCCATCGGAGACCCACAGGTCGACGTAGCGCTGCCGGTACCGGACATCCACGTCGGTGATGCCGTGCCACTTGTCGGGGAACGACCGTCGAGCCTCGGCCAGGCGGACCCACGAGTCGACCCGCACGCTGAGCTCTCCGCGACGGGTCCGGATCACCTCACCGGTGACGCCTATCCAGTCACCCAGGTGAAGGCTGGTGAAGCCTTCGAAATCGGTGGTTGATTTCTGCATCGCGAACAGCTGGATCCGACCGGTGGAGTCCTGCAGGTCACCGAACGCCAATTTTCCCTGGTCCCGCCGGAGCATGAGGCGACCGGCGACGGTGACGGTGATCCCGGTCTCCTCGCCGTCGGCGAGGCCTGAATGCTGGGCGGTTATCCCGGCAGCCGTGGCGGTCGGCTCGAAGCGGTACGGGATGGCGGGGCGATCCACGCCCGACCCGTTCACGTCGCCCTCCGGTGACCCCTCTACCCCGCTCACTGGTTCAACCCGTACACGAGGCGCAACCCATGGAGGGTCAGGAAGGGCTCGACGTGCTCGATGGTGGACGACACCGGTGCGATCACATCGACCAGGCCGCCAGTGGCCACCACAGTGCAGCCCCCAAGTTCGGCCCTGAAACGCTCGACCATGCCGTCCACCTGGGCTGCGAACCCGTAGACAGCGCCGGACTGCAGCGAGGCCACGGTGCTCTTGCCGATCACGCTGCGGGGCTCGACGAGCTCCACGGACCGCAGGGCGGCTGCCCGGCCGAACAGTGCGTCGAGGCTCACCTCTATACCCGGGGCGATGGCCCCACCCAGGAACTCACCGTCCGCCGAGATGACGTCGAAGTTGTTGCCCGTGCCGAAGTCCACGACGACCGTAGGACCCCCGTAGAGGTCGTAGGCCCCCACTGCGTTGGCGATACGGTCGGCGCCCACCTCACGCGGGTTGTCGTAGAGGATCGGCATGCCGGTCTTCACGCCGGGCTCGATGACAACCGCCTCGAAGTCGACGTAGCGGTCGATCATCTGGCGGAGGCTGGCCAGGACACGCGGCACGCCGGCGCAGATGGCCACACCCGTGACCGCTCCCTCGAGGCCATGGCCCGACTGGCGCAACAGGTTGCGAACCAGGACCGCATGCTCATCCGAGGTGCGCTCGTGGTCGGTGCGGATCCTCCAGTGGTCGACCAGGCCGGCATCGGCGGAGGACCTGTAGTCACCGTCCTCGTAGAGGCCCAGCACCGTCTGGGTGTTACCCACATCAACGGTCAGCAGCATGTCGTCTCCGGATCAACAAGGTTGAGGCCTGGGTCGAGGGCCGGTGCGGAACTGGTGAGGACACCGCTGGAGATGCAGTCGACGCCCGTGGCCGCATAGTCGGCGACCACAGCCAGCGTTATGCCACCCGAGGCCTCCAAAAGGGGACGCACACCGTGCCGGGACGCGTGCCAACAGACCTCGGCCACGCCTGTGGCGATTCGGGCAGGGGTCATGTTGTCGAGCAGTAGCGCATCGGCGCCCGCCTCCAGCGATTCACGGACCTGATCAAGAGTCTCGCACTCGACGTGCACGGTACGCCCCGGCCAGCGTCTTCGGGATGCCGCCCCCGAGTCGACCGGCACGATCGCTTCACTCAGGTCACCGTCAGGCTCGAGGTCCTCGAGGAGTACCCGACCCACGGCATCGACCATGGCCTTGGCCGGGGGCGTGACGGCACCCACCTGGGAGATCAGGTGGGCCGCCATGACGGGAACCAGGTCGTCGGGGATGGGGATGTTCACGGGTCGCAAGCCTGCCCCGGCGGCGTCACCTCGCCACCACCCCAAGGTTGTCGATCAGGCGAGCACGGCCGAACCTGCATGCCCCCAGCACCCGCAGGTCCCGACCCGGGGTCGGATGCCCGGCAGGCTCGAGGGTGTCGGGATCCACCACCACCGCGTACTCCATCGACGCAGTCGGCTCCCGGGTCAGCATGTCCGCCATCATCGCCTCGACCTCGACCCGGTCCCATCCAGCGACAGCCACCGCAGCAGCCCCGGCCTGCAGGGCCCGGTACAGCACCGGAGCGGCGCGGCGCTCAGCTTCCGTCAGGTAGACGTTCCGACTGGACCTGGCCAACCCGTCAGGCTCGCGACTCGTGGGACAACCCACGACATCCACAGGAAGCCCGAGGTCAGCCACCAACCGGCGCACCACCTGGAGCTGCTGGAAGTCCTTCTGGCCGAAGAACGCCCGGCAGGGGCCCACGGCACGCAGCAACCGGGCCACCACCTCGGCCACACCGGCGAAATGCCCCGGACGCCCCACCCCATCCAACGGACCGGCCACGTCGGCCACCGGGACGGCCGGCTGGACCGCAACCTCCGGATAGACCTCTTCCACTCCGGGGTGAAAGAGGATCGAAGCCCCCCGCGACCCACACAGTTCCATGTCGGCATCGAGGTCCGTCGGATAGGAGTCCAGGTCCTCGCCGACACCGAACTGGAGAGGGTTGACGAACACCGACACGACGGTCAGATCGCTGCACGCCACCGATGCGTCCACCAGCGACCCGTGGCCCTCGTGCAGGTACCCCATGGTGGGAACGAACCCGACCGACGCTCCAGCGGAACGCGCTGAGTCGAGTTTCTCAGCCAGGAGGGCACGTGTGGCCACCAACCGGATGCTCACGTTCCGGCACCGGGTTCGCGACGACCAGCCAGACGGCGAGCCTCGGCAGCCAGTGCCCGGTACGTGTCGCGCTCATCGGCGGGCAGTGCCACCAGGTGGGCCTCCACGGTCTTGACGTCGCCACGCGCCGCCGGACCGGTCAACGCTGCGGACGGGCCGACGCCACGGACGTTGTCCAGCGAACCGGCGGCCAGGTCCAGGTACGCATCCAGCGGCACACCCACCGCATCGGCCAGCCGGGCCACCTGGCCCATCAACGCCACCAGGTGGTTCGACGCCACCACCGCTGCTGCGTGGTAGACGGCCCGGTCACCGCTGGCCACCGGGAAGGAGCGGCCATCCAGATCATCGACCAGGCGCCGCACGAGGCCCATGGCGCGACGCTCGCCGGCCACAGCGAACCAGGCACCCACCAGACGCTGCGCCCCCACCTCGGCGTCGGGCATAGAGACCAGCGGATGCAACGACGCGCGCAGGACGTGCGGATCCAGGGCATCGAGGCCGGTGGCCCCGGAGAGGTGCACCACCACCGTCGTCGGGACCGGACGGACGCTGGTAGCCACCTCGCGTATGGCCGCATCGGGGGTGGCCAGCACCAGCAGGTCGACGCCATGTGCCGCTGCTGTGGGGTCGTCATTCCGGCCGAGCAACCCGATTGACTCCCACCCGGCCGCCGCCAGTGCCGCGACCAGCGACATTCCGGCCCGACCCGGCCCCACGACCCGAAACGACGGCACCGCTCAGTCCCCCCGGGCCCCGGTCGCCGGATCCAACGAACCAACCGGGACGACCGCCCCCTGGTCATCGGGGACCTCTCCGACCAGGTCGGGGGCGACGTCGCCCAACGGAACCAGAACGAAGGCCCGCTCGAACATCGAAGGATGTGGCACCTCCAGATCCGGTTCGCTGACCGTCTGGCCGTCGACCCAGAGGACATCCACGTCCAGTGTCCGCGGTCCCCAGCGAACGCTGCTGGCACGCAGGGCAATGCGTTCGCGCTCCTGTGCGGCATCCAGCAGAGCACGCGCATCCAGATCGGTCTCCAACCGGACCACGCAGTTCAGGTAGGGGCCCTGATCCGGTCCCCCGACCGGTGCAGTCTCGTACACCCGCGACACCGCCACCACGTCCGGAAGACCCACCACGGCACCTCCCAGGTTCGCCCACCGGTCACCCAGGTTCGAGCCCAGCGCCAGGAGGGCCCGGTGGCTCATGTCGTACGGTGGATCCGAACAGCGCTGGTGGCGAGGTCCTCCGGCACCGGGGGTCGTAGCTTGCGGATCACGACCGTCACCGCATCGACCCCGGCAACAGCCAGGACGTCCTCGGCCACCCGGCCGGCGAACCGCTCAAGCAGGTCGAAGTCCTCTACATCGGCAATGCCGGCAACCAACGCGCACAGTGCGCCATAGTCGATGGTGTCAGACAGGTCGTCGCTGAGCGATGCCGCGCCCAGGTCGGCGTGCACGTCCATATCGATCTCGAACGGCTGCCGGCGGGCCTTCTCCTCGGGCAGCACCCCGCAGGTCGCCGTTACCCGCAGGCCGCGCAACTCGATCCTGTCGCTCATCGGGGGCCCTCTTCGTCCGGTGGCGCCACCAGGCTCACGATTGCCCTGCCCGCAGAGCCCAGCGGCCTGCCGGTCAACTGCTCGGCGATCGACATGGCCCTCGGTCCCGTCGGCGCCAGGCCCGCCCTCAGCAGGTATGCCCCCATCAGGCCGCACAAAACGTCGTTGAGTTCCTCACGATGCACCAGCACCTGACGCCCGTCGGTAGTCAGGTCGTCGATCCGTCGGAGGACATCCTCGAGGCGCTGGACGCCGTCGCCTGCGCCGCCGAAGGCAACGTGTGACCAGGCCATGCCCAACTCGTCGTAGCTGTGCAGGTTGTGATCACTCGCCAGCAGCGAGAGCACCGTGTCGAAGCCGTTCTCACGGATCCAGATGATCTCCTCCTGGCGCCGGACACGACGGTGGACATCGCCGCAGCCACCGGGACGCTCGCTGATCGCAATGCGGTCCTTGATGATCCAGGTGAACGAACGCGGCACGATCCCCCCGGCCCACTTGCCCCTCACAGGCTCATCTCCCGGCCAGGGCCGTGGTGATTCTCTCGCACGGTCGTCATCGTGCCCGAGATCCGGGTGGTCCGACCACCCTTGCCGCCTGGAACGTTGAACGCACGTCATGGGCACGCACCACCGAAACGCCCAGATGGAACGCCCAGGTGGCGAGCGCCACCGACGCCTCGCGCCGATCATCCGGAGCAGATGGGTCCAGATGGCCGTCAACCGGACCCGCTGCGGACCCAAGATCGCTCCGGGCCGTCAGGTCCCCCAGAAACCTCTTGCGGCTCACCCCCAGGACAACCGGCCAACCGGTGGCCACCAGCTCGCCGAGGCGACCCATGATCTCGAGGTTGTGCGCCGTGGTCTTGCCGAACCCGATGCCCGGATCGATCCACACCTCGGTGACGCCCTGGGCGACCGCCCTCTCGGCCCGTCGGACCAGGAGGTCGATCACGTCAGCTACCACGTCGTCATACGAGGGCTGCTCCTGCATGGTCCGCGGATCACCCTGCATGTGCATGGCCACCCAACCCACCCCCAGTTCGGCGGCGACGCCATCGAGCGTGGAGCTGACGTCGTTGATGATGTCCGCCCCGGCGGCCACGGCACCACACGCCACCTCGGCATGGCGGGTATCAATGGAGATCCGGACCGATCCGTCCATGACCTCGGGCAGGTCGGCCAGGCCTTCGAGCACCGGGACCACCCGCGCCAGCTCCTCGTCGATTCCCACCGGCTGGGCGCCCGGACGCGTCGACTCCCCGCCCACGTCCAGGATGGCCGCCCCCTCGGCAATCATGGTGCGACCGTGCGCTACGGCCACGACGGGATCCTCAAAGCAACCGCCGTCGGAGAAGGAGTCGGGCGTGACGTTCAGAACGCCCATGACCAGACCCCCGCAACGTTCCACGGCCGGGGCTACCGGGCCAGGGCCGGAGGTCAGGACTGACATGGAACCAACCCTAGTGGTGACCGGAAACCACTGACCGAAGGGCCCACGAGGTCATCTGCGACGACCGTCGATGAACCGCATGGCCTCGAGACGTGTCGAGACCTCGTCCCGGAATACGCCGTGGACAGCCGACGTGACCGTGACCGCCCCGGGCTTGCGGACGCCTCGCATCGACATGCAGAGGTGTTCGGCCTCGATCACGACCAGAGTGCCCTGCGGGTCCAGCGTGTCCTGGATGGCACCAGCCACCTGCGAGGTCAGCCGCTCCTGGATCTGGGGGCGTCGCGAAAAACCGTCGACGAGTCGGGTCAGCTTTGAGAGTCCGGTGATCATCCCGCCCATCCGGGGGATGTAGGCCACGTGGGCCACTCCGAAGAACGGCAGCAGGTGGTGCTCGCAGAGGGAGTAGAGGGGGATGTCGCGGACCATGACCATCTCGTCGTGGTCCACATCGAAGGTCTTGATGAGGTGGGCGGCGGGGTCCTCGTGGATGCCGCTGCACACCTCGGCGTACATGCGCGCCACACGGGCCGGTGTCTCGAGCAGGCCGTCACGGGTGGGATCCTCGCCAATGGCCGCGAGTATCTCGGCGACAGCAGCCTCTATGCGGTCCAGGTCGACCTTGAAGCCACCGGCATCAGATGCGCTGGCGTCGCTCACGCCACCCCGCCGTTGGTTGTCGAGTCGACGTCGGCGATAGCCACCCGGATGTCGGACAGGTTCCGGAATCGCTCGTTGACGTCCAAGCCGTAACCCACCAGGAAATCGGACGGGACCCTGAAGCCCTCGTAGCGCAGGATCGCCTCGTCCACCCGGTGGTTCTCACGAACCAGCAGAGCACAGACCTGGAGGCTGGCCGGGTTCCGGGCGAGCAGGTTGCGCCGCAGGTAGTTGAGCGTCAGACCGCTGTCGACGATGTCCTCGACGATGATCACGTCACGATCGGCGAGGTCGATGTCCAGGTCCTTCACGATGCGGACCACCCCCGATGAACGCGTGGAGTTGCCGTACGACGACACTGCCATGAAGTCGAACTCCACAGGCAGGTCAATGGCCCGGGCAAGGTCGCTCATGAACATGAACGCGCCCTTGAGTACCCCGATCAGCAGTGGGGCCCGACCTGCGTAATCGGAGGTGATCTCCTCACCGAGGGCCAGGATCCTGGCCTGCAGGTCGTCCTCGGATATGAGTACCCGGCCGAAGGTGTAGCCGCCGGTCGAAGAGGGGGGTTCCACCTGGTTGCCGGCCATGGCCGCGACCCTACCGGTGCCCATGGGAGAGACGACCTGCCGAGCGGACCACCGAGTAGCCGCCAGCCACCTCCGTTGCCCGGATCCGGCCCCGGACCACGTCCAGCACCCTGTCGACCGATGCCGAATCCGGTGGCAGGCCATTGGCTCCCAGGGTCAACCAGCTGCGCAGCGCAAGTCGGACCAGGCCGTCTGGCAGTTCGGCCAGTGCCCGGACGTCGGTCGGATCCACATCGGCGACCAGAGCGGTCAGCAGGTGGGTGGCCTCGGTGGCATGCATTGCGTGGCGCGCCAGCAGTGGGACGGGATCGCGGCCCGATACGTCAGCGAGGAGCGGAAGCACCTCGTGGCGGATGCGGTTGCGGACGAACCGGGGTTCGTCATTCATCGGATCCGAGATGGTCTGGAGGCCCAGCGCATCACAGAGGGCCCGGGTCTCATGTCGGCGCAGGGCCAGAAGCGGCCGCCGATCCGGCGAACCGATACCGGCCGTTCCGGGCACCCCCGCCCCCCTGAGCAGGTTCACCAGCACGGTCTCGGCCTGGTCGTCAGCGGTGTGCCCGGTGAGCACGTCGGATGGCAGCACGGCGCGTCTGGCGTCACGGGCACGGGCCTCGAGGTTCGGTCCGTCCTCCACCAGCGCCTCCACGCACCGTGCCGTCACTCCCAGGTCGGCCGCCAGCCCGGCGACCATCGCACCCTCGTCCGAGGATCCGGGCCGCAGGCCGTGGTCCACGTGCCAGGCGGTGGCCACCAGCCCCGCCTCGACAGCCAGCACAAGCAACGCCGTGGAATCCGGTCCACCGGAGACCGCACAGTCCACCTCCGTGCCGGGAGGGGGAAACCTGCACCGCTCCAGCAGCCCGACGAACGCCGGGCCATCCACCTCGGGTGTCCGGTCGGATGCGACCACAGCGGTAGTCAGCCCACCGGGGGTTCGACCGGGAGGGACGCCATCCGGTCGATCCACTGACCGGGATGACGGATCTCGGCCAGGTCGGGCAGGTGGCCGGGGTCCTCCCAGACCCTGTCCAACAGGACCGTGCCACCGTGTGCCTCCACAGCGGCGATGAAGGCCTCGCCCTGCGCGTACTGGGCCAGCTTGGCCTCCAGCCCGGCCAGGCGTTGGAAGAGCTTCCTAACTCCCGAGGCGGAACCCCGCCGTTCCGACATCACCCTGGCGAACCGGTCGGCTCCGTTGACGACCCCGATGCCGGCCCTGTCCATGGTCACATCACCGTGACCCTCCAGCAGGCTCATGAGACCCCCGATCCGATCCATCGTGGCCTGCTGCCCGGGAGTCGAGATGGCACCCAGAACCCCACCACCGGACTCCGCCGTACCCGCCCGGCGCCTGTCGAGGGTTGACCGCAGGGTGGCGACAAGGTCGAACGACTCGGTGTCGGCACCATCGAGCAGCGAGCCGACGAGGCCCAGGTAGTGCTCCCGCATCCATGGCACGCCCATGAACTGGGCCCGGTGCGTCACCTCGTGGAGCGCCAGCCAGAGATGGAAGTCCGGTGCGTGGAAGGCGTAGCGCCGTTCCAGGGCCACCAGGTTCGGGCCCACGTAATAGACGATGTCCTGATCCTCGGCGGCCTCGTCCTCCAGCACCAGCAGGTCGTACTGGCCCAGCACCCGGGTCGACATCCAACCCAGCATCGCCCCCAACTCGAGAGCGCCGAGGCGCGCCGACATAGCCGAGGGCTCGTCATCGGGGTCGTCGGCCATCCGGTCAAAGAGTGGACGGAGCAGCCGCTGCAGCGAAGCCAGGTTGGCCCGGATCCAGTCGGCCCGACCCACGACGCGCGCACGGGCGTCACCGGAAAGGGCCCGGAGGCCGGTGGTGGCGTGGACCAGGTCCTCGGCACGGGCCGTGTGGTCGTCGAACTCGGCCGTCAGGCCGTCGAGGTGGTGGGAGGCGCCGAAGGGCGCCCGATCAGCCACCCGGATGGCTACACGCTCAGCCAGATCCCAGTCGACAACGGCAGCGGTCGTCCTGGACATCAGCGGTACGCCGGATCGCCGGATCGTGCCGGCGACGGGCTCAGCGCTTCGGGTAACGCGTCGATGAGACCTTCTGGAAGTAGCCGACCACGGTGGAGACGGTGAGGGCGATGCCACCCGCTGCCAGGGGTACGGCCATCCAGTAGTGCCAGATGACGCCTGCGAGCACGTTCATGGGAAGGATCCTAGGGGGTCCGTCGCCCCACATCGGCATGCAGCCGGGTGGAACCTGTCCTATCTGAACGAGCCCGCGCGGGGAATCGAACCCCGGACCTATTCATTACGAGTGAATCGCTCTTCCGACTGAGCTACACGGGCCGGTACCGGCCCGGAGGGGCCAGCCGCCGTCGAAGCGTAACGGCCACGACAAGCCAGCGGGTCGCCCACACCGCCCGTCAGTCGGCCTGCGGACGCTCCAAGGGAGCCCATGCCAGGAGCAGCCTCTTGTCGCCCCTGCCGGCGAAGCGCACAACCGCCTCGCCCCTGTCGCCCTCGCCCGACACCGACAGCACCAGGCCATCGCCCCATGCCCGGTGGACCACGTCGTCGCCGACCTTCAGGCCCAGTTCGTGGGCCATCGTGGACGATGGGCCCGGGTCCCGTGAAGGACCGCTGCCGCTGCCGAACACCAGGCCATCCGGCTCGGCCCCCGACCCGCCCGGCCCCCCATGGCGGGGCGGCACCGGGTCGAACCAGTCGCGCCCGCCGGAGGATTCGATCTGGGAGCGACGATCTCCACCACTACTGCCGGCTCTGGCGCCGGCTCTGCTGCTGCCCTCCGCCTCGTCCATCAGGTCGGGCGGGATCTCATCGAGGAAGCGACTCGGCGGGTTGTACTGGGTCTGGCCGTGCAGCATCCGACTCCATGCGTGGCTGAGGAACAGGCGCTCGCGTGCCCGGGTGATCCCCACGTAGGCCAGCCGTCGCTCCTCCGCCAACTCGTCGGGGTCA
>Ga0233427_10000446_pt1 | contig 53001 bp, 106 predicted proteins | sample SI_118_April2016_5_FD_179885 | JGI IMG/M metagenome (GOLD analysis project Ga0233427, IMG submission 179885) | Seawater microbial communities from Saanich Inlet, British Columbia, Canada - SI_118_April2016_100_MG | ecosystem: Environmental > Aquatic > Marine > Inlet | place: Canada: British...
AATCTCCGTCATTAGTTACAATATTATGAGTATAATTCCAAGTTTTGTCTAAAGTATCCATATTTTGTCTTACAATACAGATGTTATTTGATGGGTCTAATTCGACACCTCTAGATAAGAAATTAGGTAAGTGGTCTTTCCAAGATTTATGTGCTTCTAGTCTTGCATCGACTGTATCAAAATTTGCTTCTTTAATTTCCATCTTGAAATTATATGGTCTATTCTACCTTATAAAGATTACTTTCACTAAAGGGTTTGAGTTCCTAGTGTTCTCTGGCTGGTTCCCCTCACGACCTCAGTAGTGAACTTGTCCAAGTCATATGAATCAAATTGATGTTCACCACACATCATTGTAGTCTTACCCTCTGGATATAACCATTCAATAGATTTGATTTTAACACTATCTGGTGACTTTCCAGTAATATAATTGATACCTAGGTTTGAGTTCACTATCTGTACACCATTATTTATACGAATGGAATTTAGTAATGTTGGGGCAATTACTTTTAATCTCTTGTTTGCATCTTTATTTGCTGCTATATAATTTGTTGCTATGCCGGTTTTATCTGTTATATCAACAACTCCTAAAGCATCAAGTCGTTTTGATTTTCTACCATGTGCAGCAATACTTATATTTTCTACACTTCTTGATAAAAATACGTTTGATGTGTCATCTACAAACTTATATTCTATATCAACATTATTTGTTCCTGAAGCTGGGGCTGCTCCAAATGTAACTGTCTTATCTCGTCTGGTTACTGTGTAATCTGCATCTGTACTTACTGCTCCTCCTATGGATATTCTTACTATTGATTCTGGTTCTTTTGCTAATACGAATGCTGTTTGTGCCCCGGTTCCGTTGAATTCTTCTAACCTAGTTCTGTGTATAGCGTCAGATACTACCTCTAAATCATTAACCATTGTTGAATCATCTTCACCTGTTTCTGTTATTTCATATCTACCATTCTCAAAAAGTATGTTTGTGGTATCACCATCTGAAATATCCTCAACAATCAATACTTTTCTTGGCAATGTATAGAATCCATCATTATCAGCTAATAGTAATAATTGTATATTTGCCAAAAGATTTCCAGTTCCTATAAAATTTCTAGCCGTTGAAGAGTTTGAAGTTTGACATACAGCATATTCTGAATCAACCTCACTTAAAATCTGATTTAAAATTATTTCAGTTGTAAGTGGACTACCTCCAGTAGTCAAAAATATATTATCTTCACCATTACTGCTACCTGATTCATCTCTAGAATCTAATATGTTTTTATTAAGTTCTGTTTCTGCAAATACTTTATTATCTCCCTTGCAGAATATTGTCTTACTATGTGTTTTCTCTTTAATTTTCCACACAATTCCAGAAAATTTCATAGTATGTGGTTGTCTAAAGTTATTTAACAGTGCTGCTGCATCGATATCTGATAGATTCTCTTTAACATATATTCTTAACATTCCAAATTGTGCGTTTGCTACACCTTTTGCACCTAGATAATCTGCTCCAAAGTATGCACTGCCTGTAACAGACAAGTCTGCTGTGTCAGTTACTGATGTTCCCTCCTCTACACCATCTACAAACAGTTGTACTAGTCCTGCTGAGTCTCTTCTAACACGTATTAAACTCCAATCTAATGATATGTCGGTTGTTCCTGTTATAGTCTGTGTACTTGAGGATGATGTTATGTCTACGTATGGTACTAATGCTGCTGTTTTTCCTATCTCTATTCCGTCTGTTGCATCTCTTTTGCTGAATAATACTTCTACGGCTGCTGTTTGTTGTATATCTCTTGCCCTCAAAAATATGTCAAATTCCTTAGTGAAATCTAATACGTTAGGTGTACCTGTTATCTTATGTGTTGTGTTTGCCACGGTTACTTTCTGAGTTGCACCTACAATTTTAGTAACAATTGGAACATCATCGACCCATTCCATTGACGCTGCCGATTGAGTTAATGAGGCTGTATGAGTTCCATCATTTCCATCATTTCTATAACCAGATTCATCTAATGTATTACAATTAAAATTCCACAAGGCTGCCAAGTTATTAGTTTCAACATCATCTTGAATGTATTTTACTCTGTCTCCTATTTTTACTTCTTCTGTCATAGGGATTGTAAATTCTGCTGAATCTACTGCTCTATCTCCGTCCTGTTTAACCCTTGCTCTTAGTATTCTTACTGGAAATCTGTCATCTATTACTCCAGATACATATTTCTCTACTAATAATTTAACCTTACCCAGCAGTTTCACCCTCTAATATATCAGACCAGTCTCCGTGATTGGTTACTTTAGAGGCAACTCTTATGTCATATTTTGCACCTGATGTTAATCCACTCAATGTATATTCTGATGATACATTTGGGTCTGTTGTAGCAGTTGCTACATTTGTAAAGAATCCTTTACCTTCTTTTCTATGTGCTACTATAGTTCCTGTCAATGTACCGTTTGTTATGCTTGGTTCATTCCATATAAGTTTTATTTCTCCTGAACCATTGCTTCCACTTTGTGCTAGTCCTGTAGGTTTCTTTGGTACTTTCTCTTCATATGATGTTATTACATCTCCTATTATTAGTGTTGTATTTATTTCCCATGTTACAGGTGATGACCCCCCGGATGAGATTGCAAACTTTGTAAAGAATCCTAGTTTCTCATATACAACAGTAGAACCTTCTTTAATTTGAACTCTGTAGTTATCCTCTATACTTGATGGTTGGAATGCTCCATCACCGGGCTCGTTCATAAAGTAATTAACCTGTTCAATAGGTTCAGTTATTGTTGAAGCGGCTGGAAATGTTATTGGTGAAGTTGCCTCATTTTTAATAGTCCATGCAAGTGCCATAGTTGCAGAGTTTCCTTCTATCTTAATAAGTATATTGTCATCTGCTCCTTCTTCAGGCAATGGCATTGGGGATACAGGAGTGTTCAATGAAATTGTTATGGTTTTAAGATTTGGAACTTTGTATTCTTTTAATATTGAATAGTTACCAGTTGATTTATCTAACAATACCTTTTGTAAATACACATCTTGTACCTGTCCTATTGTCATGTTCTACCTCTCCTACTGTTCACAGATTCTAATACCTCTGTAACACGTCTTTCAAATGCAGCCATGTCTCCTTCACTTGATATGTTTCCTATGCTTATGTTTACTGTGGTTCCTCCCCCACCTGATTCTCCATTAGGTACAACTGTTTCAGAACCTCTCTCTCCAAATGTATACATCTGTCCAGATTTACCAATACCAAATATAGGCTCATTGATTTGTCCACCGTCTGCGAATCCCAATACACCTCCTATACTTCCTCCTATACCCATTATAGCATTATATATCAAATCTTTAATCCAATAACCAACGTCAACCAATTTACCTAATATATCTATTCCTTGAATGGCATTCCATATTTTATCTTTAATGGTTTGACCTAACTTATTTAGTTCTGACAAAAAGTCTATTCCTTGTATACCATTATATATTTTCCAGAATATTATTCCCGGTAAGAAAAGTAAATTCGCAAGCCAGTCAACTTCTAATATTGCATTTACAATTCCATTGAATATGAATCCGGGAAGTTCCCATAATCTAGTTCCTATATTCAAAGCAAATGATTCTGCAATCTCACCTAGTCCAGACGTAAATCCATCCCAGTTTATTTTTGATAATACTTCAGCAAGAAATAATTGAAATTGTACATATGGCATTGCTTTGATATATGTTATTGCACCATCTAATAATTGTGTACCCAATGCTTCCCAATCAAATGTACCATCTAACATACTTAGGACTTGTTCTTGAGCCCATGCACCTGTTGCATTAATTGCATCTGAAATAAAACCTGATGGGTCTTCCCATAATTCAACTAGACCTCCACCTAAGAAATCTCCAAACTCTCTTGCTATTGGAAGTATGTCTCTGTAAAATGGTATGATTACCTGTCTTAATAATAATACCACAATTGGTCTTAACATGAATCCTATAAAGTCTCCGATAGGTCTGAATATCAACATCAATCCAAAGTTCATAAGATTCATTATTTGTTTTAACATTGGTGATGAATCAAATATTAAACTTGTTACCTTTTTAATTAATCCCACTAAGATTCCTATACCACCTGCAATTCCTGCTAATTTGGCAATTCCACCAATACCCATTTTTTGCATCTGAGCCATCCCTTTACCTAATCCACCTGCTCCCCCTGAACCAGATGATGAGCCTTTACCACTCATTACTTTTTGTAATTTATTTAGGGAGTCAGAAGATATCTTGAATGATATCTGGACAGCCTGTCCTTGAGCAGACATTATATACTATTTCCCCTTGAAAAGATTTTCAACAATTTCATTTATCCTCTCTTGAGATAGCTCAACCGTCCTTTTTAAATATTCTGTTGGTTGCCTGTCTACCTGTTCTTTATCCCATTTGAAGACTAGGGCACAGAAGACGTAGACTTCATCAGTGATTCTATCGAGTCCTCCCCTGTCATCGCTGTTATCCACGGTTTGACTAACTCTTCTAAAGGGAACACTTTCATGACCTCAGACATGATTTTCGTAACTACTTTTGATGGTAATTGATTGAATAGAGTAAGATTCTTTACATCTACTGGTGATTTAGTGATACATGCTTGTAATATCATTTGCTGGTATAGTGGTATATTTACTCTGATTGCTTTTGGGTCTGATATGTCTATACATGCTTTTAGTATTTTTTGTGTATCTCCCCACGTTAAATCATCAATAAATGATACATCTTCATCTACACCTTTAATATTGACTTTAAACTCTGGCATTAATAATAGTAATAAAACAGAAGTATATAAGTCTATGGGGGAGATGCTATGCTGTTGTTTGCTGTGATGTCAACACTTCTTAAAGTCCAAGACAAATCTTCAAAGACTGGTTCACCCGGTGAAATTTCTGTTGAATGGTCTGATACACCTACTCCAGTAAAGTCAAGAATAATTGCTTTTTCTGCTGTAGTTGCTAAACCATTTGTTAATGTAATTTGTAATGTTGCTACACCAGTGTTTGGTGTAGTTCCATCGGCTGCATGGAATACTCTTTCAATTTGAGTCTTGTCTACAACTGCTGTTTTAAATTTACCAGACATTTCGAATATTTTTCTGTATGCTCCTACTGCACTGGCAGAACCAATACCATAAAGTAATTCTGTATTCATACCAAAGTTAATTTCAAATTCTTGTAATTGTGCTATTACTGTTCCATCAGGTAATTCCATAGTTGCATGTGCAAAAGTATATGGGAATTTAATATCATCTGCTGCAATTGTTGTATCAACACTTGTTCCTATTGTGTCTTCATTACCCCATGCTAACTCAGCAGAACATTTTACAGTTTCTCCCAATGAGGCTTTTAAGTTTAATGAATTTAATACAACTCCTTTCATATTTCTGACAACATCTTCTGTCTCTGCATCCAAGCCAAATTCCATATGCATTGTGTTAGGAATTACAACACCTGTATTAGAGGCTGTCAAGTCTGTAGATTTTGATGACCATACGTGTGTATAATCTGAAGCAGAACCTGAAGTGTCTATACCTGCTGAAGCGTCATCATTTTCACCTAACATAAAACCGAAAATCCAAGGATTAGATAAAACAAATTCTACTGAACCTGTACCTTCATTTTTACCATAAGCAAAACATTGAACTTCAATATCGCCTAACGCTTTTAATGGGATTTGATTATTTTTCCAAGTAACACCTGATAATTTTTGTTCTAAACCGAAAACTCTAGTCCGTGTGGCTCCTCCACCAAATGTGTTTTCATGTCCATATTGCAGATAGCCACTAGAGCCTGTCCTAACTAAGGGTATTCACCATAGGTACTGTATTCTTTTAAAGTATTTAAGTATTCTTGTAGTAGTGATAATCCCAATGACACGATTTACAGAGGGTAATTCCGTTACTTATCTCTAATGCTAGGTCGTTATGGGTTTAGGATTCTGTATGTGGCTTCCATAACGTATCTGTGCATGTTTCTGTAGTTATGACTCAGATTCTTTGTAGAAGTGATTCTTAGGTCTGTATAGCCTGTTCTTCTTACCTGTGCTTTTAGTATTTTGTCTATTTGGTCTACTACGTTTCTATGTCTTGTTTCTGTTCCATATCCCCGGATATCGATTATGACTACAGGATAGTGTAAATGGTCTCTACCGTATAAACTAAAGTAATCTATCTTCTCATTTCCGGGTGTGAGTACGACTATATCCTGAGTATCATCAATAATACCGGTTGCTTTCTCTTCCCAGTTTACAGTGAATTTAGGCTTTGGAACATCATCGTTATCGTAGTTCCATTCATCATTCATCATGTTAATGATATCGTCAATTGCATCATAAGTTCCTACTCCCATTACATTCTACCTCTATCAAGTGTATGTGAACCGTTATCATAGTTAAGGATTGTGCTGTTCTTTGAGAACGTGACTGAGTTTGGTTGTATTCCTTGTGCTGATATTTTCTCCCTCAATTTCCAAGATAACCACTTTCTTGCCTTCATTTTTGCTGCCCTTGACCTTTCTGTACCAAAATGATATGAGCCGTCCTTAACTCTCCAATAATTAAAATTGACCATTCTATCTAAATTAGGTCTCTCTTTTAGATATACATTTCTCATCCAATCAGAAAATCCATCCTTAGTTCCAAATAATGATGCAGTTTGTGGCTTTAATACGTATCCAACAATCTCCTCATCTTCTTCTGCTTCCTCTTCATAGTTAGTATCATCTATAAGTTCTCCTCCCGGTGGGGAGCCATACTGTTCTATATCTGCACCAATTGAATTTTTAATATTAGCAGATTCTACAATTGCACTTATCGCTGCGTCTGTGAAACTCTTTTCATCTGTTGTAAATTCTTTTACTCCACTTGCTACTGATGATAGTTTGTATAGTGCTTCTCGTAGTCTTCTTTTTCTTTGTCCTTCTTGTCTGGCTGTTGTTGCTTCCCCACGTTTTTCATTAATAGATTGTAAATATCTGTTTGCTTCTTCTTGTAGTTCAGCATCGAATGGTTGAGCGGTCATGCAATCGGAATAATCTCTTGACGTTGGTGTATGGTTCTATCTATATCTTCTTTCCATTGGTTTATTGAATCTCCCCAAGACCATCCACCTGAACCACCTACAGGCAATATGTCTGCTCTAAATGATGTTGATAGTAATTCTACTGCTACCATTTTTACACATGCCTCTTCAATGTCTAACGGAACAGTTGTGTCACCATAACGATAAGTAATTCTCATTCTGTTCTTTCTCATTACTGTAAAGATAAATCCTCTCATGTAAAGTCTTCCATATTCGGGGTCAAGTACAAACCCACCATCAGCATTATCTGTAATATCATTATAGTTTGCAGACCCACCAGTATTCCCTCCAGAAGCACCATCGTATACTTCAAGTGAATCTCCTGAACTAGATACTAGTCCACCGTTTGCGTCTGTTCTGATTTTTCTATGTCGGAGGAATAAAGGAGTACCCCAACCAAATTCATATATAATAGGCATATCATGTACTTCAGTAGTGGCAGTTGCCTCACGCCATGCGTGACCAGTTCTTCTGTCTATTTCATCTTCTTTTCTGTTGATTAGTTTAATTACTTGTGCTTTGTTTGGTGTGGTTGTGTCTGTTATATCTACCCTCAAAAAATCTGCAACATCTTGCACAGTACAGTAGACAGGAGTAACCATATGCTTAAATATGTGCTCCTATCTTTTAAAGTTTGCTCTAGTAACTAAACATGTATTACCTTACTTCAAGCTGATTTTATTGCTTCTTGCCCGGCAGAACTTGATGCTAGTTCATTAAATTTGCCTGTATCTAAAGTGCCTAAACCCATCTAAGATTCGCCACGGTGATATATGTCTAATACACCTTGACTTGACCCAACGGCTGCTTTGATTCTAACAACACATCTATTATAAGGATTGTCTAAAGTCTCTATTACAGGTGCTGCGGCTGCTGTTAATGTCGTTTCTGCTTTTATTTGTACCCAGCCATTTCCATAATCTGTGGCATCTGTACCGGTCATATCAGTGTGGTCTGGTAACCAATCTGCTGTTGCCCAAATTTCATATTTTAAATCATTTGTAATACAATATAATGTAAATACTGAAGTTCTGACATTTCTACAGTCAATATCTAAACATGTTGCATAAGCGTCAGTTGATGTTAATGCTAAATTTCTATTATGTAGCCCAACTATTGAACTTCCATCATTTGTGGTTTTCTCTCTACGTTGGTCTTCCTGAGCCATACGTAATTATGTATAGTCTACCTTATAAAGTTATTGGAAAAAAAGAAAAAAGGGTGTAAAAAACTAAAATCCTACTACTCGTAGTTTACAGGTCATAGTGATAGAGTCGGCATCATCTGCTTCATCGAGGACTGCACTTGCAGTTCCTGATTCATATAGTTTTAGCTTCCCTGTTGCTGCTGCACCTAGGGCTGCTGGAACGTATTGGGGTATATTGCCTGTTGAAACCTCTAGAACTGTTACTGCAATAATTGTAGTGAGTCTGCCGTCTAGGGTTAAATCTAGGACGTTTCCTGCAATATCGTAATCTTCTGATGTATAGGTTACGTCTACAATTGCTGTTTTGAGTTTGGATAATAGTTCTGCTTGTATGGATAGTGTTTTCCCGGTTACTGATTGGTAATCGGAATTCACTGCGATTGCGAGAGTCATTAAAATATGTGGAAAGTCATTATATATAAAGATTTAAAAAAATGAAAAAGTGGGAATTGGTTCGACTAAAGTTTAATGTCTCTAATCTTGCCTTGTGATTTAAAGTGTCTACAGACAGTTTCTCCCATTGTTCTGAACAATGCTTTCTCAACAAGTGTGTTACTGTTGATAAATGGATAACCCGGAGTACGTCTTGTGGCTTCGTAATACTCGGTTGGAATTGCGACTTGAATTCCTAATCTAGGATAACCAAATCCTTCTGCATCAGAAGTATCTAATGCAAATAGTCTACCGACTTCAGTTCCTCCAGTAGTTGGAGCATCTTTGGTTGGTACAAATGGTATGCCGTAGAGTGAGTTTACGTGGATACCTACACCAGTTCCATCGAATGTTTTGATTCCGTTAACATCGACTTGTACAATCTTCTCACCGTATGGGTTTGCGACCCTGACTTGTGGAAGGTATAAGCCTTGAATTTCGGAGTAAACTTCGTGGCTTCCTAAGAATACATTTGGGTCTTTACCAGCAGCAATTCTGATTTTTCTGAGGTGAGTTCTAATTACATCATCAGTTAAGACACCATCAGTACCTAAAGTACCGGATGCTGATTCAACTGTTGCATCGTAAGTAGTTCCACTATCTCTGTCAATTGCAGAGGTAGTTGCTTTCCAAGGGTCATAATAGTCTGTGTATGTACCGCCTTGTGAGTCTTCTTCAGCATCGGAAGAAATAATTCTATCCAATGATTCAAAGTCATTAGTACCGGCAAAGTTTGCACTTGCAGCAGCAGCGTCAGTTGCTACATCATTCAAGAGAGCTTGATTGATGAGTTCTTTGTGCTGTACAGCCATATACAATCTTAATGAACCGAGTCCACCCCAAATATCGTCTTTACTGTGATTTGAGAGCCATTCCATAACTTCAGATGTACTGAAAGTTAGTGCCATAGTCTTTGGTCTAACATCAATCTCAGCAATTGTAGGCTTGATTGTGTCAGGAATTACACCACCTTCTGCGACACCACCTTTAGAGGTGTTGCCTTGTGCTGTATCGACTGTTGGTCTTGCGGAAATAACCCTCCATCCAGATTTATCCCAAGGATATTTTGGTAAGATACCGAAAGCGTTTGCTTCAAGATTTAATTGTGCCCATGCATATGCACCAAAGACTGCGTTGAAAACGCCTCCTGTTGATGTTAACATTGGGTTGTTGGTCTTGGAGATTAAGCTTCGGCTAAATCCACCGTAGTATAGAGACTCTAATTCGTCCATAGTTCTAATGCCGTTCACCATTATAAAGTACCCTCCTTATCGTATTTTTCAGCAATGTCCAATAGACTTTTTCCTACCATTGACAAGTTCTCAAAACCTGCATTTCTGCATTTTGAGAGAATTTGGTATGGCAAGAGGTCTTCTTGTGCATTTTGTGCTTTTGACACGTTTGTGGTTGGTCTTTCGACTGGTGATGTTACATGAGATGAGATAGATTTCTCTTGCATCTTAAGGTCACCTTTATCTCCTTCTGGTTTATCTTCGACTTTTCCATTGGCATCTTGGATACCGGATTGGTCACCAGTTGGGTAAGGGTCTTTTGGTGCAGTGACTTTGTCACCAATATCTTCGCTATCAGCATTGCCTTTTGGGCTTTGTGGTAGGTCAGTAGGTGTCTCCATTGCTTTCTCCATCTTGTCTTGTCTTGCGACAATTGATTTGAGTGCTTCTAGGATTGCCTTATTGGTTTCTTCTTTGTCATCATCGTCAGAAGCTTTCACTTCTGGTTTGATTTCGTCTTTCTCGTCCTCTGCTTTTTTCTCGAAGGGATTTTCTTTTTCCTCTTCGTCAGCTTTGGCTATGGTTTTTATGTCATCTAATGTGGTCATGTTGTTATAATAATTCTATATAAAGGGGTTTATAAAGATTATGTTTCCTACGCCATTTACTAAATGTCCTTCAGGAGATACTTCTACATTGTCACCATACTGTGCTATTCCTTCTGCTGATGTTGAAAACTTGTTCATTTCCATTACCCATTCTTCTTCTGCTTTGTTTTTAATTGCTTTTAGTATAGGCATTGGTTCTTCTTTGTAGTTTTCTATATAGTCTTTTATTGCTAGGTGTAGTTCTGAGTTGTTGTCTGTGTTTTTATTTTCCTCCCAATATTTTCTTACTCCTTTCTCAAATTCACATTCTTTCTTTGCAATAGGGTCTGTAGGCTTGTTTCCTAGTTTGGTTGGGTCTCCTAGTTTCTCTGGAGTTATTGCGTCTGCGTCTTTCTTTTTCTCGTCTTTAGGGTCTGATTCTGATGATGTTACTTGGTTACTTCCCCCGGTTCCGTTTACTGTAGTATTATATGCACCTAACCCTCTTGGGTTTTCAGTGCCTGTACCAACTATATCTTTCTGAATTATGATTGAACATCCACATGATTTTTTAAAGTATTGTCTATCTCCATCAGGTTTTGCTACTTCGTCTACACCTGTTTCAGATAGGTCTGGTTTTTCAGAACAACTTGCTTTTTCATCACATTGATTACCTACACCTGTTGAACCCATTACATGGTCTGCTTTATGTTTTGGTGCATTAGGATTTATTCCATGTTCATTATTATGACGTGACCCACAGTATGCTTCAGCGTCTCTAATGTCATCTTTATTTCCTTCTCCAGAAATACAAGATTCAGTTGAACTGTATTCTTTTTGACCTGCATGAACTTTAGTATCTTTATCTACGTGTTGCTGAATTGAGCCACAATATCCACCGGCATTGTGTACCGATGGGTCTTTCTTTGCGTGTGCCTCACAGGCTGCAAATTCCATTTTTCCATATTTAGTAGGTAATGGTTTAGTCTTATCGTCTGGTCTCTTTAAATCAGTTTCAGGAAAGTCTTCCTCGTCTTGTCCGTAAATATCTTTTCCTGCTTCATACCAAATAGTACCATTGGAATCAATCATATGTATTTTTAATTTTTCTTCTCCTTCTTCAGTTGCTTCTGGGTTATAACCTTTGGCTTCACCAATATGAGTTTCAACTTCTTTAGGAACATCGTCTTGGTCTATTGGAGTACCCATATCTGCTTTTCTTACTTCTGCGTTGATATAACAACTTGTACCATCACATTTGGCTTTTAATTCTTCTCCATCTTTTTCTACATGGACTGCCTTTGCTAATGGGTTTACATCTGTAATTAATGCGAATGCAACTGCTGGGTCTTCACATACTGCCACTTCATATATCTCTAGGTCTTTTAATCTGTATGCCATCGTTCCATCTGATTGTGGTACTGGTATTCTGTTTGCTTTTGTTGCCCCTCCGAATGATAATCCTTTGTAAGTACCATCAACTATTTGTTTCCAAATGAAATCATCTAATGCTGTGTTTGAATGTATTTTACCTAAAATTTTAATTGCTGGGAGTTTCTCACCATTTTTAGCCTGAAGTGTTACTTTTTCAAAATTGATACCTCTGCCTACAATACGATTTGAATGAGTGTCTGACATTGGTGCATTTCTCTCCATCCATATTGGAAGAGCCTTGTATAGTTCATCTATATCTGTAATCTCTCCTTGACGGTCTTTAATCTCTACTGATAATATGCCTTCAAAGAAACGGTCTGTATTATCTTCTTTAATAACTAGTTGTTTTGTGACAAAATTGGACACAGTTATCTCGTCTGTCATGTATATCTAGTTGACGCTAATGCTTTATAAATATTCTTAATAATAAAAAAAGAGGGTTACGATTGTGTAGTCGTATTACCGTTTGACTGTCCTGCTCTAAATCCAAAATACATTAGTGCAGCACCTGCAAATATTGTGCTGAATTGCCATGCCTGACTAAATTGTTCTTGTGTGATTTTTATATCACCGTATACAAATCCAGTAGCAATTCCGACTCCTGCTGTTCCTATCAACAGAATTATAACTGATGATGCTAGAACTAGAGCCATTTCATTTTTTGTGAAAGCCATGTAAATCCAACCATTAATCAGGTATTTAAACTTGATGTAGAGTTATATCATAATGGCTATGACTACACCGGCTGTTGCTACAATTACACCTAATATGGATACTATCTTTCTGAATTTTATTAGAGATGTTTCTCTTTTTACTGCTTTATGCCCAGCCAGAATTTGTTCCTGTTCTTTTTTATAACGTGTGAGTTCTTTACCGACTAAAAGGTGTGTATCAAACTTGCCTGATATATCTGCCTGTGATTCGACAAGTTTGTTGATTTGTTCCTGTATGTCGTCTATTCGTTCGAATATACGTTTAAATGCTATGTCATCTTCCATGTGTGTAATCCACTGTTATTCTATTTAAGTATTCTTTCTGAGTTCTAGTTTAGGGCAATAAGATGTCCTGTATGTATTAATGCTAGTATGATTTCAGGTTCAGACACAAATTGCTCTAATAGGTCTTCTGGTGAGCCTGTGCCGTCAAATGCACCACATGCGTAACATATTGCTATTGTGAATTCACCGTCTGAATACACGTACATATCCTTACCTTTCCTCGTACAGTTGTCCAATTGGCATGTTGGCACGTTATTTAACTTTTTTGGCATATCGACACTACAAACAGTTTATTAATAAGTATTATGTAAACTACAGTCATGGCGTCATCAATATATGTATATAGAAGCATAGCCGAATACAAAAAGTATTATGAGGGAAAACATGAACAACTTATATACCAAATACCTATACTTGATATGTATGTTGATACAGACAAAGAGAAGATGTTTGTCATTACTAACCAAGATTTGGATTCACAGAAACGCAATATAGATTTCTTTAGAACCATTGTACATGTTAGGAGTGAGACATTAGTTCCTAGTGTTATTAGTAATGATGAGTTTAATGTTAGAGTTGTTCAGCATGGTAAGGTTATGTATAATGGTAAGAGTGGTAATATTGAGTTCTTCCCCCGATTTAGAGGATGTGATATGAAACAACATGCAGACAGATTTATTGGTGGTGCTAAGGACGAGCAGAAATATCTTTTAAAGTATGACTATCGATATTATGATTTTCAGCAAGATAGGATAAATCTAATTTTAGGAGATGTGCAAAATTCGGTTTTAGATAATTTACGTTCAGTTTTGGGAAAAGTGGGTCGTTGCATATTTCCTCAAGATAATAAATAGTTGGTTTCTCAGAAGCCCAATGTTTAATCCATCTGTCATAATCTAACTGTTCAAAGATATTATTAATTTCATTTTCATTGTTAGGAAAATTAACATATGTGTATAGGTTCACACCCGGATGAAAATATAAAAAGTTAGATAAGAATGCTAGTTTTCTATCCTTTCTAAAAATTAGAATCTTTTCAAAGTCTTTGTATTTCTCACTCCATTCTTTATTGGGAAATCCTTTTCTATAAATACATTCTATCTTTTCTACAATACAGCCGGGGTATTTCCTGTAAAGGTATTCTACTAAACTAGTCTGTCCACATTTGTAAGCACCTATAATTGCAAATTTTAGAGTCTTACTTTCCGTGTATCCTCACCGGTCATAATCTGTTTCCATTCTTTACCGTGTTTTCTACGCATTGATTTCCAGAATGGGTCATGTCCGAATTGTCCACCTGCTTTGTTATATGCTTTAGTGGTATCAGCAACTCGTCTGTTGCAAGTTCTGCATAATCTACAATTGATTTGTTCGATATTAAAATGATAGTCTCTACAGAAATAACATAGTCCATAATATTTCGGGGCTACAACAGCCAATAAAGCCTCTCTACCTTTCTTACCTGCACAGTCTCCACATATATCTACAAGTGTTGCTGCACAAGCTGCTTTAGTAAAACAACCAAAACATACTGCTTCATTATCATCGTTTACGTGTAGGTATTCATTTGATTGGTGTGCTTTCCATAGTCTCTGTTGATTCTCGTTAGCGTTATGTTCTCCACCGGAGATTTTTCTATCATTACCCAATCTGTTTACACCCACACATATTACATTCGTAGTCATCTCTAGTAGATTGATGACATGAACAGTCACATGGTAGCAAACTGCACTCACCGTCTTTACATTCAGGCAATTTCTTTATCCCTCTTTAGAATGGTTAGTTTTCTTAAGCACTCATCAATTATGTACACCGATTCTGTATGTGCATCGACATTGTCAGAAAGTGTGATTGCTCCAAAGATTCTGTCAATCTCTTCAAGTATTTTATGTTTAGTTACATTTGATGGTATACCTACCATTGTTGAAGCAATATTCATCCATGAATTTGTTGACAATGTTTCGTCTTTGTTAAGTTCTACGGTTACTGTATTATCTGAACCTGTAATAATATCATCTGGTAATGATTGTACCATTTTTGGTTTTTCTGTTAAATTAACTGTTCTAATTTTTCCTTGTGCTTCCATTGTTTTTGTTACAAGTGGTGATTTTTTCTTTCCCATATTTCTTTTTACCTTTTTGGTATGGGTACAGTTCTCTTCACAGTTAAGATGTTTCTTCATTATCATTCTCCCATCTGTTAAATGAATCAAACTCATTATCTACAAGTTCTCTTGCGTCTCTTACTGTCATCTTTGTTACCTTTCTTAATTCGTCTACTGTCTTGGTTTTCTTCCAACCGAAATCAAGTGAAGTCTGTAATGTGGTTTTAACTAATTCGTAATTGTTTGGTGTAATTCCATTAGGGAAATTCTTTCTGATACCTCCTGCTCTACCTGCTCCTCTTGGGTCACCTTGATTACCACCCTCAGTTCCAGTTCTCTTTCTTCCGGGAGCACCTTGCATACGTTGCTGTTCTTCTTTTGGAGCAGCACTGCCTCTACCACGTTCACCCGGCTTTAAAACTGTATCCTGATTCTCTTCACCCGGCTGTTTATTCTGTTGATTGAATTGGTCTTGTAAAGTAACCACAGGTTCTTGTGAAACTTCGAATTTTCCAGTTGGTGTTCTGGTAACTTCGAATCCTAGTTCTTGATAGGCTTTCATGTTTTCAATTTCAACACCTTCAATCTGTAGGTCTCTGAGTTTGTCAGTTTCTTCACCTTCGTTAAGTTTGATATCCCAATCGTCAATACCCAAATGGTCAGCGATTTTTCTAAAGAATGATTTGTATAAAATATCTTGACCCCATTTGACAGCACGGTTTGTGATTGTAACTTGCAGTCCTTCTTGTGACCAACCAGTAGGAAGTTCACCGAAGTAAAGTGGAAGGACACCATACAATGCACCGATAATCATTCTGAGTTCTCTTCTAATAACTGTAAACTCTAATTCCTTTAGTGAGCCAGTAAAGTCAAGCCATTCAGCCATCTTACCTTGTGCTCCTTTATCATTTTCTACTAACAGTGGTTGTATAGAATATGGGTCTTCTAATGCTTTTTGTTGTAATACATCCCATGATTTTCTGAAAGTTTCATAATTTCTTGAAGATAGAATAAGCATTCCTCTTGGAGGTCTCATCTTGTCGAAATATTTTCTAATGTATTCATCCATGTGAGACAAAGCCATTGCCTTTGACCAGATGGTATAAATTGGTGAATAACCATAAAGTAATCCCGGTGAGTATTTTCCAACTTTCCATATGATTTCTCCTTTAGCATAAACAACTCTTTTTGGTGTAGGAACACCGAGTCCATAAACTGTGTTAACTTCGAACCATGCAGGTAATCCAATTGCATTACAGATGTGACATCTTGCCTCTTCACCATCTTTGGTATACATGAGATTTTCTTTTCGGTGGGCAGGGTCAGGGCAAACCATAACTTGAGCACCAGTATCAGTATAACCTAATCTACCATCAGCGTCAACAATGAATGCAATGCTAGGTGGGTCTATTCTGATATATTCAGTATACTCTTTAACTTTAGATTTTCCAGTATCATCATTGATTTTATATTTAGGGGAAGTAAGCATAAATGCCATGTCGAATATTTCAAGGTCTTGTTCTAGTTGTCTAGATAGTTCTTCTAATGTCTGCTCGTTTCCATTGATTGGTTTTGTCATTAGGTCTTCTAGTCTTTTTCTGTTTGCTGGGTCTGGTTTTACTATGTTATTTCCCCCACATGTATCACACATGAGTGGGTCGTCTTTTAAATCTTGAACATCTGAATTAGGCATCTCATCTACTGATATAGTTTCTTTCTTTTTCTCATGAGGTGGATATTCAAATTGTTTTGAACAGTCCTGACATTTGTATTTGAATCGTTCTTTGATTTCAAATCCATTCTTGAACATTTCTCTGTTTAAAGTATCAATTGGAATTCTCACTGCGTCTACAGTCTTGGCTAGTTCAACAACCATAGCCATTGGGAATGGGAAAATTGGTAATTTAGCACCTGTATCGGTACTCATCATAGGCGTGGATACTGTAGGTCTTACAGTTTGTGTAGTATTACGTTTGGAAATGAAATTAAATCCTTTAGATAAACTATCATACAAACCCATATGATATTGTCACTATGTCACACTATATAAGGATTCTGTCAAGATTTGTCAAGTGTAATTAGTAATCTTTTTATCAAGTTGTGATGGAATAATTACATGTTCTATGAAGAATATATCCTATACCCAGAGGAAGAAGACCCTAGAGCAGAGTATGTGTCAGATGAATTAAAAATTTATTACTATATGTCTAATATGATAGAAGGTACTCACGATTTTATGGATACTGTTACTCACGAATGGTTGCATGGACTATTTGATTGGGCTACAGAGGGAGCAAAACATGAAGAAGAAAAAATAGATGCAGATGGGGAACATTTCATAATGCGGTTGATGAACTTCAAAGACTAGGCATGTTTTTCACATGAGATATCTCTAGTTTCTTTGATACATTTACAAGATGTTGTTTTCTTTGTAGTTTTGATGACTACTTCCTCATCAATTACATCATATTCTTTTACGCGTGAACCTGCCATCCTTTTTAAAGGCTTCTTTTCTTATAAAAAGATTGAGATATTCCTATTATCCATTTTCATACTTATATATATTATATATATAACTTATATAACAATAACATACCGTTAAACTTAACTAGTAACCAAATAATACCAAATATGGTCACGGAAATGATTTGTAGAGCGAAATCAGACGGAAAATACGATTCTGTAAGGGTTTCTGGGGTCACAATTGAACAACAAATCGAAGATGACAGAAAATTTGGCTTTTTATCACCAAAAAACGGTGTTTTGAACTACATTATACTCAATAATGACAAAGAAATCACAGAAAAACAGGTAAAAAGAGCAGTTTCGATGGCACTTTTCGGGTGGAGATTGCACGTTCCAATCAAGTTTAGACGTGTAAAAAACCGATTAGACGCAGATATTACAGTACAATTCAACTCAGAAGAGGACGATGAACTTTTAGATAAAAATACATTAGCATATATGTACTATCCACTCGGAGGAATCAATGATGGCAAATGTGTCGTAAATAAGCGATTTCACTGGACAAACCACGGTAAAGGGGTGGATATGCATGAAATAGACCCAACACACTATCCAATTCCTACCCCAAGCAATCCAAAGGGTAAAACATGGGATTTAGACAAGGTATTGCGTCACGAGTTTGGTCATGGTGTATTCGGTTTGCCTCATTCCCAAAGCGAAGCCAGAATCATGAGTGGTAATGAATCATTCATGGCAGAGTTTTTCACGGGGGAAGACATAACAAGAGCACAAGCAAAAGCAGGAATCAGAGAAGGGTTTGCACATAGATTAAAACAGTTGACCGGCTGGTATAAAATTAGAAGTAACAACTCTTAGTAAGTCTTATATATCAAATTATTAATTTAACCATGTGGATATGGTTACAATTTTTATTGCTCTCTTGTTAGGCGGACTACTCGGAGTAGGTATCGGTTCCTTTATGGCTGACGATACTCCACAGATGAATACTATTTGTGATTCATTTCATTCCGAAGTTAAAACTGTTACATCTGTAATTGGTGGAACCGCAGTTCCTTTAGAGGTAACTGAATATGTTTGTGATGATTTTCACATGAGGGATAAATAAAATGAATGCAAACAAATTTGAAGATGTACCAATTCTTAATACCCAAAAGATAACTGGGATGACAAGAATTCAGACTAATGATTATTCAGTCAAGGAGTATTACTAATGTTAAACACAGATAAAATAAATGGTGGGTATGATGTACGAGTTGATTACAATCCTTGGTCATCATCAGGTTCAGAGCCTGAGCCGGGCAATGTTGCAGTACGATTTGATTGCGAATCATTAAGGAGAATTATAGGAAATTGAAATTATCTAGAAAAGAATTAGAGAGCACTGTTTGCCTAGCGTGTGCAAAGAAATTTGGGGAGCATACAAAAGACAGAGGCACGAAATTCAGCATAAGTTCATTAATGGAATGCATGTTTAGAATCCAAGGTACCTATATGGAAATTGCAGATTTGAAACAAAAGGATATGGAAACACATCCCGGGGTAATGGACATGCGTTCAGATATATCTAAAGGTGATAATAATGAATAAATTTGGTATTGGTTTTTTAATTGGTATTATTCTATTGTTTGGTAGTATTGTTATTGCGTCTGAATATAAGTATGGTCAGTCACCGGGAGAAGTGATAGGAGAATTTATTTTCATATTAGAATCAATGGAATGTGATGAATTATATTATACCATTATTAACGATGATTTAGAATATACCAAAAAGTTTTATATGGACAATTGTATATTTGGTGATACTAATGCTTAACACAGATAAAGCCTACGGCAACTCGAGCATAGTTGAGCCTATGTTCGGTGGACTATCTATGTTAAGAGTAATGGCAGCCAACGCTCATAAGGAAGCAGTTGAAAATTTATTATTGAGGGATTTGAATGACACTTAGAAGAAATTATGGTATTAGTATAGAGGCAATACAAAGGATTAAGAAATTAGAATTATTAGAACGGATTGCAGTAGCATTGGAGAAAAATAATGCTTAATACAGATAAGATAAATAATGTAAAAGAACGTAGTTCAATAGAGGTTATAAATTTTTGGGAGAATTTGCTTGCTAAACACTGATAAGATTAATGGTTATCCATATTATGAAGATACCCCTAAACGATATCCATTTATTTCAATAACACCTGAAACATTTAGGGAGTTTATTAATGCTTAATACAGATAAGATAAACAATATTAAAAAACAGTATGCAGAAACATACAAGTATAGTGACGGCATGTATGAGACAAAATATTATCAAGACTCTGAATATTTATGGGGGCTTGACACTGTAACAACAAGAGAACATCCTTTAGGATGGGAGATGGAAGATGGTCATATTGCGAGGTATGATGTTGTTCGATAGAAGCGAAGCCAACGTTCTAAGTGAACTGGATAAGAAAAAGTTCTACACAATCGTGGGGGTTTCAAAGTGCGGCACTACATCCACAGCGAAATACTTACAAAGTCTGGGGTATTCAATTGAGAAAGCCGATGGGTGGTTTGACAAGCCTAAATTTATAGAGTCATGGGCTAACAAGAATAACCAACAGCATATTGTTCCCTTGATTATATTAAGAGACCCAATTGAAAGGGCATGGAGTCACTTTCATTATATGTTCCAGAACAAGCCATATGATGAGACAGATGACAAAATTAAAGCGGAGCGTCTCGAGAAGGTGTCGAGGCTATCTTGCTATACCAGATGGTTAGGCGAGTGGCTAGATTTGGGGGCAGTTGTGCTCTGGTATGAGGACTTGATAGAATTACCGAATTTCCCTCACGAGAACAAAACAAAAGTTAAACCTGAGTTGGATGAGGATACTAGTGCTATGATTAATAATTTTATTATGGATGAGTATTATTCTTTTTTTACGGAGTTTTCCCCCACGACTAAGACTGAGTAATACTTATATATCATTCCATTATATTAGATATGTCCTTCAGGGATTACCTTGATTATTTCGTGAGGAATAGTCGGTCGAGAGATTAATGAAAGGTAGCCCTCTTAGGATTAGGTCTCTTCGCAGACTAAGGTGAAAGTTTAGGACTGGTTTAGCCAGAGAACCCCCATCACCTTTGTTAATTCTTTTAGATATACTTATATTCTTCTTCCCCCGGACATTATATATGTCCTCTCGAGAAGATAAATCTGAGACTAGTCACCAAGGTGAAAAGTCTTTAGAAGTTTTAGAACAGGAAATGTTTTCATTGTTAAATGGAATGGATATGTTTGAAAGAACAATGGCTTTCAACAAATCTATGATGAAACTATGTCAACAATGGACTGCTAAAGCAAGAACTGTTAGGGAAAGATAGGTAAACCCTTTTATACAATACCTACTATATTTTTTTTATGCAATTCAAATATTTTGAAGTGAATGGAGTTGAGCATGAGGCTGATATCAGTTCTTTTGGTGATATTATGACTCTTGTTAAAGCTCTCCCCGAAAATCAAGGCTTGATTGTTACAAAGAACAACGAGTTAATGGCTACAGATATTCCTGAATAGGATATTTGTATCTATACCTTTTTTTATTTATACCCCACGAAATAGAAAATTTGTAGCCTCCCGAAACTCAAAAAACACCTTTTCTCCTATGTGACCTTGCCACTACGTGTTTGGAAACTGAACAATATGGATTTGCTTTTAGAAAATAAAAAAATAAAAAAGAAATTTAAAATCTATTGATTAACAGATTCTAAAAGTTCTTGCCATTCGGTTTCTCTTGCGAGAAAGTCAGGATTGCTTTCCATCTCTCTTTCAAAAACAACTTTGAAGCCATAAGCCTCATTATAAGAGAGTTGAGATAATACTGCCTCAACTAAATCTCCTATTGTTTTGTTTTTTCCTATATGCAAGACAGTTTGTCCTTGTTCAAATGCTTCTGTTTTGAGTGTTGTTTGCATACCTTACCCTTGTTTAATGGGGTTAATATAGCTTTCTAATCTAATAAAAAAAGAAAAAAGAGGGTATTAACCCATAATACTAAGGTCGTTTTCTTCTTCTTGAATACGACACTTGATTTGAAGTAGTGACAATTCGATTTCTTCAATTTTTAATTCGAGACAATCGTTTGTTCTACATTCGTTTAGGATTGAAGCGTTTGCCATAACGTCCTCAATAGCCCGTTGTTTTGTGACAGTTGTCATGTTAGATTATAGAATAAAGCCATTAATAAAACTTTAGTTTTTAAAAAAAAGAAAAAAAGGGAATAGATTATTTAATTAATCTATATCCACCACATGACCCACAAGAATCTTCGAGATTAGTATCTCTTAGAAACCCTGAATCGACGGCGATTTCCATATCAACGGTGTATGGTTTACCGTTCCATGTTTCGCAGTTACAAATCACTTTTGTTTGCATACTGAGGGTAGAAAACCTAGCTTTATAACAGTTTAGTTTTTTTACAAAAATCAAGAAAAATACTAAGTCGTATCAAGCTTTATATGTGAACAATTCCAAGGGTATGGTTAGACAAAAAGTGGGGGTTTAAATACTAAATTAAAAAAAACAGAATTTGTCTAAGTCCTCCAATTTTGAGATAGTATTATAAAGAAGTATCAATAATGGTCAATATGTCAAAAATCCAAAACATGATTGATACCTTTCAAGCAATCAATGAAGTAAGAAAGGTAAAACATGACGCAAGAATCCAAGACAAACAAACCAAATTAAAAAACAAAGTTTTAAACAAACTTTCAAATGATTTGGCAAAACTAGAGAATAAAAAATATTCTCAAATCCAAGAAGAAGAAATTACAGAAACTTTTGAAACTGTAAAACCAGCTGAACAAACCACAGATGATTTAAAATCTAAAATGCAAAAATTAGATAATAGAATCATAGCAACACCAAACAACCGAAACTCAAACCTTCACTTAGACAAAGGAAGAATTGATGAAGTAATAGAGGTGTTGTCAAAAACTCCAACCAAAGATTTAGTCGTTTCCACAAAAGCAGGAAAAACCCGAGTTTTCTTGAATAACCCAAACCCATTAAAAATATCAAGGGTTAGAAAATTCTTGAAAAATCACGGAAATTATGAATTTGAGGTGAAAAACCTTTAATTCTCTTTTTTCTATTTTTGATGAAATCGAAAACCAAATAATGACAGGAATTGAAAAGGAGTTAGAGGAACTTGAGAAAATCACATCTTGAGAACTTGAGAGAATGGGAAAAAATCATTCTCTTAATGTCTCAGAATAGTATTTTCACAAAAGATGAAATTGTGAAAGTATGAGCTTTTTTCAGTACCGTAAAGTACCGTACTTTTGGCAAAAGTACCGTACCGGTACCGTAAAAAAAAGTACAAAAAAGTAAAAAAAAGTACGAAAAGGTACAAAGTATGATACTAAGTAAGTAATAAGTTATGAAAAAAAGTGGGTATAAAAAATAATAGTATAATAAGTAATAAGTAAATAAGTAATAAGTATAAGTAAAAGGTATTGTATATATATAATAAGTATATATAATATATATAATAAGTATATTACCTAACCTAATCCAATCTAAGTATATTGTACGGTATGCTATATGTGATATATCTAAGTGTACGGTATGTGATAGTATGAGGATATGATGTTAAGTATGTACGGTAGGTATGATAGTATGATGTTCTTACTCCCGAGTGCTAGGCGTGGACAAATAATGGGGTGTAAAGGGTGAAAAGGGTTATAAAGAAGTACGACTAATAATCCATAATGACAAAGAAAACATCAACCAAAACTTTGACCGTTACTGAGGAAGAACTATCAGCAATAGTCAATAAATTGGTTAAAAAACAGACCAAAATTGAGCAAAAAGTACAAGGCAAATTAGAAGCCATTGAAAATCAATGGGTAACTTTGAAAACTGCCGGAAGTATCCAAGCTTCAATCATGCCTAAAAATAAAGACTACCCTACACCAAGCGTCTTTATGAAAGGTGGATTCAAATCTCAAACCGGAATGACCTTCCCACTTACACAAACAGGGCTAGATTCAATTCGTGGAACAATAGATTTAATCGAAAAACAGTGCTTCTAAGCACTTTTTCTTTTTATTTTATACTTAGCAAGGGCGAAGCCCTACTTAACTCGTACACTTAGTAAGTAGCTTATATATACTATCTAAGTATAAGTATAATTTGTACACTTAGTAGTAAGTCTTAAGTAGGTCATACTAGGTATCGATTCGTGCCTAGATAGTGATTTGTATATATAGAAATAATATAAATAGAGATTATAGAGTATATGGCAATATAAAATGGATATAAATTCAATAATATAGTATAAATTTATGTGTAATAGTATAAACTAATCATAACAAATGATAGTAATATATTCATATAAACTCTATATATCTAGGTATAATTATAGTATAGTATAGTATGTTGTATTATGGTAGTATGTTTGTTTTTATATTTACCCCCGAATGTTATACCTAAATCTATTATAAATGAATTAAATATATTATATGTATATAGTATGTTGTATTGTATTAGTATATCTATTATAGTATATGTTTCTTTTAATATCTTTCCCCCCGATTCCCCGTAGTTTTTGATGGCAAAGGTTTAAATCAAATGAAAAAGCATTGCAAAGCAATGAAAATCAAACACTCTAGTAGAGTGAATAGATTATCAGATAATTTATCTTCTTTTAATGATAGATTATCATATGATAATTTAGATACCCAAAGGCAAGTATCTAATAATAAAATCCCTTATAAATATAAGAGGATTGAACGTAAGCTATCTAACAATGGTTGGACAGCACACATGATGAAACAATATAAAGCTATTGTTAATCATCAATTAACCAGCGTGGATAAAGTACAAAGGTATGGTATTCCAAAAGGTTTAACTTATGTTGTAGAAACATACAATATAATTAAATCATACATGAATAAATATCCTAACACTAAGGAAGCAAAGAACGCAAGAAGAATAGAACAAGAGGTTGAACACACAACTAACAGATTCATATCTAAAGTAGAGAGATATGGATTACGTGTGAAATCTGATGAATATTCTCACGTGGCACATGACAAGGTTAATCATACCAAATCAGATGTGCCTAGATACAATGGAGAACGAGTGCATATTAAACTCGAGGAGGTGTTATAGAAATGGGTTACGAATTAGATATGGAAGATTATATAAACAAATCTTCTAATGGGTATGAGGAACGCCTCGTACTAGAGTGGAAAGTATCTAATATATTAGATAGAGCAGAAGTAATAGCTAGGGAAGCACGTATTAAATTAGGGCAAGAACATAGATGTTATGGTTTTGATATAACATGTGATTGTGAAATGCCTGAGTTTCAATCCGAGTTACACCCAGCACATAACTTCAATAAATATCTAATGGAACAACGTATTAGATATGGAGGTAGTCAATGATGGAGTATGGATTGATTAGTTATACTACATTACTAAGTAGATTCAGGTCATTGGAACTATTATATCTCCAAAGCAATATGGATTGCGACCACTCATACGAAGATGTATTAGATGAGATGGAAGCAGAAATATGTGAAAGAGATGCCCTTGCCTCATCAATAGTGGGGGATTATATATAATGGATATATATAATACATCATTGATGGAAGATATATCTAAAGTATATATTCATTGCAAAGATTGTGGGTGTGTTAAAGCGTTAGGTAATGCTGACCAATGTTATCCCTGCTTTGAACGTAGTGAGAATGGAGTTACAAGATGAATAAGGTAAAAGAATACTGCAATATGTGTGGGTATGAAACCTATCGTAATGAGGGAGAGAACTGTCCTTATCATCAGGAAGTATTAACTGATAGTGAGGGTATATCATACCTAAAGTATGATGAGTTCGACCAAGATGGAGAGGCATACTAATGAACGTGCCTAAATGTCTTAGTAATATTAGTCCTCGTTGGGCTAAGGTGTTAGATGAATACAGTATCAATGATATTATGTCAAATGTGTTCACTAAAGATGACATTATAGATAATGATGATGATAATGCCTTGTATGAACTTGAGGTATCAGCAGGAGAGAAAGCATTAAGCATACAGAGTTTTAACTGTTGTATTGTAGGCGAGGCTTACAATTTTAGTAGAACTGAGGCAAGTGATTACGAGTATGGTTGCCACACATGTTATAGATTCAGTATGGATTTCTGTGATAAGTTGGAAGTAACAAGAGATGAGTACGAAGAAACATCAGATGAAGCAGAATATAATGTTGCGTTACTAGACTACGAGAATTTGATTGAGAAATTCTGTGAACATATAGGTAGTGAACACCCTGAACTTATTAAGAATGAGGTAGAGTGTGATGGATAGACATGATAAACACCTCACTCATTATTGGGTTGGTCATAAAGATGGTTACTTATTCTGTGCTTGTGGGATTGCTAAAGTGTATGGTGTTATGCTTCCCCTCGATATATTAAGGGAGGTAATGATATGAGTGTGCCTGATAAAGAGAGAGATATTGTGTTAGATATGTATCACGATACAGAAGTAAGAGATAGCAACAGGGATTTGTATAATGCGTTGGTAGATTCATTTGATGTCAAGGATTATACTGCACAAGAAATCATTGATACATTGAAACTCATGCTTATTACTACGTGTAGAATGAGCATGGAAATATTGAGAGAAAGACCTGTTGATATGGAGGATTTGAAATGAGTATAACAGGTTTCACAAAAAGGACATGTGCATTTGGTATCTTAGCCCTCGCTGTTACTATAATATATACTCAATGGTGTAGAACAGCAGGAACATTCGGAGGTATATTATAATGAGAGTAAGTAGAGAATACTTAGATACTATATGTGAGGACAACTGTGGCGACAGCGACCATGCTTGGTGGATAAGTAGTCAGATAGAAAACGCATTAGATACATTCATCAACTATCTTAATGATGAACGTCATGATTTCATGGGTAGGATAGAAGTATGTCCTACTCTTAGCCATGAGTTTTGTGATTGTATGATTATCAATGAGAAAGTTGATGGCATACCATGTGAGGAACACGCCTGATGTCGCATGACATATACTTACAGGACAATAAGAATTATTGTGATACCTGTAAGCGTGTCGATACTGTTGAGTTAGCAGAATACAACGTGAGTTATAATCATTGTTGGATATGGTATCAGGATTTCGATACTAAGTATGGCTTTAAGGCTATGTATGATGTTCCTTTGTTTGAGTTAGTGCCACGCCTAGAAAAGTTAAAGGCTAAGATGATACTACTTAATGGTGGTGTGCCTATACATGAGATGAATCCTGATGGTAGTATTAAGTGGAGTAATAAACTTATACGAACTATTGATGACATAAGAACAGCAAGAGATGATGGTTGGGCAAATACTATGTTCAATGCGTATAGATGTGTTGAGCATATACTTAGGACATCTAAGTATTACTTACAAGAACACCCTCATGCTACATGGTATGGGGATTAATCATGGGTAAGTTATATTCTGACATGCCAGATATACGTGATGGTTTAGATGTTAAGGTATGTATGAATGAGGTATAATCTATATATATAATATATATAGTAATATGGGTTTGTATATGTATAAGTATAGTAGTATGTATGGTAGTATTTTTACTCTTTCCCCCGATTCCTACGGGGATTTGTCGGAAAGGGTTTTTAAAGCAGAACAGCAAATGTTAGAAAGGGATTTAGTCCTAGTTTTCTTTTGATTAGATTCCCTAACAAATAAATAGAACAAGGAGGTAAGATATATTATGAAATGTGATACAAGATTATTAGAGGCACTTGATGTGTCTAGTATAGAGAATGTGGAAACCGTAAAATTGTCTAGCAAATTAACAGCTAGTGATTCCATGAGGGCAAGTAACTTTGCAGTTTTATTAGTGAATGTTCCTACACCTGAAGGTAATACACAATTCTTTAGAGCAACCAAAAACTCACAAGTTCCTTTGAATACTGAGATAATCAGAAATTCCGAAGGTCAATTAGTGGGTATTCCAGCAGTTAGTGGTGGATAATTTTTATTAATTCCACAACTTTTTTCTTTTTATAGGTGTAAGTAGTATGGGTAATCATATAATTAAGGAAGATAACCTTGAAGTATATACTCCCGAAATCGGAGAATCTCAAGAGATAGGTATCGACCAAACAACTACAAGTTATTCTCCACGTTTAAATAAACTTAAAGAAGGAGAAACTATACAAGTTAAGTTAAATGAAAAGGCTATCAAGTGGCGTATTTCTCACGATTTATACAAAGACTTTAAATCAGGTGTAAGAGAACTATTCCAAAACGAAGCAAGGGCTTGTCGTCAAGCAAGGGATAAGTATAATGCCAAGCCAAAGATTGTAGTTAAAATTAATTCAGATACTAAGAGTTTATCCATTAAAGGTATTGATTCACTTGGTATTAGTGAGGCAGTATTTGATAATGTATTAAGAGTGCTTGGTGTTTCAGGCAATACTGATGGTGGTAATGAAGTTGGTCAATTTGGTATGGGCTTTGCTTCTTATACAACGATTAGTGATATTATTATGGTTGAAACTTGGTATCGTGAGAACAGGGAAGATGGTAGTGAACAACGTTATGCTTTCTTAGGCGATAACGGTGTTGATTTCAAGATATTACCTGAGCCTGAGTTAGATGTATTCGGCACTAACATATCAATGACATATAATGACACAGTAGATGAACGTGGTATGATTGATATGCTTACTGAGTGTGCCAAGTTTTGTGGTGTCAAGGTAGATTTAATAGTAGAATCTGATTGGAATAATTACCATGAGTTCGGACAAATTGGTGTCTATGAGTTAGAAACCTTTAGAGATATTGAGGATTGTTTAGACAAACAGTTAGTAAGTATCTTAGAAACGGAAGAAGTATATAAAGACGGAGAGTTTAATTCTGATACTAATAGTAAAGTTTCATACTGTAAGAAAGTTCACATAGACAATGAGGATTATGAATTTGTTGGACTAATTGCATTGACAAGTAGTGATAATTCACATAATAATTTTATTAATGGAAAAATGAATTATCATTTGTTAGCAACAGTTCCAATAGAGATTAACTTTAGTCCGTCAGGTAGATGGACTTGTTATGCTCTCAATATTAAGAACGAGAGAAAGTTTATGCCAACAGCAGATAGAGATAGACTTACTAAGGAAGCAGAAAATGCCATAACAGATATGTATGACAATGAAATTACAGAATACTTTAAAGATGTTAAAGTTGAATCAATAGTGGACTATAAAAACTCACTTGACAAACCTATATTAGATATGCACAATTATTATGAGGACTTGATTGACAAAGATGTGTATGAACAAACTTCTCTAGTATTAAGTACGTTGTCAAAAAGATTTACTATTAATTCAGGAACAAAAAGAATGATGATGTTAAAAACTATGCTGTCATCAGATAGAGATGTTGTAAAACTAAAAGCATTACGAGGAGATTATATGCAACGACTTAATACTGTGCTTAATGAGCCATTATACTTTAGATTCAAAGAGAGTGATGTGTATCATTATAATTCAGATGAGGGTAAGAAAGAGTATGATGATATGTTAGTTCTTTTGAAAGAGGTTGGTGTAATATTCGGGGAAGAATATATCAAAGAGAATAAGATTAAACCACTAACTAAGAAAGAGAAGAACAAAGGCGAAGCAGTAGCAAATAAAGATAGACCAATTAGATTATGGAATGGTGGTTATAGAAGTCATCATGCTGATGAAGAAGGAGAGAGGGCATTTGGATTGTCTAACTATTATCGCAGGTCATATATCTCAACGACCATTGGACTGGTTAATGAAAGGGCACATGATAATATGATTCAGTTCCCTAAAGGTAAGACCGAGTTGTTTAATGAGATAAAGAGTTTATTATGGAGTACCGAAGCCCCAATGGTATTAATGAAAGAAGCCAAAGGTCTTGACAGCGAAAAGATACAAACATGGGATTCATTTGTTGCTGACGTTAAGGAAAATGAACTAACATTCTTAACAGGTAAGAAAATAATTCCAAACAAATTAAGTAAAGATAAAGATTATAGTATAATTGTGGCAGATGTTGAGGGTGTAATTCCATTGATAAAGAAATTAAATTCAAAAGAATATGACAATGTTATTGCAGTTGATAATCATTTAGGAGAATTTAAACTAAGATGTTTGTTTGACCAACTTGGATTCAAACTTGCTTACAGTAATATAAGTACCGAAGATATAATTAGACAGGCTAGTGGATTAGATGATGACTTTCATATGTATTGTAACTCACAACAGAAAGATTATATCTATGGACAACTACCAAAGTATCAAGAACAGTTATCCCCAAGTTTGTTTAAGTTATTACTTAGGGCATTGGCAAGTAAGCCTTACGAATTTGATGAAATAATTGCACTCGTTAAGGAACAAATTAAATGAGAAAACTAGCAGAACGTAATAACGTTTATGTTGTTGAGGACAACGGAAAGATAAAGACACTAATCAAAGATACTTATACTGAACTCAAGTTATCAGAAAACTATGAGGGTAACAGAATCTTTCATGATTTTGGTAATGGTTTAAGTGTTAAAGAAACTTATGATGAACGTATCTTTAACTGTTTTAATGGCGAGGTAACAATTAACATTCGTGATGGTAATAAGATAGCCGAGTTTATTTCTGACAGTAACTCAGCAGGTTATGAAGTATATTTCAAAGACCATTACTACAAACAACATAGAACTGAGTTCCTCGAAAGAGTTATCTCTACTTATGGAGATAGGGTAGTTAAAGTGCAAGACGGATATATTGTTGATGACATTTGGAAAGTAAGTAACGAGGGAAGCAGTTATTATCTAGCACAATCAGGACACAAAGGAAACTTTGATACTGATACTGTTAGAGTGCATGGAGAAAATTCTCAAGGTGTTGTAGGTAATTGGCATTTCCTATGCACAGTTGCACAAGGTAAGTTTATGTCAATGAGTATAGATACTGAGATTGGTATCTTAGAACTAGATGAAACAACTATAACTATACTAGCAAAGATTAATTTCTTGATGAATCCTAACGTGAATGATAGTGTGTTTATGAATCAGTTGCCTGACAAAACAAAGAAACTATTGATAGCAGAAAAAGATGAGCAAGATGGAGGTGTATTAAAATGATACAAGAATGTCTTGAAGATAATTTAAAATCTCATTATAGATTAAGTGCCCAAGTAGGATTTGTATTTCATGGGCAAAAAAGTAAAGTTCCTGATGGAAGCACATTTACCTGCAAGAGTTGCAAACATGATTTAAATAGTGGAGATTTATTCATAAGAACATATGAAAATTACTTACCCTCATATCATTTGGATTGTTATCAGGGTATAACAGAAAGAATTTTAGATACCTATAAAGAACTTGGGTATGAATTATTAAATAAGGAGGTAGATGAAAATGATTAAGCAAGAAAGAAAACCTGATGTGCGAATACATTATTGTAAAGCACAAAAGTCTAGTGGGAAGCCTATAATGGTTACCGAATTAGGACACGCAGAATATCAAACAGATTGTATAGAATTAAACAACGTGAATATTCGTGTCAAGTTTAACAACAGTAACTCTAAGGAAAAGAGTAGAGGGGCTACAAGTATATTGGAGGTATGGACAAATGCCTAGCAATGTAGAGTTAGTTACAATACAAACAGGGGAACAAGAAAGTGCATATCCTCATTCATGTGAGAGATGTGCTCATGTATTTAGGAATGAAGCTAGATATAAGTGGAGGTTACAACCTGATGGAAGTAGAAAATATCTAAGAGGTATGTTTTGGACTACTCATTGTAGGGATTGTTTAATCACTACAAAACAACAATGGATTCAGGCACTTGAAGCGTTACAAGTATAAGAACTACGAAGTCGAGGGGGATAGATGGCAAGTATGGTCTATGTTATCTAAAGAATTTCCTGATGAACAGGTGGTTTTAAATGGTTAATGATTTCAGTATAAAGATTCAATCTGCAAGGATTAATGTTTATAATAAAGACAATGGTAATAGTTATACTGTAACAAAGTACGAGGACATTTGGGTATGTGATTGTAAGTCTTATCAATTCTGTGTTGAGCCTCAAAGTTGCAAACATATAGAGGAAGTCATTACAAGTATTGATACATATATTATGACAGATGAGGAAGTAGAATGAATCAAATACAATTATGGGAACATCAGGCAAGTAGGTCTATATATATTTTAGAAAATAATTGTATGAAAGATAAGTGTTGGTGTACGAAATGATAGAAAGTATATTATATTGTAAGCATAATAATGCAGAAGATAACTTGTGCATTGATTGCTTTCAGAATATAAAGGAGGAATAAATATGGCGTTAGAATTTACAACAGTAGTGCATTGTAAGTGTTCCGAATGTGGACACGAAGAAGAACAGGAAGTAGATGTATCTTATGAGCCAGATTACTAGGTGTGGTCATTGTGCTAAGAAGCAAAGGTTGTTTGAAAAATATCAGGGCAAGTGTAGAAATTGCTTCCTTGCACATAAGATAGTATATGAATATGAAGGAAAATATAAAAATGAATAGTAAAGAAGCCAAAGATATAACAGGAGGGCTTACTGCTACAAGCAAAATGCCATGTCCTAGTTATTCTTTACCTGCTCAAGCGTGTAAGATGGGCAGTAAGTTAGTAAGTATTAAAGGCTCAGTATGTGAGGGTTGCTATGCACTCAAGGGATTTTATAGATTCAAGCAAGGTCGTAATGCTAGAGATGTTAGGTTGGCTAGTATATATAATCCAAAGTGGGTTAGTGCCATGTCATTTCTAGTCAAGAACAGAAAGGATAATGCTTTCTTTAGATGGCATGATAGTGGAGACATTCAATCTATCATGCACTTGGGTAATATAATGACGGTGGCAAAGAACACGCCTGACACTAAGCATTGGTTGCCTACGCGTGAGTATAAGTTACTTACTGATTATGTAGAGGGTGGTCTTGAGATTCCTAGTAATATGTATGTTAGGGTTTCTACTTATATGATTGATGGTGTTCCTCCCCTCGAATTTGCTAGGAAACTTAACGAACATGATAATGTTGAGGGATTCATAGGAGTAAGTAGTGTAAGTAAGGACAAAGATGAAGCAAACTGTCCTGCGTATAATCAAGGTGGTATGTGTGGTGATTGTCGTGTATGCTGGACAACCAAAGAGAACATCACTTATCCTTTCCATTAGATATGAGAAGTACAAAAGAAATATACGAGTGTGATGATTGTGGTAATGAATTTGATGAAGATACAAATTATGTAAAAGAATGTAAAATATGTGAAGGGGATTACTGTGAGGATTGTCAAGATGAACATGCTAAATATGAGTGTGGTTTCTAATGTTTAACTGTGAATCATGTGGGTGTGAGATGAAACGAAAACACCCTAACTCAGTTGAGTGTAATGAATGTCGTGCAGGATATAGACCATGAAACTAACTGACTATGCTAACCCTGAGTGTGAAGAATGTGAAGGCGAGGGATATTATGACGTGGCAGTAAGAGATGATAGTGAGGCTATCCCATGTCAGAAATGTTTCCCACCTGAAAAGAATCAACTCGAAACAACATGGGAGGATTTAAGAGATGATGAAGATAGAGATGATGGCTTCTAGCACAAATATTTGTGAGTGTTGCTGGGAACTAGGCAAGACATATAAGCATGAACATGGTTATGTGTGTGCAGTATGTATAGAAATATTAAAAAAATTAAAAAATAAGGAGGTAGATAAAATATGGTAGATTTATATGCAAAATTTAAATGTTACAAATGTGATGAAACTTATCTCGGCAGGGATATAATTAAAGGCTCATCAATAGGTAGTGGATTCTTCACAGAATATATGTGTGAGGATTGTACAAAGGAAAATTATATCTGGGCAACTGGAGATGATTTAGTTACCGAACATCATAAGGCTAACATAAGAGAAATGAATAAGAAAGTCAACAAACAGATTAATAAAATAATCTATGAGTTGAGTGGAATATTAGGAGGTAAAGAAGAATGAGGTGTTTAGTTACAAAAGTATTAGTAGATGGTAGTGATATGATTGAATGTTATAGTACCGAATATGAAACAAATTTACCTGAAAATATATCATGGGAACTTAGATTCTACTGTGATTATTGTGGAGATGAGGTAGTAGAAGATGAATTAGAATCACATGAATGTGAAAATTGGAAAGGAGGTAAAGAAGAATGACAGGATTTAGTGTAAAGGATAAAGAGATGATAGAGTTTGGTAGATTTACTGTGTATCAATCTCTTAAAGAAATGATAGAGGAGGGTAACAACTTGAACATCATAAAGTTTAATGAACTTACCCAAGATACTATAAGGAATATAACAAACAAGGTACTGCTGGATATAATCGAGGAAGTATTGAGTGAGGATTCTGACCTCAAAGATTGGAGGGAGGGGTTGGAATGAATATTCCATTCCAAACTCCTATAAGATTTGACAAATGGGAGGAAGATATTAAGGAACAAACTAAAATAGTGAGAGATAAAAACGGATTTACTATTAGTGGTCTTGTCATGCACCCTGAAACTATATCAGAAGTAATGAATTATCAATCAGACCATACTCTAATGAATCAGTATAGTCGTATCAGTAATGGTATATGGTTTGCTGGTTATAAGTTGATAGGTAACTCCGACCTTAAACAATATGAATATAGATTAGAGGTAGCATATGTATGAACATCATACCCCAAGACTTATAAACTATGATTAATTATCTCAGGTGTGGATTTCGAGAGTAAGTTGATTAGTGATATTCTAGAACTCGAAGAAGAATTATGGATTCCTATGCACAGAATAAAATATGCTGACCTCGCTGACAAGGACTTGGATTATTTAACTATGTATTATAATAAACTTGTTCATGTGAGAGACAATCCTGTATGACAATATGTTTAATCTGTCTAAAAGAGAAGATAGATTTTGTTCATAACGGTATAGAAATGTGTGCTGATTGTTTAAATATAGTATTAGATGTGGAAAAAAACCACCCTGATTGTAAGCCTGAAGATTAGGTAAGATATATTAATTAGTTAATATTATTATAGATATGATGGTTGAATTAAGTGTGCTTACCCGAATGAAACAAGCCTTGTCAAAGGAACATATGGTAGGTGCTATAACATTAAGTCATGTAGATGATGATTTCTATCCTGTGGTTATGGAGTATATAAGTAGTATAGATTGTGAGGCAGGTAAGGTTATGTTTGCAAAGTTTAAGCGTAGTCGTGTTACTAAGTTACTTAGACTTGCTGGTGCTAGGACTTCTGTTGATAGTATTGAGGAGTTTCTTGCCCCCGAAGAAAAGGTATTATATAATGAACTGTTTGAGACAGTAGATAAGTATTGGAGGTTGTATTAATGAATGAAATATTATTACATGGAGATGAGGACATAGAGATATGCTTATCACTAACAAGTATGAGAATCAATGTACGAAATGCAAACAAACAATCCCTATTGAGCAACAAGTTGAGTGGACAAAAGGAGTGGGTATTGCACATGTTGAGTGCCCAGTACCCGAAGATAAATTCAAGTCAATACGAAAGTATTCCTATAAGAAACTACAAGTATTACGAAAGTGTCAGTTATGCAAAGAGAAGTTTGTCAAGGGCGACAAGTATATTTATGAAAGCTATAGGCTATGCCAAAAATGCTGGGAAGCGAACTTGAATTATGAAGGAGTGTCCTAAATGTTACAACTACCATATGAGTTGTATGATTATAAGTATGTCAGATGAATATTGTGGGTGTGATTGTCATAAATAATATAAATAAAATAAAAGGTACTGTTAGTTTAGAGGATTATTATACCCCTGAACATCAGGCACTTGTAGATTCTATACAAAAGGAACTTGCTAAAAATGTTTGAGGTATTCTTTAAGATAGATGAAACGTTGCAAGAGATACGTGACCTTATGGTCAAGATGGAAAAACATCTAAGTGACTTAACCGACCCACCTAATTTAAATGAGTGGGCTAAGTATAAAAAGGAGGTAGATAAAAATGATAGAAATTAAAGAGTTTGTATATCTAGTATGGTTTGAGCCTGACTATGCTAGTGAATACCCTGAATCATATCCATCACTTCAAGGAGTATGGGGAGAGTACAATGATATACCACAACTATTCAAAGATGAAGATGATTATGATGTGGTAAAGGAGATAGTTAAATGAAATTTACATTCAAGGGTAAAAAGTTCAAGCGTGTAGGTTGGAAGTTGGAGATGGAAGATTGAAGCATGAACATCAATGGGTTTGAACTTACAATCAATGACCTCAAAGCAGTAATAGAGGAGATTAAGACTCTTACAGAGGGTGGTATCTACGATAAACAAATCAAAGAAATCCTCAAGAAAGGGGAGAGTAAGGCATGAGTGAAATAGAATTTGCAGTATTAAATGATGAGGATAGAGTGACTATACAATCTGCTCTAAAACTACAAGAATTGGTAATGAAAGCAAGTATCACTCCTAGTGAGGAGACTTGTTTCGGAATACCTGTTAATGCAGGAGAAATGTCCACAATGAAACATCTACTAGAGGAATCAGAGAAAGGGGAGAGTAAATGATGGAAGATTCACAATGTAATAAATGTGGTAGAGTAGTGGGTTCAGGATTTGATTGGAATTACTGTCCGAGATGTAGAGGTAAATTGGAGAGTAAGGCATGAGTGAAACTAATTGTAAATGGTGTAAAAAAATGAAACGATTATGTTCAATACATACCGGTTATGAAGTTGGTAGAAAATTAAACCATGAAGTTTCTCATAGAAATAGACGGAGTGGTCAAGCATGAACTTTTGGCAATGTAAAACCTGCGAAAGAAACTGCCATGAGATAGAGAGGAAAGCCTGTCGATTCTGTGGGGCAAAGAGAGAGATATGAAAGATATGAGACACCAATGTCCTCCATGTAAAATACATATCAAAGAGGGGTTGTTCATTAAACATATGGAAAGCAAGGAACATCATAAACATATAGAAAGATATATCCATGACCTTAACGAACAAGGTAGTATGGATTTGATAGATTGAAAGAGAGTGAGAAGATTGAACTTCGTAAAAAATGCCGTTGCCCTCATAGTAGGAACGGTCTTCTTTGTAGTCTTTGTAAGTATGATACTTCCACGTTCTTCTATGATAGAAAAAGAGTTAAGGATTTGAAAGGACAATGAATCCACACGATACATTCAAACGTGATTTGAAAGATGGTAAGAGAGTTGAACGGAAACATCTAAGTCTTATACAAAAGGTATTCCCTGATACATATATCATAGATGGGTATTGTAAGGAATGGGATTTATTCATGCCAACATTTGGTATGGGTGTTGAAGTGAAATATGATAAGATGTCTCAGAAAACAGGTAACATAATTGTAGAGACAGAATTTAATAATAAAGTATCTGGATTATCCACAACAAAATCTACATGGTGGGTATTCGATACAGGACAAGAACATATGGTTGTCCATATAGATAAGTTAAAGGAACTTCTTAAAAATTATAGTGTTTGTTCATTGATAGGTAGGGGGGATTCCAAACCCAAGAAAGCATATCTTATTCCAATAGATAAGGTAAGAGATATAAAGAATAACTGGTATGATTAGATATGAAATGTGCTAACTTTGTATGTCTTAATGAAGTAAAACATGTAGGCAAAAGACTATGTACTAATTTTTGTAATACATGTAGGAATAGTCCTCAGCCATATGTGTTTGAATGCAAACAATGTGGCAATACATTCATACGTAATGGTCAGAACATGGGGAGGATTCCATTAACATGTAGTCAGAAGTGTAGGAATAGACGTAGGTATGTCATGTCAGGTAGGGCTAGGTCTAAGACTTATCAACGTAAGCCTAGACCAAAGGTAAAGAAACAGGCTAAGTTATGTAAGAATTGTGATGAAGCATTTAAGGGATTTGCCAGAAGAGTATTCTGTTCAAAGTCTTGTGCTACAAGATATCGTGAGACAACAGGTAGAGCAGAGAAGATTTATGAGAGTTTCATTAGAGTTAAAAAACAATACCTTCATCAGCAAAAGCCTCAAGAAGTTCTCTACGTGACTCCTCGTTAGTTTTATCTTTGAATATATTAGGGCAGTTATAATGCTGGACATCAACTACTACACAGTCATTCCACTCTAGAGTTTTCTTCTGTACCTTATCTCTATCTGCTGTGACTGAGCCTGAGTGATGTGCGTCTTGGACTCTTACTACTATGGGCATTTGTTTTTCTCTGAATACTACTATGTCTAATGTTTCTTTTTCTTGTCTTTCTGTTACTGCCCCCACAAAATCTCCCTTCATGAGTTTGCTAAAGTTCCATTGAATTTTGATGTCAGCGTCAGGGTATAAGTCCTTAAGTATACTTACACATACATCTTCTCCATGCCCAATGATTTGACCAAACTTATTTTTATACAAATGTGTTCTCCCATTCTACTTTAGTAATATTAAATGGTACAGGGGTTGTAGGTTTGTCCATGATTTTATGTAAGACTCTAGCGATATTTTCATTCATTGCTTCTTGCTGAACTCTAGACATATGTTTACAGTATCTATCATATATCTTTACGTGCATATCTTGTTGGACAGGTGTTTCTCTTACCATGCCTAGAAAGTCTAGGAGTTCTAAGAAGATTGACTTGTAGTTAATTTTCATATGTTCTCTCTAATACATCCCACTTCTTAAGTGTTGTGGAGTATTTAACATTGAATGACATTACCTTAGAGTTCTTTACTTTCTTTACCCAGTCTTTTAGTGGTGCTTCTTTTGCCCACGCATTTGTTTTAAGTTGTAAGAATACTAAGTTATTATCTGGGTCAAGACATATACCATCAAAGAGATTCCACAAGTCTAGTGCCCTATACCATGTGTCTTTACCATCATCCTTATAGACCAAGTCATGTCTACGCCCATGAGCCTTGAGCCATATTTCTGTGTAACCTTGCTTAAGTAAGTATAGTACAACCTTACGGTTGGAACTCCTCATTCGTTGTCGAGGATTCAACTTAATACTTCCTTATAGCATCCCTCTTTAATTTTAAATATATCTCCAATATAAAATGGTATTAATTTATTAATTATAAGTATTGTTCTATAGTCAGGTAGTAATGCTATATACTCTATTTCATATTGCATAATTATAAAGACAGGGCATCAATGAAAGGAAAACAAACAGCATTGAAAATGCCATAAAACCTCTGCTCAACTTTCGGTATATAATTGAGTTCTAGCCCTATCATAATAAGTATACTAAGTAATGATATAAAAAGGTTGGGGAGTGTTGTTATTCAACAACATCTATACCCTTAGCAGTTAAGGTATATTCACAGTCTATCAGGTCATCCTTTGGACTGTCAACCATACGTGCAATTCTTCTTTTGCCCTGCTTCTTTAGGTATATTCTATATGTACTTGCGTGTGCAACTACATTACCTCCGATTGGTTTAGTCGGGTCACCAAACATAATGCTTGGGTCGGTTTGTACTTGGTTTGTGAGTATTATTGTACACTTAAAGTAATAGCATATATTCTTTAAATGTGTCATGACTCTTCTCAACTTGTTTTGACGTACTGAAAGTGTTCCTCTTCCTAAGTATTCCTCTGCGTATTGTCCTATTACTCCGTCTACTATGATTAGGGGTGTTGTGTTTTGTGTTAAGTGTATTGCTATTCCCCCCTCTTCTTTTTCATAGTCCTCTGTATTTGGAGTATGTCTATATGTCAGATTCTTAAGTAGTCCTTTCGCTTCGTCTTGGTCTGCTACCAATCCTCTATTAACCATGATGTCAACTAATCTTTGTGGCTTGAATGTATCTTCACAGTCAAACCATATGACGTTTCCACCTCTTGCTAATACTATGGCACATGCAGTAAGACTTAGTTGTGTCTTACCTGAACCAAATTCTCCATAGAACTCGTATAACGATTCAGGCAATAAGCCACCACCAAATAGTTTATCAAGTTCTGGAACATCAAGAGTAATCTTTTCTATATTCTCTTGGTATTCTAACAAGTCAAGAGCATTCATTGCAGGGTCTCTTACAAGTCCTAACTCTACAAGTTTAGCTTTGGATAACAATACCCAATTCTGAACTGTGTTTTTGTCTGCACCTGTAATCTCTTCAACTTCTCTTGCACCTCTAATGCACAAGTCGTAAAGAGTTGTCATGCCATACCCTGCTAATTTCTTTACAGTAACATCGCCAAGTCCTTTAAGTTGTTTTAAACCAAGGTCGATAGATAATTCTGTTTCTTCTATAGCACTCTCTTCGCTCATTAAGTATAGTTAATTACTAAGTATAAAAGGGTTGGGGGGAGTTATAGAAGCCCACTTGTTTTCTTCCATAATCCACCACCTTGCATTTTGATTTGACATTCTTTCTCCATGTTAGCAAATGCTTCTTGTGCTTGATGTTCTGAGAACAATCCTGTATCAACAAGTTTTTCTACAAAGTCTTTGGACTTTACCAAACCCATTGAGTTTTCTGACATTCTCCAACACTTTGACATTGCTACTTTCTTTCCATCTTTCTTGGTGACAAACTGTGACTGCATTGATTCGCCACTGTCCAAGTCAACGTTAAGAGATTGGTATGAAGACTTTAACAGATTCGTTACAATTTTCAAATCATTTGCATCCACTTCATCCTTTAACATTAGTTTCGCGTGGGCATACGCAAGTCTCATTATACCTTCAAGTTGTCTAGTACCAACTGCAAGTGCATCGTTTGACTTACTTGCACGTCTTAGAGAATGGTAAAGTTCCTTTGCCTTTACTCTAAGTTCTTCTGATATGGTTGGTGTTAAACCTCTTGCGTGATTCAAGTATGCAGTCAACTGTTCCACGTTCAAGTATATCTTAGATGTATTTTCTTCTTCGTCAAGGAAGTCGTTGATGATATGGTTAGCCTTTAACTCATCAAACTTCTCATCTACCTTATCTACTATGAGCCAAATCAAATCAAACCTTGATAGGATTGTAGCAGTTAAGTTTAAGTTATCTGCTAGACTTGATTCACTATCATATTTACCTCCGATTGGATTTGCAGCAGCGAGTATTGACGTCTTTGTTGGGAGGCTCATGATGATACCTGCTTTGGCAATAGATGTAGTCTGCTGTTCCATAGCCTCGTGTATGGCACTTCGGTCATTAGTATTCATCTTATCGAACTCGTCTATCATTGCAAAGCCACCACTACAGATAGGTAACACTCCTGCCATTGCTACCTTTCTTCCAGAGTCTAGCGTGACTATACCTATTGTAAGTCCTGCTGATGTTGAGCCTTTGCCCGATGTGTATAATGATTTTTGTGTTATACTCTCTGCGAATTGTAGCATTACTGACTTTGCCATTGATGGGTCTCCTACTAGTATTTGGTTTATGTCTGACCTTCTCTTTCCTTTCTTTCCCCCCACCAATTGAAGTAAGATTGCCAACTTCATATCTCTATACTGCTGGTTTGCAAATATAGATGGAGCGTATGAATCAATTAGTTTCTCACAAAAGTCGGACTTTGTAGAATCCTCATAGTATTTTTCAAGTTCTTCCTTTGTTGGAATGAGTGGTTCAGTTGATTCAATATCTATCATTGATGTTATCTCTATAAAGATAGAGTGTTCATTCTCTTTGGGGTTTATCTTTGAATGGAATATGCCTGTCATCTTTTTCTTCTGACCGGGAAATGCAGTACCAACATGTTCATCATATATCTTGGCTTCAAATGATATAGGGTTGTTGTGTTTTGATTCCTCAAGTGATTCCTGAATAACTACAGTCTGAACATATCCTGTTATCATTCTCTTTTTATCCAACTCACATTTTGCTTTCTTACAACCATCGGTTGAACAGTATACAGTGAGCAATGATTTGTCAAAGTCTGCTTTCATATTGTATTCATTAAAGCATTTAGGACATACAAATGTTGCACTCTTGATATACGTCATCCAAGAATCCCCTGCTATTATCTCACAGTTGAATGCTATTGGTGAGTTCTCATGCTCAATAGGATTGATGTCATGTAATAGTATGGTATCAGATGTGGTGAACTCTATACTAAGATTTTTGAATGTTGCTCCAACTTCGATGTCAGGATATATCTCTGTTAGTATCAGATATACAGCCTTGAGATATTCATCTCTGAATTTGCCAGAGTCGGATAGATAATAGTCTACCCATAATGGGTCGCCTACATTAACATATACCTTGCTGTTCTCATGTAGTTTTGATATGACATTGAATGTTTCCTTGTCATTCTCAATGGTTTCTCTTATCCTGTCTCTCATAGCAGAGTCAGTGTATGTTACTTCTTCACTCATAATCTTCATACGCCTCTATCGTGTGTGGTTGTGGCATAGGTATATCAAGACCTTCAAATGCTTTAGTTAAGTCAGTAACATCTGGCATATTAACTCTATATTTGCGTACCTTTTTCTTACCGTATGCTTTGTCTGTGTTCTTCATCCAATCATCTCCTGTAGTTTCTTGTTGATGATATTATCTAACTGCTGATGTCTCTTTTGAAATTTCTTAAGTTCTGTCTTTGGCATTTTGTCAACGTATTTCTTCCACATGTTAATCTCGGAATAAAACAATGGAGTAACCATCATGTCTTTATTTGCAAAGTCCGTAATTTTCATTTCACTTCCTTTATGTTTCTCATGATACTCACTTGCACTTACACCTAGAAACTGTGAGAATGAAATATGATTTGGTCTGATAGAATCGAGTAGTTTAAAATATCCTCGGTTAGTATCAGTTATTGATAACGCCACCATACTTCTGTCTAAGTTCATAATAAAAAGAGAGTGTGTATAGTATATAATACTTATGTAGAGTTATACAAGATATATAAGTTATATATATTATATATATAATAATAAAAAAGGTATAATAGGATTTTTATCTAGACTGTTTTTCCTAGACGAAAGGTCTTACCCTTTTGTTCTAACTGTTGTGATATGTTACCTGCTTCAGAAACTGGAACACAGAGAGGATTATCCAAACCGTCAATATGAATCATAATATGCATAAGGTAATATTGTAAAGTATGGTTAATAAGTATTACCGAATATATTCTAACATAAAAAAGGGATAAAGAATATAGATGAAAAAATATCTATATAGATTTGTAGACGTAACCACACCCACAGTCACATCTGTTTCGTGAGACTTCACCATTATTGTGAAAGTCTTTCATGTTCTTCTCAACATTGCGTCTGACTGTTTCAGGGAATGCTTCGAATACGGACTTGCAAGTAACATTACCTTCCTGTTCACTTATCCATTTGAGCATTCTTTGTTTGAGTGTTACTCTTACTTCTTTTGACTTTGGTTGTTCTGTTACTAGTTTTTTATTCCTCACGATTTTCTTAGATATGACCACTTACTTTCCCTCCATATGCATTGATACTAAGTGTTGCTGTTCCCGGATGTGAGTATACGACTTCGTTCTTTCTGTCCATGTATCCGTCAGCGTTGTCGACTAGGGTATGACAGAATGTGCCACCGTTAACTAGGTGAATATCCTTCTCCCATCTACAACCTGATTCATAGTCAAAGTCATTGGCTACCTCTGGGGTATATCTCTTTTGATGTAAGTGTCCACATAAGAATATGTCAGCATACACATTCTTTTTCATTTGGTCAAACATACGTTCTGGCTTTCCACCACCACTTCCATGTATGGCTAGTATGGTTTGTTGCATGAGAATCTCATCTCTGTATTTTATCTCAAGTCCTACCATTGCTCTACTACCTAAGAATGTTATTCCATTAGGTTCAGTGAAATGATTCTCGAGATAACTACGAGTGATACTTGGTATCTTGTATTCGTGATTACCATGTAATAACCCCCATATCTTCTCATTACGTTTGCCTGTTGTTCTACTTTCAATATGGGCTTCTATCAATGGGGATGTTAATCTATCCCATTTCAAACGTTGATTATCTATGTCATGTTCTATTGACATGTCTGGATTGAATCGCTTATCATAAGTAGTGATAGCATCTATTTGGTCTCCTAAAAAAATGGTGTATCTGTCTGGGTCATTTGTTATTGCCTTGATTCTTTTCTTGTATAGTTTCTCATCGAAACCGGCATGACCTATATGTATATCACTCAAAGGTTCTAGATGAATGGTATCATCTTTCTTCTTTAAGTTGATAGTAACTTTCTTACTAAACATATGTTCGGTTGGTAGACCGAACTATATAATACTTATGCAGAGTTTGGTTGTTCAGGTTTAGGTTGATTCCATACTAGGCGTGTCTTGGCTTTTTGTTCATCTGTTAATATCATAAAGTCTATTTCATCTAACACCTCTCCGTTAGGATGATGTCTTGTCTTATGTTCACTTAGAGTTGTTGCTCTTGCATGGTCTGGATTTCTTCTACACCAATCATCAGACATGCAGTGTCCTGAATTACCTAGACATAATTCACATTCGGCATAGTCAGCACTCGTAGTTTTCTGAACCTTATTTTCTGGGGGCTTGTTACACCACTTACCATCCATACGTTTATGATTCTCTAGTTTCCACTTTCCTGTTTTTTTATTAAAGTCGTAATCCCAACCTAGATTCTTCTTACCACATTTATTACAAACTTTTGTTCCTGTCATAAAAATAAAAGGGGGTGTAAAGATATATAACTCTAACTAAGAGTTCTAAATCAGTTTACTATTTAGTGCAAAGAATAACTGGTCTACTAACTTACTTCGGATTTGTCCGAAGGTATGTGTGTTCTCATCTAAGTCAGGATATAAAACCTTGACTGCTTTATGAGATGCAGCTATTGCCTGTACTACCTTCTCCATTTTTTCGGTCATGGCAGCAGGAACTTCTACATCAGGACAAACTGTTTGGATTGTCTTATTGTAGGAACTCTGTCTCCCACCAAAACCAGATGCTGGAGCATTGGCTTTTTGTGTCTCGAAACATTCTTGTGAAGTACATGTGATTTTTGGGTCTTTTGAATAGTGGATTTGGTCTCCAACTTTCCAAGGAACCCCACAGTGCTTACATGTTCCGGGATATCTACTTTCTAAAGTCATTGTACTTATTGTACTGGTATAGTATTTATCTCTGTTGGTATGTTTTCTCTCCCGGCAAGATTTAAATACAACTAATATAATGAGTAGTATGGCACAACGAAGAAGTGGAAATAGTCATACCACGATTTCAATAACGTGGGCTGATAAAGACGAGTTTAGAAGATTCGCTAAAGAAGTAAAGACTACCAAGAATGGTAAGATGTTTGAACCTGATGCTGAACTCTTTACAAAACTATTAGAGTATTACAAGTCAGACCCAACACATAGTAGGAATGATATTATACCAAAGACATATCCTAATAAAATTTCTCAAGATGATGTCCAGCTAGATTCCTCTCACGAGGAACCCAAATAATCCTATCACCCCTCTTCATTTTCTTTTTTACTATAGTTAATAATCTTTTAAGATTTGGTGTATGACATCTATAATATTCATTTATATGATTAACTATAAGTTGACTGTCACTTATCAATAGTAATTTATCGCGTGGATATAAACGCCTACCATATTCTATACCATATATGACAGCCAAATATTCTAGGTCATTATTAGTCAATTCTTGTACACTGGTTCTCTTTTTAACAAAGTCTCTATTTCTTTGTGGGTCATGAACACACACAACATTGCCTCTAGTACCTCCATCTACATAGAGTTTAACTACCGTGCTTTCTCAGCCTCATCATTTGATAGTTCATTCTGTTTAAAGTTTGCATCATACAATAAAATATTATGAGTCTTTTTTTCCTCTTCTGTTGGAGGTCTTTCTATCTCGTTTTCTTCTTCTGTGTTGGTCGACTCTGTCGGAGTTATCATACTGTATATCATCTTTAACATCAGGTAAGCTAGCATTATCAATCCAACCGGCAAGAAGACAACTAACATGATACCCATTGTCACCCATAGAAGTGTATCTGATTTTCCCATATGTATAATTAACCTTACCCATATTTAAATAAATTGGAATGTTATATAAAAAGAAAGGGGTTAGGCGAAGTGTTGAGGGTCTTCTTTCTTCTCGTCTTCTTCACCTAATAGTCTCTTACATGCTTCGTATCTAATTCTAAGAAAATCGTCTCCTGTTGAATCATATAACGCTTTGTTCTGGTCACGTAATGATTCCCATTGTTTCTTGCGAGGGTCTTCAGTCATCTGATAAACCTCCTAAAGAACCGTATATAGGTTTTGTGTGGTCTTCTGAGCATCCACATGTAACACATCTAACTTTACTACCATCAGGTGTATCAAATATCATGTTATCTATACTGCTTTCTGGATGAGTTCTTTCATGTTGTGTGATAAGTCCTTCAACATAATTTCCTTCATATTCAAAGTCACAGTGTCTACAAGTATACTTCATTGTTTATTACTCTTTTTCTGTTCGTTATATATGTTTCTGCATGTGTCTCCACAGTAGATTTTTTGTCTGCCTTTATATCTCCACGGCAATTGTGCCTTACAATTAATACATAGTTTAGGTTCAGAAGATTTCAATACTATATAAAGTTATTAGTTATATTTAAGCTTTTATTATTCTTCTATGTCATGAGTCTTGGTTAGTTTGGTTACACCATAACCTAACCCATATGTTTTAAATGATTTAGTAACACCTATTTTGTTTCCTTCTTCTTCTTTTTCATATCTTGTGTTATGAACACCGTTGAATGAACCGGCATCACCTGTTCCCATTGATGCATTTTCTTTTGTCTCTGGTGCAAGACCTGCTCTAATTTCATTATCTACATTTTCATCTTTACCCAAATATTCTTCATCTTGTGCTCCTTTCTTTTCTTCTTCTACATCTTCTGTTTTAACACCAGACATCATGTTAGTCATACCACCTGTTGCAGAACCATCTTTGTTTTCTACTTCTGGTTTTTTATAAGAGTCTGGAACTTGTTCAGATTCTGTAGTAGAAGTATCTGCGTCAAGGTTATCGTGTTTGAAATTTGTTCTATCATCATCGATTGGTTTTGCCTCATAGTCGTCAGGAGCATCGAAGTGTATGCTTGTATCGATTCCACCATACTTACCTTGTTCAAAGTTGGACTTTATAACGTTTTGGGCTTCGGCTGGAATGTCTGCCCAATCACGAGTAACATATGATAATGGACATCTAGACTTTGATAATATCTCTACTCTCTCATCTGCTTCCATATGAGCCCATGTTCTACCTTTAGTTAAAATCTGTTCTACAAAGAATACATCTGAAACTTGAATATCTTGATATCCACCTGTCTCTTTTCTAACAGTAAAGAATTCTGTGGTCATTGCATAAACTGTACCTTTACCTTCTTCACCATTTAAGTAATACTTGATAGTGTCATTAAGTTGAACGTCTGCTATTTTGTTTTTGTCTGGCAACTTATCTTTCTTCTGCGGTGCTCCTATATAAATATCACTCTCTTTTGCACCATCTGCGTGTATATTTCGTACATTTAAGTTGTCTTCTACGCTTTGAAACTTCTTTTTTGGTGCATCATCACCACCCTCATCGTCCTTAAATGCAGGACTAGGATGTGCCCATCGCTCTACTTCATTGTCTCCTACTTCCTCTGCACTAGCGTCAGTTGTAGGTGTAAATACGTGCCTTCCTTGAACTCTTTTCCATTCTCCACTTTCGCCTTCTGGCGTAAGAATGCTTGGTTTTCTGAAAGGCATAACTCAATAATGCTTTTATCGCTTATATATATTACCCAAACATCTGTTCTTGGAATTCAGAACTCATGCTTAATACATGCCATTGGTCACCATGTTCTATAGCCAAACATACTAATGCTATGGCATCTGCATAGTCGTCTTTACCATCTGATTTAATCTTCATGATACCTGTCTCTGTATATTCTCTGGACATTAAACTGAATTGTTCTACTGCTATTTGTCCTATGTTTCTTACTTGTCCTTTCTCGAATAATACTCTTAATGATTTAAACATGGTTTCTTTTGCATGTAGTGAGAACATTTGTCCTCGTATTGGTAGTGACCGTTCTTGTGCTAAGTCTATTAATCCTCCCCCCAGACCTGTCTCATCTACGAAGATTAATTCTACATTCCATTGGTCTTTCAGGTCTTCCATACGTCCTGCTACATCAACTACGTTTGATTGACCCTCATGTTCCAAATGACATATTCTACCTACATCATTCTCGTCTACTTCCATGATAGCATAAACTGTCTCATCACGACCTGTTCTTGCAATATCTACACCCATGTATCTACGAATTTTACCTTTAGGGTTATGGTCATTTAATGCATCCATTAACATTTCGTGTGGGATTAAGGCGTTACCAATATCTAGGAACTCACCCTCTACCTCTAGAGCATACTGTTCCTCTGTCATGGCTTTAAGGAATGTCAAGTATTCAGGGTCTTTAGCAATCATAGGGTTATCATAAGACCTGACATGGAACTGTGTCCACTGCTTTTCTGCGTCAATCATCTTACCGTTTATAGTCTTAGAGTTGGAACATGCCTTGTAGAAATAACCTTGTTTAGAGAATGGTGTTGAGGTAAGCCATATTCTCGCCCTAGTCGCAGCTCCTGCTGGAAACAATGCTCTAAGTATTTCTTCTTTAATGAATGAACATTCGTCCACGATGATAACGTGAGGGGAATAACCTCTGACAGAACTACCTGTTTCACCTGTTGCCTTGGTTGCAATATGAGTTACACCTTTATCATTAAGCCATCTTAAACCTATCTCTGCTTGTGTGTTCTTAACAATGAATCCTGATAGGAATTCACTTCCTGTTATGAGTGTTCGTATACGTTCATACATAATTTTTGCTTGGTCTTGTGTAGGTGCAACAATTAAAATGGTACATTCCTTGTCAACTGTATCCAATAATAGGGGGGCAAAAAAGGCGAAATGTATAGCCTTAATGGCAGTTGTCATTGTTTTACCAACCTGACGTCCAGACCTATATACTATGTATCTGTCAAGGCAATCTGCATATCTCTTGTTATATTCGAATACTTCATGGTTTAAGAATTTCTCAGAGAATGCACTTGGTTTCTCTACACATTCTACAAAGTCTTTAACGAATGTTTCTCTGGCTTCAGAGATATCTTTACTCGGCTTAGTCATTACCATTCGTGAATTTCTTTGCTGATAGTTCTTTGAATACTGATTTGATAAGACCGTCCTTATCTAGTTCAGTTGTCTCCTTTACTTCTACACTTCCATGCAATTCCTGCATTTGAGCCATAGTCTTCATGAGCATATTGAGTTGTGATATAGTATTACGGTCAGGTATATTACCATCCATTTTCATCTGGGCTAGTGATATAATTGTATTTTCTGACATTATTGATATAAATTCTGACAATAGTTTCTTCAAATCATCAGGGTTTCTAGTATCTAATTGACCTATATAATCTCCGAATTCTTCTCTGATACCACACACTGCACCCTTTTCATACTTTGGACACTTTCCGTTTCCACCTTCGTCTATTGACTTGTAGATACATTGGTCACAGTAAGCAGGTAGACTGGCGTTCTTGAAATGTTTTAAAGAGTTATATGGTGATACTGTCTTTCTTTTGTCTTCTGTTACTTCTAATTTTCCCTCGACTTTTTTAATCTTAAATATGTCATCTTTACCCATTATAATACATTAAGCAAAACAATACTATATAAAGTTATCATCATAGATGTTTAACGTTTTACATAGAGGCATAAAGTTTACTGCTATAGGTAGACGTAACAATGCGTCATACTCATTGTCTAATACATCTTGTTTCTTTATATTACATTTCTCTAGATTGTCTTTGTATTGTTCTAATATGTATTGTAGTTGTGCTTTCATGTGTTTTCCTTTCTCCCCGAAGAACATGGATGTTGAAGAGTTGTTACGCCACACTTCAGTCTTTTTAGATACTGCTGCTGAAATCCATGCAGATGTGTCAAGTGATTCAAACATTCTATTCTTTGCAATATACTTACCCTTAGCAAGACCATGTAGTTTGATGTTTCCGGGTAATCTACGGATTTGTTCTTCTGTTTCTATACGTCCTTTCACCTCTCCTATACATACATAATCATCAGGTTTAGGTCTTAATAACATTAGATGTTGTTTATAGTTCTCTTGTAATACAGGTAAAGTCCAATCAATACCGAGTTCTCTTTCCTGAGAGAGACATTTCATAGTTGCTTTCATATCATAAAATACATCAAATTGAGTCGCATAATCATACTTTTCTCTGTTAGGTTTAAGCCATGCATGATACTTTTCCTTATTGGCTTTTACCCCTGCTACCACAAATACCTTCTCAAAATTATCACGATATGTGTCTATACTGGCATAGGCATACTTGTGAGCAACCATAACATTCTTGACACCACAGTCAATTAATGCAGTGCGAGTGGCTTTGTTATTTGCGTTTAGGTATAGTTTCATCGCCATATGTTCCAAAGCATTCTAATGCATAAGGACAGAATCCATCACATAGATAATTTCTAGTTCTATCTGGCAGTTCTCCTGTCTGTTTAAAGTGCTGTAATGTGGCTAGATTCTCTTTAACCCATTTGTCAGTATCTTCAATCTCATCTAATTTGAAGTACATTGGATGAATTTTATCCCTGTCTTCTTTAGATATACTGTTTGGTATATAGATAACACATCCAAATTTAGAGTCTATATCATAGCATTTCTTTAACAGACTTCTATATACATTGATTTGAACTTGGTGTGTAGGACTAGGTTTCTTGTCTCTTTTTCTGATAAAGTAATCCATACTTCCAGTGGTCTTTTTATCTGATATTACAAACTGTCCATTTACTTCTAATACATCATCTATACTCCCATATAGGATATTCAGTTGTCTTGGGTCGTCTTCTGGTATTGCTTTAGCCTCTTCATATGTTAGTGGTTTTTCCTCCTCGAAGTCATATGCTAGGAACATCTCATGATATTCTGGTTTGGTTAGCATTGAATTGGAGTGAATAATTTGACCCATTACTAGAGACTTGTAGTCCTCTGTTGTCATTGTCTTTGGAATAATTTTACTATATGCTGAATATCTCATACAATCTTTTATTATATCTGATACGTGAAAAACACCTAAACGTTCAGTATGCATCGCATTGAGTTGTGCTTTTCTCATTGAAAAATATGCGTGGTCTTGAACTTCATCTTTACCTAAAACTACCATGAGATAATATATTGTATATGATATTTAAGTGTTAATAGGAGTTACGTATAATGAATGTAAATGTGTCTGTGGTTAATGTTATGGTTGTTCCGTCTGTTGATAGTAATTCTATTTCTCCCTCCCATTTTCCTGCATTAGCTGCAACTGTATCAGCAGTTGCTAAACCATAAGTAACTAGACCTGAAGCTCTGGTTGTAAATGTAATAGCTCCATCAATTACAAGTGTACCGTCAGTTTTCCATACCTTTAGTTTTCCGGTGGCATAAGTAGAAGTATTAGATAAATCCTTTAGAGAAGTACCTGTATCATCATATATGTTGAATTGTAAAGCGTTAGTTGAACCTACTTTAACTTCATAAACTATGTCTCTTTGACGCATAAATTGACTCATTATCTATCAAATGTCTCCATACTTAATAAGGATTATGAACTAGGTGTCCTCACGTTCTTAGTACCCTGACCAGATTTAAGCTTACCAGATACGTTCTTTACACGTATGTTTACTGATGTAGCTGCTGTCTTTACTTTTCTTCCTATCTTTCCTACTAGTTCTCTTATCTCATTCTTTGCCTCCGAAATCTGAACTGTCTCATTGATAATCTTTCTGAGGTTATTGAGAATTCTGTTATCAGATGTGTGTATTTCAATCAATTGTTCTATCTCATTGATAGCTCTAACAATAGACATTGACCTTACATTTGCTTCAGTTAAGGCAACTGTTTCATTAATAATCTTTCTTACTAATCCTACCTTTTTAATGAATTCAGATATTTCTACAGTTTCATCTATAACTCTATACATTGTCTTTGGATTAAATATTGATTCGGATAATGCTACAGATTCTGCTATGTTTCGAAGTATCACAATAGGTCTGGCTAATGTTTCAGCCAATTGCACAGTTTCATCAATAATGAATCTCTTATGTTTAATCATTCTTAAACCGTCAAATACCCTCATTGTCTCATTCACTGCGAGAATTAATGCACCATTATTATTGATAAAGTTAGGTAATAACATGAGATATGCTTCTATGAGTTGTAATGTTTCATCGACAACTCTTACCACATTGATTGGTTTACTTGTTGTTTCTGAGATTTGTACTGTTTCATCAACTGCACGTTTAATACCTAACAGTTTAACTACTTCTGTACCCATTTGGAATACTCCAGATTGGAACACAGATGACTGGAATACTTTTGCATTTACCATTAATACTTGGACTGTCTCATCTACAACCTTTGCCATAGTCATTGGTCTTACTACTGATGTAGATATTGCAATTGTTTCTGCTATTTCTTTTACCAAGTCTCTTGTTTTTACTATTCCCTCGGAAATTTGTAGTGTTTCATTCACTCGTCTAACTAATGCTAATGCCTTTGGAATTGTCTCTGATATTCTTACTGTCTCTGATAATATCTTGATTCTTTGTGGTACTTCTACTATTGCTTCTGCAAATTGTACTGTCTCTGTTACAAATCTTGTCTTGCCCACCAAATTAACAACACCCCTACCAGTCACACCTTGGAACACACCTGCTTGGAAAACGTTGGTCTGGAATAAAGCAATAGGTTGTAATAGGTTAACTGTCTCTGCTACTTCTTTTACCAAAGTTCTTGCCTTGTGTATGTTTTCTGATAATGCTAATGTTTCGTTTATTATTCTCCCCAAATCTCTAGTCTTTCTTACTCCTTCTGAAATTTGCATGGTTTCATTAATTGCTCTTACCCAATCATGTTGTGGGGAAATAGTATCAATAACTTGAACAGTCTCATTAATCTTTCTTACAAATGCTCTAACATATACATTAGGGTCAGATATTGCCTCAGTTTCATTAATAAATCTTACAAGAGACATTACTTTAACAAGTCCACCTACTGTACCTTGGAATACATTTGATTGGAATATGTTGTTTTGGAATACTCCTTGCTTGTCATCTGGTACTTCTATGGTTTCATTTATTGTTAGTGCTATTGAGTCTGCTCCCTGAAAAACATCCTTCTGGAAAACATTGTGTTGGAATGCACCCATGATTATATATACCCAATTATCATATATAAAGAATTATACATACATCTTCACCAATGAATAACAGTTAGGGCAAGATTTTATATCTAATC
>Ga0233427_10000459_pt1 | contig 52361 bp, 52 predicted proteins | sample SI_118_April2016_5_FD_179885 | JGI IMG/M metagenome (GOLD analysis project Ga0233427, IMG submission 179885) | Seawater microbial communities from Saanich Inlet, British Columbia, Canada - SI_118_April2016_100_MG | ecosystem: Environmental > Aquatic > Marine > Inlet | place: Canada: British...
GCTATCTGGGGAGTCTGTTCTGGGGCGCCGCGATGTTCACGGCCGCACGGTCTGATAAGGTCCGAACCGACTGGGTAAACGGGTTCATTGGTGTGATGGTGGTCATCCTCACCTTGTTCTTCGTGCGTGGCAGCTTCGGAATGATGTTCGGCATCGCGTTCGGCCTCACCATGTTCATGGCCGCGAAGAAGATGGGACCGGATATGAACCGCGGGCTTCTGTTCACGCTCGGCCTCGTCAGCGTCCTCTACGCGATCCTAGACATCAAGAGCGATGTGCTGGACCGGCCAGGCATCCAATCCGATGCCGCGATGCTCTCGGACCTAATCCACATCCCGACAACGCTTATTGGTCTCATTTGGATCAGCGTCGCCGTCGGTGTCGCCGGCTTCTTGCTCAAGCAGGCCTACGACGACGCCTGATTCTGTGAAATAGATCACGAGGTCACCGGGGGTGTGGGCCGGAATCGCGAAAATCCGGACTTCCTCTCCGTTCACGACTAATGGCGGATGTCTAATCAACAGACGGGAGACCTCCCCGGACTCCAACGACGAAACCGCCCTCTGCAGGGAGGCGAACACAGGGAAGGATCCGGTATCGATGAGGAAGACCCCGTCGTCACCCACCTGCGCGACCACGTTGGAGCCCGCACCGGAAAGGAGGCACACGGACCCGCCGAGCCGCTCCACACCCAACTCCATCTCGCTCGCCAAACCTATGGCCTCTTCAAATGCGGGCGACGTCTTCATTTCGTCGAAGGACAGGTCGTACGCAGCGAACGACATCATCAGGGATTCGATCCCCTCGTCCCATGCAACCTGCAGCCATGAGGCGGCCGCATCCGCGTCCTCCACGAACGCCGCCCCACGAGCGGGGTGATACTTGCTCGAAGGGTCGATTCAGGTGACCCGCGGGCAGGTTCTCCGCAGCCAACGCCATCTGCTCGGCATACTGGGAAGAGTCCTCGGCTCCGAGCGCCTCCTGCCGGCGGCGAAAAAGCCCCGCCAGGCATCGGCATCCTGTGCGGCTACCGGCGCCGCTGTTCCAAGCCAAAGCGCTACTACCACGTGTCGTGTCGTCATTCCCCTCCCCACCCCACCCCTGGTATAGCACAATACTTGCACCCGCGAATTCCGTTTCGTATAATGGCGTCGACCGGAAACAAACGGTTTTCAGTCTAGGCCAGGATCCAAAACCCAGAAGTCGAGGGTCCTGGACTGCGGGCCTCGAGCCCGCCGGCGTTCTGCCTGATTGTCGTCTTGAAACAGGAGGTGACCCCTTGTCTAGTCCCTGTACACTGTCCAGCCTGGCAAAGGCACGCGATCGCTGGGACGGCATCTAGCCGAACCACTGCAGTAGTCGCTGTTCGCGCTGTACCCGGCCATCGCGCCGGGCTCGGGCAGTTGGACGCCACCGGTACGTACGTCCGGTGGCGTCCTTTTTTACGCCTATACGTCGCGTCGGCTATTACGAACCCGCTCTCGTAGCGATCCCCATCACTTCGAACCGCGCGCCAAAGAGCAAAGTCCCGGCTCCAATGAACGCTCGTGCCGGATACGTTTGGGTGAAGTACGTCCGATACACGGCATTGAAGGCGTCGTAGTCGGAGACGTCCGACGAGAAGATCTGCACGCTCACGAGGTCATCCATGGTGAGACCAGCTTCTTCGAGCACCGCTTTGATGTTGCCGAGGACGTTGTGCGCCTCCTCTGTGGCCGTCTCCGGTACCGAACGATCCGGCCCGAGTCCTAAGGTCCCGGAGAGATAGAGAGTCGGGCCGACCCAGACCGCCCCGCTGAATGGGGGCACGTCCGCGTCGGACGCGGAACGTCCGTTCACGTAGTCGCGATCCTGTGCAGCCGCCGGGGCGGCCATCGCGAGGCCGAGTAGCACGAGAAGAGAGAGACGAGCGCGCATGACAACTCCGGATCAAGGGCAGCCCCCCGGTAGATTCCGGAGGTCGAGCACCGACCCTAGGCGAGGCGAGGATCGTCAGCAAGGCCCACGCTCAGGCGAGCACCCATAGTCCGGTCAGCTCTACTCGGACTGCAGCGCCTGGATCGGATTCACCCTCGAGGCTCGCCGCGCCGGCAGATAGGCCGCCGCGAAGACGACCATCCCTAGAATCAGCGACACGGCTATGATCATCAAAGGATCGGTCCCTTCCATGCCAAAAAGCAGGGCTTGAGCCGCCCGCGCGAGGGCGATGGAGCCGGCAATGCCAATGACCCCTCCGATCACAGCCATGCGACCCACCTGCTTGAGTACCATAGCGCTGACGTTTTGGGTTTGGGCGCCTAGGGCCATGCGAACGCCGATCTCTCGTGTCCTCTGGGCGACCGTGTACGCCAGAACTCCGTAGAGACCGATCGAGGCCAAGAGCGTCGCCAATACGGCGAAGGCCGCGGCAAGGGTGCTGATGAGCCGATCTGCGAACGTGTTCTCCCGCACGACCGTTTCCATGGACTTGATGCTTTCGACGGGCAGATTGGGATCGAGGCGAGCCACCGCGGGAGGGATCGCCCCAATGATCTGGGACGGATCCAAGTCCGCGTGCACATAAAAAGTCAGCCAACCGATCCAATCCTGCTGACGGTACGCAGTGAAGAATACTGCCTCCGCGACCTGCTTCACGTCCGAATAGGTCGCGTCCTGCACGACTCCGACAATTTGCATATCCGTCTCAGAACCGAACCCCTCGTCCGATATGAATGTCCCGACGGCCTCACGGGCGTTGAGATTGAACTTTTTCACAAAGGCCTCGTTGACGATCACGACCTCTGGAGCACCAGTCACGTCTGACTCCGAAAACTCCCGTCCCGCGATCAGCGGCATACCCATGGCACTGAAGTAGCCGGGTCCCACCGAATTCATACGAGAGTTGTCATTGGTGTCGGGTCCACTCTCGAAGCCCTCCACCGCCATGCTGCTGCCCCAGCTGCTCCCAGACATGAGCGGCACGAGCGCAGCAGTCACTCCGGTCACCCCTGGGATCGCCGCGAGGTCTCGTTCAACCTCTTGGAAGAAGGCCATGGTGCGTTCCGCGCCATACCCATTCAGCTCAGGTGAAAGCCCGAATGTGACAACGTTCTCGGTGTGAATGCCGAGGTCGACAGTGCTCACATTCACCAAACTGCGAATGAACAAGCCCGCGGTGATGAGAAGCGTCATCGAGATCGCGATCTGAGTCGTCACCAGCGTAGCACGAAAGCGCGCCGCGCGCCGCCCCGCTGAAGGCTGGCCTCCCCCGGCCTTCAACATCGATACGAGGTCCTGTTTGGAGCTATTCAGCGCCGGGTACAACCCGAAGAGAAAACCTGTACTCAGCGCCAGGGCGGCTGTGAAGCCGAGTACCGAAGGACTCAACGATGCCGTCAGCCCGCCCAGTTCGTCGGGCGGGATCGCTCGGATCATGAAGGTCAACGTCCATCGGGCCACCACTACGCCGGCAAGGCCCCCGAGCGTGGCGAGTATGGTCGACTCCGTCATGAGCTGGCCGAGAAGATGACGCCTGCTGGCGCCCATTGAGCCGCGGATCGCCATCTCACGAGCTCGGCCAGCACCCCGCGCCAGCAGCAGGTTGGCGATGTTCGCACACGCGATGATCAGCACGAGTCCGGTCACACCTAGGAGAAATGCGAGCGGGGCCCCGGCAGAGTTCTGGATGCTACTCTGGCCACGGAACCCGTCTTCGAGGACAATCTGCCTGGCCTTGAAGCGCTGCAACCCACTGTCGCTCATGCCCTCTTGAAGCGGTGCCTCAACCTCGTTGAGAATGCCAGAGTAGATAAGGTTGATGGCCAGTCCGGCCTGCTCTATCGACACACCGTCCGGCAACCGACCCATCAGATAGAATCCGTAACTCCGACGATTGTCGAAGTCGCCCCAAGTGGGAGTGAGCGCGGCACGCATGGTGACAGGAACGAAGACGTCTGGCCGGAAGCCCAGCGTGGTCCCATCAAAGTCGCTGGCCGCGACACCGATCACGGTAAGCGGCTGTCCGTTGACCACGATCGTGGAGTTGAGCACCGACGGATCCTGTCCGAGCTGACGGTCCCAATAGCGATAGCTCAGGACCGCAACCGGATGCCCGCCGAAGCGCTCGTCGTCGGAGGGGCCCAACAGTCGGCCCAGCGCCGGTTGAACGCCCAGCAGCGTGAAGTAATTCCCGGAGACCCAAAGGCCGGCACCGCTCGTGGTAGACTCGGTGGTCGCCAGGTTGGCCCCGAACGTCCGGTGTAGCGCGATACCGGACAGTCCGGTCTCTGCCCCTTGGAGGTCCTTGAACATCGCGTAACTGAAGATGTCCTCGCACGACCCCTCCGAAGTACACGACGTGCGGCCCGACTTCGGCCCCGGCGCCGACAGATTGACCAGCTGTTGCGGTTCGTTAACCGGAAGCGGCTTGAGCAGGATCTGGTCGAAGAGCGAAAAAATCGCTCCGTTGGCACCGATACCCAGGCCCAGTGACATGACGGCAAGACCCGTGAGGAACGGGGTCTTGGCGAGCGTACGGAAGGCGAACTTCAGGAGGTTCATGGTCGATTGGTCCGGGTCCAAGCGGTCAGGCGCAGGTCAGTCTTGGAGCACCCCTCCACAGACCACCCACGTGCATATAGACGGACCCAACCACCTCTAGGTTGCAAAACCCACTCTAGGTCCCGGTCACGGACCCCTCCGTCCGAGGCTCAGCCGAACGAGTGTGGTGCGTTGCCCGCCTTCCACTTGATGTTGCACCCGACGCTCGGCATCTGTGGCTCGCGGGGCTCGTTCCCGGCCAGCACGGAATCGATCGCAGCATGCAGATCGGCGCCGGTGACCGGCACATCGAGTGACGGCCTGCTCGCGTCGTACTGTCCGCGATACACGAGCTCGCGACGGGCATCGAACAGAAAGAAATCCGGCGTACAGGCCGCTTGGTAGGCCTTCGCGACTTCCTGCGACTCATCGAAGAGGTAGGGGAAGGTGTAACCCCGCCGTCCGACCTCCTCTTTCATCTTGTCTGGCGCATCGTCAGGGTACTTCTCGACGTCATTGGACATGATGCCCACCACTGCCAAGCCCTTCGCCTCCTGCTCCGACGCGAAGGCCGAGAAGTGGTCCGCCAGGTGTCTTACAAACGGGCAGTGATTCGACAGGAAGACGACCACGAGCGCCCTTGCTTCAGCGAAGTCCGCCAGTGAACGAGCGGAATGTGTGGCCGGTTCCGGCAGCGTGAAGTCGGGCGCCACGGTACCGAGCGCCAACATCGTAGAGGGGGTTTTTGACATGTCCCAAAGTATTCACATGGCGCTTCGTCCCGCTACGAGGCACTGTGCCTATTCGGATGAGGCCACTAGGCCGACGAGTCGAGCGGTGTGAACCGAGGCTGCGAACCCGGGTAACGGTCCCTCATGCGAATCGTCTCTCTTGCCTGCTCCAACACGGAAATCGTCTGCGCGCTCGGTTGTGCGCACATGCTCGTGGGAGTGGACGACCACTCCGACTTCCCCGTGGACGTAGTTGCCGCGCTGCCTAAGGTCGGACCAGACCTCGACATCGATGTCGACAAGGTGGCTACGCTAAAGCCCGACCTGGTCCTCGCTACGCTCACGGTGCCCGGGCACGAGCAGGTCGTCGCGCGGCTCGAGGAGGCGGGCCTCTCCTTCGTAGCGCCCGAGCCGATCTCGATCGACGACGTGTACCGGGACGTCCGTGACATTGGTGCGCGACTCGGCGTCCCGGAGCGAGCGGAAGCGCTCGTGGCCGAAATGCAGACCGTTCTGGACGTGGATGCGGGCTCGCCCCTCCCGGAAGACGCGCCGTCCATTCTAGTCCAGTGGTGGCCGAAGCCGGTCATCACACCGGGCAAGCAATCCTGGGTCGTCGACGTGCTGGCGGCCGCCGGCGCTCGGGCCATCCTCGGACACGAGGACCACAAGAGCCGACCCATGACCGACCAGGAGGTGGTTGATCTGGCGCCGGACGCTGTGGTGCTCTCTTGGTGTGGTGTACACCCCGACAAGTACCGGCCGGACGTCGTTCTGAAGAACGAGGCGTGGTCCGAACTCTCGTTCGTCACTGACGGCCGCGTGTTCTGTGTGGGCGAGCCGTACCTCGGGCGGCCCGGTCCGCGGCTCGTGGACGGAGTTCTCAAGCTGCGTGAGGTCGTCGAAGCGCTACGCTCCGACCGGTAGTTGACGGAATCCCCCTGAAAGCCTTGACGGCGCTTCGGTCTATGCTATTCATACGAACGTATGAATCATTTAACCGAAAGCGACATGCCGACGACTGCGACCACTTCTACGACATCGGATTCAGGTGCGGCCACGCGCACCGAACTGATCAAAGCGGGGCGGCAACTCTTCTCCCAGAGTGGCTTCGATGGGACGTCCGTCCGCGCCATTACAAGCGCGGCCGGGGCCAATCTAGGCTCGGTGGCCTACCACTTCGGATCGAAGAGGGGTCTGTATGCGGCGGCGCTCGAGGAATGTCTCCGCCCCATGCTTGCCCGTCTCAGATCAGCCGCTCAGGCGAATGGATCTGGACTTGATCGCATGCTTCTCGTCGTCGAAGCACAGTTCGCCCACCTGGGCGAACATCCCGACCTGCCCCGCCTTCTCCTACAGGAGGTCGCAGCAGGCAAACAACCGCCCGACGTCGTGCTCGAGATCATCAAAGAGATCAAGGCGACAATCGCGGGACTCCATGTGCAGGGAGTACATGACGGGTCCATCCGGCCCGGCCATCCCGGGCTGTCCGCCCTGAGCGTCGTCTCCCAACCGATCTACATGACACTCGTCGCACCGCTCTTTATGCACTTTGGCGACGTCGACCTGACCGACCCCGACACCCGCACCGGCGTGTTGACCCATATCACAACCTTCGTGCGCGCAGGGCTCGAGCTACGCGCAAAGGCAGAAGGATCATGACGAGATTCGTTCATCGGGGCTCCGCCCCACCCATTGGGTCACTCCTGATCGCATCGTTCCTTGCCTTTCCTGGCGCAGTGGCCACCCAGAGCCTGACACTCGCCGATGCGGCGGAAGCTGCGCTCCGGTCACATCCGGCGGTTCACGCGACCGGCGCACGCGCGGACGCGGCGGACCAGGCAGCTTCGGCCGCCAGGGGAGCACGACTCCCGTCGTTCGCCGTGACAGGCAGCATGACCCGCTTCGACGAACCGATGGTCGTCGCTCCGCTCCACGCGTTCGATCCAACTCGCCCTCCAACCTTCGACCGTACGCTTGTACAGCTTCAGGCCGGTGCGAAGTACACGGTCTTCGACGCAGGGGCCCGTTCGTCCCGAATTGAACAGGCGGACGCGCTCGCCGAGGCCGCTCGCTTCGGATCCGAGGCGACAGAGATGGGGCTCCTGGAACAGGTCGCGACGGCATACCTCGGCACGTTGACTTCCCGCGCTGTCCTCCATGCAGCTACTGCGCAGGTGTCCGCGGTTCAGGAGGAAGCCGCACGAGCGGAACGTCATTTTGATGCTGGCACCGCGGCCGAGGTGGAGCTCCTACGTGCCCGCGCGGCCCTGCTCGATGCACGCGCAAGACATGTCAGCGCGCGGGCCGGAGTCGGGCTGGCGGAAAGAAGTCTGGCCCGCGTCATGGGCGTTCCGACAAACGAGGTCGAAGGGAGAGGCTTGGCCGATGTCATCGCTACGGATCGAGAATCCAACAGCGCGTCAGTCGAAAGCCCCGTTGTGTCGATGGCCGCCCGAGTCGTGAATGCCGCCACAGCCCGTTTGGCCGAGCGACAGTCCACCCGCCTCCCCAAGCTCGAGGTCGGCGCAGGCTTGCGGGACTTCGGCAGCCTGGACAGCAACCACGTCGTTGAATGGCAAGCGGGGGTGCAGATCTCCTGGCCGCTCTTCACCGGAGGCGCGCGCAGCGCGGGCATCCGGAGAGCCGAGGCGGAGGTTCGAGCCGCCCGGGGAGACCTGGCGCTAGCGGAACTTCAGGCCGAATCGGAAATCGACGGCGCAGCGACCGCCGTCCAGGAAGCGGAGGCCCGGGCCCAGGCCTTGGAAGCCGCAGTCACACAGTGGACAGAAGTAGCCCGTATCGAGGCGCTCTCGGTCGAGGCGGGCGTAGGAGTACAGAGCGATCTACTTCGAGCCCAAGCGAGCCTCTTCCAGGCACGTGCAGGTCACGCCCAAGCCCGGTACGACGCCATTTCAGCCCTGGTGTCTCTCGCTCGGGCCGAAGGCACCCTCGACATGAATTGGATGAACGCAGTGTTGGAGATTCGGCCATGAATAAGCGCATCAGAATCATCGTCCCCGTCGTCGTCATCGCCGCTTTGGGCATCTGGTACACATCTCGCGATGCGGGTCCGGCAACCGGTACGCTGATCGCATCGGGAACCGTGGAGGCGACCACCGCTGACCTGGGTTTCCAGCTGCCTGGGCGGATCGAAGAAATCTCCGTCGCAGAGGGTGACGCCGTATCAGGCGGTCAGGCGCTGGCATGGCTGGACACTCGCGAGCTCACGGCCGTGCGGGCCGCGGCTCAGGCCCAAGTCGACGCTTCGGGTGCTCGACTGACCGACCTACAGAGCGGCGCCCGCCCTCAAGAGGTGACGGCAGCGGAATCCGGACTTCACGCCGCGAGTCAACGCGCCGAAAACGCCGGACGTGAAGTGGAGCGAGCGGAACGCCTCTTCGCCGGCGGGGCCATCAGTCGACAGGCGTTGGACGCCGCGGAGACCGGCCTAGAGATCGCCCTCTCCGCGCAGGATCAGGCGGTGCAAGCCCTCGCATTGATCCGTGAAGGGCCGCGCGCTGAAACCGTCAACGTACAACGGGCCATGGTCGGCCAGGCCAAGGCGAATCTCGCGCGGGCAGAAGCAACAATGGCGAATGCCATGGTCGCAGCACCCTTCCCTGGCCTCGTGACGATCAAACACCGCGAGCCTGGTGAGATCATCGGCGCCGGCATGCCCGTCATCACGCTCATGGATCCAGAAAACCGCTGGGTGCGCATCTACGTGCGTGAAGACGAGATCGGGCGGATTCAGATCGGTCAACGCGCCGTGATTTCGTCGGACACCTACCCAGATCGGATGTACGAAGGCGAGGTCATATTCATCGGCAGCGAAGCAGAGTTCACTCCTCGGAACGTCCAAACCGCAGAAGAACGCATCAAGCTGGTCTACCCGGTGAAAGTGCGGATCACCGGAGACCCGGAGTTTGAACTGAAGCCGGGCGTCCCGGCAGATGTCACGCTCATCGAGGCAGGTGCGTGAACGTCTCAGTTTCTCTGCGCGATCTGACGCGCAGCTTCGGCGATCTGACCGCCGTCGACGGCCTTTCGTTCGACGTGGGCCGTGGGGAGCTGTTCGGTATCGTCGGTCCGGATGGAGCGGGAAAGACCACCACGTTGCGCATGTTGGCCGGCGTCCTCCGTCCGACGAGCGGTACGGCCGTGCTTGAAGGGGTGGACGTCGCCGAGGATCCCGAGGGCGCCAAACTTCACTTGGCCTATATGGCCCAGCGGTTCGGCCTCTATGAAGACCTCACCGTGGCCGAGAACCTGGCCTTCTACGCCGACCTCTACTCGGTCCCCAAAGCAGAACGTCCGGATCGACTCGAGCGACTGTACACCTTCAGTCGTTTGGACGAATTCACGGACCGGCTGGCCGGAAACCTTTCCGGCGGTATGAAGCAAAAACTGTCACTCTCCTGCTGCCTCGTTCATCGACCCAAGGTTCTGCTCCTGGATGAGCCGACCTTCGGAGTGGACCCCATCTCAAGGCGAGAGCTGTGGCTCATCCTCCACGAGATGGTCGAGCAGGGTGTGACTGTGATCGTCTCGACCTCGTACCTCGACGAGGCAGAACGATGCGATCGGGTCATTCTTCTCAATGAAGGCCAGACAATGGCACTCGATGAACCGCATCGCCTCCAGTCTTCGCTCGAAGGGACCATGCTGGCGCTGCGAACAGCCAACCCCAGAGGCGTACGAGACGCACTAAATACCATGGCGGGCGTCAGCAGCGCGGCCCTGTTCGGAGACGCGATCCACACACTCCTCGAGCCCGGCACCACGCTCGAGGCTTTTGCCGCCGCGATGACGGCACAACGCATCGAGATCTTGGATCAGGAGAGGATCGAACCGTCCCTAGAGGACGTGTTCATTCATCTCGTAGGTGCAGCCAATGACTGATATCAGCCCTGTTGTCGTCCAGGACCTGACCCGTCGTTTCGGTGACTTCACCGCCGTCGACGAACTGACGTTCGGCGTTCAACCGGGTGAGATCTTTGGGTTCCTGGGGCCGAACGGAGCCGGAAAGACAACAACCATCAAGATGCTCACGGGCTTGCTGGCGCCCACCGAAGGAAGCGGGAGGGTCGCGGGCTTCGATGTCATGACAGAGCGCCCTCAGATCAAACGAAACATCGGCTATATGTCGCAGAAGTTCTCGCTCTATTCTGACCTCACCGTCGATGAAAACATTGAACTCTTCGCCGGGCTTTATGGTGTCATGGGGGAGCGACTGGCCGAACGGCGAGCTTGGATTCTGTCGATGTCTGAACTCGAGGACGCCGGCGACCGGCTCACGCAAGAGCTTCCGCTCGGGTGGAAGCAGCGACTCGCTTTGGGCTGCGCGATGGTGCACGAGCCACCGATTCTATTTCTGGATGAACCCACCTCCGGCGTAGACCCCGTCGCTCGTCGTCGGTTCTGGGACCTCATCAGCGAGCTGTCCCATGGCGGCACGACCGTCTTCGTTTCCACGCACTACATGGAGGAGGCGGAGTACTGTCACAGGCTCGCACTCCTCAATCGCGGACGGCTGATCGCTTTGGACAGCCCCAGCGCACTCCGCGACAAAATCGTCGAGCCGATTCTAGAGGTGAAGACCGACGACGCTCCTAGGGCGGTTGAAGCACTGATGGGCACTCCCGGGATCTTAGACGCTGCCATGTTCGGCCGCACTCTCCACGTAACCGTCGAGGACGCGGACACAGGTGCCGACCTCGTGCGGAACAGCCTGAGGTCCGCGCAGCGCACTGTGGAGCGAATCGTAACGATCAAGCCATCTCTCGAAGACGTCTTTGTATCCCTCGTTCGCGCCGAGGGCGGCGCGGTGGTCGGGTAACGGCATGCGTATGGGACGACTCCTCGCGATGGCGAGGAAGGAGTGGATCCAGCTCAAGCGGGATCCGCGCAGCATGATCCTCGCGTTCGTGCTCCCCACCTTCATGCTCGTCTTCTTTGGATACGCCATCTCCTTCGACATCGACGACATCGGCCTCGCCGTTCTCGACAATGACGGGACAAAGGAGAGCCGAGAACTCGTAGAGGCGTTCTCTGCCAGTGGGTACTTCACCGTCGACGAATGGCTGGAATCCGCCGGCCAGATCGACGACAGGCTGACGCGGAGGACCGTTCTGGGTGTGCTGACGATTTCCCCTGGATACGCGACGGCTCTCGCTACGCCCGGACGAACCGCTGAGATCCAGCTGATCTTCGATGGCAGTGACGCGAACACGACCACCATCGCCATGAACTACGCGGATGCCATCGCGTCCCGGCACAGTGCCACACGAGCGACGGGGGGTGCACGCTTTCAGCTTCCGGTCACCCTCGAGCCACGCATCTGGTACAACCCCACGCTCGAAAGCCGACACATGATCGTGCCGGGCCTCATCGCCGTAATCATGTCGATCATCGCGGCCATGCTCACCGCACTCACCATCGCGCGCGAGTGGGAACGCGGCACCATGGAGCAGCTCGCTGCCACGCCCGTCAGCAGGCTGGAGGTCGTGCTCGGGAAGCTGCTCCCCTACCTCGCCATCGGCTTCTTTGACGTCGTCACAGTCGTCGTCATAGGCATGCTGATTTTCGGTACGCCGTTCAACGGGAGTGTCTTGCTCCTCGCCGTCCTCACCATGCTCTTCCTCATCGGTGCGCTTGGCCTGGGTCTGTTCATCTCAGCGGCGGTGAAGTCCCAGGTCCTGGCGACCCAGGTGGCTATGGTCGCGACGTATCTCCCGGCCGTGCTGTTATCGGGCTTCATCTTCGACATCGCCTCCATGCCCACGTTTCTGCGAGGCGTCACGTATCTGATTCCGGCTCGGTATTTCATTACGGTGACCCGCGGCATCCTGCTGAAGGGAGTGGGTGCCGAGGTGCTTTGGATTCAGGCGCTGCTGATGCTGGCCTACGCGGTCATCGGTCTTGGACTCGCAACCATCTTCTTCAAAAAGGAGTTGGAGGCATGACCGAGACCGCACTAAAGCTGCACCGAATCAAGCGGATGGTCGTTAAAGAGATCCGCCAGCTCTTCCGCGACCCAAAGACGAAGCGGATCATCTTCGCGGCTCCGGTGATCCAGCTGATCCTGCTCGGATACGCGGTGAACACCGACGTTCGAAACGTCTCGATGGCCGTTGTAGACCACGATCGTACCGTCGCCTCCAGGGAATTCGTGGCAGCGTTCACAGGCTCGGGATACTTCCGGGTCACACAGACGTCGGATCGCTCACGCGATCTCGGAACGGCACTGGACGAAGGACGGGCCGTCGTCGCGATTGAGATTCCGGCCGGATACCAAGCCGATCTGGCTGCAGGTCGCAGCCCAAGCGTGCAGTTCTTGGCCGATGGTACGAACTCGAACACCGCGACCATCGCTCAGGGCTACGCCGCGAAGATCGTACAGGAGCTCGGAATCAAGCTCGCCTCGGAGTGGGTCGGGGGACTCGCTCCACCCATGGACGTGCGCTCGCGAGCTTGGTTCAACCCGGCGCTCGCGTCTCAGATCTACAACGTCCCCGCCGTCATCGGCGTCATCGTGTTGCTGATGTGCCTTCTCCTGACCTCGATGTCAATCGTACGGGAACGCGAGGTCGGCACGTTGGAACAGCTCCTCGTCTCACCGCTCTCCCCAGGGGAGTTGATCCTCGGCAAGACGATCCCTGTGGCGGGCATCGCGATGCTTCAGCTCGCCATCGTGACGACGGTCGCGCTCCTGTGGTTCGACGTCCCGCTGCGAGGCTCGATCCTCGTGCTGGTGTTCGGCGCGGCTTTGTTCATACTCGCAGGACTGTCGGTCGGGCTCTTCATCAGCACGATCAGTTCGACCCAGCAGGAAGCTTTCCTCACGATGTACCTCTTCCTGCTGCCGGCCATAATCCTCTCGGGCTTCTTCTATCCCATTGAGACCATGCCGCCGGGCTTCCGTGAACTCACGGTCATCAATCCGCTACGACACTTCTTGGAGATCGTGCGGAGTGTCTTCTTGAAAGGGTCGACTATCGGAGACCTTTGGGTACAGTTCGTCACACTCGCCGGCATGGCCATCGCTGGGCTGGTCTTGGCCACCCACCGCTTCAAGCGGACGCTGTAGCTGGCGCCTACCTGGCCCCGCAAGCATGTTAGGCGCCGCCCCTACGGGTAGGCCCTCGTCCTCGTGACGCGGCCGCGCGCTCCCTCCCGAGACGTGGACGCATTGCATGGCATCACGGAACGTTGAGTCCCATCAAATAGGATGAAGGCCCAGGGACAGAGGAGAGCCGAAGATGATTTGCCCATTCTGTGAAGGCGAAATCGGTGCGACTGCAAAGAAATGCCGTCATTGCGGCGAATGGGTCGTCGAAAGAGATGAAGCCGAAGAAACGGAAGAACAGGTAGAGGCGGATCACGGGCCCCCTCCTTCGGCTTCACACCCCACCCGATGTGGTTCCTGTGGCGTATGGAATAAGGCGAGCAGATCATACTGTCGGAAGTGTATTCGCCCCTTCTTGTTGTTGGGGCTGGTATTGGTTGTGGTAGCCTTCGTCGCTTGGAGGCCGACTCCGGCTGGTGTGTGGCACGACGACGGGGTGTATCTCTTGGTGGGGAAGGCGTTGGCCGAAGGAAATGGCCTTCACTACACGGGCGTGGTGGGGGCGCCGCCAGCAGTGAAATTCCCACCGCTCTACTCGGGGGTTCTCGCCGTTCTGTGGTTTCTCTTCGGCGAGATCGGTGCCGTGACGCTCGCCGCGCAGATGCTGAATCTCGTGCTCCTCGGATGCGCGGGCGCGCTCATGGCGTGGGCGCTTCACGTGCGCGCAGGTCTCGAAAAGCCGTGGGCGCTTGCCGCGGGCCTGCTCGCCTTCGTGTCCGCAGACGTGCTCCGCTTCGCCCTGATCCCCCTCTCGGAGCCGCTCTTCATGCTCTTTCTCATGGGGACGTTCGCCGCGTGGCCTGTCGGGGAGAACGGAGAGAAAGACCGCCGACGGCGTATTCTGGTATCCGTTCTGATGATTTTGCTTGTGCTTACCCGCTCGGCCGCGATCGCGCCGATCGTAGGCTGCGCTCTGGCGCTGCTTTGGGCCGGCCGGGTGCGCAGCGCCGCCGTGCTCGTAGGGCCCGCGGTGCTCGTGGCTTCCGCCTGGGGAGCCTGGGCCACCGCCCGGGCAGCGGAGGTGCCGGACGGGATGAGGGATGTGCTCGGCCCGTACACGGGTTGGTTGAGTCAGCAGCTATTGGGCGATCCAGTGGGGTTCGTCGCGCGGCTGCCCACACACGCTTGGGGCGTCGTGGCTCGGGTCGCAACGCTATTCGTACCGGGCGTATCCAGGCCCGTCGTTTGGTTTGTCCTGGCGCCGCTCTTGCTCCTGGGCGCAGTGGGTGCCCGGGGTATGCATCGTCGTTTTCCTCCCTTCGCCTGGACCGCGGCCGCCTATTTCGGACTACTACTTTTGTGGCCTTATGTGGATAGTCGATTGGTGGCCCCGCTTCACCCGTTCCTGGTCACCTTCGTGCTGGTCGGCGCGGTGGATCTCGGTCGATCGATCGGCAAGCCGAGGCTCTCGCTCCTGCTCCGAGGTGCCGTGGTCGGGTGGGTCGGAGCTTACACGCTGGGTACCGCGAGCCGGATCGCCTCGGGGTGGCCGGTTGCGTCCTATCAGACCCGAGCGGCGCAGCTTGCGCCGGCCATCGAGGCTCTGGGGCGGACCGCGACAGCCGAGTCCATCGTCGGTGCCCCTGAATTTTGGCCCGCACTGCACCTTCACGCCGGCTGGACGGTGACCCCGAGCGCGCTTTTTCGGCCCGCACGGAGAGAGGGCATGGCGCCCATGCGGGGGACTCCGGACGAGCAATTGAGGTTGTGGCGCGCCGCAGGGGTCAGCCACCTTCTGTTGGAGAATCGAGGCGAAATCCATGGGGAGGCGTTGGACAGCCTTGAGGCTCGCTGTCCGGGATCCGTGGAACTGGTCGCGGTGCTTCCTCCGCAGATGGTCGTGAGAACCCATTGGACGGCCTGCCCGTCATGACGGGCTAGTCCACTCGGCCTCGGGGACTTGAACCCCCGCATCTGACGTTCTCGTTGGCGAGTCGGTTGATGCGAGACCTCGGCTCGGGTGTTCCCGTACCGCGCCGTGTTGTGCGCCACCGAAGGCATCATGCTCCGGCGTCTGAGAAAGCCGTTTTGCCACCAATTTTTAGAATTTGATTTAATGATTCTTCAATAAGGCAATAGATTACGACTTTCTGCGTATCTACGGTACACCATAACTCGTTGCTGCCTATGACCTTAGCTGCCCTAACAACTCGCGGCTTTCACCACATCACGATGGTCTCACGGGACGCGCCTACAACGCTTGCGTTCTACGGTGAACTCTTAGGTCTCGGGCTCGTAAAGAAGACCGTCAACTTCGACGACCCAAGCGCGTACCACCTCTACTTCGGCAACGATGGAGGGCGTCCGGGAACGATCCTCACCTTCTTCGAGTGGCCGCACGCCCGCAAAGGACAATGGGGCGCGGGCGGGGTGCACCACCTCGCTCTCGGCGTCGCCACGCCAGAAGCCCTCCTCAAGTGGAAGCGTCGCCTGACGGACGCGGGGGTGCCTTCGGACGGTCCGATCGACCGTGGGTACTTCAAGTCACTGTACTTCGCGGATCCCGACGGACAGATCCTAGAGATCGCCACGGCGGGTCCCGGCTATGCGATCGACGAACCACCACACGCATTGGGGCGAGAGCTGCTCATCCCCCCCGAGGAACGGCTCCCCAGCGGGCGTGACAATGCCGCCATCGTGTCCGCCGTTCACCCTGAGCCGGTCCCGGTCATCACACCTGACATGCACCTGCAGGGCATCCACCACATCTCCGCAATCACGGACCGTCTGGAGCAAGTGGGTGCCTTCTATGAAGAGGCACTCGGCCTAAAGCTGGTGAAGAAGACGTACAACCAAGACGACGGGCAGACGAAGCACTACTTCTGGGCGGACTACGACGGCCAATCAGTGAGTCCACATTCGTCACTGACTCTGTTCGATTGGAGTGGCTCGACGCTACGGGAACGACCCGGAATCGGGCAGACTCACCACATAGCGTTCAGGGCTGAGAGCGCCGAGCAACAGCTAGAATGGCGTGAACACCTTGTTGGTTTGGGCGTGGACGTCAGCCCGGTCATGGAGCGCACCTACTTCGAGAGCATCTACTTCCGCGCTCCCGACGGGCTGCTGCTCGAGATCGCCACAGACGGCCCAGGCTTCTCCGTGGACGAGGACGAAACCGAGCTGGGGACACACCTGAAGCTCCCGGAATGGCTGGAAACCCAACGCTCTTCCATCGCAGCGTCGCTCGCACCGCTTCCGTGAACGACCAAAGTGGGGATAGAATGAACTCGCTCTCCCCGGTTCAACACGCTTCGACACAGACTGACACCGTGCTCCAATACGACATAAATCGGTCCTCTTCGGACCACGATGGGGGGACCGTTGCCGTGCTCCTGCACGGCCGTGGCAGTCACAGGGGAGACTTGCAGGCCCTTCGCCCCGCGCTGCCCGACGACTGGGTGCTCGTTACTCCGCAGGCTCCCTACCCTGGCCATCCATGGGGCTACGGCCCCGGCTGGGCGTGGTACCGTTACGTGGAAGAAGATCGCGTGATGGAAGACACGCTTGCCCAGAGCTTAGCCTCGCTCGATGCGTTCCTCTTGGAGATCCCCAAGATCGTCGGCTTTCAGCCGGGTCGGGTCGTCCTGGGTGGTTTTTCCCAAGGCGGCACCATGAGCATGTCGTACGCGCTCACACGACCGGGGAAGATCGCGGCCGCTATAAATTTCTCGGGATTCGTTCCGGCGTCGCTCGAGGTGCCCTTCTCGGCGCTCTCACCGGGCACCGCCCCCATCTTCTGGGGTCACGGTCTGAGAGACCCAAGCATCCCTCACGAGCTCGCAATACGCGGACGAGAGCGACTCCAGGCCGCAGGCGTGCAGTTTGCCGCGGAAGACTATCCCATCGGGCACTGGATCGTGCCGGAGGAAGTGCAAGCTGCGATCGACTACGTGGAGTCGCTCGATTGAGAACGACCCGACGGTCCGTTCCTACCCGTCCGAGTCCATCTGCTGAGGGAGCGTCGTCAGCTCGAGCACCTTGTACTGCCGATCACCCCTGGGCAGCGAGATCGTGACTTCCTCGCCTTCGCTCGCGCCTAGCAGGCCCTGACCGATTGGCGAAGCCAGCGACACCTGCCCCCCGTCCAGGTCGATGAAATCACCTGCGGTGACGGAGAACTCAAAGTCCTCACCCATCTCGAGATCCCGAATTTTCACCTTTGAGCCGAAGCCCACCTTGTCCGCCGACATCTCGGTGATGTCGATCTTCGACAACTCCGTCATCCTGGACGTCAGATGGTTCAAGCGCGCCTGGACGAACACCTGACGCTCCTTCGCGGCCTTAAACTCGGAGTTCTCGCGAAGATCCCCGTGCTCCAGCGCAATCTTGATGCGTTCCGGAAGCTCAACATTCAACTCGTGCATGAGTTTGACGATCTCGCCTTCGATTTTGCTTTTGATTTCTTCGAGCATTGGGAATACCTCGGACCGCTTCAACGTGGCTCACCCGGCCGATCAGGCCGGGGGGAAAGGAAGCGCCGCCCCGGAGTCCCAGCCGGGGCGGCGATCACGCCCATACGATACGTACCAGAGGCATGTGATGGAAGCTTGCTGGCTCAAAGGACGGAAAGTCAGTGCGTATCACCTGGTGCGCTCATTCCAACGAGTCGCCATGTTGGTGCTCATCCACCCTATCACCTCATGACTTTTACACCGAGGCCCTCCATGCCGCGTCTGCCCTTGCTCGCATGTCTCGTCGTCCTCGCAGCATGCGACCCCGAGACACCCCCGGCCACCGCCGCCGCCGCCTCGCCAAATGAAGCAGAGGCCGAAGTGATCGCCGTCCTCCAAGGGGTCTTCGATGCATTGGCTACCGGCGACGCAGCGCTGCTCCGGTCTTTGGCCGACGAAGACCTCGTCATGCACTTCGTCCAAGACAGCAACGGAACGCGCACTTCAGGCACTGCTGATCTGGACGGGCTCGCCACACGAATCACCACAAGCGAGGTCCCTCTGATCGAGCGAATGTGGGATCCCGAGGTGCAGATCAACGGAGCCATCGCGACGGTGTGGGCTCCGTACGATTTCTATGCGGGCTCCACGTTCAGCCACTGCGGAATCGACGCGGCGACCCTGCTCCAAACCGACGACGGCTGGAAGATCGCTGGGCTGAGCTGGACCCGCGCGCAGCCCCCCGAATGTCCGTTGCATCCAGAAGGGCCGCCCGCGGGCTGACGTTCATCTGCTAGCGATTCACTCCTAAGGGCTCCACCCGGATCGACTGAGCTCGCCCGGCGAGTCGGCACATAGACGGCGAACGGCGCGACAGCACCCAGAATGAGAGGGATCGTGACGAACGTCGCGATTTTCCCTCCATGCGATCCAGCGTCACGTAGACGGAACCGCGGGAGACTGACCGTCCGACGGTCGCCGAAAGTTCCTCCGAGAGGTGCTGGCCGCCTCTCAGAGCCTTCAAGCGAGGGGCAGCCTGAAGCAACTACTCCCTCGGATCACCCACGGCCAAAACCGCCTGACGGCGCTCTTCACGGTCTCGCTTCACCGCTTCGCGGATCGCTTCGTGCTTGAGCCCGAGAATCTGACCCGCGCACAGCGCAGCATTGACCGCACCCGCCTTCCCAATGGCGAAGGTCGCCACGGGCACTCCACGGGGCATCTGAACCGTGGCCAGAAGGGAGTCCATGCCGTCCAGCGACCACCCCACCATGGGCACGCCCAAGACGGGCAGAGTGGTCATCGACGCAACGACGCCAGCGAGATGCGCGGCCCCACCTGCGGCGGCGATCATCACCTCAATGCCCCTCGCTTCAGCGGTCTGAGCGAACTCGGCAGCCACGTGGGGTGTTCTGTGAGCGGACAGAACACGCACTTCGCATTCGATGCCCAGGCTCTCGAGGGTAGCCACACAGTGTTCCATCGTACCCCAGTCGGACTTGGAGCCCATCACAACGCCAACGAGCGGACCGGCCATCGTTTTTCGCCTCTTGCGCAAGTAGTCTTCATATTGAAGTACGGAGAAGGCCGGCACGTTGCACATGGCGAGCATGGAGGTCAAGTCCCAGGCCTCATTAGGGAGTCTCTTCTGAAGTGACACACTCCGAAAACAAACCCAAGGTTTGGCCCACAACGGTGACCGAAGTCACGCCGTTGCTTCCTTTTGTCTACACAGCGTGGGCGGACGGAGTGCTGTCCGCAGCTGAACTGGCAGCCCTGCGCACGCATATCGATGGCCAAGTGACACTGTCGGACTCCGCCAAAGAGCACGTATACAGCTGGCTCGACCCCACCTCTCCACCAACACCCTCTCAGCTCGGCTCCCTTCGCGACTCCATCCGCATCGGAACGCTGTCTGACCCGACGGTCGCCCTTCGTTCGCTCACCGACCTCGGATTGGCACTCTGGGGCCGAGCGAACGAGCAGGAGGAGCCGTGGTCGCACGACGGAGCGATACAGGGACTCAGGGCGCTCGAGGACGCATTGGGTATGTCCAGCGGCGAAGCAGCACGCCGCGCGTTTGGCGCACCACCGGCAGCACAAAGCGCCCGGGGACCCGAGCCGGCCTTCAACTCGGTCGCATTGAACGCCTACCTCGACCGGGACCAGAACGACACACGCACTCGAATCCTGAAGCTGCTCGACTCCCCACAACTGACGATCCCTCTGGAATTGGACAAGGCGGAGTATCGAGAGCGCGTACTCGGCGCGATCCAGTTCTTGGCGAAAGAAGGGGTCGGGTCGCTGGCCTACCCAAAGGCGTTTGGCGGTAGAGACGACCCCGCCGCATCCATCGCCGCATTTGAGACCCTCGCGTACGGAGACCTGAGCGTCGTCATAAAGTTCGGCGTGCAATTCGGCCTGTTCGGCGGGAGCGTGCTACAGCTCGGGACGACGCAGCATCACAACAGATACCTCACCGCTGTTGGCTCATTGGACCTGCCCGGCTGCTACGCGATGACTGAAACCGGTCACGGATCCAACGTCCGCGATCTCGAGACGACGGCAACGTATGACGCTGACACAGACGAATTGGTCGTGAACACGCCACACGACATGGCCGCCAAGGACTGGATCGGAAACGCCGCCTGCCACGGACAGCTCGCCACAGTCTTCGCTCGCCTTTTGGTGGATAACGTGGACCACGGCGTGCACGCGATACTCGTTCCGATTCGGTCCAACCAAGGCACAGTGCTGGACGGCGTCCGTATCGAAGACCGTGGATTTAAGGAGGGGCTCAACGGAGTCGACAACGGCCGTATCTGGTTCGACCATGTCGCCGTCCCCAGAGAGAACTTGCTCGACCGGTTCGCGGAGATCGATGACGCGGGCGCCTATCAGAGCAACATCCCCAGCTCAGGACGTCGCTTCTTTACGATGCTCAGGACCTTGGTCGCAGGTCGAGTGAGCATCGCTGCTGCTTCAGTGAGTGCGGCAAAAGTCGGGCTGGCCATCGCAGTCGCGTACACCAACCAACGCAGACAATTCGGACCGGCAGGCGCGGAAGAACAGCCCCTGCTCGACTACCGCCTCATCCAGAACGCCCTGATGCCGAAGTTGGCATCGACGTATGCGGCACACTTCGCCGTCCGCGCGCTTCAGTCGGACTACGCCGAGGCGGTCGGACGTGAAGACCCCGAGCTCGAAGTGGCAGCTGCCGCCCTGAAGGCGTATGCCTCCGAACTCACCGTGGAGACGCTACAGGTATGTCGAGAGGCGTGCGGCGGGCAGGGATATTTGGCTGAAAACCGCTTCGCCGCTCTTAAGGCCGACACGGACGTGTTCACCACGTTCGAAGGCGCGAACCTGGTTCTCTACCAATTGGTCGCGAAAGGGCTGCTGTCACAGTTCCGCGATGAAATGAACGATCTGTCGCTGTGGCGTGTGGTTCATTACCTCGCGGAACGCGCCGAGACGGTCCTGACCGAACTCAATCCGGTCGTGACACGGCGTACGGACCGTAAACACCTCGTCGACATCGAATTCCACACGGCGGCGTTCGCCTATCGAGAAGAGCGCCTCCTACGCACCCTCGCAGGCCGGCTACGGTCGCGGTTGAGCGGAGGCATGGACTCCTTCGATGCCCTCAATGAGGTCCAGGATCATGTGGTGACCCTGGCGAGAGCCCATACGGAGCGAGTGTTACTCGACCGACTCAGCGACGGAGTCGCCAAAGCGCCGACCCCCGGACTGTCCGAGATGTTGGCGACCGTACGCGCCGTATTCGCTCTGTCGAGAATCCAGGCAGACCGAGGCTGGTTCTTAGAAGTCGGGTACATCGACCCACCGAAATCCCGCGCCATTCGGGCACAAGTGAACGAACTTTGCACGGCCATGAGAGAGCACGCTGTACTGCTTGTGGATAGCTTTGGGATACCGCATTCAGTGCTCCCAGAAGTCGCCCGAACAACGACAAAATAGGAAACACTTGTTTTCTTCCTGGGCGTCGGGGCATTTTCCACCAGATTCCCAGGGGCCTCGTGTGGGCTAAATACCGTGTCGGAGGGAGATCCAATGGTTCGTAAGAGCCTGCTGGTCGTGGCATTGCTGGCGATCGCATCGCCAATCGCCGCACAAGAAGAATACGTCTGGTCCTCGAAACGCCCGGACGGGCACGCGCCTATTGGCGTCACCAACGGCCGCACGCTCGAGCGCGGCGCCGTGGAATTCAGCTATCGCTACAGCCAGTTGAGTTCTCGAGGCGTCTGGCTGGAGAACGATTCGCTGGCCCTCGAGACGACGCTGGAGTTCTACGAGGTGGCGCCCCTCACGCTGACGAACCGGACCCATAACTTCTCGGTTTCGGTCGGAGCCACAGACAACCTCACGTTTGTCGCGACCATGGATTACTCCACGCGCGAACGCGAGCAGCTGACCACCGGTGGCATCTTCTACGTGAACCAGATCGAAGAGCTTGGCGACCTATCCGTCAGCGGTTTGTTCAACTTCATCGATAGTGGCCCGTACAAGGCGCACATCCAGCTGGGGGCATTGCTCCCGACCGGCAAAGAGGACGTGTTCGGCGAGACGCCGTTCAGCACTCCGAACGCCGAGGCGTTGCCTTACGACATGCGCCCGGGCGCTGGCACTTTTGCGATGCTGCCCGGAATCTCGGCCTCTGTGCAGAACGAATTCGGATCGGCTGGCATACAGCTGAAATCACAGATGCCCCTTGGCACCAACGACCGCGACTTCGCGCTCGGACGATCGGTTACCGCGTCGATGTGGGCCGCGCACATGGTCAACGACTACTTCTCGGTCTCCGGACGCATCCAGTGGCAGAACTGGGCAGGGATCGAAGGTGGAGATCCGGATCTCGATCCGGTGCGTGACCCCGGCAACGACGGGTTCTTCCTGGAGGGTGAGCGCATCGACCTTCCGATCGGCGTGAACTTCTACCTGCCGGAAGGCTCCCGCTTCGCTGGCCATCGTCTCTCGGTGGAAGCGATCTTTCCGATCTCGCATGAGTACACCGGTCCGCAGCTCGGACTGGACTGGGGCATGGTCCTGGGTTGGCAGGTCGTCTTCTAAGCCATTTCTAGAATTCCGATGCGGCCAAACGGGGCCGGCGGGTCGTACAGACCTGCCGGCCCCGTTTTTTGGGCCGTTCGTTATTGGCTCGGAGGCCCCGAGATCCGTTCAGCCTTGGAGCGCTATCAGGTGGTAGTTCTTCTTGCCCTTCCGAATCACGAGGAAGCGGCCGTCGATGGCTTTGGACACCTCGACCGAGAACTCGACATCCTGAATTCGAACGTTGTTGAGGTAGACCCCTCCACCTTCGATGGAGCGCCGGGCGTCCCCCTTCGACGAGGCAACAGCTGACTCGACCAATAGGTCGATGAACGAAACTCCCTCGCCGCTCAGGCGATCACGCACGATCTCAGAGGACGGCACATCCGCGAATACATCTTGGATGTCCTCCGCTGAGAGGCCTGACAGATCCCCCCCAAACAACGCGGCCGTGGCCTGCACGGCCTTCGCCAAACCCGTCTCACCATGAACACGTCTTGTGACGTCTTCAGCGAGGGCTTTTTGTGCGGCTCTACGATGAGCTTCCACTTGGGTGGCCTGATCGAGTTCGGAGATCTCATCCTGCGAGAGCAGCGAGAAGTACTTGAGATACTTCACGACGTCCGCGTCCTCGGTGTTCACCCAAAACTGGTAGAACTGATACGCCGACGTCAGTTCGGGGTCGAGCCAGATATTACCGGCCTCACTCTTCCCGAACTTCTTGCCCGCGGAGTTCGTCACGAGTGGTGACACGACGCCGAACGCCTTACCGCCATCGACACGACGAATGAGATCCGTCCCGGTGGTGATGTTGCCCCACTGGTCACTGCCACCCATCTGAATGGTGCAGCCATCCCGGCGGTACAGCTCGAGGAAGTCGTAGGATTGGAGCAGGGCGTATGCGAACTCGGTAAACGACAGGCCACTGTCTTCTTGAGCCAGTCGGCGCTTCACCGATTCCTTGGCCAGCATTTGATTCACTGAGAAGTGCTTTCCGATGTCGCGTAGAAAGTCCACCAGGGCCAATCCGCCGAGCCAGTCCAAGTTGTTGCGCATGACCGCGGCGTTCGATTTTACGTCGAAGTCCAGGAAATGGTCGAGCTGAGCACGAATGCCCTCGGCATTCTCAGCCGCTTTTTCCTTGGTGATCAGCTGTCGCTCGACTTCCTTCCCGGACGGGTCGCCGATCAGCCCTGTCCCACCACCTACGAGGGCGATCGGAGTGTGGCCATGTCGCTGGAGGTGGACGAGATCCATGATGACCAACAGGCTCCCGACATGGAGACTCGAAGCCGTGGGGTCGAATCCGATGTACGCCGACCGGGGGGCCTCCGCCAAGTGTTCGGCGGCGCCCTCGGTGGCGTCCTGTAACAGTCCGCGCCAGCGGAGTTCTTCGATCAAGGCACTCATGGGCCGAAGGGTAGCCGAGCCATGGGAATGCGTCCACCCGGCGACCGGTCGGAATCAGCCTCCGTTTGAAATTTGAGATTCTTGTGGACGCCCCGTACGATGCCAGGCCTCAGAATGAGCCGTATGCCCCCCGTCACCTCCGCATCGACCGGAGAAAAACGCATGGCCTATGTAGATCCTTGTGACGTCTCACCCCACTACTACAAGAAGCTCTTTGAAAACGAGAAGCTCCGTGTGGTGGAAATGACGCTCCCGCCGGGGCACAAAGACACGCAGCATTCCCACCCCGACGAGACCGTGTATTTCATCAGTGGCGGAAAGGCACGCATCTACGTTGGCGATGACGCCATGGAAGTCGATATCCCGGACGGCCACGTGATGCATCACGAGTCGTGGACGCACACGGTTGAGAACATCGGCGACACGACGATCAACGCCGTCATCTTCGAGCCGCATATGGACACGTCGCACCTGTAGCATGTCCTGAAGCAAAATATGCGGCACGCCAGCTCGATTGGCGGGCCGCATATTTGTTCTCCAAGGGATCCACTACCAGCCCATCCGATCCCGCAGCGCAGTGATGTGCCCCTCGTGATGCGGGCAGTGCCATCCGTAGATCTCGAGTAGCTGGTCGGCGCTGATGTCCCCCACCTCGGGATGATCCAGGAGTTTCTCGAAGTCACTTCCCTCCATATCTCTCAGCATCATGACCCAGCGGACGTGCAGCGCCTCGAGAAGTGCCAATGATACCTCAACCGGTGCCGCCTTCGCCTCGGGCAATTCCGCCCACGCGGCTTGGTCGTAGGTGCGGATCGTGGGCTTGTCCTCGGTCAGGGCCAGCTTGAAGCGCTGATACGAGTTGAGGTGCGAGTCGACCACATGATGGACGACCTGGCGAACAGTCCATCCATCGTCGCGATACGGCGTGTCCAGTTGCTCGTCATTCAACTCCGCGACCGCTGCTCGCATGTTCGCCGGGTGTGCCGCAATCGCTTCGATCATCGCCGTCCGTTCTTCGGCAGTGAGCGCGCTGCCCTTGAACTCGAGCGGGCCGCTCGGGAAACGGGGGTCTGTCATCTGTCGTCGGTCCTGGTTCATGAGTCAGGTGATCGATGCTTGGTGATGGTCGTCATGTTCGGCGACGACCGTATTGCGTCGGGGCCGTGCCCTCCCCAGGCTCGTGGCACCATGGCTACCTACGAACAGTACTACGCTGTCGTACGACAGATCCCAAGGGGTCGCGTTACGACCTACGGAACCGTCGCCACCGTGGCAGGTCTTCCAGGTCGCGCGCGCCAGGTGGGATATGCCATGGCCGCCATTCCCGAAGGTACCGACGTGCCGTGGCAACGCGTGATCAACGCCAAGGGCGAGATAAGCGAGCGAAAGGGCGGCACGGCGTTCGAGAACATTCAGCGAGTCTTGCTCGAAGCCGAAGGCGTGGAGTTCAATGCCCAGCGACGCGTGGACCTCGAGCGATTCGGTTGGCCCTGATGGGGCACCTCGCTAGAGTCCGCCCCTCAATAAGAATGCTCCGAGGACCGCAATGAAGTACGGCCTCGGCGCTTCGAGAAACGCAGCATGATCGCCACCCGGCACAACGACCCAAGCCTTGTCGCTCGTGCCGAGACCTTCCACGAGCGCCGCCTGCGCGGCCATTGGAGCGAGAGGATCGTGTTCACCGTGGATAACCAGCGTGGGGGTCGTCACCTCCGCTGGGTCTAGGTCATTCCATTGATGACCGGAGGTCCAATCAGACCGGACCGGGTCAGCATCCAACGCCGCTTCGACATAAGCCTGGATGGCGTGTGCGCTGATGGAGCCTTCCACAAGGAAGTCGCTCGCCGCTGCTTCGGCGGTCGTCGCCCGTGCTGGCGGACCAGCAGACGGCTCCTGGAACGGCTGCTCCGCCCCCGGTCGAGTCGGATATCCGAACAGCACCAAACGATCGATCAGGTCCGGATGACGTTGGGCGGTGAGTTGGGACACCATTGAGCCCAATGACCAACCGAACAAATGCACCGGCTGATCAGGATGCCGCTCGCGGATCCACCGAAGTACACTCGCGACATCAGCAACCGCGCGATTTGGAGTGTTCCAACCGGTGTCGTCACGGTCGGTCTCTCCATATCCCCTCAGATCGACCCCGTACGTGGAGATGTTCTCCTCGTTGAGTCCATCCATGAGGGAAAGTGACTCGCCCGGCACCTGCAGGTCGAAGTCCGGGAGGGTGCTCCAGGTTCGGCCATGTACCAGAAGAATGGCCGCGTCCGCTCCGGCGACGCTTTTCTCCCACACGGCCAAGGCGTGCCCATCCGCAGACACCCAGTGGAGGGTCGGGGCCTGTGCGACCGCTGAAATCGGGCTCCAAACAGCGAAAGCGGTCACCAAAAGGGCCAGCGCGACCGTCTCGGCCGCCCTGAATGCCCGCTGTGCTCCAATGGTGCGTCTCATCTCGTGCCGCCTCCGCATGGGTCAGGAAGAATGATACATCGCACCTCCGTCAGCTCGAAGGGGCTTTGGACAAGCGACGTCGTCGCCCTTCTCGTGTTACACCGCCTGGACAATCACTCCCCAATCCATTGTAGCCAACCCCCTTAATCTTATTTTGTAGGTTAATATTGTAAAAAACCGGTCAAATAATATATTATAGGTTATGACTGATGACTCAGAAGTTTTCATTTGGGACTCCGGAGCCCTGTCCCTCGACTTTTTGAACACACGCCGTTTCGACCAAGGGCGGGGACATGAGGGGATCAGCACCCCAAGGCGACTGGAAATGTGGCTCGCCCAATGTGGAGCCCTGCCCTCTGGAGGTTCCTCGTTCACCGCCTCACCTCCCGCAGCCCGAACGCTTCTTTTAGAAGGCACGCGACTTCGCGACGAAATCCAACAAGCGATGCATGCGTTCACCTCAGAAGCCCCAATCCCCCTCTCAAGTCTCCACACAATCAATCGGGTGCTCGACTCCAGTCGGGTCTCACTCCGGCTGGTGAGCGAGGACGGCACCTCGAGCCTCTCGGAACACGAGACCGGGTCGGAGCTCCTTACTCTATTGGCCCCGATCGCGACTTCAGCCGCCGAACTGTTGGCTGGTGCCGACCCACACCGCGTTCGTCAATGCGCTTCGAACACCTGTGTGACCTGGTTCCTCGATTCGAGCAAGAACGGCCGGCGCAGGTGGTGTTCGATGGCTCGTTGCGGCAACCGGGCCAAGGCGAAGAAGCACTGGGACAAACAGAGAGCCGCAGATGCAGCAGATGCAGCAGAACGGGTCGAAGCTAGAGCTGCTCAGCCCTAGAGCGCACCTACCGGAGCGTCCAACCTAGTTGGACACCGCACCTTCAGAACCGGCACCGTTCGTCACGCTGGCCAGAAATGCGGTCGTGATCGTGGCAAAGGCCTCAGGGTCCTCCATGTGCGGGAAGTGTCCAACACCCGGCAACACGACCAACTCCGACGCAGGTAGGACAGAGCGCAACATCTCGTGAGCGCTGAGCGGGAACACGCTGCGGTCCCCAGTGAGGATCAGCGTAGGAACTTCGATCCCCTCCAGCTCTGAGAAAATATCCCAGTCGCCGAGCGACTCCCGCATCACAAGCGCAGTAGCAGGGAAGTTCCCGTATACACCTTGGGCCAGCCCCAAGCGCAGCCGCACGGACGGCTCTCGATTCCCGAAATAAGCTTGGAACTGCGCCAAATAGTAGTTCTCCACCTGTACTGGGTCCGTCTCCCAGCCTTCCGCCGATGAGATCGCGGCCATCAGCATCCGATCGCTCTCGGTGAGCCGTGCCTCGACGAGCTCCTCATGGCGAGACCACAGCGCCCGGCTTGCAGGATCCGGATCTATCAGGATCATCGCCGCGAGATGCTCTCGGTATTTGACGGCATAGTGCATCGCCAACAAGCCACCAAAGGAATGTCCCATCAACGCGATTCGGTCCTGGCCACTCGCCACGCGCATCGCTTCAAGGTCTTCGACAAATCGATCCATATTGATCTGAGAGGGGTCTTCGGCCCCCGTGGAGCGGCCACTTCCGCGCTGATCGTATGCGACCCACCTCAGGCCTTCTGGCGGGAAGCCAGGCGCGTCCAACTCAGACAGCAGATACCCGATACCGATGCCAGGGCCCCCATGGAGTATCATGACCGGAGGACCGTTCCCAACCGTCCAATAGCGGAGCTGTGCTCCATCCACTGGAAGTGTGCCTTCGGCCCCTAGATTCACTGAGGGCTGCTGCTTCTCCGCGCACCCAGCTAGAAGGAGCGCACTCAACAACACCGTGGCAGGAAGCCGTCTCTTCATCGATATCATGGTGGAAAATGTAATCGTGTCCGCTTGCTCGTACGCCAGAGTCAATTCCATGTTGCGTCAACCGATCCCACGTTGATGGCTCACACATTGCATCATCGGATCGTTGTCCCGCGCCTACTGCTGACCTCCTAATGTCAAAACTCTACGCCGCTTTGTTTGTGATGCTCCTGGGGATGAGCCCGAGCCCCGTTCAAGGCCAATCCGCGCTCGAACTGCTACAGAGCATTAGGCAAGGTGGCAGCTGGGTACGTATCCCGGTCGAACGGGGCGAGGGCACATTGCTTACCCCGTTAATTCCTACGTTGGGTGTGACGCTCGCCGGATGCGCTCAGGTCTACCCAGGGCTGTCAGGGCGCTGGGACATCGAGGTGCGAGATCCCCTCGGAGACGGGCTCATTGAGGAGTCCGTCCAAGGTGGTGAACCGGTCACCTTCAACTACACGACGGGCGCTCAAGCTCAACTCAGCCTGAAGGCTCAGTGGAGTGAGGCACGCGACACCACGCTGCTTCTTTGGGTCGGACTGGCACTGCCCGGGCGGGAGCAGGAGGCGTGCGAGCCGGTGTACGGATCGGGTCCTTGAGCGTTCACCGCGACCCCGACAATCTCAAACGGTCGTCCGTTCAGTATCGTCTCACGCCCGACGACTCCCGGATCTCCACCGAACGCGCGCACCCCGTACGAGTGGCTGATGACGGCGCTCCGCACACCGGATTTTGGGATTCACAAAGCAAGTGCAACACAGGACAAGCCGTGGTCCCCTAGACAAGAGGAGGCGAGCTGGCGACCGCAGAACTTTCCTGAACCGACAAGAACAGGGAGAGACTCACGAGGCGACGTACCGCCAGCTCACCTCCGGAGACCGGAGAGAGGTATGCACGGTCTGCGCTGCTCCAACTCAAGGATGCTCTCAGGCCAAGACCTCTCAATCACTCGGTCGGAGTCCGAGTACGATCATCCGCGAGGTGCGCCGCAACTCGAAGGATCGAGCGGGTCGGGTCTGCCGGCCCGACCTCTCACGTGGCCCGCACCTTTGCGCACCGGCCATCCCGGTCCTAAGGTGCGCTCATGACTACCCAAAAGATCCTCCCGACCCTCGCCGTCGCAGCCTTGATCGCGACCTCTAACCTCCACGCCCAAGCGGTCGCCTACGTCGGAGCGACCGTCTGGGACGGCACAGGAGCCCCGGCCTCTTCGGCCACGCTCGTTGTTGAAGACGGTCGGTTTACGACAGTCTCGCCTGACGGCCAGATCCCAGAAGGCGCCGAGATCGTCTTCCTCGAGGGCAAGTACGTCATCCCTGGACTCGTGAACACCCATGGACACGTAAGCGGCCTGTGGGCCCCCGACGATGTCCGAAGCGAAGCAGATCGCATCCGCAGTGACCTCGAGTTGTTCGCCAAATACGGTGTGACCACCGTGAATAGCCTGGGTGACTCCGAGGAGGTTCTCGCAGTCCGGGACGCGGCAGCCTGGGACGACCCGCGTGCTCGGCTTCTCGCCGCAGGGCCCGTCATTGCAGCGACGAGCGCCGAAGGGGCCCGTGCTGCTGCGGAAGCCAACGCGGACGCGGGGGCCGACTGGCTGAAGGTCCGAGTTGATGACAACCTGGGCACCGCACAGAAGATGCCATGGGAGGCGGTTCAGGCCGTCTTTGATGTAGCCGGAGAGCGCGGGCTGAGCGTCGCGACGCATCTCTTCTACCTCGACGACGCCAAACGACTGCTCGAAATGGGTACGGGCCTCGTCGCCCATTCCGTTCGCGACACCGATGTGGACGAGGAATTCATCACCACACTGACCGAGAGCGGGGTCTGCTACGTCCCCACACTCACCCGCGAGGTCAGCACCTTCATCTACGCTAGCCGCCCAGGGTACTTCGACGACGACTTCTTCTTGGAATACGCCGACTCGTCAGAGATCGAGCGCGTCAGCCAGCCGGATTTCATGGAGCGGACCCGCGAGAGTTCCACGGCGGCCGGGTACCGGATCGCTCTGATTCAGGCGTTAGGTAACCTGAAGGCGCTGATCGACGCGGGCGCACCCGTAGCGTTCGGCACCGACGCAGGGCCGGCGGGACGATTCCCCGGGTACTTCGAACACATGGAGCTGGCGCTGATGGTCGGCGCAGGCATCACCCCCGAGCAGGCGCTACGTGCGGCCACCGGCGTGGCGGCCGACTGCTTGGGGTTGGACGACATGGGAACAATCCAAGCGGGCCGGCGGGCGGATTTCATTGTCCTGGACGCGGATCCGCTGAAGGACATCACCAACTCGCAGATGATTTCGCAGGTGTACGTCGCCGGACAACCGATGCGCGAATAAGGAGCGTCGACCGCATTGGCCGACGCCCCTCTCCGTCATAACGACCACCTGTGTATCAGGTCACGGGCAGTGTATACCGCTCGAGATAGCTCAGGTCGAACTGGTCGAACGACACCACGTAGATGGACGCTTCGCCAAAGCCGACAATGCGTTTTCCATGTTCGAACGACACGGTTCGGACATGCTGTCCCTGGCGGTCGAAGACGTCGTACGTGGACGGGTCACCCGCGTCCACATGACGGCGCACCCAGACTCTGCTCTGGCCGTCGATGCTCAGACGCCCGCTATAGAACGGCGGCTTCCGGTCCGGCCACTCGTACTGATCGATTTCCTGTGGGCCGCCCATCCCACCGCGGGAGAAGTTCATCTGTACGGCACCGTCGCTGATATCCACGCTGATGCCGATGCCTCCCCCGGCCCGCCCTCGGTCGGCAACGTACTCTTCCTTCTCAGCGGTCCCGATGCGAACCGCATCGAACGGGATCGCCGGACCTCTCGCGATCGTGCCATCAATCCCGATCCAGTCGACGTGGTAGTCTCCGGCGCGCGCGATGGCGATAGATCCGTCCGGGCCGACGCCCCAAGCGTCCTCTGGTGACAGCGGAACCTGGGTGATCGAGACGTTCTGGTTCCCTGCACTGCCCGACTCAATCCGCTTTCGTTCCTGGAGCTTGAAGCTGGCGACCTCGTCGATCACCGAGGTTGCACGGTTGATTCGTAGGATCGCAGCCGAATCCTCCATCATGGCACCGGGGCCACCCATGGCCCGGGCATACACGTTCCCGCGACCGTCAACTCCCTGCGGAAGCGCCAGCGTCAGGTTGCTCCTCGGGTCGCCCAAGCTGATGGGCGAGGTCGGACCAAAGCCGAGGCCTGGGCCCAGCGCGACGAGACGCCCATTGCCGAGATCCACCAGCAGGGTGGAGTCACCTGGGAGCGGCCACACGGCATCAGGCTGGAGGTATTCCTCCGGGCCCTGCCCTTCAGATCCGACCACGGTCCGCGTACCCGCGTCCATGTCGACCATATAAAGAGCTTTGCCGAGAGGGTCCGCGACCAGGATCCGACCGTCCGGCATTTCACGCACGGTTTGGATTGTCCCAAAGTCTTCTGGAAACGTGGCGTTAGGCGCTCCAAGGGGCGCCTGGGCGAACAGTTGGCCAGGTAACATCACGGCCAAGACGAGAAGGAGTGGTGCGGCGCTAAGGCGCATAGGTGACCGACGTTGTAACATCCGTGTATCGCTCCGACGGAAGGGGCGCTGATTGTAAACTACACCCGTAGATGCAATGTCCGCCCCGTAGGGTTGTCCTGCGGGTCGATAAAAGTAGCCGACCCTCCACGCAGGAGCCGGACACGCATGGTCCGCTATGTGACAGAACTCATCGGTACCTTCTTTCTCGTCTTCACCATCGGCATGACCGCAGTCGCCGGTGTGGGTCTCGCACCCATCGCGATTGGCGCAACACTCATTGCCATAGTTTACATGGGCGTGCACGTATCCGGTGCGCACTACAACCCCTCGATCAGCATCGCGCTCTACCTACGCGGAGCGCTCGACGCCAAGCACCTGGCACCGTACATCGCGGCCCAGCTCTTAGGAGCGTGCTTGGCTGCCTGCGCGGTGCTCATGATTACAGGCGGGACCTTCGCACCGGCTCCGGGCGAGGGCTACGGGACTCTGTCGGTGCTCCTGGCTGAGATGCTCATGACGTTCGCTCTCGCACTCGTGATCATGAACGTGGCGACATCGAAGGCGACCGAAGGGAACTCCTACTACGGCCTGGCGATCGGCTTCACCGTCATGGGCGGGGCCTTCGCGGTCGGGGGGGTATCAGGTGGCGTGTTCAACCCGGCAGTCGGGTTCGGGCCGATCCTCGTGGACATGCTGGCCGGCGACGGCGGCTTCGGGAACCTTTGGTTCTACACGGTCGGGCCGATCGTGGGCGCAGCGGCCGCGGTGCCCGTATTCAAGATGCAGGAAGGGGCAGGCGACGCCGAGGCGTAAGCGCTGAGCAGATGGCGGACCGGGTTACCCGGTCCGCCTCACTCTTCGTTCCGAGCGATGTAACTCGCGACCGAGCCCGTCTCCGACATCAGTTCTAGGACGTCTCGTCCAACCCTGAACGACCCGGTCGTTCGGAACGCCTCGAGGAGATCCACTTCGACTCGGTCAAAGCCCGACGGGCACGCGAGGCGGGTCAGCCCGAAGCCGCTGAGCTGCAATCGTGTCCCCATCAGTTCATACACCCCCGTGAACGCGTTGCAGCCTGTGTGCCCGTCGACCCTCTCCACTTCTCGGTCGAAGCTCAGGGTAGCCTGTGACCCCACAGGTACGGGCTGGCCGAAAATCGACTCGAGGACCCATTCAGTCCCTTCGAGCGGCTGGTCGACCGAATCAGGATGCAACACCAACTCTTCGAATGGCTCGACGAGCACGTCCAACTTTTGCTCGTTGGTGTCCTGATCCACGAACGACTCGGGCTCAGGCTCGTCCGCCGCGCACGCGGAAAGAGCTACTACCAGAACGACCGCCACCCACACCTTCAAGACGCTCACACCTATGCGCTGATCTCGTGTGCCTCGCCGGCACCTCGCGGCACACGAATTGAGTCCACCAACGCCTGCACTTCGGCGGGCGGTGCCGGTGTGAACCTCGACACGACGATCGTCACCGCAAAGTTAAGGAGCATGCCCAGTGTACCGATGCCCTCCGGACTGATGCCGAACCACCAATGCTCCGCAGAGTTCATCTCAGGATGCACGAACTTGAACCAGACGATGTACGCTGCTGTGAAGGTGATCCCGACTACCATACCCAGGATCGCTCCTTCACGAGTGGTGCGCTTCGAGAAGATTCCCAGGATGATGACTGGGAAGAACGAGGAGGCCGCCAATCCGAAGGCGAACGCCACAACTTCTGCGACGAAGCCGGGCGGATGAATCCCTAAGTAGCCAGCGACCACGACGGCGGCTCCGGCCGCGAGTCGTGCCGCGATCAACTCGTTTCGTTCGGTGATTTCAGGCCATAACGATCGCTTAAGGAGATCGTGACTGACCGCAGAGGACACGACGAGTAGGAGCCCGGCCGCGGTCGACAAAGCAGCGGCCAAGCCACCCGCAGCTACGAGGCCGACTACCCAAGGAGGCAGGCCTGAGATTTCCGGGTTCGCGAGCACCATGATATCGCGGTCCACGGTGAGTTCGTTAGCAATCGGAGAGTCCGGGCCGGTGTACTGAATCAGCCCGTCACCGTTCAGATCGTTGTGCGCCAGCAGCCCCGTTGCCTCCCAATTTGTGAACCAAGCAGGCGCCTCTGAGTAAGGGAGCTCAGACACGCTGTGGAGAAGATTGGTTCGGGCGAATACCGCGATAGCGGGTGCCGTGGTGTAGAGCAAGGCAATGAAGATCAGCGCCCACCCGACCGAGATTCGAGCGTCCCTCACCCTCGGCACGGTGTAGAATCGGATAATCACGTGCGGGAGGCCTGCGGTCCCCACCATAAGCGCAGCCGTAATGAAGAATACGTCCAGCGTCGACTTGGTCCCCGAGGTATAAGCCGCGAACCCAAGCTGTTCATGGAGTCCGTTCAGTCCCTCCAGTAACGCCACCCCAGTCTCGGGATCGACGCCACCGAAGCCCAGCTGCGGGATCGGGTTCCCGGTGATCATTATCGACAAGTAGATCGCCGGAACCATGTAGGCAAAGATCAGCACACAGTACTGAGCCACCTGCGTGTACGTGATCCCCTTCATGCCCCCGAGCACGGCATAGAAGAAGACGATGGCCATTCCGATGTACACCCCGACTTCCACGTCCACTTCCAAGAAACGCGAAAAGACGATTCCGACGCCTCGCATTTGCCCCGACACATAGGTGAACGAGACGAAAATGGCGCAGATCACCGCCACGATGCGCGCGGTCTGCGAGTAGTATCGATCGCCTACGAAGTCCGGCACGGTGAATGCACCGAACTTCCTCAGGTACGGAGCGAGCAGAAGCGCCAAAAGCACGTATCCACCGGTCCACCCCATGAGGTATACCGAGCCGTCGTACCCCATGAACGAGATCAAGCCCGCCATCGAAATGAAGGAAGCTGCACTCATCCAGTCAGCGGCCGTGGCCATGCCGTTCGCGAGCGGCGACACCCCACCACCTGCGACATAGAACTCCTTCGTCGAGCCCGCACGCGTCCAGATGGCGATCCCGATGTAGAGCGCGAACGATGCGGCGACCAGCAAGAAGGTCCAGGACTGAACCGTCATGCTTCACCCCCTTCATCTACACCGAACTCGACATCCAAGTCGTTCATGATCTTCACGTAGACGAAGATCAAGACAACGAAGACGTAGATGGACCCCTGTTGGGCGAACCAGAAGCCAAGCGGGAAGCCCGTGCCCGGGATCGTGAAGTTGTTCAGAGGCTCCGCGAGGACGATCCCAAAGCCGAACGAGGCCACGAACCACACGACCAGGAGTCCGGCGAGGTAACGGAGATTACGCCGCCAATACTCAGCGTGGCGCTCCTGGGTTTCCGGATCGGTAACGGACGGACGTGCAGAGGGGTCGTTTGAGTCGGCCATGGCTAGCGCTTCCATTCCATTTCACCCGCTTCGACGGCTGTAGCCAACCGGTTGTCCCGAGACGGCAGCGGGCAAGTCGCGAACGGCGTCCATACGCACGGAGGGTTATACGCCAAGTTGAAGTCCAGAACAGTTCTGCCTGCCTCGTCCGGCGCCGACACCCAGACGTAGCGGCCGCCGCCGTAGCTCGTGGATCCACTGGTCTCGTCGGCGAAGACGAGCATGAAGCGCTCGGCGTCCGGATCTCCCGTAACGTCGAGCGTGTGCTTTTCCCCATCAAGCCAAAACGCCACGTGCGCGGGAGACTCCCGCTCTGACACGGTGCCGACCACGTTAGGCACGGCAACGGTCTTCTTATGGGGAACCCACTGAGCCGTGACCCGCCAGTCCCTGGTGATCGGATAACGATCGATGCCGGTAAAGGCTTCGTACACTGCATTGCTGTTATCCCGAACCCGAAGCGCGAACTGGCCGTTTCTGCGCACTTGGATCCAGTTGATGTCCCCATTACGAAGCACCTTGGACTTCCCAGGACCTGCCGAGCCCATTTCCGCCGAAGTGACGACGGGATCTCCCGAGATGTCAGGTGGGAAGGCTCCGGAGCCGGCCGGGAGGTTGAGCGTCGAGTCTACGCCCTGGGTAACGGTCACTCCCTCCGCAACCACGAAGGTCAGCACATCGTCCTGCACGACGGCCGTACCTACGAACGGTGCGGCCTTCCCTTCGGGCAATACCAGGTCGCTGGACGGGTCAGAGCCGACGGTCGTCTCGCCTTCTTCCAGCCAATGAAGCGCAATCAGAGCCAGCCATGAGTCGGGGGCTTCGAGCTCGGCCACGCGGGCGTCGTGAAAGCCCTGCACGGATGCAGTGTGTTCCTCCTCCTCGACGGCGATGTGCTCGGGCGGGCCCTCGCAGGCCGCCAGCAAAAGCGCGCCCATCATCATTCCCGCCCGACTTGGCTTCAAGGACCTCATCATCCGTCTACCCTCGCTGTAAAGAGGCAGGGCGGGATGTATTTGTCCCACACAGCCTCAGCGTACCGCGTTGAAAAGAACCGTCCAGCAGAAAAGACCATGCCGCCCCTCGCTTCCTTTGCGACAACGCCCGGAAGGCTGGACTCCACAGCGTATAGCTGATCATCACTCTGAGGTACGATCACGATCTCCAACATCTCGTGCTCGCCGACCTCGCCCGTCACATACTGAGTAATCATCCCCGTCAGCTCTTCCAGGACGACTTCCTCTTCCGGCGAGACCTTTGAATCCGCTTGGACAACGAGGTGGAGGACATCGAGCAGCTCCTCAGCCTGCTCCGCCGGCGGCTTGATCGCGAGATAATCCTCGGCGCTGAAGCGCAGCATGACAACATCACCGGGCACATCTTAGCTCCCCTTCCTTCAACGAAGGCGGCTCGACCCGCCACCGCGCCGCGAACTCCTCGATCATCTCGATCTCACGGGCGACGATGTGTTTGTCCAAGGACGCCATCGCTTCGAAGACCTTGATCAGCTCCTTGGCACCGGTGGGCTGCGCCAGAGACTTCACGAGATCACCGGACTCCTTCCCTCCCAGGCTCAATGCCCGCGCAAACAACTTGAGAAATCCCTCGCCACGGTTCTCAGTGACCCACAGCCCCGAACCAACCAAAATGAAGACGATTCCGGTCAGGATCCCGATGGCGACCTTGCTCGCCGCCGCCCAATTCTGGTTTACCAGAGCGAACTCGACGAAGAACGAAAAGCCGGTGGCAAGCCCGAGCAGCCACTCATTCAGTGTGAGGAAGGTCTCCATGTCAGGCTAACTCAGTTCCCCCAGGGTTTCTTTTCGACGCCCGGCCCCGGGCGCAGTGTCTGCGCTCCGCGCGTCCACTGACGAGTCGCCAGGTTGAAGCGGTCGCCCGACTTCATGAAGTAAAACTTCCCGTTGTCGCCGGTCGTCATCTGGTTGTCGTAGATCAATACCTGTGACGCTCCGATAACCTGGAAGTTGTCGCCCTGTACGATGATCGCTGTGTTCTCGTCGATTCCGATACCGAGCAGTTCCGGACGGGCCTCGATGAGCTCAATGATGTCGAACTGCCTGTTGCGGGCCAGGACGTGCTGGTCAATGCCTACGTTGCGTAGGTATCCGAAACCTTCCTCGTGGTCGCCCATCATGATCTCGCTCGTTCGGGTGTCGCCCCGAACGAGATACGAACCTTGAATAGACGCGCCAGCGGACGAACCCCCGATCACGCCACCACGATCCAGGACCGCACGGATCTCACGCTCGGTTTGTGTCCCGCCATACGCGTCCACGAGGCGCCACTGCCGTCCGCCAAAGAAGAACACGGCATCCGCGGTCTTGAGCGGAGCGACGAATTCGTCCGAATCTGCGACGGCAGGATCCGTGGTGTGGAGAACAGTCAGGTTGTGTGCGCCATTCTCTCGCCACGCGTTGAGTCCTTGGTAGTACTTGTCGTATTCCTCCGCACCACCGGCCGTTGGAATCATCACGATGTGCGCACCCGGCCCGCCAGCGAGTTGGATAAACCGCTGGAAGATCTCCGGCGAGCGCATGGCACCGCCCACGATGACCAAGGACCCGTTCTCCGGTCCCACCTGCGGCGGAGCTGGGGACTGTTGGAGCTGAGCCGACGCCGGCACAGCAGTGATTGCAAACAACAACACTGCGATCAGCTGCTGACGCACCTTCTTCGAGATCGTCTTCATTTCCCGTCTCCGTATACGAACCGCTCCACTTCACCGTGGACGCGTTCAATGGTCTCAGGTGACGGCGCCTCGGTGAACGCCGAGACGTTCATCGCAACTGCCGTGTTCACCAGGAGTCCCCAAAGACCCCCGTGCATTCCCATGGGGTGCGGTGACACCCAAAGCGTGATGTACAGCGTGACCATCCCGGCAATAATCCCTGCCACGACGCCCGCGCGTGTGAGCGTGCGCCCTCCCGGGAAACAAACCCCCAGAATCGCGGGCATGAGCTGAAGCGCACCAGCACCGGACAACGTGACGAGCACCACGAGGAAGTCCGCAGTGGTCACGGTCAGGAAGTAGCCGACGACCAGCAGTGCCACGATGATCACGCGCCCAACAGTCACGTAATGCGCCTGACTCCGGTCAGGCGCTACGTACCGCTGGTAAATGTCCCGTGTGAGGACGGTCATGTTCGCATGCAAGATCGAGTCGAGAGTCGACATCGCCGCTGCGGTGGCCCCCGCAAGAATCGCCCCGGTCAACCACGGGGAGGCGTATTGGAAGAGCAGCTCCGGAAAGATCCGATCTGCCGCCGCGCCCTCGAGCCCTGGCATGACGATCGCACCGCCCAGGCCGACAAGCGCCGCCGGGAGGTAGAGCGTCATGAGATAGATGGGCGTGGTCGCGCCCAACAACTTGATCGTCTTAGCGTCCACTGCTGTGTAGTAACGGATCAGCATGTGCGGTTGGAACACGATGCCGAACGAGAGCATGATCGACATGCCCACCCACATGCCCGGGGAGAAGAAGCCCTTAGGTCCCGGAAGCGTCATGAGGTCTGGCCGTTCCGTCATCACGGCCTGCCAAAGCTGGAGCGGACCGCCAAACAGTTCGTAAGAGAGCACGATCGCGCCCACCCAAACCGCGACGTACATCCAGATGCCCTGCAGTACATCCGTCCAGTAGACCGCCCGCAATCCACCAGCCATTAAGTAGAACGCCGCCACGACCAACAGGATCAGCGTACCGAGGTTGAGGGACACCCTGCCATCGGTCGCGATGTTGATGATGTACCCGAGCCCCTGCGCCTGGACTTGGATGTACAGAATAGTGAAGAGCACCGAGACGACGGCTACGGTGACCCGGACCGCCTCCGACTCATAGAAGTCGGCAAGCATGTCAGCCGGTGTGATGTAGCCGAAGGCTTTGCCTAGCGCCCAGATGCGAGCGCCGATCACATAGGTGATCGCACCCACCAAGAGCGTCCACGTACCGGCAGCCCAAAAGCCGACTCCGTGCGTGTAGAAGAAGCCGCCGGACCCTAGGAACGCGAACGCCGAATGGAACGACGCGACCACGGTCAGATACAGGACGACGAACCCGGCTTTGCGGCCGTAGAGGAGGAAATCCTCCATGTCCCCGCTCAGCCGCCTATTCGCGACGACCCCGAGAACGATGGTGAACAACAGGTACAGGACGATCAATCCTGTAGCCACGACCCAAGATTCCACTAGGCCGTCTCCCTCATCAGACGCCCTTCCTAAGTGCCCAGATGAGCACCCCAATCAGCGCCGTATAGATGACGAGTAAGGCGACGTAAAGAAACGGGAGTCCCAGGATTGTCGGCTCGACACGATTGAGCACCGTATGCGTGACGGGAGGCATCGCGAGTAGGAAGATCGCCAGAAAAGCGATCGTCGCGATCCAGCCCTCGCGGGTACGCGGGACGAAGTGGGAAGGTCGTTTGGGTTGGTCCATGTCAGGCGAACATGGGCGGGGCGCCCTCATCGCAGCAAGGGTGTCCCGTAAAACCTATTCGGCCCTGAGCGCCTCAGCGGTATCGACCCGAACCGCACGACGCGCCCACACGTAGCTCGCCAGCATGAGGATGGCCATGAGAAGGACGGCACCAACGCCGTATGTGAGTGGGTCCCACGGCGCCGTACTCCACAAAATGGACTCGAGCATTCCGGAGGCGAGCACCCTTCCCCCGACGCCGTCCGGAGGCCAAGTTCGCGATTCCGGTCCGCAACAGATCGGGACACACTTTCCCACCTACCCACTGCGGCAAGGAGAACCGCAACCCAAGCAAAGACGGCGAGGGACGCCAGGATCACAGACCGTGCTCCGACGGAAACTGAGGTCAGTGTGTCCATGGTTGCTGCAAAATGGGTGGGCAAAGTGGCCTCGAGCTCAGCCAACCAATGGACGGCCGCCAGAGGGCGTTAACCCGGGGGGACCCCCAGGCCTTTCATTCTTGGTGCGACTTTTGCAAGTTCGAAGGAGAAAGCAGGTCATGATTGGCTCCTGCCATCCCCCTAATTCGGAGAAGATTTCCATGCATCGCATCCTCACATTTGCCCTGTTGGGCTTCTTTGCGGTGGCCACAGCCGAGGCAGCCGCGCAAGACCCCGGAGGCGATCCGACCTACGGCGACGTCTCCTTAGACGCCGGTTTTACTCCAGATCCATGGGAGATGGATCTCACCGCTGGCGGTTCGATTTCGGTGGACAAGGGAAGCTGCAGCTACGGTGAGGTCGCAGACGATCCTGACGTCGACCTCTATTGGGAGGGCTCCGGCTCTACGCTGTACATCTACGTGATCGCGGGCGACGACACGACGCTCCTGGTGAACATGCCCAACTCAGACTGGCGTTGTGACGATGACAGTTACGGAGACGGCGACCCGATCCTCGAGATCCCGAAAGCTCCGGACGGTCTCTACGACATCTGGGTCGGCACGTATGCGGACGATATGATCTCGGCGACGCTCTATATCTCGGAGCTCGATCCACGCGAAAGCCCCGAACAGTTTTGGGCGACGGCGAAGAAGATCGAACGCTAGAACAGCGTTCCGCGCAGGCACGGCCCCGGGGCGAATCAGTCGCCTCGGGGCTGTTTTGTGTCCTCTTCGGATGTCACATCAGGGGGACGACAGGCCCCTCCCGAGCGGAAATAATCCGCCGCCCGATACACGCTAAATCGTTGTAACCAAGCTATTTACACCTCTCGGCGCAGTCGGGCACACCTTATGCTCTCTTTGGCCCCAACGAACTCACTAGGGGAGAAGATCATGAGACGCCGTGCGGTGTTGGGGATGATGCTGGTTGTCGGGCTCTTTTCGACGGCAGTCGAGGCAAGCGCGCAGCGCAGGATACATACGCAGCCTGCTGGCCACTTCGACTTCAGCTTTCTGGTGGCGGACGCCAAAGGAGAACTCGGCTACTTCTTCGATCAGGCTTTCGGGGCGCAGATCGGTTTCGCTTTCCCGATAGACGAAGACGGCTACGTGCGCCTCAAAGTGGACGGGGGCCTACTCGTGTATGGACTCGAGCGCCAGCGCTTCTGCCATGCCCTCCCTTTTGGGTGCCGGATCAACGAGGACCTCACCACCACGAACAACATCGCCTTCGCGGGCATGGGTCCGGAAATCGTCTTGGCCCGTGGCGCGGTCGAACCCTATGCGTTCGCCACGATGGGTCTGTCGACCTTCTTCACGAGCTCCTCATTCGGTGATGACGAGTACGGCGACAGCTTCAGCACGACACATCTCGCCGACGTCATATTCGCCTGGCGCGCCGGGGGCGGACTCAGAGTGCGAATCGCGAACGGCCACAAGCCGGTGTCGCTCGACTTCGGAGTAGAACGTCACGAGAACGGAGTTACGGAGTTCCTAACCAAGGGCGACATCGTCGATCACCCGGACGGGAGCATCTCGCTCTTCCCGAACGTGTCCGAAGCGAACCTGCTGACATTCAGATTCGGCATCTCCATCGGATTCCCACAGCAAGGAGATCGCCGCAAGAAATAGAGGCTGTCGGGTGTGGGCCGTTCCTGTTCCGGACCGGTCACCAACCCCTGGATCTGGTCCATGCTCGCAGCCGTTTCCTTGTTGTGTTCGACCTCACCCTAGGCCTCGGCGTCGCGCAGGAGCGCAGCCACCAACAAACGATCCACCTTCCCGTTGGCATTGAGCGGGAGCTCGTGATCGATCAGCCAACGACGGGGCCGCTTCGCATCGCTCAGCGCCGACCTGGCATGCTCGTCCACTGCATCGAGGTCGAATTCTCCCTCGACGCCAACGACGAAGGCACCAACGATCTCACCCCACTCGTCGTCCGGAATCGCGGTCACCACAGCGTCCACCACCGCGGGGTGGGCACGTAGAACCTCTTCAACTTCAATCGCATCAACGGTCACACCTCCTGAGATGATCCTCTCCCCCCGGCGGCCTGTGACCCATAGGTGTCCATCCTCGTCGATCCGCCCTAGGTCGCCCGTGTGGTACCAGCCATCGTCGCCGAGGATGCGCTCCTCATCTGCTCCCACGTACCGCTCTGCCAGCGTGGCCCCACGAACCATGATCTCGTCGTCCGGTGCGATGTGTAGTTCTGTACCGTTCAGAGGCGCGCCCACCGTTCCTGGCTTGAGTCGGGTGAGCGCCGGGGCCGCCGTTGCCACCTGAGACGTCATCTCGGTCATTCCATACGTGAGGGCGATCGGCCAACCGAGGCGGCCGGCGCGGCCCACGAGTGCCGTTGGCGCGTGAGCTCCCCCTGTCAGAACACACCGAGCCGTCTCTGGGGCCGGTTCATCTCCCCGTTGGTCCAGGAGCTTCTTCAGTTGAATGGGCACCAACGACACGTGTGTGACCGGCCGGTTGTATCCAAGGGGCAGTCCTCTCCCCTCGAGGGCCTCGTCTAAACGCCGAGCGTCGAACGCACCCAGGACAACAAGGTCGCTCCCGAGCAGCAGGGCCCGGACGAGCAACGCCAAGCCGCCCACGTGCGCGAATGAGAGTGACGCAGCCCACACGTCGTCATCCGTGAGCAGCAACCGAGCGGCAGATGCTTCGGCATTAGCCGACAGCCCCGCAAACGATACTTCGACCCCACGGGGGTGACCCGCCGTGCCCGAGGTCCACACGATCGCCTGTGCCTTGGAACGCACGCCAGAGAGTGCTGCCTTGGCCGCAGCAAGCTCTGCCGGGGTCAATTTGGGATTCAGCGGCGCAGGGGTCACCCCCAACTGCCACAACGCCAGTATGTCGATCACCGAGTCGGCGTCTTGGTGAACCACCAGCGGAAACACTTGGCCCTGTTCGGTCAACCCCTTCAATTCGGTGGCTTTCTGGCGAGCTGCGACCTGGAGACCTGCTAGGGTCCAACCGGTATCCGGCGACACCAGCGCGAGACTCTCCGGGTCCGCTCCCCTGTCCAGAACTGCCTGAAGGACGTCCGTCGCCATCAGCCGAACGCGAGCCCCGCTCCGAGAAGCACGCCATAAATCGCTACGATCCGTGCCGTCTCGCCCAGGGCAGGAAGCAGCTCTCGCGGATCCGCAAAGCCCAACACCTTCTTCAAGGGCGCGACGGCCAGAGGCGCGACAAGCAAAGCGGCGAGCGTGGCCAACGGCCATTCATACACACGCCACCCGATCACGGGCACCACGACGGCGACGAGCAACATCAAGACGTACTGGATCTTGGTACCCGTAGCTCCCAAGCGGACCGCGAGCGTCCGCTTGCCGGCTAAGGTGTCGGTATCGACATCGCGCAAATTGTTCACCACCAAGATCGCGGTGTTCAGAGTGCCAAGCGCGGCACCAGCAATCCAAACGTCGGGTGGCCAATAGAGACCCTGAACGAAAAAGGTCCCGCTCACGGCCACAAGCCCGAAAAAGACAAACACGAAGACGTCGCCGAGCCCGTGGTACGCCAGCGGAAACGGCCCGCCCGTGTATAACACCGCACACGCCACCGAGCTTAGTCCGATCCAAACGATGGGCCAGCCGGCCACCCACACCAGATAGACTCCCACAAACAGCGCCGCTCCGAGAACGGCGTACATCCCTCGCTTCACCGTCGCAGGCGGAAGAATTCCTGCCTGCGTCACCCGAATGGGCCCCACCCGCGCGTCCGTGTCACCGCCGCGTACGAAGTCGTAATAGTCGTTCGCGAAGTTCGTCCCGATTTGGATAAAAACCGCGCCGATGAGCGCGGCCAACGCCGGAAGCGGCGCAAACACTCCATGGAACGCGGCCAGACCCGTTCCGGTCACGACAGGTGCAAGAGCAGCAGTCAGCGTTTTGGGTCGCGCCGCGAGTATCCAGGCCTGAACTGGAGAGATGTCGATCAGTTCCACCACCGCACAACCCGCGTGCTCACGATTGAGTCCAGCTGCGGAAAGTGCCTCTGCAGATAGGCATTCCCTACTGCGCGGATCGAGTCCTGCCGCGGCGGACTCGGACGATACGCCGAGTAGATCCCGTCCACGACTTCGACGCCAGTATCGATGCGACCGACAGGCGGAAAGCCGACCACGCCGGAGGACGCGTAGGCGTCCAAGCGCGCGTTGTCAGCGAGATTCACGAACATTTGGATGGACCGAGTCTCCGGGCCACTGCGAGCGAAGGTGACCGTCCCCCTCGCGTTGCTCTCCACAACCGGCTCATCGGCCACCCCATTGGGGTGCCAAATCGAATCGAGGGCTGGATCTCCGGAGAAGCCCCATTGCACGACAAAGCCCGGCTCCACGCGGTAGAAGCGCGCGCCCGCGTAGTAGTCGTTCGCCATGAGAAAATGCGCTCGGTCTACGGCCAACGGGGACCATGCGCGAATCATGGTGATCTCGAACGCGCCCTCGCTCGTCACGACTTCAGCGACGAACGAATCGGGTGCCTGTGTCAGCTCAGGCATGGGACCCCGCAACGGATCGGACGCAGATGTCGCGCACCCGCTGACGCCTACCAGGGCGACAACGACGAGTGCCCCTAACGACCGCACGATACGCATCGACCGATCAGGCGCGTCTACCAAGGCAACCAAGGATACTGCCGGAAGTTCGGCTTGCGCTTCTCTAGATACGCTCGTTTTCCCTCGCTGCCCTGTTCAGTCATGTAGTAGAGCAGAGTCGCGTTGCCTGCCAACTCCTGGATCCCTGCCTGGCCATCTAGGTCGGCATTGAAGGCGCTCTTCAACAGTCGGATGGCGAGTGGGCTCATGTCCAGGATTTCCTGGGCCCACTTCCATCCCTCGGCCTCGAGGTCATCGAGCGGCACGACCTTGTTGACCATGCCCATCTCGTACGCCTCGTCCGCGGAGTACTGACGGCAGAGGTACCAGATCTCGCGAGCCCGTTTCTGCCCAACCATACGCGCCAAATAGGACGAGCCAAAACCTCCGTCGAACGAGCCGACGATGGGGCCCGTTTGCCCGAATACCGCGTTGTCTGCAGCAAGAGTCAGGTCGCTCACGATGTGGAGGACGTGTCCGCCGCCAATCGCGTATCCGGCGACAAGCGCGATGACCGGCTTGGGCATCGAGCGCATGTAACGCTGGAGTTCCAGGACGTTCAGGCGGGGCACTCCGCTCTTCCCCACATATCCTCCGGCGCCGCGCACTTTTTGATCACCACCAGCGCAGAACGCCCACTTTCCGTCTTCGGACGGACCATTCCCAGTGAGAAGCACCACCCCGATCTCGGGGTCTTCCCCGGCGTCCTTGAAGGCCTCCTGCATCTCCAGAAGCGTGTCCGGACGGAACGCGTTCCGCACCTCAGGACGATTAAACGCGATACGAGCCACACCATTCGATTTATGAAAGGTGATGTCCTCGTACTGCTTGACCTCTTTCCAGTCGGGCTTACTCATCGAGTCGTATTGGGTTGAGTGTTTGTTGGGCTGAGCCAAGCGCCTCGCGGACGGCGCGTTGGACCGCGTCTGCAACGTCGCGGCGTCGCTTGGTGCTCTCGGCGCGTTCCGTCCTTACGCGAATCACACAGCTGCCGGCTGAGTCAAGCGCTTGTCCGACCGCCTCGTCGAGCGCTTCGATATCGCAGTCACGGAAGGGAATGTTGTGCATCGCAGCCGCGTGTTGAAAGTCCAGACCGTGCGGCGTGGCGAAGAAGCGAGTGAAATCAGGCTCGTGGTCCGCAATCGGGAGCATGTGAAAGATCCCGCCGCCGTCATTGTCCACGAGCACGAACACCACCGGGGCGTCGTCTTCACGACTCCACAGCAGGCCATTCTGGTCGTGGAAGAACGCCACATCGCCAATAAGGCATACCGTGGGGCGCTCAGACGCAGCAGCAACACCAAAGGCGGTAGACACCACCCCGTCGATGCCGCTTGCCCCTCGATTCCCCAAGACGTGGAGCGCTTGCTGTCTTGGGTGCCCGAACGCGTCGAGATCCCGAACCGGCATGGAGGAAGACACGAACAGGCAGGCGCCCTCGGGGAGCATCGCACTGAGGACCCCCGCGATGTCGCCTTCGTGTTGCGGGCCTTGGTCCGCCGCCTGTGCCGCGAGCGTCGTCGCTTCTGCGACTCGCCAAGAGTTGCTCCATGTGTCTTCGGCGCTGCGATCAACCAATTCTGCGACCGCGTCGAGCGTATCCGCGGCATCGGCGTGGATGTAGTCCGTCGCACCGGCCCCATGGTCCTTCCAGCGACCACCCCCGTCGACAACGACGTGGCGGACTCCGTTGTGCTGGGCCATCCACTTCTGCAGAGCAACAGATGTGGGTGACGCCCCGACGCGCACGATCAGGGAAGGACTGACAATCCTGCGGACGTCCTCGTCTCGCAGGAACAGGTCGTACCCCGCGACGACATGCGCGTCTGATGCCGGACCATACCGGACACCCGAGAGCGGATCCGCCAGGACCGGAAAACCCGTCACGTCCGCCAATGCAAGGACTGCTGATCTGAGCCGAGCGCATCCGCGCGTTGGCCCTGCGATGATCACACCCCGCGGCGTGTCGAGTGCTCTGACTAGCGACTCGATCGCCTCGGGAGACGCCTCTCGTCGTCCTGAATCGATCCGTACGAAGGGCGCCTCGTCCGGACGACCCTGAACCACCATAGAAGCATCCATGGTAGAAGCATCCGTGCCACGAGTCGGTTCGAGCGGCTTGTCGAATGGGAAATTCAGGTGGACCGGTCCTTTCCAGTCACTGGAAGCCGTGGCGACGGCACGTGCGGCGAGGCCGCGCAGGTGACTGAACGCGGGCTCGCTCGCCACAGGCGGCGCCACCTCGAAGAAGTCGCGCACAAAAGGGCCGAACAGCCGGATCTGGTCGATCGCTTGGTTTGCGTCAGAGTCACGCAGATGATGCGGCCGATCCGCCGTCAGTACCAAGAGCGGGGTCTCGCTACCCGACGCTTCGATGACCGCCGGAAACACATTGGCTGTCGCGGTACCCGAAGTGGTCACGATGACCGCCGGACATCCCGTAGCCTTGCCGACGCCCAATGCGAAGAAAGCTCCGGAGCGCTCATCGAGATGGACTCGACACTTGAACCGATCGTCGCCGGCGAACGCCATGACCAACGGGGTCGACCGAGAGCCCGGAGCAACGACGACCTCGCGGACGCCACAGCGCGCAAGTTCGTCGCAAAAGGCGCTGACCCAGCTCGTTGTCGTAACGCCGCTATTCATGTTTGAAAGACCCGATAGCTCCGCTCAGGCCAGCTGCTTCGTCGCTCTGCTCCAGCACCACCCCACTCTCTTCCAGCGCTCCGAGCATCGGCTCAAACTTGATGGCAGTCTCGCCCCACTCGAGCGCTGGAACGGAGCCCTCGACGATCCCAGCCCCGGCGAATAACCGCCAGCTTCCTCCTACCGAGACACCCGTGCGCAAAGCAGGGGCGAAAATTCCGTTCTCTTCTGCATCGAACCAACCCACGGGACCCGCATACCAGCCACGCTCGAAGGGTTCCTCCTCGGCAAGCACTTCCATGGCGGCATCACGGGGCAACCCGCACACGGCGGGGGTCGGGTGAAGAAGCCTGAGCAAGTCGAGAACGCCGACATCTCCGGGGACACTGGCTCTGATTTCGGTCTCTAAGTGTTGAATACGAGCTAGAGTCAGCACATGGGGCTGTGGGTCGGTCCGGATCTGACGGCTCACCGTCTCCAGCCGACTGACCATGTCGTCGAGCGCGATCCGCTGCTCCACTCGGTCTTTTTCAGACGCCAGTAATGTGGCAGCGAGCTCGGCCTGTTCCCGAAGCGATGCTCCACGCCGGATCGATCCGGCCACGGCAGTCGCATGGAAAACGCCATTACGGAGCGTCGCCACAGTCTCGGGAGCCGCGCCGACGAGGGCAGCACCCGGCTCGGGCTCGAACATGAAGACATGGCTGCCGCGGTTCGCCTCCCACAGGTGCGCCACAACATCGACCACATCGACGGCATCATCCAGATCGACGTCGCGGATGCGGGCCAAGACGACCTTCGCCACCCGACCCGCCCGGACCGCGGCAAGACACTTGTCTACAGCGCCTTCCCAATTCCTGCGGTCGGTGTCGATCCGCCTCCCAATCACCTGCGCGCGGCGAGGCGGCGAAGTCTCCGCCATGCTGGCCAACTCCGCACGTAGTGCCTCGGCTCGGTGCCTGAGTCGAACGAAGACGTCCTCTTCTTCGCCCTTTTCCACGATGGCCCGAGCCGTCAGCCAGGCGTCGCCACTGGCGTCACCTTCCAGCTCGAAGAGCGGCACGTGGAAAAGCGAAGACGGGAAGGACTCCCAGACGCCTTCCGGCTTGTGGTCCGCCCGAAAGGAAAACCCTCCGTAAAACCGGATCCGCGGGGCCCTCGCCGCTCCGGCCGGCAGCACCGGCGCCATTGATATTTCCCTGGCCTGATTCGCGACCAGGTCAAACCGATCTCCGGCGTCGCCATCCGGGGCACGTAGCTCCACCGCCACACCACGGTGGGCGACCCAGTGATGCCCGCGCGCCCAGAAGCCACGAGCTTCGCCGGACGCGTGCCTGAGGAAGGCGTCCGGTCGTAGGTCGGGAGCTGGAATAGTGACGGTGGCCAGGCGCCGCATGGGCGTTCGGTTCAACGGATCTCCACGCTGAAAGCACGACGGACCGGCTTAATGGCCGGGCCACCAATATAGGTCGCCTACGGCAAGGATGAAGGTGTTTCTAGCCGACGCCGGAATCAGCCGCCGTCGGGGCCTGGTTCGACTTCTCTGCCGAATCGGCGAATGAAGACGGCATTCGAGCCTGGATTGAGCTCCCCTGCCGCCGCATCCTCAGACAATCGCATCCCGATTCGACGCGTTCCCGCGAAGTCGAGACCCGTCTCGCAGCTCCCTATCTGGCGAAAGCCGGCTGCACCGATTCCGTCACGATGAAGCCAAGTTCTTCATCTGCCATGTTTTCCGAATAGTCGATCCAAAAATCGATGGGCACACCGTTGACGGGATTGTAGGTCACGCGGATCTCGTGGGCTCCCTCGTTCATGGCATCGCGAAGCACGTCGAACAGACCGTCCACGTCCGGGAACCAACCCCGAGCGTCTCCCGTGACCGATGCGCCCGAGTCCACATAGATCTGAGCGACGATTTGGCCGTTGATCACCGTGATCCGTACGGGACCGCGAGCCTCGGAAGAGCAGAAGCACTGCCGCTCGATCGCGAAAGCGTAGCTGTTCGGGCCCAGGTCGTTCCATAACGAGACCGCATCGGCCAAGTCGTCGATGCCGGTGATCGGTCCTGTGTTCGAGCAGGCCGCGGCGAGGAGTGCCACCGCGACGAAGGCCATGCCACGCCATGCCTTCGCCCGACGCGTAGCTCTGCTCACGGTGCACGCTCGAAATTCCGAGACCGTTGCCATGTACAACCCCCCCACCATCCAATGTCTATTCACCTGATCCCTCCGTTTGTCATCGCCGTCTTCATATTGGAACGCTTCTGTGGGCCTCACTGTGACATAAGGCTTCGAAAGGGGTTTCGCCGGCCTGTCCTGAACGCCCATCTTGCGGCATACCGGATCCAGACTTCGTGTCGCTCCGCCTAATCCTTTAGAGAAGCACCCATGAGTAACGACGAGGCCCAACCCGCAGCCTTCCAGGCCGCACCACGCCCACTTTCTTGGCCACCTCCGGGCTTGGAAGCCCTGCAGGGCAAGCTGTGGAGAGTCATCGGCATCAGTTGGACCGGAAGTGTGATTCTCGTGCTGCCGCTGTTGTGGGCACTCGCGGTCGAGCAACCGTTCTACAGCCTCGGCCCGTTTGAAGGCAACTGGCGAGTCGGCTTAGCCATTGCGGTCCTGGGCGGCGTCATCATTCTGTTCGCGTTCGGGACTTTTTTCGGCGTCATGAGGGCGGCAGGTCAGGCGGCCGACCTCGGGTACGGAACGATGACCATCGCAGAGGTGGTCACGGACCTATCGCGCGACGCGGGTTTCTTGATTCAGGGCAAGCGGCACTTCGGCCTTATCGCTTCGGGCCGGCGTACGGCGGTAGTGGGAGCACGCCTGCGAGGCGCAGGGCTCGTTCTCGCAGCCGCGCTTTGGTTCGTGGTGGGGTTTGGTCTCTCCGTGATGTTGGCGGCTCGTGGCTTTGTCACGCCGTCCGGGATTTGGCTCATGACGTTGGGCCCGACCGGCTTCATGTTCGTGACTGGATCGGCGATTCTGCTCATGCAGGCTGGCACGGTGCGCACCGCACGACAGTCCTGGAACGCGCGAGAAGGGGCCGACCGGGTCGCGACGGAGAGCGCTTCATGGGGTCAGGCGCTTGATCAGGCCGGAGACGCTGTTGTCCTAGGCTCAGGGGCCAAGGGTGAAGGTGCCAAGTTCCGCTTGGGCGCGACCGTCGTCGTCCTACTATTCATGGGTGCCTTCGTGCCCACGATGACGCTTGCGATAACGACATCCATCGGTCCGATACTCGCGCAGATCGCCCTCCCGACCTTCCTATCGGTTCAGGAAATGGCCGGCGGGACCGAAGTCCTTCGGCGCAATCGGGTCGATCCCGATCCGTCGATCACTCCCTCCGTTGCAGGAGAGGCACTGCACAGCATCGCCTTCGTGGGAGGAGGGACACCAGAAGCGTGGGAGAACGCTCCTAGTTCCACATACGAGACCGGTTGGTTCCCGACCGACTTCTTCCCTGATGCGTTCTCAGAGACCGTCGCCTCAGACCTCATGACCCGTCGTCTGGACGACTTTACCGACGAAGAAAAAGCTGCCATGCGTCAGGCGGCTGCCCATCCTGCGCACGCGGAATTCCACACACTGGCTCGTGCTGCGCTCGTGGACATCGTGAGTGGTCGTTGGGTGCTGCCCTTCCCTGACACGATGACCTTCCAGGACCTGCCCTGGCCGCGCTTCCAGGCGTACCGCACTGCCGGGCTCGCGCAGATATCCAAGGCTGCCGTCGAGGTGGCAGATGGAGATTATGACGCGGCAGAGCACACCCTTGAAGAGCTGATTTCGACCGGATTCCTACTCATCGATCAGGGCCCGACGCTCATCGACAACCTCATGGGCGTGGTTCTTGTGAATATGGGGGGCGACGCCTTGACGGCGTACTACCACCGCGTCGGTCGGGATCGTGACGGGGACGCCCTCGAATGGGCGAGAGAAGCTGCGCTGAGTGCCGCGAAGAAGGCCCGTGCCGGCGTGATTCCCGAGGACATTCATTCGTTATTACAGGGAGTCCCAGATCTGATTCAGGCAGAAGACGCGCTGCGCGGACTTCGCTGGGAGTACTTCGCGACGTTCAACATGCTGGCACCGTGCATCAACCTTCACAAAATGGTGTTCGGTCCGGACGAGACCTACGACGAATGGTCTGACGACGCGCGCGAGGCGTTGGTGCGCGTGAGGGGCGAGCGTGATCTCTACGAACTTGCAGAAAGTGGTGCACTGGGTGCTGGAGCCGTGGAAATGGACGGGTTCATGCCTCGCTTCCTGAGCCTCACGCTCGGAAGCCGCGGAGCCCCGGGCAGTTGCGCATCTCTGATTGTATCGCTGGGAGGCGGTTGATGAACTACCAAAAGTGGGGCGTCCTGGCGCTGGCGGTTGTTGTGGCCGCATGCGCTGGTGGAGAAGAAGCTGAGCCCACGGTCGCGGCCGGTCCGACCCTTCCACCCGGAACGGATGTGTTCTTGGCTACACTCTCAGTGGATGCCCAAGGGATGCCGGAGATGGGGGCGCTCGACAACGCCACCAATCGAGCCGGTTACGACAATCAGCCCTACTTCACGCCGGATGGCTCTGGCTTCTGGTATACGGTTGTGGATGACCATACCGGTCAGGCCGACATCTATCGGTATGACATGGAGCCGGAAACGGTCGCACAAATCACGTCGACCAATCCCGAGAGCGAATACTCGGCGACCCCGCTCCCCGACGGATCGGGTCTTTCTGTGATCCGAGTAGAAGCCGACTCGTTG
>Ga0233427_10000462_pt1 | contig 52130 bp, 42 predicted proteins | sample SI_118_April2016_5_FD_179885 | JGI IMG/M metagenome (GOLD analysis project Ga0233427, IMG submission 179885) | Seawater microbial communities from Saanich Inlet, British Columbia, Canada - SI_118_April2016_100_MG | ecosystem: Environmental > Aquatic > Marine > Inlet | place: Canada: British...
GTGCAGTATCGGGCAACGGTGAAGCATCACAACTCTCAATGCTTCAACTTGACGCCGTGAAGATCCAAACACTCCTCGAAGGCGTTACCCCATCTCCGTCCTCAAGAGGCCCAGCACCTGGTGCCGAAGGTCAGGGGTTTGGTTTATCTCATGCCGAGCGAAAAGCAGTCGAATTACATGCGATGCGTAAGGCGCGTGAGCTCTACGAAAGTAGAGGCTGGAAGGTCGTTGACAAATCCAGTTCCCAGCCCTTCGATCTCCTTGCAACAAATGAAGAGCAAAAGCGCTTTATTGAGGTGAAAGGCACGACAGGGAAAGGGCTCTCAGTCATTCTCACTCATGGTGAAGTTAAGCATGTTTCCAATAACAAGAGGACATCTGCACTTGTCATCGTATCAGGCATAGTACTTTCGCGTGACAATGGGTCTTGGTCAGCATCCGCTGGAACAGTGACCACACATGAGGACCCTTGGAAAATTGATGACACAAGCCTCAAAGCTACACAGTACCGCTATGAAGTATAGTGGGATAACGCGCCCAACCGCGCAAAATGATAAATTAATTGCAATAGATTGCTCCTGCGTTCGCCCCCGGTTCGTCCCTACGATTGATCGGTTGATTTAGTGAATGGCGTTTGAACAAGAAAAACCCTCTAAGTCATTGACCTAGCGGGTTTAATTTGGTTGCGGGGACACGATACCAACCATTTCGTACTCCGATTTCCGTATTCATTCCGATGTCCGCTGTTGTGCGGTAAGCGGAATACGACCCACAGCGCCAATAGAGTCCGCTAACGCCCCAAGGCAGACATACGTATACGCCATTAACACAGTATTTTTTGGTTCAAACATCTTATGCAATCATGGTCACATTCTAAACAGCTTTAGTTGGCCTGTCGGTCATCTTCGACGCAACGCGCTCAAACCCCAGATCGCTCAGATCATGCTCGTTAACAAATATATTGACCACACGGACAGGGTTGTCTTCGCAGATACTGTCATCAAGTCGCTCAAGGAATAAGGCGCGCTGGCTACGGTCTTCACCTTCAATAAGACGCTTTATGAAATCTTCTCCAGAACGGTGGAAAAACAATATCACGCATCACGTTGTTGCACGGCCTCGCCCCGAAATCGGCCCATCACAGAGCCTTCGGACGCACCAGCAGAAGTTTGATGATGTCTTTATAGAGATATTTCTTTTTCACCAAATTCAATCCTGCGGCTTCCAGATACTGCTCTGTATGGCGGTCGAATGCGGCGCCGTAGGCTAGACGCACCCATGGTGCCCAAAGGTTCATGATAAACCGTCGCAAGGGATTCTCTGAAATGGCATATTCCAGAATGTAGATGGTGCCATCGGGACGGCAAACCCGGCGAAGCTCTTCGAGGGCGGGTCGTTGAAGTTCAGGTTCGAGCACGCAAAACAGGAATGTTGAGACAATGGAATCAAAACTGTCATCGGCCACATCCATCGCCGTCACATTCATTTCCCTAAGCTCGACCACCGTGCCGAGTTTGTCTTTTCGACGGCGGGCACGATCAAGCATGGCCGGGCTGATGTCTATACCGGTGACCGTGCAGTCATCAGGGTAGAATGGGAAATTGCGCCCGGTGCCGACCCCGGCATCGAGCAATGCACCACTCAGTCCACTAAATAGTGTCCGACGTAAATGTCTGTAACGACAGACCTCGAACGGCAGGTCCAGAATATCGTAAAACCAGGCGATGCGTTTATAGGTCTTTTGGCTGTTTATAAGAACCTCCTACGTCGATACTGGTGATGCTTTTCGCTCAAGTAAGGCCTTGTAACACCCCAAAATCGCCGCGCTTGAGCGGTCGATATCGCGTGCCGTTGTCCGCCAGTTGCTTAGGGCGATGCGCATGGCATATTGGCCGTGCCACTCCACGCCAGCGACATAACAGGTTCTATCGTGCTGTACTGCCTCAATGACGGCCCGGGTCATGGCGTCGGTTTGTTCGTCGTCATCGACGATCTGCCCATCAATCAGCCGGTGGAAGCGATAGACCGCCTGATTTAGGACAACATGGTTGAGTAACTCAACACCGGGCATGCTAATGAGCTGGTCACGCATACGCTGTGACAGGTCACAGCAGCGCTCGATCAATTCCTGAACGCCGTTACGCCCGAGAGTACGCAGGGCGGCATAAACACTGACGCCGCGGGCACGGCGCGACAACTCGGGCACAAAGTGCATGGGGTCTTGCCGTTCAGGGCCGTTGTCGGACAGATAACTGGCGATGGAACAGGTCGCGGCGCGGTGTGCCGCAGGATCACGAACGATGACCATTGCGCTGTCATAGGGCACGTTGAGCCATTTGTGCGCGTCCACCGCCCAGGAATCGGCCAGTTCCACCCCGTCACTTAAATGGCACAGATTGGCACTGGCCTGCGCCCACAACCCAAAGGCACCATCAACATGCAACCACGCACCGTGTTCGCGGCACAGTGCGCTGATTTCTACGAAAGGATCGAATGCACCGGTATTGATCTGTCCGGCCTGGGCGCAAACAATGGTCGGCCCGTCAATTTCGGCAAGCGTTGCAGCCAGAGCACCGGGAATCATGCGGCCTTGCTCGTCAGCCTCGATCTTTCGCACAGCGTTTTGCCCCAAGCCCAGATAACGCACAGCGGAGAAAATCGCCAGATGACCTTCTTCACCGGCGATGACGGTCACTTTTGGAGCACCCTGCAAACCGTCTTCTTCTACATCCCAGCCATGTTTTTCCAAAACCGCATGCCGAGCAGCAGCCAGGCCAACAAGATTAGCCACCGTCGCACCAGTCACCATGCCGACGCTGCATGTGGAGGGCAATTTGAGCAAATCAAGCGCCCACTTGGCAGCAACTTCCTCCATGGCGGCGCATGCCGGTGTGGTCTGATAAAAGGCCGTGTTCTGATCCCACGCACTGGTCAACCAGTCCGCCGCGATGGAAACCGGCAGTGTACCACCCTGAACCCAGGCGAACACGCGCGGCCCAGGCATGGCCATTAGGCCCGGGTCGGCTTTGTGTGCCAGGTCACGGATCACGTTCAACGGATCTTCGCCACGTTCACTCAGCGGTTGGGAGAATGCCGCGTACATGGAATCTGCGGTAGCGCTGGGCGCAACCGGACGCTCGTCGAGGCCATCAAGGTATTCCAGAGCCACTCGCGTGGCTTCATGGAGCACGACATTATCGTGGGCGATGGTCATTGGCGGGACACCTGCAATATTGTGCTATTGGCATTGCCGTCAGGCTACACTCGAAATCACAGGCCGTAATTGACCATAGACATCTTCACATCAGATACCGCCCCATCAGTTCTTGCAGTTCATCGCGATGATTATGGGGATCATGGGCGCTGAGTTGCGCCGGGCTTGAATCGTTCTCCAGCCAGTCGGCACCAAAACAGGGGCGATCTTCGTGGTAAATCATGCCAGTTGGTATTTTGCCTTCTTCATTTAACGCGAGGGTTTTGACGAACGCAGCACCACGGTCTTCCGCCGTGTATTCCCGATCAGCATCCAGGTCATAAAACCGGGCATTCCAGTCGGGATAGGTGTCGTGATAGGTCACACATGGCGACAATACTTCCAGGAAGGCAAATCCCTTCTTGGCGCGTACATGCTCAAGCGCCTGGACCATCAGGCTGTTAAGCTGATCTGCCTGGCGGATAAACCCGCGTGCCAGGAACGTGGTGCCGGGAATGGACAACCCCATAGCGATACCATCAATCGGGGCATCGGCAATCGCCTGACCGAAACTGCCCGATGTGGGTGAGTCCTGGCCCTTGGTCAAACCATAGACTGCGTTGTTCATAAGGATGTAAAGCACGTTGGCATTGCGTTTGAAGGCATGAACAAGGTGCCCGGCACCGATGGCGTAACCATCGCCATCACCACCCGCCGCAATAACTGTCAGATCAGGATTTGCAATGGATGCCCCCGTCGCCGTGGGTAATACACGACCGTGCATGGAATGATAGCCATAAGCATTGACGTTGTTCTGTATGGAACCTGAGCACCCGATGCCCGTTAGCAACATGGTCTCGCATGGTTGAATGCCAAGCACGTCAAACGCCCGTTCCAGAGCACCCTTGACGCCGTAGTGTCCGCAGCCGGAACACCAGACCGGATTGGTAGGGGTATAGGTTATTGTCATTGTGCACCCTCCGCATCCTTGATCAGTTCGGCCAGTTCGTCAGTCCAGAACGGCGTTCCATCATATTTACGGATACCGTGAAGTTTGTCTGGATTAGCGCCCGCCCCGCTCAAGACACGTTCAAGCTGACCGCTCTCTGAATGCTCGACCACATAGACGCGATCACATCCGGCGATAAAATCCAAGGTCTCATCAAGCATGGGGAACAGAACGCGCGGGCGATGAACCTTCAAGCGCACGCCGTCATTCTCCAACAATCGGTAGGTTTCACTAATGATACCAGCTGCGACGCCCACACCGATAATGCCAATCTTTGACGATGTGTCACCATAGGATACAGCCCTTGGCAGTAGCGGCTTTATGGTTCCCAGTTTGCGCGCGCGTTTATCCATCATGGTCACGCGGTTGCCCGGCTCAGCGGAAACCTGACCCCACTCATTGCGCTCGTTACCTGTCACAAGGCTCATACCGCCGGGCGTGCCGGGCACAGCCCAGGGTGAAATACCGTCTTCGGTTACGCTGTAGCGCTTGTACTCATCCAACTCGGCAACCTCAGTCGCGCTCAGCATTTTGCCTGTATTCATCTCAACACTGTCGAGATCGAATACCGGCACCGTCATGCTGTCCTGTGACAGGGCGCGATCAAGGGCGATAAACACCGGGCACTGGGCAATTTGCGCAAGATTTGTTGCAAGGGCACCTATTTCGAAGCATTCGCTGGCATCACCCGGCGACAAAACGATGCGTGGAAAGTCGCCATTGCCGCCACTGATCATCATGCCGAGATCGCCCTGCTCAATCTTCGTCGGCATGCCGGTTGACGGCCCGGCACGCTGAGAGTTGACAATCACCATCGGAATTTCGGCTGAACCACAATGGCTGATACTTTCGCCCATCAAGGCAATGCCGGGACTGGAAGACCCGGTCATGGCGCGCGCACCGGTCAGGGCGGCACCGATGGCCATATTTATGGCCGATAACTCATCCTCGGCCTGAACCATGACGCCATCGAACTGAGGCAGGTTCGCCCCCAGCCAGTCCATAACCTCGGTCGCGGGTGTGATGGGGTACCCCGCATAAAACCGGCCGCCGGCAGCCAGAAATCCAAATGCCGCAGCTTCGTTCCCGGTGATAAAAAGGCGTTTCTGTTTTTCTCCAGCGGGCAGTTGCAGCATGCTCTTCCCGGGCGTTAAGCCCAGTTCATCAGCAACACCAAAGCCCAGTTTCAGGGCCTGGCGGTTACCGTCCAGGGCGCGGGCCGAAAGTTTCTTGAACCGATTTCGCAGATAGTCGTCTGCGTCGTCGTCGTTCAGTCCAATGACACGGGACAACAATCCAAAACCGAAACTGTTCTTGAACAAATCCCGGCGTAATTCCCGTACAGAAAAACGGCTGAATGGCACGGGAAGAACGGTAGCTGTATGAGGGACAATCCCCTCCGGCATGGGCCCGCGTGAGGTGTCATAAATAACAATGGCATCACTGGTCAGATACTGACCCCGCATGCGAATGGCTTCTTCATCAAAGGCAACCAGAATATTGATGGCACTGCCCAAACCGCCGAACTGCTCATGCGATCCGCGGACCAGTGCCGAGGCATGTCCACCTTTGATCCGCGACGCGATATTGCTGGTCCGGTAAAGATGCAGACCATGATGGGCCAGCACATCGGCCAGCAGCGTAATGATGGTCAGCGAGCCGTCACCGCCCTGACCGGCGACACATACTGTCAGGTCGTCGCACAAGCGGGGCTCAGCCTGAAATTTTCCGGGGTTTGTCATGACATTCATGTTTTGGCCTCACCTTCATCTGGCTTTTCATCTATTTGGGGTGCACCCGGCCCGGTCAGATAGAACGTCTTCGGGCACAAACAATCCAGCGCCACACGCTCTGCCAGATTTGGCATTTGAGCGGGCAGCGGGCGGTTCTTTTTCTTATCCGCCGATAGCTTGTCCATGAGAAACTCACCACGCGGCTCGTCGCTCAAAGGTCGGGTTTCCAGCAATCCGGCATCAAACGCAGCTTGAAAAGCTTCGTGGCCCCGTTCGGTTCTGATCAAGGTGTAGGTCCAGCCATCAAGGCCAATGCCGCCGCACCCGATATCGGCATTCTCGGCACCGTAATCGAGGCAATAGAGGCAGGCCGGGCGAGCGAATTCACGATACTTCTTCAGTGATACAGACCTGATCTCTTCCTCGCCATCAACCCGCACCACAACTTTGCCCTTGATGTTGATGTTATCGATCCGCTTGGGATCGATTTCCAGGATTTCACCCAATTTTTCGATGCTCTCATGGGTGAAACTTTCCGAACAAAACAGGCCGAACACCAGGGATATGTTATCGCGATACCAGTTGCTCATATCCATGCGAATAGAGGAATTCTGTTGCAACCGAACACCGTCCACCTGACAGGGCACGCCAACCACCGCGAGGGGGCCAATGTTCGCGCGCATGGCTTGCTGCAAGGCGAGCGTGTTGGGGGCGTAGGTATAGCGCGACGCGGCACAACCCAGTACATCGTCTCTGGTTCTTGCCAGCTTGTGACGACCGATCTGCCGGTTGTCCGGATAAACGTCACCCGTGACAGCACCTTTCAGTGTTCCCGTATCAAGGCCATGGATAATCATGGTCGAGACCACACCGCCATCCTGGCATTTGGCGAGAACATCAGGATCGGTAGAACGGGCATAGAGGCCGTATGAGTACTCGCCGTAGCTTGACGGCTCATGCGTTTCGCCCGCCGGTGGTTCTTTGAAATTCAGTATTTCCGGCAGGTCATTATCCGTGGGACGCAAGACCGGGCAGACTTCGGCGCAAAGGATGCAGTAGACGCACGCATCGGCTCTGGTATCGATGGGTGTTTCGTTCACATAGTCAAATACATCGACCGGGCAAATACTAACACACGACGCACAGCCGATACACTTGCCTGGCTCAACCACCTGTTTCATCATGAAATCATTGGCCTTGAAGCCGCCGCGATTGATTTCTGTGCGCCAGGCAAAGGCCCATTCGTTAGGATCTGCGCCTTCATTAATCAACATGCGATAACGCGTATCCACATCAGCGGTACTTTTATCAAGGACACGTTCTGTCATTTGTGTACGATCTTTCAAATTAACTTGTACATGCTGCCAAATTTGCCCATTAGTCGGTCTAACCAGCCTTTCTGTAAACTTGAAAAAGGGTTGTTTTCGCGTAACCTAATCTTCACGCCATAACTTACATGTGTGACTGGAACCTATGACCACCGCTATCGAAGCTTTTGCTGTTCCCGGTATTCCCCTGCTGAAAGCGGGCGATGATCTGGCGGCTATTATCTATGAAAGCCTGAAGGCGGGCGATCGTTTGCTCGTGGACGGTGATATTGTCGTGATTGCCCAAAAGGCCGTTTCCAAGGTCGAGGGGCGTACGGTTGATCTCGGGACCATCACGCCGTCTGCCAGGGCTGAGGAAGTGGCCGCGAAATGTGAAAAAGATCCCCGCGAAGTGGAGGTCATACTGTCTGAATCCACACAAATCTTGCGGACCGGCGAAAATCTACTGATCGTCGAGCACCGTAACGGCGCAATCCTTGCCAATGCCGGGGTGGACCGCTCCAATGTTTCTTCTGATTCCGGTCAGGAGAACGTGTTGCTGTTGCCCGTGGATGCCGATGCCAGCGCCCGCGCATTATGCAAGCAATTCCGAGAGATCAGCGGTAAAGATGTGGCCGTGATTATCAATGACAGCCTGGGTCGACCGTGGCGGCTGGGCACAACGGGTGTGGCAATCGGCGTTGCGGGTATGCCTGCTCTCGTCGATTTGCGCGGTGACACAGACCTGTTCGGGCGGGAACTGAAAGTCAGTGTCCAGGCCATTGCTGATGAACTTGCCGCAACCGGAGGCCTGCTTCAGGGGCAGGGTGCCGAGGGTCAGCCGGTTGCCGTCATACGCGGCGACTTTGGCTGGGATGAGGACGAAAGTCCGGCCACGGCCTTGATCAGACCAGAAGACATGGACCTGTTTCGATGACGATATCTGTTGTTGCCCTATCTGGTGGTGTAGGCGGGGCCAAGCTGGCTTCGGGCCTGTCGCGTGTTGTGGCACCGGGAAATTTGCTGGTTGCAGCAAATACCGGCGATGACTTTACTCATATGGGGTTGCACATTTCACCGGATATCGATTCCATCTTCTATGCGGTGACTGATTTGAACAACACCGAGACCGGTTGGGGACGTGTGGGTGAAACCTGGAATTTTATGGCCGCTCTGAAGGAATTTGGCGGTGAGGACTGGTTCAATCTTGGTGACAGTGATCTGGCCATGCATGTACTGCGCAGCCACTGGCTGCGCCAGGGGAAATCATTAAGTGAGGTTACTGACCGTTTCTGTCAGGCAATGAAGGTCTCATTCAAACTGGCGCCCATGAGTGATGACCCGGTTGCGACGATGATCGAGTCGGATCGTGGCACCTTACCCATGCAGGATTATTTCGTGCGCGAACACTGTGAACCTGTTGCGAAGGCCTTTTCTTATGAAGGAGCTACCGAAGCGCGCGCCAATCCTGAACTGATGCAGGCCCTCAAAGACGGTTCTCTGCAAGCCATCATCATCTGCCCCTCCAATCCATACCTGAGCATTGATCCCATTTTCAGCTTATCAGAAATCAGGGATCAACTCAGAGCCGCAAACGTGCCCGTTATCGCTGTTTCCCCCATAGTCGGTGGTGCAGCCCTCAAAGGACCGCTTGGCAAGATCATGGCTGAGTTGAAAATCGAGCCAAGTTCTCTCTCCATCGCTAAACACTATGGTGATCTGATTGATGCGTTGGTGATTGATGAAAGCGATGCCCATGAGTGTGAAAGCATCGAAGCACTCGGCATCCGCGCCCATACCGCACCGACCATTATGAAGACCGTGGACGATCAAAAGGTGCTGGCGAAGAAGGTGCTGGAACTCGTTGGCGTTGAATAAGGTTTAGTCACGTTGCCAACTGGGTTTGCTGCGGTCGAAGAAACAGGCCAGGCCTTCTTCGGTCTCGGATTCTTCCCAGCGGTCGGCCAGTCGTTCGGCTGATGCGCTCTGGTAGTTGTGACCCGGATTTCGGGCCAGTTCGATCATCCACGCTTTGGTATTGGTAACCGCGCCCGGTGCGCATTCTAAGAACAGATTGATCTGTTTATCCGTGGCTTCGTCCAGTTCACTGGCCGGAACGGCTTTGCTGACCAGACCAAGGCCCTGTGCCTCGTGTCCGTCAAAGGAGCTGGCATTGAGCGCGACCTGACGCACAGCCCGCTCTCCCATGCGGGCCGCGATAAACGGGCCAATAGTAGCGGGGATCAGGCCCAGCTTGGTCTCGGTCAGGGCAAAGCGGGCATCTTGCACAGCAATCACGATGTCGCAAACTGCCATTATACCGATGCCGCCGCCGTAGGCCTGCCCATTAACCCGCGCAATTACCGGTTTCGTCAGTTCGTCCAGTTCCTTGAGCATCGTCGCCAGTTCGGTTGCCTGGGCAATACGCCCGGCCCGATCGCTTTCAACCTGCTCCTTCATCCAGCCCAAATCGCCACCGGCGCAAAAGCTCTTGCCTTCACCGCTCAACACCACGACGCGGACTTTATCATCACCATCAATTTGCATTAGGGCGGCGCGCAAATCGGCAATCATCTGGGCATTCAGGCTGTTATGTTTATCCGGACGATTGAGCGTCAGACGGGCCACACCACGTCCATCAACGTCCAGCCGGATAGTTTCAAACGCACTCATGACGATTACCCTTCCTGCTTTATGGCCATGACGAGGTGTTCGGCTTCGGCGAGTTTCAAGGTGTCCACGCCCGTATCGAACCCAAGTTCCGCCAATCTTTGTGCCACAGCGCGTGTATCCACATTGCCTTTGGCACCATGCGCGTAAGGACAACCACCGAGGCCACCGACCGCTGTATCGAAAGTGCGCAAATCAAAACGCAGGCTTTCCTCGATATTCCCAAGGGCATTATCGCCTGTGTCATGGAAATGCCCGGCGAGTTTATCTGGTGGCACGACGCTGACGACGGCTTCCAGCATGGCCGCAACCGTCTCCGGGTTGCCCGAACCGATGGTATCACCGAGGGATATCTCATAGCAGCCCATATTGAGCAGGCTCTCGGCCACGCGGGCGACCTGTGATGGTGCGACCGGTCCATCGTAAGGACACGCCACCACACAGGACACATAGCCACGAACCGGAATACCATCTTTATTGGCCGCCGCCATCACGGGTTCAAACCGTTCCAAGCTTTCGGCAATGGAGCAATTGATGTTTTTCTGGCTAAAACCTTCCGAGGCGGCAGCGAACACAGCCACTTCGTCGGCGTCGGCCTTATGGGCACGCTCATAACCCTTCAGGTTTGGCGTCAAAGCCGCATAGCGGATACCGGGTTTGCGATTGATCCCGGCCAACACTTCGGCCGCATCGGCAAGTTGTGGTACCCACTTGGGAGAGACAAAGGCTGTCGCTTCAATGCGCGTGAGGCCGCATTGGGAAAGCAGATTAATCAACGCCACCTTCCGATCTGTGGCGATCTTGGCTGACTGGTTTTGTAAACCGTCGCGAGGACCAACTTCAAACAGGCAAATGGAGTCAGAGGCCATGGTCTGAGAATTCCCGGTTTACGCAGACTTGGTGTAAATGAGCGGATTGTTGATGATGGGGCTCAATGGTGCCGCATTAAATGAGGTTTCCCGAATGGTTTTCGGCACAGGTTGGTAAAGCGTTGTTCGTTGCTCAGGGGTTCGGTCCATCCCCGCAATCAACGCTTCCATGTCTTCTGGTGGCATTTCCTGGCCGTGAGAACTTCCGGCTGCACGACTGATACTCTCGTTCATTAAAGTGCCACCCAGATCATTGCACCCGGCTTTGAGGGCTGCAATTGCTCCTTCCGGGCCCATTTTGGTCCACGACGTTTGAATATTGGTAATATGTGGGTGCAGGACCAATCGGGCCACCGCATGCATTAATACCGCTTCGCGGAATGTGGGGCCTCGGCGGACAGCGCTTTTCAAGAAGAATGGTGCCTCCATATGGACAAACGGCAGCGGAACGAACTCCGAAATACCACCCGTGGTTTTCTGAATATCGCGCAGTAATAATAAGTGTCTGGCCCAGTGAACAGGGCGTTCGATATGGCCAAACATGATGGTCGATGTGGTTCCGATCCCCGCTTCATGAGCGGCCATAATTACCTCGCCCCATTGGGCTGTATTGATCTTATCTTTGCAGAGCACATCGCGAATTTCATCATCAAGAATTTCCGCCGCCGTCCCGGGCAGCGATCCCAGGCCCGCCTCACGCAGCATGACCAGATAATCAGCGAGACTCATGGCCAGTGTCTCAGCCCCGTGCCACACCTCCAGCGGCGAAAAGGCATGCATATGAATGTCAGGAAAGGCATTCTTCACCGAGCGGCAGATATCAACGTAGGTCTCACCCGTGTAGGAAGGATGAATACCACCCTGCATACAGACTTCCGTTGCGCCCCGCGTCTGGGCCTCGTTCACCCGGCGAAGAATCTCGTCCATGGTCAGATCATAGGGTGCCCCGCGCAGGGCTTCGGCTTTCTTGCCCTTGGAAAAGGCGCAGAACCCACATTTGAAATAACACACGTTGGTATAGTTGATGTTGCGGTTGACCACATAGGTCACCGTATCGCCATTGACCTCGCGGCGCAGGCTGTCAGCGGCATCACAGACTGTTGTGAAATCTTCGCCCCGTGCCGAAAATAATGTCTCGACTTCACCCTGTTTCAGGTCGTGCCCGTCTGCCGCCTTCGACAGCAGGCGGGCCAATCCGACGCTGACGTGAGGCGCGGTTGCACGGCTCCGAATTTCAGGTGGTGGAGTTTTGCATCCGGTCATCCAGCCATCACCACGGGCGAACCCATGCGAGTCAATGTTTTCAAATACGGCTGAGCGTAGCTTGGGTTCAATCCATGCCTCGTTATTGAAAATGTATGCCGGGTAAACCGCCAGACGTTCCAACAGGGTTTTACCAGTCTTGGCTGTTTCCACTGCCAGTGCATCGATTTCGGGCCACGGTGCTTCCGGGTTAACGAAGTCCGGCGTTACCGGCGAGATGCCACCCCAATCATTGATACCAGCACCAATCATCGCTTGCCCCAGACCGGGGCTAAGGTTTGGCGGTGCCTGAATGCTCATATCCGGGCCAAATATGTGGCGTGCTGTGGCGATGGCCCACAACAGGTATTTTGTATCTGGCTCCGGCGAAGCAGACATTTTCGTGCCAGATTTGGCACGGAAATTCTGCACAATAATTTCCTGAATATGGCCGTAGCGATCGTGCAGGTCTCGCAACGCAATCAGAGACTGGATACATTCTTCGCGGGTTTCGCCGATCCCGATCAGAATGCCTGATGTCATGGGTACACAAAGTTCACCCGCAAGGCGCAAGGTTTCGAGCCTCAGCGACGGAACCTTGTCCGGTGATCCGTAGTGGGGCCCACCCTTTTCACACAACCGCTCAGACGTGCTTTCCAGCATCAGCCCCATGGAAACAGAAACGCCTTTGAGCATCCGTATTTCATGGGCGTTCATCAAGCCGGGATTGATGTGTGGCAGCAATCCGGTTTCCTTGAAAACGAGGTCGGCCATGGCGGCCACGTATTCCAGCGTGGACTCAAATCCCATCTGCTGCAATTCTTCCCGGGCCAGCCGGAACCGTAATTCCGGTTTGTCGCCCAGGGTAAACAGCGCTTCCTTGCATCCGGTGGCTTGGCCCTGTCCGGCGATCGCCAGCACCTCGTCAGCGCTCATATAGACGCGTTGCCCGGCCTTCGGTGGTTGGGTAAATGTGCAGTAATGACAAACGTTGCGGCATAACTGGGTAAGGGGGATAAAAACTTTCCGTGAATACGTTACGACGTTGCCGTGCCCCTGATCACGCAATCGGGCCGCCGTTCTCATCAGATCGTTCAGATCGGATGAAACCAGCGCGTCCAGTTCTGGCGTTACAGACCCGGCATAGGGGCGGATAACATTCATCCTGACCTCAGTTCACTCATATGAGCATATTCATCAAACCGCTCGAGAACACCGATGTTTGCCAGATATCGCGCCGTGCGCGTGTCAGAATTCCACTCCATAAATGCGGGCAGGTCATCTGGTGTATCAAGATCAAGCGCCAATCCCAAAGAAGGAACCACCGTTGGCGCCAGGCCCATGTGAATCGCCGCACTCTTGTGCGCTGAAAAGCTGTTCTCGCCAAATTGGGGGGTGATCACATCCGCTGGTGTGCACAACAGGGCATTGGTCCCGCCGCCATCCCATGCCGGAATCACTGTTACAGCCGGGGCGGCGCCATGATTGAAGATAATTCGATCGATTTCTTCCGCACAAACCAGTGGTACGTCGCCCGGAATGCTGATCATACCCGCGCAACCCCGGGCATCAAGATATCGCCCGGCTGTGGCCACGGCCTCACACAAACCGCAGCTTGTTGTCTCGCTCAGCACTTCCGCGTCAAATGTCTTCGCCAACTCCATGGCATCACGCTCACAGGTAACGACCAGCGTGCCGGCAATATTTGAAGCCTTCGACAAAGCGTCAAGCACATCACCGAGCATGGCATACGATAATTGCTGGCGTTCACGGGTATTCAACACGGGAGACAGGCGCTGCTTTGCCAGATCAAATCGTTTGACCGGAACAACGGCCCAAATACCAAATAGGGGTTCGTTTTGGTTCATGATCGACCTACCTCACCACCCGTGCCCGGGCTTTGGCAACGGCTTCCTGACGTTCCGGTGAAGACAGTAATTTTTTGCGCTCATTTTCCCAAAATTCAGGATCATAGCTGTCGCTGTCCATGGCGTTCAAAAGCCGCTTGGTTGCGTCCACCGCGCCTCGAACATTGTCGCCAGCCCATTTGGCAATTGCCAGCGCGGCCTCAAGGCAGCTATCACTTTTGACAACGGATGAGACAATACCGGCATCAAGTGCCGCATCAGCATCATACCGTTCGCCCAGGACCAGCAAGCTCATAATCGCATCGCGGCCCAACAATTTGCGCAAGCGTATCACTGATTTGGGACTGTACAGTAATCCTAGGCGCGTGGCGGGGACCTGAAATATGGCGTTCGACGCCGCAATCCGTACATCGCAGGTAACGGCTACGTCGAATGCGCCACCCATGCAGGGGCCATCAATGGCGGCGATGACCGGAACTGGGGCCTCGCGAATGGCTGTGGTAACAGCCTCAATAGCATCATCAACGGCCAGGTCCTCAATGGTGCCGTTTAACTCCGTCAAATCACCGCCGGCGCTGAAGCATCCACCCGACCCGTGCAGGATGACTGCGCTTGTGTCATCTCTGACTTCACTGGTCAGGGCTTGATGGAGTTCACCGAGCAGAGCCCTTGACAACGCATTCTTGCGCTCGGGCCTGTTCAGGGTCAGGACAAGTGTGCCATCTTGATGATTAACGTTGATCAGTTCATTCATGCAAGACACTCCTTGAATTGTGCTGCCTTCGATGATTCGTGATCATTCAGCGTGCGCCAAACCTGTTCCGGTGTCATGGGTAAATTATACTGACGCACACCGATAGCGTCATAAATGGCATTAGCGACGCAACCCGCGACGGGGATTACCGGCGGTTCCCCAATTGTTTTGGCGCCTGCGGGGCCATTGTCTTCAAACACTGGTGAAAAATATACATTTACCTGGGGCACATCAGGGAAGGTGGGTACTCGGTCATCCAGATAGCTGGGATTTAGCAACTGGCCGTTCTTTGAAACGGACGTGGTTTCAGATAGTGCCATACCAAGCCCTTGTACAACGCCGCCAATGACCTGGCCGATGGCCCCAAGGGGGTTAATGATCGTACCCGCATCGTGGGCTGCCCAGTATTCTTCAACGGTAGACTTGCCGGTGAGGGTATCAACCTTCACACAACAACCGTGTACAGCGAATGTGTAGGCCGAGGCGATATTGCCGAAACCATGTATGTCAGCCGCGATCACACCCTTGGGTTTGTACTGTCCGGCTGCATGGAGTTCGTTTGCTCGACTTTTTGCAAGGGCGAGTTTGGCAATCTCGGCAATGGATGCATTGGTTGAAATGCCGAGTTCCTTTACCAGGCTCATGCAGTTTTCCATGAATTTCTGGCACGCAATAATAGCGGCATGGGCGACAAAATATGAAGTTCGGCTGGCATAACTTCCGCGCCCGAAAGGCCCCGTTGCCGTATGCCCAAGCACAATTCTGAGCGAGTCCCGCGTAACACCCAGCTCCCGTTCAACGGTATGCCGGAGAACTTCTGCCGTACCACAACCCAGTTCCACCTCGCCCGAGGCGACGCAAATCATGCCATCAGCATTGACATCGATAGTGACATTGGAAATATCCGAGGTCTCATCATAGCCAGAGTTGCTGACACAATGGATGGCAGTGGAGAGGCCATAACCGTATTTAAAACGATCACCGGAACCAGACCGCTCCTGATTGCGATGAGCCTGCATTTGTTCCTCGACTGTATCGAGGCAATCACCGTATCCACAGCTACTGATTTCCCATCCATGGATGCTGGTATCACCAGCGCCAACTGTATTTCGGCGGCGCATATGCGCAGGATCGAGCCCAATCTTGCGGGCAAGTTCATCGACCAGTTGTTCCTGGGCAAATGTTGACTGCGGAATGCCGAAACCGCGGAAGCATTCGGTTGGCATATTGTTAGTATAAATCAATTGCCCCCGAGCCCTGACGGCGGCGTACTTGTAGAGATTGTCACCGCGCACCGCCGATGCCAGCATGACTGGTGGCCCATGCAAGGTATAGGCACCATTGTCGGCCCAAACTTCAGTTTCCTTGGCCACAAGCTCGCCGTCTGATGTAGCACCGATGCGCATCTTTAAACGTGTAGCAAGACGGGTTCGGCCCGCCATCATGTCATCGCGATGTGATAGTACCAAGGCAACGTCACGCTGCAGTTTATGAGCAAACGCGAGGCAAACCAGATGCGTGGGATGTTCCCACTTGGCACCAAACGATCCACCCATGTCAGGTGTTACCACATCAACCGTGGCACCCCAGTGCTTTGCGATTTCGCTATAACGACTGGCCAGCACGGAGGGGGCATGGGAGGCACTGACCAGTTCCAGATGGTCGCCACTTACACGAACGAAACACGCGCGAGGTTCCAGGTAGGCATGAGGAACAGCCGCTGTTTCAAAGATGCCTTCCACCCAATGGGTGGCGCGTGCGGCGGCGTCATGCCAATCACCGGGGTTGGCAGAAAACCGGTCAGCAACATTATCTGGACAGGCTTCGTGCAGCGGTACTTCAAGCGCAAGGGCATCATCCACTCTGATGGCGTGAGGCAGAATTTCATAATCAATTTCAAGTGCGGCAATTCCGGCGATCAAGGCTGCGTCATTGATGGCTGCCACAGCAGCCACGCCTTCACCCACATAACGAACGTGCGACGCTAAAACCGGTTCATCTGCAATGTGATGGCCCAGGGTAATATCCGCAAAATCTTCGGACGTCAGGACGCCCAGCACACCAGGAATGTTCATTGCTTTTTCTGTATTGATGCGAACAACACGGGCATGGGCGTGAGGGCTACGGGCCAACCCGGTTACAGCTGTTTCCGGCGGGATCAAATCAGCCGTATAATGCGCCCGCCCGCAGCAACGATCCGAGATAGTCGCAATCTTCGGCGGGGGCATATATGACATTATCCGACTTCCACAATAGCTTTGGTCAGCTGCTGATATCCACCGCAGCGGCAGATATTTCCCGCCACCAGTTTCGATACCGGCTCGACCCCCGTTTCGGTTCCGCCATCCTTGATCCAGGAACTCATTACGGCCATGCCGCCTGTGCAAAACCCACACTGTACGCCGCCGTGCTTCTCACAGGCGCAGGAAAATCTTTCGAGATGATCCTTTTGTAATCCTTCAACAGTCGTGATTTCGCGCCCCTCAACCACGCCACTGAGCAGCAGGCACGAACACATGGGTTGTCCATCCACCAGTACCGTACAGGCACCGCAGTCACCTTCGCTGCAACCGTCTTTTACCCCGGTCAGGCCAAGTTTGGTGCGCAGAAAATCGATCAATCGCCGTGCGTACCAGACGTCGGGGATATCGTGGTTATGACCATTTACACGTACTGACTTATTGGCCATCATGACCTCTCTCCATATCGCGCAGCAGCCTGTTTGATCACATCGACAACCAGCGCTCTGATCAATTGGTGTCGATACCCGGCACTGGCGCGCTGATCGGAAATCGGTTCACACATTTGGCTGGCCGCATCGGCACACTGACTCAATCTGTCTTCTGAAAGCGGGTATCCAATCAGACCATCCGCTGCCGAGCTGGCATCAATAGCCGTTTCCCCAACAGCGCCAAGAACCAGCATGACAGATTTTAGGGCTACGCCGTCTTGATCGAAATCAAGTTTGACCGCCACACTGGCAAAGGCCAGATCCAGGGCAGCACGCTGGGTAAACCGCTGATAGGCACTGGTTTGATTTTTACCCAACCTGGTCAGGGTCAGGCCTGTAACCAGTTCTCCATCACGCAGCGCCGTTTTGCCGGGGCCTATCATGAAGTTCTTCAGGTCAATACGTCGGGTGTTGTTTTTTCTGTCAGCGGTTTCAACGACGCAGTCGTGGACGAGTAGACCGGGTACGGTATCGGCGGCCGGTGAAGCCGTGCAGACGTTACCAACAATGGTGGCCTGATTGCGCAACTGTACGGAGCCGACCAATTGCGCCCCGTCGGCCACGGCGGGTGCCTTATGGCGGAAAGATTGAGAGCGAATTAGTTGGGCCAGAGGCGTTGCCGCGCCGATGCGAATTGTCTCGCCCGATTCTTCAAACTCCTTAAGGGCCTCAATCCCACCGGTCCAGACCAGATGGTGCGGCGCACCACGTTGGGCCGCCACTAACAGGATATCCGTGCCGCCGGCGATCAGGCTGGCTCCCTGATGCATGTGTTCGAACACCTCGGCCAGATCAGTCGGGCATTGCAGTGCAATTTCCGGTAAGTGACTGGGGCGCAGAGAAGAAGCGGGTTCAATGATAAAGTCAGGTAACATAAGCGGTTTACACAACGTTTCGTTAATGTCGTGTCAGTTAATGCAGATGGCCTCAAATCGTAAACTTGAAAAAGGGTTCGCATTACGTAACAATATTTTCATGCAAAACCTCAGAAAATATCTACCTCCCGTTAATAGTCTGGTTGCCTTCGAGGCTTCGGCCCGACATTTGAGTTTCACCCGCGCCGGACAAGAGCTGTTGATTAGCCGTGAAGCGGTTTCCCGGCAAATCCGGATTCTTGAAGATTATCTGAGGATAAAGCTGTTTGTGCGGTTGTATCGGGCACTGGAACTGACGCCGGCGGGCGAAGAAATGCAGGTTGTCGTTTCAGAAAGCCTCGACAGGATCGCGCGAACCGCTACGTCTCTTCAACACGACAACCAACCTACCAAAATTTCTGTTACGGCGACCATTGCCATTACGACATTCTGGCTAACCCCCAGATTGTCGCACTTCAGCGACACCCATCCCCAGGTGGATATCAGTATCAGTTCGTCGGATACGCCTCTCGACATGATGGACGCTGGCAGCGACGTGGGTATTCTTTACGGCAAGGGGAAATGGCCGGGTTACAAGTCTACGCATCTTTTTGATGTGGAGAATTTTCCGATATGTTCGCCGCGTTATCTGGAAGAAACTGATCCGATCTCCTCTTTGGAGGATTTGAAGAACCATACCTTGCTCTATCTGAACGGGAGCATGCATGCGATCGAAAACTGGGATTGGTGGATGGAAAGCCTCGGTATGGAAATGCCTGCCAATGTTCGCAAGCTGGGATTCGATAGTTACGATAATGTGATTCAGGCTGCCATGGACAGCCAGGGAATCGCATTGGGGTTTACCAACCTGTTGGGTGACCAGTTATCCAAAGGCCGCCTGGTCCGTCCTTTGGAACAGGCATTCAGCAAGGGTAACGGCATCTATCTGGTGGTGCCGCGCGGCAAACCAATGAGTGCCAATGCGCAGAAGTTCTTCGACTGGGTTAAGAGTGAAGTTGAAGCGTAAAACGCCCCGGCGATCTTACATGAAGAAAACGTTACGTTAGCCCAATCCTTTTTCAAGTTTACGCTCAATTCAATCCTGCCTATTCCTCCAAAAGATAAATTTCGGGGTGCAAATCCACTTTGTTTGCCCCACAGACCATTTGAGGAGGATACCAACGTGCATATTGGAACGTCTTTGGGGATTAGCCCCCGCGAGCCGATCACACATACAGTAGACGTCGTTAAAAGCGCAGAAAATCTTGGTTTTGACAGCGCCTGGATTGCCGACGTGCAGCTTTCCATGAAGGATTGCTATACGGCCATGCCGTTATGCGCCGTGGCCACCTCAAAAATTCAAATCGGCACGGGCGTTACTAACCCGATTACCCGCGATCCAACGACCCTTGCGTGTTCCTTTACGGCGCTCAACGAAATCAGTGACGGGCGGGCGATTTGTGGCATTGGTACCGGCTGGACCGGCGTTTTCTCTATTGGCAAGAAACCGTCGACCATCGATAACCTGGAGCGATCCATCAACGACATCCATACGCTGACGGAAGGTGGGGACATCACCGGCCCGCACGGGATGGATTACCGATTGACCACCCATAATGGTCGTGTATCCGTCTATGTGGCTGCTAACCAGCCGCGTATCCTGCGTATGTGTGGCCGGGTTGCCGATGGCGTTATCATGATGGGTGGTGCCAACGAAGAGTTTACAAAATGGCAAATTGATCTGGTTAAAGAGGGCGCTGAAGAAGTCGGGCGCGATTTCAACGAGATTACCCTGCATCTGTGGGCGGCGATCGGAATGGATGAAGACAAGGCACAGGGCCGCGAAGATGTCAGTCACTGGGCCGCATCCCAGGCCGAGACCTTCAGCCAGTGGAAACACACACCAGATTTTCTGGAAAAATGGCGCGACGACTTTACCGCTGCCAGTAACGCCTATGATCGTCTTGAGCACATGTCTTCTCATGCCAGCCACAAGAGCGTTCTGTCACCGGAATTCATTGACTGGGTCGCCTTCACCGGCGGGCCACAGGAATGCCGAGACCAGATCAGCAAGTTGAAGGCACTCGGTCTTCATGGTGTCACGCTGGCCTTCCGTGCCGGAGCCGGCGGTCGTCAGGCTCGTATGGAAGAACTGTCCCGAGAAATCATTGAACACTTCAAGTAAGAGAACATGATGAGTAGCGACAAAACCATTGTCCTGATTCATGGACTGTCCGAAGAACGCAGCGCCTGGAAACGGCAGATTGCGTTCCTTAGCGATCACATGAACGTGGTCGCCTATGATGTGCGGGGGTTCGGTTCCAGCCCGGTTGGGGCCGGTAACGGTACCGTGCATCAGATGGCCGACGATCTGGCCCAGATTGTCAGCGCCCAAGATGGCAGCAATGGGGGGACAGGGTCGGTTTATCTGTGTGGTTTTTCCATGGGTGGCGTCATTTCCCAGCGCTTTGCGCTGGATTTTCCTGATCTGTGCAGCGGGCTAATTCTTATCGCCAGTTCCTGTGTGGTTGGGCACCCGGGTGCTGAGTTCTTCACCCAACGCTTGAGTGACGTAGAGGCTGGTGGCCTGGATACACTGAATGCCACCAATACCAGTGACGCCCGGGGCTGTTTTGCGCCTGATAAGGAAAGCAACGAACCACTGATCGCTGAGTACCAGAAACTGCGGACTGAAGCCGTGCGTGATGTTAATGGTTATCTGAATGCCGGGCGTGCCATGCTGCGGCTTAATACCGAGCCGATGATCCAGGACCTGGGTGCGATTCAACACCCCACACTGGTCATTGCCGGCGAGCTTGATCCCTTTTGCCCGCCAAGAGCATCGGAAATGATTACGGATGGTATCCCCAGTGCAGAAATGTGCGTGATCCCCGCTGTGGGGCATTGCCTGCATTGGGAAGAGCCGGACGTCACCAATAATCTGATCAAGGAATTTGTCGACACACATTAGGTGAGGCTGGAACGATCATGAGCGATGAAGAAAAAACAGAAGAAGGCCCTCCCCTGATTTGGGAAAAGCGCGGCCACGTTGCGATTCTGACCCTGAACAGGCCCAAGGCCATGAATTCATGGGATCCGGAAATGATGGACGAACATCGCCGGTTGCTAACTGAATTTGAAGATGATGATGACTTGCGGGTTCTGATCTACACGGGTGAAGGCCGAGCGTTTTCCACCGGCATCAATATTCGCAAAGCACCTGACTATCTGTATCTTAACCCTAAAGAACGCACCACCAAATGGATCACCCCGAATTCCATCAAGCTGAGCAAGCCAACCATCGCAGCCATTAACGGCTTTGCCATTGGCGGCGGTCTGGAACTGGCTCTCGGGTGTGACATGCGGATCATGGCCGAAAGCGCCAAGGTGGGTCTGTCAGAAGTCAAACTCGGCGCACTGCCGGGCGGTGGCGGAACCCAGTGGTTGCCACGCCTCATCGGACTTGGCGATGCCTTGATGATGATGCTAACGGGTGAGCCCATTGATGCGGCAGAAGCATTCCGTTTGCGTCTGGTGCAGAAAGTTGTTCCCGATGACCAACTTTTGGACGAGGCCATGAAAATTGCCGAAGCCATCGCGGCCAATGGCAAAACCGCTGTGCGCCTGACCAAGGAAGTTGCCTTGCTGGGCCTCAATGCTTCGCTGGCCGACGCATTGTGGCTCGAAGAAATTTACTTTGCTCGCAACCGTGTTGATGCCGCTGATGAAATCAAGGAGCGTCTGGACGCTTTCCAGAACGCGGCAAAGAAAAAATAGGAACACCGATTATGGATTTAGGATTAAAGGGTAAGACTGCCATTGTAACCGGCGCCGCTTCCAACATTGGCAAGGCCATTGCTGTCGGTTTGTTCGGTGAAGGGGCCAATGTTGTCATCATTGATCTTGATGTGGCGCAGGCCGAAAAAGTTGTCGCCGACCTCAATGGCAATTCAGACGGCAATGAAGCCATGTTTGTAAAGGCCGATGTGGGCAACCGTGAAGAAGTTGGCGCTATGGCCGAAGCTGTCATGACCAAGTTCGGCTCCGTTGAAATTCTGGTCAATAATGCAGGCTGGACAGCCAACAACCTGTTTCTGAACAAGCCATACTCTGACTTTGAAAAAGAAGTCTCCATTAACCTGTGGGGTCCCATCAACTGCATTCATGCCATCGCGCCATCCATGATCGAAAGCAAATACGGCAAGATCGTCAATATTGGATCGGATGCCGGGCGGGTGGGTGAATATAACGAGGCTGTTTATGGCGCTTGCAAGGCTGGCCTGATTTCATTGACCAAGACTTTGGCTATCGAGTTTGGCAAGCATGGCCTCAATTTGAATTGTGTTTGTCCTGGCTTGACCCTGCCCGACAATCCCGCAGCCGATGCTGGTATCGATAGCCTGTGGCATCCGGACAGCCCGCAAAGCAAGATTTTCCGTGATGAGGAAACCATGAAGAAGGTGGTGAAGCACTATCCCCTTCGTCGCCATGGCGTGCCGGAAGATCTGGTTCCCATGGTGATGATGATGGCTTCGGATAAGACGTCCTATGTCACCGGCCAAACCATAAGCGTCAGCGGCGGTTACGCCATGTAAGGCGAGAGACTGGAAGGGAGACAACGTGAGCGATCTGGCGGAAACATACCGCGCCGAGGGTTACTGGACGGACAAGCTTCTGACGGATTTTTTTGAAGCTGCCGTGAAAGCGACTCCTGACAAGGTCTTTGTGAAAGATGATCGTCACGGTGCCTTTAGCTATGCGGACACGTCGCCAATCGTGCTAAAACTGGCGGCGGCCTTGCAGGAAAAAGGTATCGGACGGGATGACAAATTCGTTGTAGCCCTGCCAAACTGGTATCACGTGCCGGTATTTGCTTTGGCTCTTAACTATCTGGGTGCGGTCTGCGTTCACATGCCGGCGACTGGCGGTGCGCATGAGTTCTCCGGTGTCTTATCCGTTTCCGAAGCCAAAGGCATTGTTGTACCGCGCTCCTTTGGCAGCAGCGATCATGTGCAGATGATCAATAGCATTGCCAGTGATCTGGAAAATCTGGAGCTGTGCATTGCCGTTGATGGTGATCCTGAGGATTCTAAATGGTTGGGTTTTGATGAGCTGATGGCGGGTGCCCAGGAAAGCGGTCCGGACCACAGCCACAGACCGGACGCATCGGACGTGACAGCCCTGATCTTCACGTCTGGATCATCGGGCGCGCCCAAAGGTGTGGTGCATAGTTCCAACTCCCTGACGGCATTGAATACAACCCTTTACCCAATCTTTGATTTTGGATCTGATGAAATCATTTTCATGGGTGCACCGCTGGGGTTTTCGGCGGGCCTCGCCCATGGTTTACGCCTAGCCGTGGTGCTTGGCTGCACGCTGATCCTGCAGGAAGTCTGGAATTCAGAGCGGGCGCTTGAAACCATGGCCCGGGAGAAGGCTACGTTCACCCTGACCACGCCCACACTGTTACATGATATTTTCCGCAGCCCGGCGTTCGATGAGTTCAGTGAGCAGATTTGCCTGAAACTCATGCTGTGCGGTGGTATGTATGTTCCCACACCCTTGCTGCGGGAAGCCAGGGAGCGTTGGCCCAATACACTCACATCTGTGATCTGGGGCATGACCGAAGGGATTGGTACGTGCAGCCGTTATGACACGCCCGTGGACAAGCTCGTGGAAACCGACGGTCGACCGTTTCTTGGTACGGAACTGAAAATCGTCCGCCAGAACGATGAAGCCGCGGCACCGGGCGAAATTGGAGATCTGGTCATGCGTGGGCCACAGCTATTCCTGGGTTACTACAAGCGACCCGAGTTGGATGCAGACGTCTTCCTTGCGGGCGATCCAACCGGTCGCTGGTTCCGGACAGGCGATGTCGCCTCCATTGATGAAGATGGTTATCTGAAACTGCGTGGTCGCAAGAAGGAGTTGATCATTCGCGGTGGGGCCAACCTGTCTCCATCCGAAATTGAGGAACAACTGGCCAGTGATGCGCGAATTCACGCTGTGCTGGTGGTTGGTATCCCGGACGAACGATTGGGCGAAAAAGTCTGCGCATGCATCATCCCGACCCCGGGTTGTGAAAATTTCTGTCTGGATGACCTCATCGAAATCGCAGGTCTATCGGGGCTTTCCAAGGCCAAGTGGCCGGAACGATTGGAAATAGTCGAAGCATTTCCTACGACATCAGCAGGCAAGATCCAGCGCCACGTGTTACAAGAACAAGTGTGCAAGAAAATTGAAGCTGAACAAGCGGGAGAGGCATAGTGGATTTTTCCCTCACATCTGATCAGCAGGCGATTTGTGAAACGGTCCAGAAAATCTGTGACGATTTCGACGATGATTACTGGCTGGAACACGATAAATCCGGCGAATTTCCCGACGACTTCCATATGGCCATGGCAAATGGCGGCTGGCTTGGCATTGCCATGCCTGAAGAATTCGGTGGTGCTGGACTGGGTGTTACCGAGGCGGCCCTGATGATGCATAAAGTCGCAAGTTCATCCGGGGCCATGGCGGCTGCATCGGCTATCCACATCAACGTGTTCGGCCCACACGCCATTGTGGTTTTTGGTAGCGAAGAACAAAAAAAGAAATGGTTGCCTGATCTGATCGAAGGGCGTGTGAAGACCTGTTTCGGGATCACCGAGCCCGACGCTGGACTTAACACCACATCCATCAAGACGCGCGCTGAGCGTGACGGCGACAGCTACAAGGTTTTCGGCAAGAAGGTGTGGACGTCAACGGGTCTGCAGGCCGACAAGATTATGCTGCTGACCCGCACCACACCCAAGGAAGAGTGCGAACGCCCCACCGATGGCATGACGCTGTTTTACACGGATCTGGACCGTAAATACTGTGACGTGCGGGCAATCCCCAAGATGGGTCGCGCGGCGGTACCCTCATGTGAAACCTTTATTGACGGCTTGCCCGTGCCGGCTGAGGACCGCATCGGTGAGGAAGGCAAGGGGTTCAAGTATATCCTGCACAGTCTTAATCCAGAACGGGTGCTGGTTGCCATGGAAGGCATTGGCATTGGACAGAATGCGTTGGCGCGGGCCGCCCAGTACGCCAAAGACCGCGTTGTGTTCGACCGCCCTATTGGCATGAACCAATCCATTCAGCACCCGCTGGCTGAGAACTGGATTGAGTTGGAGGCCGCTTTCCTCATGGCCATGAAAGCGGCATATCTCTATGACACGGACCAGCCGTGTGGCCTCGAAGCCAATGCGGCCAAGTATCTTGGCGGCGAGGCTGGCTTCAAGGCCTGTACACAAGCCATTATGACCCACGGCGGCATGGGTTACGCCAAGGAATTTCATGTGGAGCGACTGTTGCGCGAAGTCTTGATTACCCGCCTGGCCCCCATTAGCCCGCAACTAATTCTATGCAACATCGCCGAAAAGGCGCTGGGGTTACCCAAGTCATACTGACGTCAGCGTTTTCCATTGTGTCCGTAACCCATGCCTGAATTCCGGGGCGGCCAACTCTATCAGTGCCTCGGCGCGGGCTTGTACAGGCAGATGCTTGATGCGCTGCGCGCCGAACTCTGTCACCACATAATCTATGTCACTGCGGAGTGCCGTGGCTGGTGTGTTCGAAGTCAGTGCAGGCACAATGCGTGAAACTGTGCCACCGGAGGCTGTGGCGTTGAGCGCGATGATGGAGCGTCCACCATTCGAGAGTGCTGCACCGCGCATCATATCCACCGAGCCGCCGGTACCACTGACTTGGCTTCCACCCAGCACGTCGGCGTTGATCTGTCCGAACAGATCGATCTCCAGAGCCGAGTTAATGGAAACGAAATTGTCAATCTGGCGCAAGGTACCCGGATCATGGGTATGGTTGACCGGGCGGAAGCTTAGCCGCTCGGATTTGCCAACCCAGTCAATTAACTTTTGTGAGCCCAATGTGGCACCGGTCGTCAGCGTGCCCTTGATGTTACCGGCATTGGCCAGTGCCATCACACCGTCGGTAATCATACCCGAATGAAACTTCAGATCGTTCTTGTCTGTGAGCGCGGCCAACGTGGCGTCTGGAATGGCCCCAATCCCGATCTGGAGACAGTCGCCATCGTTGATCAACTGAGCCACCGACGCGCCAATGGCACGCGTCGCATCACCCGCTTTCGCGACGGGAAACGTAAGGATCGCACGATCCGTTTTTACGGCATGGGTTAGTCGGTCCGCTGGCATTCGGAGACTGTCAACAGGTAATGGTTGTCGGGCATTTATCTCACCGATCACCAGCTTGGCCTTGCCCAGAACGGCGGGTAGAAAATCCGCACTGATACCGTGGCTGATCATGCCGTCCTCGTCTGCTGGTGGCAGTTGCACGATAACCGCATCGATATCCAGTTCGCATTCCAGATAGTCATAGATGGCACGATATTGCAGGGGCAGATAATCGACCCGACCCGCCGCCATGCTGTCGCGATTCTGCGGTGTTGCGAAAAAGGCGGTTGAACGCGCGTCAGGATGAAAGCTTGAAAAGTCCACGCCATTCATGCCAGGCACCGAAATCGAGATGAAATGAACCCCGGCACAGGCATCGCCTGAATTTCCCAAAGCATCGAGAATATCACTGGGTTCCGCCGTGGCGCCCGCTACAAAAACCGTCATGCCGGGTTTTAGCAGTTCAGCGACCTGATCGGCTTCAACCCAGTTGGTCATACAGAAACCATCCCTTTAAGCACTTACCGGTGGGCGACGATCCGCCCATGGTTTTGCCTGCTCAAGCTGGGCAGCCAATGACAGCAGCGTGGCCTCGTCCCCATAGCGCCCGGTAAAGTGTGTACCAATGGGCAGGTTGGCATCATTCCAGTGCAGCGGCAATGAAATACCCGGCTGTCCCGTGGCATTGGCGATCAGGGTGAAGCCGGTAAAATCGCCCAGTCGTTTAAAGTGCTCGTCCCGGGTTTCCGGTGTGTATTCGAAGTAGCCCAGCGGCACCGGTGGTTGGGCCAGAGTGGGCGTCAGCCACACGTCATAATCTTCGAAGAAAAGGCCGAAGTCGCGATTGATTTTTTGCAACTGTTGCATCGCGAGCAGGTACTTGCCGCCGCTCATGCCAAGGCCGTGCTGGTACATTTTCCAGGTTACCGGCTCGAAGTGCTCTTCGGCTGGCTCGCGCCCGGTGATCTGCTGCCATCCCTGAATAGCCCAGACCAGATAGTTGGTGAATGCGATGCCAAAGGATTTCAGCATCGCCCGGCTGTCCACCTGGGGTGAGGCGATTTCCACATCGTGGCCCAGATCTTCACACAGTTTCGCGGTAGCGTGTGCTGCGGCAATACAATCGGCATGGGTTTCGGCACCGGTAAGAGGTTCCGTACCCAGAGCAATGCGCAGGCGCTTCGGGGTTTGTTTGATCTGTTCCAGATAGGGATACGCGGGTGGTGTAGGAGCATAAGGCTCACCCGGTACAGAGCCGTTGGTGGCGTCGAGGATCGCCGCACTATCACGGACAGAGCGAGTTACCACGTGTTCGCAGATAATACCGCCCAGAATATCACCATAGTTTGGCGCCAGCGAGTTACGGCCACGCGTCGGTTTAAGACCCACCAGTCCACATGCCGAAGCGGGAATACGGATGGAGCCGCCGCCATCGTTGGCATGCGCCGCCGCCACCATGCCCGACGCCACGGCAGCGGATGAGCCGCCACTGGAGCCGCCGGTGCCCCGGCTTAAATCCCACGGGTTGCAGGTCGGGCCATAGTGGCCGGGCTCGGTGGTTGGTAGTAGTCCGTATTCTGAGGAATTGGTTTTGCCCATGATGATCAGGCCTGCCTGCTTGTAACGGCGGACAAGTTCGCAATCTTCTTTTGAGACGTATTGTCCGGCAAGATAGGCCGAGCCATCCGTGCGTGGCATGCCCTCACATTCTGACACCAGATCTTTTAACAAGAATGGAACACCGCAGAAGGGAGCATCTGAATGATCCAATGCCCTGGTCGCTGCATCGCGTGCCATATCGAAGAAAGGCATGATCACGGCGTTCAGGTCCGGATTTAATTTCTCAATGCGATCAATCGCAGCATTGACCATTTCAAGCGGTGTAACGTCCTTTGAACGGACCAGTTCCGCCTGCGCCGTAGCGTCTAAAAATGCAATATTTTCCATAACTTAAGTCGACTCCGGTATGTGTAGCCGTTTGTAAAACATTCGAAGCGTTCACACGCTGAGGCGTGTATCCAACATCGTGATACGCCTGTCGTAAACCTGAAAAAATCACCTTTCCGGGTAACATATTCATCATGTTATTTTTTGTGTTGCGCCCGTCAAATTTCTGTATTTAACGTAACCTTGGGGCCTTGGACAATTTGCGAATATTGGGGATTGACCTAATGGTAAAAATTTCAGATGTCAGCGTTATGATGTTCCCCTGGGGTGTGGAAACACCCAAGGTGAGCGAAATCGTTGAAGCCGCTCAACTGGCTGAAGAGTTGGGGTTCTATTCCGTAACACTGCCCATGCACATGACCATGCCGCCGGGCTGGCTGTTTACCACGTTTCCTAATCAGGACGTGCTCGATGCTATGGTTGTTTTACCAGCCATAGCGGCGGGAACCAAAACGCTCAGGCTCGGCACTAACTCGGCACTCCTGCCCCTGCTGCCGCCCTACGAATGGGCCAAGTATTTTTCCACGCTCGACGTCATGTCGGAGGGCCGTGTGATAATCGGTGCCGCCATGGGGTGGTGGCATGAAGATTTCGGATCCGTCGGCGTCAACAGCAAGAAACGCGGCAAGCTGTTTGACGAGCAGCTTGAAATTCTTACCCGTCTATGGACCGAAGACCGGATTACGTTCGAAGGCGAGCACTATCAGATTGATGATATTCCCATGCAACCTCGACCCGTTCAGGCCAAGCCGCCTATCTGGATTGGCGGCGGTGTAAAATCTATCGATAGGGCGGCCAAATACGGCGAATGCATTGTGCCCTTCTGGCCATCACCCGATGACGTCAGAGACCTGTGGAAGCCCAAGTTGATGGAAGCGGCCGCCCGGTTTGGCACAACACCCAAACTGTCATCCTTTACGTTCGCCTATATCGCCGACAGTGATGAGGACCTCGAGAAATACATGCCAGTTCTGCGTAATTGTGTGGCATTTGAAGACCCAAGTATTGAGCCTTCCAATGTGACGATCAGTGGATCACCCGAACAATGTGCTGAGAAAATCATGGCGCTTTCCGATGCGGGGATTGATCACTTTGTGGTTGAGTTCCAGTTCCACGGATTGGAATCCGTTGCCTTCGGCATGAACCAGTTGGAAAAATTTGCGACGAAGGTCGCGCCATTGCTAACAGATTAACGGGGTTTACGGGCGCGCAGGTTGCAGTGGACCAGCGCGCCCCCCTGCAAGGCTTCCAGCCGGTTTATGGCGCGGATAACGATGTCTTCATATCCCTCGTCGCCGAGCGACTGTGTTAGTTCGCTTCGTAACGGACCACGAGATTTTTCCAGATATTGGGCGCTCAAATTGGTAATCCAGTCACTGTTGTTTTTCAGCTCTACGTTTTCAAACCCGGCGTTTTCAATTTCCCTGGTTGTCTGTTCTTCGGAGGCGAAGAAGAAATTCAAACCCGCAGCACATAAGTGATCGCACCATTTTGTGTAGGCCGCTCTGCCCGGACCATCGCAGTCATACAACCAGTCGCTGCCTATGAGATATCCACCGGGTCGTATAACCCGACAAATTTCCGCGTAGAACGGAGGCTTGTCTTCGATATGACAGAGCATTTCCTTGCATACCACCACATCGTAACTGGCATCGGGAATGGGGAATGGGCCAGGTTCAACCTGCTCCAATTCAATTCGATCTTCCAGACCCGTTGCCCGAACCCGTTCGCGGGCGCGCGACAATACTGAGGCTTCCAGATCTATCCCGTGCACCCGCCGGGCACCGTGGTTGCGCGCCAACGCCACAACCCCGCCGCCAAGACCACAGCCAATTTCCAGAACATCACGGCCTTCTAGATCGAGACCTTCGGTTATTCGGTGAACTGATTCCTCGCCCCCTGGCGACAGGAATCCTTCACCATACACCAGTTCAATACCGGCAATTACGGCGTCGCTATATTGGCCTTGGGGATTGTTGTTACCCGGCATGCAGTTTCACCAACATTTATAACCATACAAAAATTATGATTATTAATGTTGGGGTATTTGAGGGGGAAGATCAATAGTCACGACTGCATAGCCAAACGCTATCCAACACAAAGTAAATTGGAAATTTAATTATTCAAGATGTCGTGCCAAGTTCTGATTTGGAATAACCACAACATTGACAAGAGTAATCGAAACGAACCCAAAAAAGTAGACCAATCTGTGAAAGCGAGGTGCTGACGTGGAGGGATTTAACGGAAAACTAGTGGGCTCTGTCTATCCCATTACCCCTGACGAATGCAAAATGGTGCATGATGCCGCCATTCGCGTTCTTCAAGAGGGCGGTGTCAGGTGCGATGACGAGCGGGCGGCCAAGATGTTTGAGGCTGTCGGGTGTACGCTCGAGAATGATCGCCAGCTGGTCAAAATCTCCGAAAAAGTTGTTATGGCAGCTTTGGAAACCTGCCCCAGCAATTTTACACTGCACGGTCGCAATGACCCCAGCAAGGACTGTTCGATTGGCACGGGTGAGGTGCACTTCTGCACGGTGACGGGCCGCTATATTGATGATGTTCGTACCGGCGAGCGACGCAAAGTCACCCGCCAGGATGCCATTGATGGCACGTTAATGGCAGACGCACTGGAAAATGTGCATGGTCTGTATAAGCCCGTCATGTGGATTTATGACGAAGAAATGATCTGTAACTCACAGATCCTGACCACAGAATGGATGAAGCACACCAATAAGCCGGGCACCTGGGTCTATAACACAGGCGCCGAGCATGAAGTATCCGATCTGATCAAAATGTGGCAGATCGCGGCTGGTGGTGAAGAGGAAATGCGCGCCAAACCCCATATGCTGGGTCACGTTGTGGTCAACCCACCGCGCGTTATTGATGTTCACTATACAGACTGGCTCATGGGCTTCTGTGATTCGGGCACGCCCCTTTCTATTGAGAGCGCACTCATGGGCGGTGCCACGGGTCCGGCGACCCGCGCGGGTATGCTGGTTCAGTGCATGGTCGAAATCTATGCGCTTGTGGTTCAGGCGCAAAGCTATAAACCCGGCCATCCGCTGGCATTTTGCTCATTCAACCCAGCCATGGATATGCGCACAGGTCTATGGGCCACCGGAACACCGGAATATGGCATTAATGGCGGTGGTATTGCGGCCATGGCCAAATATCACAACGTCCCGGTGGTCGGTTTCGGTATGAGTGACAGTTGTGATTTTGATCAGCAATCGGCTTATGAAAAGGCACTAAAAAGCTACAATTATGCGCTTGCGGGATTGAGCTGGATCATAGATCTGGGCGGCACAGCAGGGTTTAATCTGGTGTCCTGGCCCGAAATGGTTCTGGAAAACGAAATGGCTGCCTATATCGGCGAGTATCTTAAAGGGATCGTGATTGATGAAGAACGTCTCGCCGTAGATACCATCCTGAAAGTCGGCCCGCTTCCCGGCAGTTACATGAAAGAGAAGCACACCCGGCAGTGGTTTCGAAAGGAATTTTACATTCCAGAACTGAGCAACAAGGAATTCTTTGAATCGTGGGAGCGCGAGCACGTTGAGTTGCAGGATAAGGCAAAAGCCAAAGCGCTCGATATTCTCGATAATCACGAGTCCCCGGTCGATCCGGCAATCCAGCAGGAACTGGATGATTATCTCGCACACTGCATGAAGCGTGATCTCGGTTAAGAACATACAGATACAGGAGACTTCACTCATGGGTATCGTAATTGATGATGAATACTTCGAGAAATTGGCACAAACCGTTATCGACGGTGAAGATGAAGAATGTGTCAGGCTGGTAAATGAAGGCCTGGAAGCTGGTGTGGACCCTCTCGAAGCCGTTGAGAGAGGGCTGGCAAAGGGCATCAATCAGGTCGGTGTTGATTTCGGAGCTGGCGTTATCTTCCTGCCGGAACTCGCTATGGCAGCCGATGTCATGAAAGAAGGGGCTGCCATTCTTGATGCCAAAATCAAGGAAGCGGGCGAAAAGCGGATGTCTCACGGCAAAATTGTGATTGGCACCATCAAGGGTGACATACACGATATCGGAAAATCCGTGGTCGCTGCCGTTTTACAGGCGAATGGCTATGATGTTGTCGACATCGGTATTGATGTGGATATCGATGCATTCATTCAGGCGGTTAAAGACAACGATGCCGATGCACTCGGTATGTCCACACTGCTAACACTTCCGCTCATGGAAATGGAGAAAGTCATTATACGCCTGAAAGAAATCGGCATGCGCGACAGCATTAAAGTTATTGTCGGGGGTTGCCCTGTCACGCAGGAATTTGCTGACGAGATTGGGGCTGACGCCGTCGGCTTCGATGCCCAGGATGCCGTGTTCAAGCTCGATGGACTCATGGGGGTTAACCGACCAATTGCCAGTGCCGGGTAAACCACATGATTATTGTCGGAGAACGGATCAACAGCACGAGAAAACCGATCACGGCGGCCCTGGAGGCTCATGACGAAGCTCACATCGTGAATGAAGCCCGGCGGCAATGGGATACCGGTGCGGCATACCTGGATGTGAACACGGCCATGATGCGCGCTGGTGAGCCTGAGGCCATGACGTGGGTCATCGAGCTCATTCAGAACGAAATTCCGGAAGCCCAGATTGCCATTGATAGCGCCAACCCGGAAGCCGTTGAAGCCGGGTTCAAGGCACATCAGGGTCGCGCGTTACTAAATTCCATCAATATGGAAAAAGAGCGCATGGAGTCTATCATTCCGCTCATTCGAGAGCACAAACCAAGGGTGATCGGCCTGACCATCGATGATAACGGCGTCACTCAGGACGCCGACAAGCGGTTTGATCTCGGCGTCCAATTGATAGAACTGTTGACTAAGAATGATATTGATCTGGATGATATTTTTATTGATCCACTGATCTTTCCTGTCAGCGCCGAATTACAGGCTGGCAATGTTTCACTCAACATCATGGGCCGACTGAAAGAACAATACCCCGGCGTACACATGGTGTGCGGCCTATCAAATATTTCGTTTGGACTGCCCGAACGAAAATTGATCAACCAGGTCTATATGATGATGGCCATGGGCCGGGGGCTGGATGCGGCGATCATTGATCCGCTTGATAAGCGTATGATGGCCAGCATTATCACAGCCCGAACATTACTGGGCCAGGACAAAGCCTGTAAAGGATATCTCAAGGCATATCGCAGCGACGGGTTAAATCTGGAACTTGTCCCATAGGGTCGTGATGGGCACACACCACACCACTGTCAGGTTTTCTGAAGCTTCCGAGGCATTGGACTGTCCGACAGGTGACAGCCTGTTACAACTCGCGCAGCAAAACGGTGTAGATATTACGGCCACATGCGGTGGCCGTGGCCGGTGCCGAAGTTGCCGCATCAAACTGGTTGAAGGTAACCTGCCCGAACCCACAGTCGCCGACCGCGCGCAGTTGAGCGGAGAGGAAATTCGCGAAAGATACCGTCTGTCGTGCCAGTGCCTGTTGACTAGCGATGCGACTGTATCCATCGCACCACCCATAAATGAGACTTCCTTCCAGATTCTTAGCGAAACGGGTGAGCGCGATGAGGGGCATGTGTGGAAACTCGATAGTGGCATCACAAAAACCTACCTTCATCCTGAGCGGCCTTCTACCGAGTCGCAAAAGACGTCAGAGAGCGAAGTGCTGCTTGGTGCATCAGAATCCGGTAACGGACTGGATATCGGCCTGGATACGGTTCGGCGAATACCCGAGATGCTTGATGATATAAGCGGCGGTGTCACGGTGACCCGGTTTAGGGGGCAAATACTGTCTATTGAGGCCGGTGACACATCGCCTCAATCATTTGGTTTGGCTTTTGATATCGGCACCACGACGGTTGTTGCATACCTTATCAACCTGATCACGGGGGAAACTGTTTCATCTGTATCCGGGTTAAATCCGCAGACAGTTTTTGGCGGCGATCTGATCTCGCGTATAACATTTGCCGCTGAACAACCTTCGAACGTTCAAAAACTCCATTCACGCATCATTGCGTATCTGAATGATCTGAGTAAGCAGGCTTGCCAACTTGCGGGCGTCGAGTGTGATCATGTGTACAAAGCTGTCATCGTCGGCAATACCTGCATGCATCATTTGTTACTGGGGATTGATCCCACCTCTGTGGGGAAGGCGCCGTACCTTCCGATCATCCGTCATTCATATGCCTGTTCGGCGCGCGAGGCAGGGTTGCGGCTAAATCGTGGAGCCCGACTATTCATGCTGCCCCTGGTGGCGGGGTTTGTTGGTGCCGATACAGTGGGCATGATCCTCTCCACCGGGATCGACGATAAACCGGGCATTTGCATTGCTGCCGATATTGGCACAAATGCCGAGGTCGTGCTAAGTGGCCCTGACGGCATTATCGCTTGTTCATCGCCCGCCGGGCCGGCACTCGAAGGGGGGCAAATCCACGACGGTATGCGCGCGGCTCTCGGGGCCATCGACAAGGTATCAATTGATGAGGATATCCGTATTCATACGATTGGCGATGTTCCGGCCTTGGGAATTTGTGGGTCAGGGTTGATTGATGCCGTTGCCGCATTACTGGACGTAGGCATTATTGCGCCATCGGGCCGGATGGTGCTCGAGCCGGAAAAACAGCTCCCCGAACCTTTGGTCGGCCGCCTGCGGCTTGGAGCGGATGACAGACCTGAATTCGTATTGGTCTGGGCCGATTCCAGCGCCAACCGCACCGATATTGTACTCAGCCAAGGCGATATTCGAGAGCTTCAACTGGCCAAGGCCGCAATCATAAGCGGCGTCGAGGCCCTAGTCGTACAAGCCGGCGTGGCGACTGATGATATTGCTGAGTTCATGCTTGCTGGCGGGTTTGGAAACTATCTGAACATTCACAGCGCGCGACGGATCGGTCTGATCCCTGATATTCCAGCCGACCGCATCCGATATGTCGCCAACGCCGCTGGATCGGGCGCGCAAATGGCCCTGTTGTCGGAGACCGAGCGGGACAGGGCAGACGCGTTGGCAGAGTCAGTGACGCACATCTCACTGGCGGGGTACCCTGAGTTTCAAAAAATGTACCTGGGTGCCATGGGTTTCCCAAAGATGATAAGATGAGAACATGAACACAGAAAAAGGCACACTCCTGATTTGTTGCGGCGCCATCGCCCGTGAAATCGTGACGATGGTGGAACACAATGGCTGGGATACCATGCACGTGCAGTGCCTGCCCGCGCATCTTCACAGTACACCTCGGGAGATTCCTGAAGCCATTCGTGAAAAAATACGAACCTCGCGCGATCAGTTTGACGATATTCTCGTTTTATACAGCGATTGCGGCACGGGCGGTCAACTGGACAAGGTATTGCGTGAAGAAGGCGTTGAGCGTATCGGCGGTTCACATTGTTATGAAATCTTTGCCGGGCGTGATGAATTTGCCAAGATGATGGAAAACGAACCGGGCAGCTTTTTCCTGACCAGTTTTCTGGCCAGGAATTTCGAACGCCTGGTGTTGAAAGGGCTGGGGTTGGATAGGCGTCCCGAGATGACGGCCCGTATCTTCCAGAATTATACACGGTTGGTTTATCTGGCTCATACGGACGATCCGAAAATAACGGAATTGGCCCAACAGGCCGCAGAAACACTCGGCCTCCGGTTTGAGATGCGTCTCGTGGGAAGCGGCGGATTCCAGGAGTTCGTCGCGGCCCACTGCAACACGGATGTCCGTCAGTAGAGTTATTTGCGGGGTTTCGAGCTGGGTAACAAAGCTTCTGTATCCACAGTTCCGGATAGTGCTGTGTCGGGAATTCTCGCGGCTTTGCATGAATCAGTATTCAGGTGGTGCTTTGCAAACCAATCCAGACAAAATTCCAGGAAAACCTTCATGACACGTGTGGGGCGGATTTGACTAAGCTGTGCAATGCCCAATATCCCGTCCGCTACATTATCACTGATTGGCAAAGGAATGACCGATTGACCGTCATAGGTCTGGTCATAGTAGGGCCGTGTGACCAGCAATGAGTACCCACGGTTCCTGCCGACCAGACCACGAACCATCTCCATGGACGGCGAACTGAACGCCACATGTGGATCCAGCCCATTTTGCCTGAACATATTCATGAAGTATTCCCGGCTCGGGGGTACATCCAGCAGAATGAATTTATCATCCTGCAGGCTGGCCAGTGAGACGCTTTTTTGTTTGGCTAGACGATGTCCCGTGGGCAACAGCACATAAGGCTCGAACGAAGCCAGTTTGGTTGTAACGACATCCGGGGGAAGAGCGGAGTCATACATGATCGCCAGTTCGAACTGTCCGTTGGACAATCCGGCAATCATTTCTTCCTGATTGCCTTCATACAATTTGATGTCCACGCCGGGAAACTGTTCTGAAAAATCAGCCAGAATTGCCGGCATGAAGACCGGCGCAACGGCGACAAAGCAAGCTATCTCGAGGGTGCCGCCGATGATGTCACTGGATTCCTGAACGTTCTGCTGCAGACCATTGGCGTAGCGCAACAGGCCGCGCGCATCGACCAGTAACCGTTCTCCTGCGGGCGTTAACGATACACCTCGGGCGTGGTGGCGAATGAACAACTGGCTGGAAAACTGATCTTCAAGTTTGGTGATAGATTTCGAGACAGAGGGCTGGGAAACATTCAAATGTCGTGCCGCATCCGCCACGGAGGAATATTCAGCCGTCGCCACGAAGTATTCCAATTGTCGCAATGAATATCTCAACATGATTCAATCCTTGCCAATCCTTGGCAGTGCAATCGGCCCATGTGACATAAGATAGCTTTTGGGTAACGATAGTAAAGATAAATTGAATTTTAACTTAGTCGCGAATAGGCGGATAATTCCTGCATATACGGTTTTGAGTTGATCCAAAATCAGGGAAAAACGCGCGATGAGTGGCACTTGGAAAGTTGGCATTGATATTGGCGGAACGTTTACAGACGTGATCGCCATTAATGCGGCAGGCGGTGAGGTCAGAACTGCAAAGGTGCAAAGCCAGACAAGTGATCCCATCGCCAGCATCGTATCCGCGTACAATGCGATTGATGTTTGCTGGGATGGCGTTTCCGATCTCATGCACGGCACCACAATGGCAACCAATGCCATTGTGGAAGGTAACCTGGCCCCCGTCGCCCTGATCGCAACCGAAGGATTCCGGGACACCATCGAAATCGGCCGCCAGAACCGCCGTGAGTTGTATCATCTGGACGTTACGCCCAAGTTACCACCTCTGGTTCCCGAACAACGTCGCGTCGAAGCCGGGGAACGGATTGGGCCCGAAGGCCAGATTCTCAAACCGCTGTGCGAAGACGAAGTTAACCGGGTCGCTGGTGTTATCGACGACCTGAATGTGGAGGCTGTCGCCCTTGCCCTGCAACATTGTTATGTGAATGCTGACCACGAGAAAATGCTGGGAGATCGGCTCACCGGAACCGTCAAATACGTTGCCCTTTCCCATGAAATGAGTCCCGAGCCCCGGGAGTTCGAGCGCACCAACACGACCATTCTGAATGCTGCTCTCATGCCGCTGACGGCTGGATATCTGGATAAATTGCAAGCGGGGGCTGGCGATACAACAAACATTCACCTGTTTCATTCCGCTGGTGGCATGGCCTCTATCGACGCCGTCAAGGAACGTCCGTTAACACTGGCTCTCTCAGGTCCGGCGGCAGGTGTCGCCGCTGCGGGCAAGATTGCGGGTGAACTAAACCTGGATAATGCCATCGGCTTTGATATGGGTGGTACCACCACCGACACCAGTGTGGTTATTGATGGCAAAGTTCAGGTTGGCAGTGACCAGCGCCTTGCCGGGCGTCCTGTTCGTCAACTCATGGTCGCCGTTGAGTCCATTGGTGCGGGTGGTGGCTCCATCGCCCGCGTGGAAGGCGCTGCGGTTCGGGTCGGCCCCGATAGTGCAGGCGCACAGCCGGGGCCAGCGTGTTATGGGTTAGGTGGTGCACGACCCACCGTGACTGATGCCAATATGACGCTGGGCTTTCTGAACCCGGATCGTTTGCTTGGTGGCGTCATTCGCCTGAGCAAGGAAAAGGCAGAAGCGGCGGTCAAAACTCTGAGCGATGCATTTGGAACATCCGTTCACGAAACGGCAATCGGCATCTACCGGGTCGCCAATGCATCCATGGCCCGAGCACTTCGCCGGGTCACCGTGGAACGAGGTGTGGATGCACGGTCATGTTCCCTGATCGCCTTTGGTGGTGCCGGTCCCATGCACGCCGTCGCTCTGGCGCGGGAATTTGGTATCAATAGAGTGGTTGTGCCCAAGTTCTCCAGTGTTTTTTCCGCCCTTGGATGTTTGACGGCGGAACTCAGTTACGCTGAACAGCACACCGTCCGTATGTCCAGTACAGACTGGGATAGCGGCCAACTTGATGCTCGGTGCCAATCCATGAAGGATCGATTGAGCGCTCCTATTGTTGCCGCCGGGCATGACGCCAACATGATCGCCATCCGTTATATCGCGCTGATTCGCTATGCCGGGCAGAGCGATACCGTGGAAGTCCCCTTCGACCTGCCTTGTGATGAGGAGAAGCTGGGGCGGGATTTCATGGCGCAACACAAAAAGCTTTATGGTTTCGCCACCGACGAGCCCTGGCAATTTGAAACCCTGCGCATCACCGTAACCGCACCGTCGCAAAGCCATATTGCAGACCTCAATGAAATCGCAGCGGTAGAAACTACTACGCCTATTTCTGTCAATGAATGCTGGTTCGATGCCATCGGGTCCGTTCCCACCAGACGATTTGAGCGTGGGGCTTTACCCACAGACTGGAAAATCGATGGCCCGTCCATCATTGAAGATGACTGGTCAACAATTGTCGTGCCACCAGGGGCGACGGCCTGGATCGACCCGTCGGGCCATTTGATCATTGAAGCGGGGATGGACTGATGAATTATGAGTCAAACCGTGGGCCCGATCCTTTCACCATCGAAGTTATCCGCAATGCCCTGACGGCCATTGCCGAGGAAATGTCCCTGATCGTCATGCGGTCGGCGCGGTCTCCATTATTGCGTGAAGCGGGGGACCTGTCGTCAGCACTGACCGACAGCGATGGGAACTTGATTGCACAAGGCCGTGATATCCCGGCGCACCTAGGCGTCATGGGCTCCACCGTGCAGGAATTCCTCAAACGCGTTCCGCCAGAGAAACTTGAACCCGGCGACGTATGGTTCATGAACCTGCCTGAGGCCGGCGGAAACCATTTGCCGGATGTAAAGGCCATTCGACCGATCTTTGCCGAAGGCACTATTCAGGCCTACGCCGTGAGCCTTGCCCATTGGGCGGATATCGGTGGGGCCAGGCCGGGTAGTTACGTACCCGACGCCCGCGATGCCTGGCAGGAAGGCCTTCGTATTCCACCACTTCGAGTCTTCACCCAAGATGGTCCTGACCGGGAAAAACTCGATGTAATTCTCGCCAACGTGCGGGGGCCGGAAGAACGCGAAGGCGACATTCTGGCCCAGATGGCGTCGACCTATTCCGCTGATGAACGTCTACAGGAAGTCTTTTCGCGTTATGACGCGGCAACCGTACGTGCCGCCATCGCTGATCTTCATGATCAGTCGGAATTGGAAATGCGCGCCGCTATTCGTACCATTCCCAACGGCGTGTATGAAGGTGAAGATTGGCTCGATGATGACGGTCTGGGTGGTGAGCCCATTGCTGTTCGGGTGCGAATCGAAATCCACGATGAAGAAGCCACCTTCGACTTCTCGGAAACCGGAGACGCCGCTGCGGGGCCACTGAATGCGACGCCGTTTACGGCATCGGCCAGTGTGTTCTATGCCATGAAGGTCATCGCCGGACCCGATATTCAGCCCAATGCAGGTTGTGCCCGCCCTTTAAGCATCATTACCCGTGAAGGCTCACTGTTACACCCGCCATTGGATAAACCGGTGGTTGGCGGCAATCATGAAACATCGCAACGCATCGTTGACGCCATTTTCAATGCCTTTGAGGTGCTGCTACCCGAACGCCTTACAGCGGGTGGTTCAACCACATCAGGGTTGCTGCTGTTCAGCGGCCGTGACCCACGCACCGGACAGTGGACGACGCTCTATGAGGTCCATGGCGGTGGCGAGGGCGCGCGCCATGATCGTGACGGCATGTGCGCCGTTCGGCCACACATGTCTAACGTCATGAACACGCCAGCGGAAGTTATTGAAGCCAACTATCCCATCATTATTGAGGGCCAGGCGCTGCGCCGTGGTTCTGGCGGTAAGGGCATCTACTCGGGCGGTGACGGACAGGTCCGTACCTATCTGATCAACGGCCCGGAAGTCGTCATGACATCCATGGTCGAACGTTGTGTCATTCCGCCCTATGGGATGCAAGGCGGTGAGGCTGGCGAGACGTTTCAGATTACGCTGGAGCGGGCGTCTGGTGAGACCACAAACGTTGCCGGAAAAGCTCATCTACGTCTTGAACAAGGCGATCGAATTATCATGAAAACCAGCGGCGGAGGCGGCTACGGCACTCCGCCAGCCGAATAACCGAATTTATTGAAGAGGAGCGAGAGTCACATGAGACTGGAAAACAAAAACGCGATCATCACCGGCGGTGCGCAAGGCATGGGCGGCACGATTACAGAAACCATGGCCAAGGAAGGGTGCAATCTGGTTCTGGTTGCCCGTACGTTGGAACCGATTGAGGAACTGGCCGAGAAAATTCGTGGCATGGGTCGTCAGGCTCTGGCGATTGCATGCGATACGACAGAAGAAGACCAGGTAGCCAATATGGCTGCCGAGGCCAAAGAATTTTTTGGTGGTCGGATAGATATTCTGGTCAATGCTATGGGGGCGACCGGCCCCATCGAAACACCGGTTTGGGAAATCGGCTCGCAAGATTTCATGGATCTGTTGCGAAAGAACGTGATTGGTGCATTCCTGCCAGCAAAACACATAATCCCTGCCATGATCGAAAAACACTATGGCAAAATCGTCAATATCGGCGGCTGCTCTGGCATGCGCGGCTACCGCTACCGCGCCGGTTACAGTTCGTCGAAATGGGCAGTCCGCGGCCTGACACGCACATCGGCAATCGATTGTGGTGAACACAATATCAATGTGAACGCCATCATGCCCGGGATTGTTGAGACCCCGCGCATGGAGAAACTTTGTCACGAAAAGGCAAAGACCAAGGGCACGACCTATGAAGAAGAGTATGCCGAATACGTCGCCGAAATGCCCCTGTTGCGGGTGACAACACCGCAGGACATCGCGAACGCTGTGATCTTTCTGGCCAGTGATGAATCGAAGAATCTGACCGGACAGGAAATCGTCATCGACGGCGGTTGGGCGGCCTAGGGCAACCCCGGGTAATCTGAATTGGAGACTGAACAATGCTACCACCATTTGAACTATCGCAACCACAAACCCTGCCCGAGGCTTTACGAGCGCTGGCTGAGGACGGCGGTCAACCATTGGCGGGTGGCACGAACCTGTTTCCGGACTTGCGTAGCGGCCGCGAGAAGGGTGACCAGTTCGTCAGCTTGGCATTGGTTGAGGGTCTCCGGTACATAAAGCACACCGAACAGCGAATCACGCTTGGTTCAGGCACGACCATGTCTGATATCGTGCATGATCCAAAGATGGAAACAGCGGCTCCTGCGTTGGCGGCCGCTGCCAAAATTTTCGCAGGCACCATGGTTCGCACGGCGGCGACCATAGGTGGCAACGTGTGTTGTGGATCACCCTCCGCCGATACAGTTCCACCACTTCTCACCTTGGCAGCCGACGTGACTTTGAGCAGTGCGTCGGGCGAACGAACCGTTCCGCTTGATGAATTTTATACCGACTACAAGAAAACCGTCATGAAACCTGACGAATTGCTCACATCGGTTTCCTGGGCCCCACCCGCACCGGGTAGTGCACACCTGTTTTACAAACTCGCACGCAGAAAAGGTGACGCCATTACGGTCACCGGTGTTTCAGTCATGATTGCAGCCGACGCGGGCAAGTGTACAACAGCACGCGTCGCCCTGGGTTCAGTTGCACCGACGGTCTTTCGCGCCCATGAAGCCGAAGACTTGCTCGTGGGTCAGGCCCTGACACCTGATTTGATTGAACAAGCGGCAAAAGCCGCTGCACATCAATGCTCACCCATCGATGACATTCGCGCCACAGCCGATTACCGGCTGCAGACAGCGCACGCTCTAACGCGTCGCCTGATTACACAGGCCTGGAAACAGGTAGCCTGAAAGGACTAATTCAATGAGTACGGATAAAATCATTACGCTCAAGGTAAATGGTAGCGCTGTGAAATTCATTGCACCGGCGCACCGTACGTTGCTGGAAGCATTACGCCATGAAGGTTTCGTGGAAATAAAGTGCGGTTGTGAAAAGGGTGACTGCGGCGCTTGTGCGGTATTGCTTGATGGTGAGCCAGTGGATAGTTGCCTGACTCTGGCCTGGCATGCCGATGGTCACGAGGTCACAACCATCAAGGGCTTGGGCAGCCCTGAAAACCCCGACCCGCTGCAAAAAGCCTTTATCGAAACCGGCGGCGCTCAGTGTGGATACTGCACGCCCGGCATGATCATTGCTGCCAAGGCGTTGCTGAAAGAAAACCCGGAACCCTCCCTTGAAGACATCAAACGTGGCTTGAGCGGCAATCTGTGCCGCTGTACCGGTTATACCCGCATCTTTGAAGCCGTACAGGTTGCAGCCGAAGAGTTGCGCAGAGAAGGAGACGTGGCATGAACCAGGTCGATACCTCACCCAATGCCATTGCCAATGTGAATTTGCGTCAGGTTGGCAAGAACAAACCGCGAAATGATGCACCAACAAAGGTTTACGGCAAGGCAATCTACGCTGGCGATTTCTACCTTGAAGACATGCTGTTCGCCAAAGTACTGCACAGTGATCGCGCCTGCGCCAACATCAAAAGTGTCGATACATCAGCCGCCAAAGCGCTGGCCGGTGTGCATAGCGTTTTGACCGCCGATGACCTGCCAGCTACCAATGCGGTCATGACGGATATGCCGGGCCAGGTTGGCGGCGGTACCAAGAATACCAAGCAGCCTATTCTGGCCAAAGAGTGTGTTCGTTTTCACGGAGAACCCATCGCCCTTGTGGCGGCAGAATCTTATGAACTGGCGCAGCAGGCCCTGGAATTGATTGTCGTCGATTATGAAGAAACTGAGGGCGTCTATGATGCCTTTGAGGCGCAAGAACCTGGCTCACCCATTGTTTACGGTGATGACAATATCGTTGCGGCTTATAAAATTCGTAAAGGTGATATTGAAAAGGGCTTCGCGGAAGCCGACTACATTCTGGAAAATACGTTCTCTTCACAATATCAAGAACAGGCCTTTCTGGAACCCGAAGCCGCCGTTGCCTGGCTTGATGAACACGATATTCTCAATATTCGCTCCAGCACCCAGGTGGTTGAGCATTTCCGCGCCGTAGCCGATGCCCTGGGCCTTCCCCATAACAGGGTCCATTTGCAGGCACCCTACGTGGGTGGTGGTTTCGGTGGCAAGGAGGTTATGACCATTGAGGTCTGGTTGGCATTGCTCGCCATGGATACAAAACGACCTGTTAAGCTGATTCAGACGCGCGAGAATTCGTTCATTTCTCATGGCCCACGCCACCCGTTTACCTTTACGCACAAAACTGGCGTGACAAAAGACGGCAAGATCACGGCCATGAAGATCAAGGCTACGTCCGATGCCGGTGCCTATGCCAAACTGAGCCCCTACATTCTTCTCTACGCCACAGTTGGCGCAACGGGTCCTTATCGGGTCGATAATCTGTGGATCGATTCAACATCCGCTGCCACCAACAACCTGCCCACTTGCGCCTATCGTGGTTTTGGCACCATGCAGGCTAATACGGCCTGTGAAGCGCAGATGGAAGAATTGGCCAAGCTAATCGGCATGGATTCACTGGAACTCCGCCGCAAAAACTTCATTCAGACCGGCGATCCCAACACAACGGGTCAAATTATCAGAAGCTCCGTTTGGTCCGATCAGTGTGCAACCAAAGCACTGGAGGCACTGGGTGATCGACCGGAAAACGCTGACCATCTGGTCTATGGTCATGGTCTTGCCTGCTATCAGCAAAGCTATGGCCGCATTCGCTGGATGAAGGATACATCTGAATCCTGGGTCGGGTTGGAGATGGACGGCACGCTCATCGTTCGCTGTGCTGTCACCGATATCGGTGCTGGTCAAATGTCGGCGTTAGCACAGATTGCCGGTGAAGTTCTTGGCGTGCCCATGGGCGAAGTCACCGTCTATTTCGGCGATGGCCACGTAAATCCATTGGCTGGCACGTCAACAGCCAGCCGCGCCCTTTACATGACGGGCAAGGCAACAGAATTGGCTGCTGTTAACGTTCGCGACAATCTTCTTGAATGCATGGCCGAATACTTCGGTGTTTCTGCTGGTGAGTTGGACCTGGGCGATTCAAAGGTTTTTGTGCTGGATAATCCCGAACGCTGCATGTCCACCAAAGAAATGGCCAAGCACTGCGCCGCCCAGGGTGTCCATCGTCACAGCCTGGAAATTTACAGGGCACCGCCGAGCGAGGGCCTGGACCCGGAAACAGGGCAAGGCGAAGTCTTTCCTGACTTCACCTACGGTGCCCATGCGGCCAAGGTCTCTGTGGATATCGATACCGGTGAAGTCACCGTGATCAAGAGCGTTGGCGCTCATGATGTAGGGCAATCAATCAACCTGCGTGCCGTGGAAGGCCAGATTGAAGGTAGTGCTTTGATGGGGCAGGGATTCGCGCTGAGCGAGGAATTGATCCTGGAAAAGGGTGTGTTGAAAAACGGATCCTTCAGTGAATACCTTATTCCCACATCCGAGGACGTGCCGGAAATTGAGTCCATTGTTCTAGAATCACGCAGTGGCCTCGGCCCCTTCGGATCAAAGGGAATTGGAGAACCGGTCTTTGCCCCGGTAGCGGCATCTATTGTCAATGCCGTGGCTGACGCTATCGGTACCCGCATTCATGATCTGCCGCTGACACCGGAAAAGGTACTGGCTGCTGTCAACGCCAAACAGACACAAGAAGCGGCTGAGTAATAGAAGGTGTGGCGATGAGCAAGCATCTACCAGGTCACGCCCAAATCGTTATTGTGGGTGGCGGTGTTGTGGGCAGCTCAATCGCCTATCAACTAACCAAGGCCGGTGTCTCGGATGTGGTGCTGCTGGAACGAGGCGTGTTGACCTGTGGCACATCTTGGCATGCTGCGGGGCTGATCATGCAACTTCGTGGCGGTCATGCCACCACGGATATCGCTAAATATAATGCGGAATTTTACCCAGAACTTGAAGCCGATACCGGCCTGGCAACGGGGTTCAAACAGAATGGCACTCTTGCTATTGGGCGCAACATGGACCGCGTCCACGAAATGAACCGGCGTGCCAGTCTGGCCAAGAGCTTCGGCATTGATGCGCATGTTATTTCACCCAAAGAGGTCAAGGACATGTACCCAGCGCTTGATGACAGTTTTGTGGCAGGCGGTCTGTTTATCCCGAAGGACGGACAACTTAGCCCGGTCGATACCATCAACGCCGTGATCGCCGGGGCAAAAAAGCGCGGCGCCAAGGTGTTCGAAGGAACTCCTGTCGATACGATGCAACGTCTGCCCTCGGGTGAATACCAGCTCAGTACAAAGACCGGCACCATCACCTGTGAAACGCTGGTTCTGGCTTGCGGTCTATGGACCCGCGATTTCGCCGCCCAGCTTGGTGCGCGTGTCCCCTTGCATGCCTGCGAACATATGTATGTGGTTACCGAGGCTATGGATTTCGTTGTGCCGAGCCTGCCGGTGCTGCGCGACACGGACGGTTACACATACATGAAGGAAGAAGCCGGTAAGTTATTGATCGGTTCCTTCGAGCCACGCGGCAAACCGTTGCCTGTGGAAAAACTTCCCATGGAACAACAGTTTATTGAAATGCAGGAAGACTGGGATCATTTTGAGCTGCCTTATTCCAAGGCCATGGAGATGATTCCTCAGCTTGAACATATCGGCATCAACAAATTCATGAACGGGCCGGAAAGTTTTACGCCCGATGATTTACCGTGCCTGGGTGAAGCGCCGGGCCTGCCTAACTGTTTCATTGCTGCCGGCCTCAATTCGGAGGGATTCGAGATCAGCCCTGGCATATCCCGAGCGCTGGCACACTGGATCATTAATGGTGAGCCAGACATGGATCTGCTCGATTATGATGTGGCCCGTTTCCATCCGTTCCAGATAAACAAGAAATATCTGCGTGAACGCAGTGCTGAGTCGCTTGGCGGTATTTTCGATATGCCCTGGCCATTCAAGGAGCATGAAACGGCTCGGCCTGCGCGCAAGAGCCATCTACATGACAGGCTTGCCGCCTCTGGTGCCTGCTTTGGTGAAACCGCTGGGTGGGAGCGGCCCATGTGGTTTGCACCGGAAGGGGTGGCACCGAAAAACGAGTACTCATTCTTCCGACCCAACTGGTACGAACACACGGCCCATGAATGCCGTGCCGCACGTGAAGGCGTGGTGATTATGGATATCAGTTCATTTGGAAAAACCATGGTCCAGGGTCGCGATGCGTGTGCGTTCCTGCAATGGATGTGCGTGAGCAATATAGATGTTCCCGTGGGTAAGTTGATTTACACTCACATGCTTAACAGTATGGGCGGCATCGAATGTGACATTACTGTTGATCGCCGGGCCGAAGAGTGTTTCATCATCTATTCATCCGCTGGTGTGCATTGTCGGGACATGAACTGGATGCACATGCACATCGAACCTGATCAGCATGTGAGCCTTACGGATGTGACGGCGGCCTATTCGGTGCTCAATGTGCAGGGGCCCAAGTCGCGGGAATTATTGCAATCTGTCACGGATACTGATCTATCCAACGAAGCCTTCCCATTCCTGACAGCGCAGGAAATCGATATTGGTTATGCCCGGATATTGGCGAAACGGCAGACCTTTATTGGCGAGTTGGGCTGGGAACTACAGGTATCTTCCGAATTTGTACAAGACGTCTATGACATCATCATGGAAGCGGGTAAGCCGTTTGGTTTGGTGCAAGCCGGGTATCACACGTTGGAGCATCTGCGCTGCGAGCGAGCCTACCGGGAATACGTGCTTGATATGGCACCCGATGACACACCGTTCGAAGCTGGCCTTGGGTTTATCGTGAAGATGGATAAGCCCGGTGGTTTCTATGGTCGCGAAGCGCTGGTGCCACAGGCCGGACAGGTTCTGGGCAAACGCCAAGTTAATTTCAAGCTCAAGGACCCGGAACCAGCCCTGTTCCATGACGAGTTGATCCGCATGAATGGTGAGATCGTCGGATATCTGAGCTCAGGTGCCTATGGCTTCAATCTGGGCAGTGCGGTTGGCATGGGTTACGTCAAACACCCGGACGGTGTAACCGCCGACCTGATCAATGGCTCAACATTTGAAATTGAAATTGCCTGCCAGACCTATCCGGCAGAGGCGTCATTGAAACCTTTCTACGATCCAAGTGGTGCCAGAGTAAAAATGTAAACCACGGACAAAGAACATTACCCCACAAAATCGAAATCGAACTTTATGAGGTTACCATGTTAGACAAACTGAATTCCCCCCACGCGCGTGATATTGCATCGCACCTTCACCCATACACAAACCTATCCACTCATGCCGAAAACGGACCACACATCTTTAACCGAGGCGAGGGCATCTACGTCTACGATGATGAAGGAAAACAATACATCGAGGGTTTGGCCGGGCTGTGGTGTGCGAGCCTTGGCTTTAGCGAAAAACGTCTGGTCAAAGCTGCCACCGCCCAGATGGAAGCATTGCCATTCTACCATAATTTCGCGCACAAGGCAGTAGAGCCGGCCATCGAACTGGCGGAGATGTTGGTCAAGAAGGCTCCAGTCCCCATGTCCAAAGTGTTCTTTACCAACTCAGGTTCAGAAGCCAATGATACCCAAGTCAAACTGGTCTGGTATTACAACAACGTTCTTGGGCGCCCGGAAAAGAAGAAGATCATTGCCCGACGTGGGGCTTATCACGGCATTACCCTAGCGTCGGCTAGTCTGACTGGATTACAGTACGCACACAATGCGTTTGACGTTCCCATCAACAACATCATTCACACCGATTGTCCGCACTATTATCACTATGGCGAAGACGGTGAGAGCGAAGAGGATTTCGCATCCCGTCTGGCGGGCAACCTGGAACAGCTTATCATGGATGAAGGCCCTGACACCGTGGCGGCCTTCATTGCTGAGCCATTTCTGGGCGCGGGCGGTGTTATCGAGCCACCCAAAGGGTATTTCGAAAAAATCCAGCCTATTCTTAAAGAGCACGATATCCTGTTTATCGTTGATGAGGTTATCAGCGGGTTCTATCGCACTGGTAATATGTTCGCGACAGAGACCTTTAACCTGGAACCTGACTCCATAAGTATGGCCAAGGCGCTGTCGGCGGCATACCAGCCTATCGGCGCCGTGATGATGAACGACAAGATCCACGATGTTCTGGTTGAGGGCAGCCGCAAGTTCGGCCTCTTTGGTCATGGCTTTACCTATTCCGGCCATCCGGTCCCCACCGCCGTGGCGCTTGAGACCCAGAAAATCTATGACGATATCGATATCGGGGGGCATGTGAAATCTGTGTCGTCACGGTTCCAGCAACGGCTCCACGCGTTAGCTGACCATCCACTGGTCGGCGAAACCCGCGGCCTTGGCTTGATTGGTGCCGTGGAACTGGTCAAAGACAAGGATGCCAAGGTCAATTTCGATCCGGCACAGCAAGTCGGGCCATGGGTTATGAATCGCGCCACTGAACATGGGTTAATCGTGCGGGCTTTAGTCAATGATACAATTGCCTTCTGTCCGCCGCTCATCATCAGTGAGCAACAGATAGATGACATGTTCGATTGTTTCGAAAAAGCCCTTGATGATGCCATTGGTTACGTGGCGAGGCTTTAACAGATAAGAGGCCCTAAGTGGAAACGCTGACACGCGTCGACGATATTTTGAATCAGGCCCGTGACTGGCTAAAGAACGGTGACAGGGTTGCGCTGGCAACGGTGATCAGTACCTGGGGATCATCACCACGTCCGGTAGGCAGTCAACTGGCGATCAACGAGCATGGCGCGTTCGTTGGGTCGGTTTCGGGCGGGTGTGTGGAAGGTGCCGTCGTCGATAGCGCCAAAAGTATTATCGCCGGTGCCGAACCGGCCATTCTGGAGTTCAGTGTCAGTGATGAACAGGCCATGGGTGTTGGCCTGACCTGTGGTGGAACGCTGAAGGTTTTTGTGACGGCCGTACACGATCCATCGCTTTTGTCCCAACTATGTGAGCATTTGGCGAATCGGGTTCCGGTATGTGTGGTTATGTCGTTGGACAGCGGTGAGTTCTCACTTGTCACCGGGGATGGCATTTGTGGAGCGTCTGCTGTTTCGGATCAAACCCATGATACCGCGCTGTCCATGCTCAAGAATGGCGAAATAGCGGTGCTGGCCGGTGCCGGCGAAAGCGAGGTGTTTGCCCACAGTATTATTCCGCCACCGAGGTTGTTTATTGTGGGGGCCGGTCATATTACCCAGGCGCTGGCTCCCATGGCCCAGATCGCAGGATTCGAAGTCAGCGTAATTGATCCGCGTACGGCTTTTACAACGGCTGAGCGGTTCCCCCAAACCGACCTGAGCACGCTTTGGCCAGACGACTACTTTAGACTGAACCCACCTGATGCCCATTCGGCGCTGGTCACACTGGTGCACGATCCCAAAATCGATGACCCGGCGCTGGAATCAGCGCTGTACTCGGACATGTTCTACATTGGTGCGTTGGGCAGCCGGAAAACCCATCGAGGCAGAGTAGACCGGCTCAGAATCAAAAATTTCACAGATCAGGATATGATGCGCATTCACGCACCCGTGGGCCTGGATCTGGGTGGTCGGAAACCCGCAGAGATAGCGGTTTCCATCATCGCCGAGATTGTTCAGGCCTGGAATGGTGTGGAATGAAATTCGCAGAAATCCCAATTGATCAGGCTAATGGCGCTATCGCAGCTCATACTGTTCGACTGTCGGACCGGGTGGTAAAGAAGGGCCGTTACCTGGACAAAGAGGCATTGGGTGCGCTGGCGCGGGACGGCCATAGCCATGTCATGGCGGCAATGCTGGAGCCCGGCGACGTTGATGAGAATGCCGCTGCGGCAGCCATCGGCGCAGCTTGTGCTGGTAATGGAATCAATCGGACGTCGGCCTTTACCGGCCGTTGTAACCTGATCTCCAAGGTTGAGGGGTTGTTGGTTGTCGATGTTGATGCGTTAACCCAGCTAAACTTGGTAGATGAGGCTATTACGATCGCGAGCCTTGCCCCCTTTAGCGTGGTGCGGGCTGGACAATTGGTGGCGACCGTCAAAATTATCCCGTTTTCCGTTCCACAATCTGCTGTGGATCAAGCCTGTGAACTCATCCGACAGACACCTGCGGTTCGCGTCATGCCGTTTCAGACCCGTACCGTGGGCTTGATTCTAACCCGGTTGTCGGGGGTACGCGAAGTCCTGTTGGATAAAGCAGCCCAGGCGCTGGAAACACGGCTAAACCGGCTGGATAGTACCATCGTTATGGAACGGCGGTGCGACCATGACCGCGACAGTGTAGCCATACAGATTACGGAACTTCAGGCAGCGGGATGTGACCTGATCATCATTGCCGGTGCAACGGCAACCGTGGACCGGGGCGATACTGTACCGAGCGGCATCGTCCATGCCGGAGGAAACATTGATCATTTTGGTATGCCGACAGACCCGGGAAACCTGCTGTTATATGGTCATGTGGACGAGATCACGGTCATCGGCATGCCGGGCTGTGCCCGGTCACTCAAGTTCAATGGCTTCGATCAGGTCCTCAACCGGACCATGGTCGGATTGTCATTTGACCGCGCCGATTTTGCAAGACTGGGTGCCGGTGGATTGCTTGAAGAGACACCGGCCCGGCTGGCACCACGTGAACAGGCTGTACGTGAACCAATCGAGCCTGCGATGCAGCAACCGGATTCCGCCAATATCACCGCAATTATTCTGGCGGCTGGACAATCCTCACGCATGGGCGACCTCAACAAGCTGCTGATCGACGTGGACGGCAAGGCCATGGTGCGTCTCGCGGCCGAAGCGGCAATCGGTTCGAAGGCAAACACCATAGTGGTTGTAACGGGCCATGAACCTCAACAGATTGAACAGGCGCTCGAAGGACTTGATGTTACCTTCGTCCATAATCCGGATTTCGCTGAGGGCATGAGCACCTCGTTAAAATGTGGGTTGGCCCAGTTGCCAGAACAGGTTGATGGCGCACTGATTTGTCTGGCCGATATGCCTGGGATTGAGGTGGGTCACCTGGACCGTCTGATCGACGCCTTTGATCCCGAACTCGAACGCGCTATCTGTGTCTCCAATTATGATGGCCGACGCGGCAACCCTGTTCTATGGGGTCGGTTCTGTTTCTCGGAAATGATGGCCCTGACTGGAGATATGGGGGCGCGCAAACTGTTGCGACGATTTGGCGATATGGTTTGTGAAGTCGAGATGCCCGACGAGGCGGTGCTATTGGATGTGGATACGCCGGAAGCATTGGCTCAACACCTGAGGGAAAATTAATTGTCTGAAATACGCGGCAATTTTGTCTGACCCTTCAATTCCACAGCCGGGTAGATTGTAAACGGGCAACCAGTTCCACCCAAGTTGCAACGTTATCACGGGAATGACGGTTGTCGGTCATTAAGGCTCTATATGTGGAAATACGAGTGATGTCTGCTTCTGGCTGCG